>SL_7KL_010_BRINEDRAFT_10001313_pt1 | contig 11935 bp, 9 predicted proteins | sample SodLak_010_BRINE_FD_10663 | JGI IMG/M metagenome (IMG submission 10663)
CCCGCCGCCACCGCCGCCGGTAGCGGCGGGTGGCGGGTGGTCGGAGGCAGTCACATGCGTGACGGTGGCGGCATGGTGGTCGGCCGCATACGTCGGGTGCCGGTCAGGCTGACGGCACCTCGTGGGGTGTCGGACCACCTGCAGCTGTGTCTGCTGCGCCGGACGCTACGGCTGCCTGGGCCGCCTCGGTGACCGCCATGCTGAACGCACCGGCGAGCAACGACGGCAGCTGGTCGTTGGGGACCTCCGAGATGGCGTGCGTCTGGGTGTCGATCAACGCCAGACGGCACTCGGACCACTCAGCCCCTGTGAGGCTGACCTGAGCGACCTCGACCAGCTCCTGCTCAGCTGCTGCACCAGGACGGCTGCCGGACACATCACGCAGCAAGAACTCCAGCAGCAGCGTCGGCGCGAACGCGGTGAGGTCGCGGGTCGAGCCATCGTCGGGGAAGTGTGCGTGGATAGCTGTGCCTTCCGGCAAGGTCAGTAGCGCGGCAACGGACTCGGTTCGGGGTGGGGTGAGAAGCATCATACCGGTCACCGTCCAGCGTTTGGGGCGTGCGTCCACGGGGTGCCTAGACAGCATCTGCCACCCAGTATCTGCCACCCAGCAGCCTGCTGCGTCCACCGTCCGTTCATGGCTGCTGGCTGCACCAGCTAGCTGGTGCAGCTGAGGGTTCGCGCCGTGCGTGGCGGCGGCGGCCCGTGGGCGGATACCTGGTCCGCGATGACGTAGCTGCACCTAGCCGGTTCGGGCGCTGTGTCTGAGGTTGCGCTCGACTGCGCGCACGGTCGGACCCATCACTGTCCGTCAACGAAGGCGGCAGGTTGTGGTGCTGTTCACCGCACTGCGGACGAGGACGACATGAGTGTGGACGAGGCGCTTGTGCGGCCGCTCGGCAAGATGTCTGCTGACCTGGCCGTGAAGCGGCTGCACGAGGTGCTTGCTGACCCTGAGCCGCACACCTACCGGCCGAACGACGGCACGACACGGTTGCTGGCACCCGCAGCCACGACCGCCCAAGGAGGTTGTACGCATGAGCCGTCACATCTGCAAGGTCTGCGGCATGAAGGTCGCGCACTACGATTACGAGGCGTTCCACATGGCGGACGCGCCCGGCGGATTCGACCAGGCCGGCGCGGCCGACGCGGACCACGATGCGGTCGCCGACCGTCCGCTGTTGGTATGACAGTAATTGGTATGACAGTAAAGGGTGTGGGCAGCGAAGATGTGCATCTCTCGTGGGGTGGTGGGTGCCGCGATGGCCGCCCCGTGTGCGTGCGTTTGGGTGCAGTTGAACGCCGCGTAACAGCGAAAGCTGCACCGGACAGCCGAAGCGCCGTTCGCTTGCCTGAGGCAGCTCCTTCTCCCTAGCAGCAGCACACCAAAGGAACCGCCGAGCAGGCCGCCGCGCGAAGCGGCGGGTGGCACACCTGTGCGACGCTCGGTCCCGTCAGCTCAAGTGGGAGGTGGTGAGGCGCCATCCACGTCGTCGCTTCGTAGTCAGCATGCGCCCTTCGTCTGTTGCCTTATGCGGCTCTCTGCGCACTATCACCTTCATGCTTACCACCTCACCGCGCGTCATAGCCGCCACCTCGCTAGCGGCAGCTCTGCTCACAGCTGCCTGCGCGCCCGCCGCCGCACCTGCGAGCACACCCCCACACGCCTCGATCGCTACCGACTGGATCGGCCTGGTTGACGACCTGACCGAACATCAGCAGCTGTCACCAACAGCCGCAGCACGGGTGTTCGCATGGACCGCCGTCGCCCTCCACGACACGGAGGCCGCACTCACCGGCCGCACCACCATCGCTCCCGACCCCCAACTCAGCCGCGCAGCGGTCGACGCCGCGGCTATCGACCGTTCTGCCGCAGCTACTGCCGCTGCCGCACAGATGACCAGCTACCTGTTCCCGTCCAACCACTCCCAGGAACAGATCGCCGCCCTCGCCCACGACCAGTTCACCGCTGTCAACGCACACGCTGCCGACGCTGACATCGGCCGGCAACTCGGACGGCATGTCGTCGAACGGGCCCGCCGAGACGGCTACCACCGCATCGGCACATGGGCGGACTGGTCCCCACCCAACAGTGAACATGCGTGGCGGCCAACCGCGCCCAGCTACGACCGCCCAACTGAACCGTTCTGGGGAAACCTCGTCCCCATCTCCATCAGCCGGACCGCCTGCACTGTCGCCCCTCCACTTGCGCACGACCTGGACCCACGCGCAGAGCTTGCAACCCAAGCCCACGAAGTGCTTTCCCTTGCCGGCAGCGCCACCGATGACCAGAAAGAAGCGGCCCGTTTCTGGGACGATGCCCCGGAGGTGTCCGCCGGACCAGCTGGCCACTGGCTTGCGATCGCAACCGCGGTAGCAGCTGACGACCAGCTCGACTACGCCACCGCAACCCGTCTGTACGCCGCTGCCGCCACCGCACTGCACGATGCAACCATCCTCACCTGGGAAGCGAAGTACGACCACCTCATCGCACGCCCCCTCGACTACATCACCGCCCACATCGACGACACGTTCACTACCTACATCCCCTCGCCGCCGTTTCCTGAACATCCGTCCGGTCACGCATCGCAGTCTGCTGCTGCGGCAACCGTGCTCACCGCCCTTGCCGGTGACCGGCCGTTCACTGACACCGTCAACGACATGACCCGCAGCTACGACACGTTCACCGACGCAGCAGACGAAGCGGCCATGTCACGCATCTGGGCGGGCATCCACTATCGCCACGCCGCCGACGCTGGCAGCGACCTCGGACGCTGTGTCGCCGGCCAGATCCTTGACCGCCTCCACGGCAACGCCGCCCCGTGAACACCTCCCGCGCTTCTGTGACCACCGGTGCCGCAGCACTCGCACTGCTCGTTTCCGCGTGCACCGCCTCCCCTCCAACGAGTGCGCCTGCTGCCGCGCCACTACCCGAGCCCACCCGCCCTTTGCTGTTCGAGGACGTCACCGAACAGGTGGGGATCGAGCACACCCACACACCGGACGGCCGCAAAACCCTGCCACCCAACTGCGTGTTCTCCACCGCAAACGCAACCGCTGACAGCCGCACCGACCTGTTCGACTGCGTCGAAGAACGGCAAAGCGGCGGTGTCGCGGTCGGCGACGTCACCAGTAACGGACACCCCGACCTGTACTTCACCCGTATCGGCGCACCCGGTGTCCTCTACGTCAACGATGGCACCGGCCACTTCACCGACCATACCGCTGCAGCCGGGCTTGACACCGTTGACGTCGACACCGCAGGCGCAGGTTTCGCTGACCTCACCAGCAACGGTCACCTCGACCTGTATATCACCACACTTGGCGCAGAGCAGCACCTGCTCTACATCAACGATGGCACCGGCCACTTCACCGAACAGGCGCAACGCCGCGGCGCTGCTGTTCTGAGCGACCTGCCGCGCGGTGGCGCATCGGTCAACTTCGGTGATGTCAACCGCGACGGCCTGCTCGACATCCACGTCGCAGACTGGGTGAGTCAGCAGAGGTTCTCCCCCACCTGGTCACCACACACCCGGCTGCTGCGCAACCGCACTGAACAGCCGGGAACGTTCGAAGACATCACCACCATCGCCGCCGCCGAGATCCGCCGCCCGCTTACCGACGACCTGCACCGCCCAGTGCCGGTCCCCGACGACCGTCGCCCCTCGATGACGTTTGCCTCCGCACTCGCTGATCTTAGCGGCAACGGCTGGCCCGACCTTGTCACTGCCGGTGACCAAGGCACCTCTGCCCTTCTCCGCAACACCTCCCACGGCACGTTCGTCGACGAAAGCGACACCGCCGGGATCGGCATCGAGATCTCGTCCATGGGGCTAGCACTGGCCGACCTCAACGGTAACGGCCGACTTGACATGTTCGTCTCCGCGATCGCAGACCCAGACCGCAGCTGCAACGGACGCCCCTGTGAACCGCAGGGGTACCGCGGCAACGCCCTCTACATCAACAACGGCGACCTGTCGTTCACCGAGGTGGCGGACGCAGCTGGTGTCCGTGACGCCGGATGGGCGTGGGGGGCAGCGTTCGCTGACTTCAGCAACCGCGGACATCACGACCTGTTCGTCACCAGCGGCTGGTCGCTCGGCGGCGAACGCGGGGTAGGGTTCCACCGGTTCGACCAGTATGACCCGTCACCCTCCTACCTCTACCAGCAGCTGCCAGGCGCTCAGCTCCAGTTCGTTGAGGTCGCCGAACAGTCCGGCATCACCTCCTACGCATCCGGACGCGGTGTTGCGATCGCCGACCTTGACGGCGACGGACGGCTCGACATCATCGTTGCGAACAACGCCGAAATGCCGACCATCTACCGCAACAGCACCCCCGACAGCGGCAACTGGCTCCGCGTCAACGTTGCGGGGCGTGGAGCGGGCGCCACGAACCGGGACGGCTACGGCGCCCGCGTCAGTGCCACCATCGACGGCCGCACCGCCACCTACGAAGTTGGTGCCGCAACCCACTTCCTCGGCCAGTCGGAACGCACGCTCCACATCGGCGCGGCAGATGCGCCCGCGGTAGACGAGCTCGTCGCCCACTTCCCAGCGACCGGACGTACCGTCACCCTCACAGACATCCCGACCAACCAGACGATCACGGTCCGTGAACCTGCCAACTGAACCTCCTGCACAACCTCTTCGTATCGGAGCGGCTCCCGGGCCACTGCACTCCAGCTCAAACCAGACACCGGGCTGCTACAGCCCTCTGGGGCCAGCAGCCAGCGTGGAGGCAGCTACAGGTCCTGTGTACGAACCTGCTGAAGTTCGTGCGGTCTGAGCCGATGGCCTCGCGTGGCCTACTCGACGGGTCTGTAACGGCACCATGTCCGGGATCCGGTTCACCCCCGCGGGCGACGATGGTGTCTCGCCTCGGGCGTTCTGCCTGCCGTCTTTCGGCTGGGTCACGTTGGCGTCCAGCCGCCGCACGGTGCGGCGGCTGGTCACCAAAGACCGGTTCCAGATCGCCGGCGTCACCGTCAGCTTCCGGCGTGGCCGCTGCCAGGTATCGGTGTGGAGCTGAGTGTCCGCACCCAGGCGGTCGCCACTACCGCCGACGGGCAGGTCATCGGTGAAGAACCAGGGGTGAGAGCGCTCAGCACCCAGCTTCGCAAGCTCCGACGCACCTCGAAGGCCTACGCGAGAACCAAGCGCGGGTCCAAGGGGCGCGACAAGGCCGCAGCCAAGCTCGCCAACATCCACGCGAGAGTGGTCTGGCTGCGGCGCAGCTCACTTCATCAGCTCACCACTGAACTTGCCAGCAGCCACGCGACCGTCGTGGTCGAGCACCTGGACGTCGCCGCGATGCTGCGCTCGGTCCGCGGTGCGTGGGGTGTGGTGGACCAGAGGTCAGGTGCTGCTTTGCGTGGATACGCCGTTGGGCGTAGCTGTCCGCTGCGGGGCGTTCCGGGCTGCTTGGAGCCGGGTCGGGTGGTAACTCATCTCCACGCACAGCGGCACTGGCCAGACGTTCGGGGAGTTTCACCGACAGCTTGAGTGCCAGGCCGGCTGGTACAGCACCGAGCTCGTGGTCGCCGACCGGTGGTATGCGGGCTCGAAGGCGTGCTCGGACTGCGGCGCACGCAACGGGGGCTCCGGCGCGGGCAGGCCATCTGGGTGTGCCCGGCGTGTGGCCTGAGACACGACCATGACGTGGGCGCCGCGATCAACCTTGCGCGTTGGCTCACACGGGAGTTGGCCGCAGCAACGTGGCAGACCGCACGACGGCGCCCACGGGTGGTGGGAGACGGTAAACGCTGGTGGAGCCGACCTGCTCTGGCCCTCGCAAGAGGACGAAATGGGTGGCGACGAAACCGGAACCGCACCGGGACCGGCAGGCCGCAACGCGGAAGGCCGGGCAGGCTCCTGTGCGGCGTCGGCGACAGTCCGTGTGCGGCTGGTCACCTGTGTGCAGGACGTACCACTGCCCTACGGGATTGCGTTGAGCAGAGGTCGCGCCCGTCCGTCAGCGAACGCCGCCTAGATGCGCGGGGCGGCCCTCCTGCGCAGTTCAGTCCTCCAGGCCTACAGGTCAGTTGCTGGAGTTGCGCTCGGCTGCCTGATCGGCGCCCGGGCAGCGCGCGTCAACAACGTCGCCGTGGAACGCGCTGCGCGCCTCAGCCGACCCACCAGCTGCAGCGGCAGCAGGACGAGCAGCCTGTTGTGCGCAGCTAGCTGCTGACACGACAACAGCAGCAGACAACACAGGCTCCGGTAGCGCCACGACCCGCCCCGAGGGTGCCTCACCCGCAGCGGGATCAGGTGGCCCTCGTAGCCGGCTGGCAGCGCATCGGCTGCGGAACACCGCCAACAGTTGAGCAGCTGGTCCACCGCTCCGACCGCAGCGGCTGGGGCGGACATGCTGCGAGCGGTTGCCTCCGTAGCCGCAGCGGTGACGGTCGAGCGGTGAGCCGGATTCCGGCGCATCCACCCAAACGGGCACTGGAGGAGCTATGGATTTTGTTATGGGCGGGTATGACGCGAAGTCATGCCCCGAAAAGACGCGAAAGGAGCACGACCCAAAATACGCCGCCGTCAAGCGCGACCCCATCCCCCCGGGTGACTGCGCCCGCATGCAGGCAGGAGTCATCTTCGAAGATGAGCTCGGAAGCCGCTGGGCGCAGGAGCTTGGGCCGGCGTTCTACGCCGTGCCACAGTGTGATCGCAGTGCGGAAAGCAAGACCGCACGCGAAGTACTGACCATGCAGCTGCTGGCCGACCCAGGCGACGTCCACGTGGTGTGGAATGCCCGTCTGCCACAGCAGTTCGACACTCACCGCACCGGTGAGCCCGACGCGCTCATACGGTATGGCACCGTCGACAACGTCGTGCGGTGGCTACCGGTCGACGCGAAGGACCATGCGGTGCTGGAAGGTAGCCGCAAGTCGCCGGCGCAGCTGGTTTCGCCGCTGCTGTCCCCGCACCCCAACGACGCGCAGCACGTGAACCTCGGTGCGGGCGTGCCCCGCAAGTCAGATGCGCTGCAGCTGGCGCACTACCAACGGATGCTCGAGTTCCTCGGACACCATGCCGTCGGAAACCTCGGCGGCATCATCGGCCGAAGCGACGGCATCCTCTGGGTGTCGCTCGACGAAGCGGTGTACAAGCACCCTGAACTCGGCTACGTCGATGCGCTTTCCTACTACGACCACGAGTTCAACCGTCGGGTACGGATCGCAGAAGCAGCTATCCAGGGTGCAGCACTCACCGGGCCGGAGTGGAAGAGTGAGTGTCATAGCTGTCCGTGGCGAACAACCTGCCATGACGAGCTTGCAATCGACCTCGACCACATCACCCTCTTGCCCGGGATCACACCACCGCGTGCCCAAGCGCATTACGCGCAGGGGGTCCGCAGTCGGGCGCAGCTTGCCCGGCTACAGCACCGGACCGCCGTGCTGGTGGACGCCGGCATCGACGTCGAGAGCCTGATCGACTGGGCCGACGATGTCGCCCCAGACGCTGCTGTCATCGGCGACTGGAAGATGGTCCGCGCCGCAGGCAAGGTTGACGCCTTGGCGGAAACCCAAACGGCTGTGGCGGCCGACGTCGCCCAGCTGCACCGGCCAACCGCCGCCTACAGCGGTACGAAACCCCATCAGCTGGCACGAAGCATCGACCAGGCACGGGTCACCGTGACTGGTACGGCGCATCGGGCACGTGGTGTGGAATCGGTGGAGATCCGCCGCTCATCCTACGAGCAGGATTTCGACATCGAGGACGCGCACGGGTTCGTCTACCTGATCGGTGTCCGCACTAGCGGACGTAAGCGCGTCGGGGAGGACATCAAAACCCGTTCCGAGTACCGCGAGTTCGTCACCTGGGGCACCACTGCGGAGGATGAAGCGAACGTGTTCGCTGCCTTCTGGGACTACATCACCGGCTCTCAGGCGTACGCCCGGTCGAACCGGTACGGCTACCGCGCGTACCACTTCGGCCACCACGAGCCGTCGACGTTCCGGTCGCTGGCTGAACGGCACGCCGGCCACCCCGGTGTTCCGACAGTCGATCAGGTCGCAGCGTTCTTCGCTTCGAAGAACGTCATCGACATGCATACCGTGCTGTCCAGGCAGCTCATCTGGCCGACCGAGTCGATGTCACTCAAAGACATCGCCGCCTTCGTCCAGTTCCGCTGGCGGGACGACACGCCCGGTGGGGACAACTCGATGGCGTGGTATGAGTCCGCCATCAACGACCCGGACGCACAGGTGCGGGCCGAGAACCGACAGCGGCTCATCGAGTACAACGCCGACGACTGCGCTGCCCAGGTCGCTATCCGCGACTTTCTGTCACGTCTGGGTGAGGCCCGCCAGCCGGGCAGAAGCCTCCCCAACGTCTGCGAGCTAGAGGCCCGGTTCGAACCGCGGCCCTAGTTCTTTCGGCACGCAGCAGCCCCCACCCGCACCAGGGTGGGGGCTGCTCACGTGCTGCCGCAGCGGCTGCGACCTTGCCCCGGGCGGTTGCTTTGCGCCGCGAGCGCGGAACCGTCCCGAACATGATCGCATCTGAGCTTCCACTGGCCGGCACCTCCGCAGCTGTGCCGGACGATCTGATCGATGGCCTCAACCCGGAGCAGGCTGCAGCTGTCCGCACACTGCACGGTCCGCTGGCTGTCATCGCTGGCCCTGGAGCCGGCAAGACGCGGGTACTGACCAGCCGTATCGCGGCGCTGGTCCGTACCAGCTCAGCCTGGCCGAGCCAGATCCTGGCGGTGACGTTCACCAACAAGGCCGCGGGCGAGATGAAGGAGCGGCTCGGCGGCCTGCTCGGCGACGACACCGTCGCACCGATGTGGGTCTGCACCTTCCACAGCATGTGCGCCAAGTTGCTGCGCATCGAGCACGCTGCGGCCGGACTACCGAAGGCCTACACCATCGTCGACGCCGGCGACGTCCGCAGTATCCTTACCGCGGTGCTGCGTGAACTGGGTCTCGCTGACGACAGGAAGGCCGCTCGGGCGCAGGCCGCAGCGATCTCCGCAGCCAAGAACGGCGCACCGACCCGACCTGACCCGCAGACCGCTCAGGTCTACGAGGCCTACCAGAACCGGCTCGCACGTCTCGGTGCGCTCGACTTCGACGACCTGCTGCTACGCACCATGCAGCTGCTCGAAACGAACGGTGATGTGCTCCAGCGGTACGCCGACAAGTTCCGCTACATCCTCGTCGACGAGTATCAGGACACCAACCCGGTCCAGTACCGGCTGGTACAGCTGCTGGCGACCGCGCACCGCAACCTGTGTGTGGTCGGTGACGCTGACCAGGCGATCTACGGCTTTCGGTCTGCGACGCCGGCTGCGCTGCAGGCCTTCACAGACGATTGGCCTGACGCGAACGTGGTGATGCTCGGACGCAACTACCGTTCCACCCCACAGGTGCTTGAAACCTGCCAGGCCATCATCGACCCAAACCCGGCCAAGCACCGGCCCACGCTCACAACCGACAGGCCCGACGGCCCGCCGGTCCGCCTGGTGGTCTGCGGTGACGACCGAGACGAAGCCGCACTGGTCGTTGACGAGCTGCGCCACGTCCCGTCGTCGGCACGTGTTGCGGTCCTGTCGCGGACCAACGCACAGACGCGACCGTTCGAGGAAGCGCTGATGCGGGCAGGTATGCTGTACACCGTCGTCGGCACGTTGCGGTTCTACGACCGGGCGGAGATCAAAGATGCGATGGCCTACCTCAAGCTGATCGCCAACCCGCTTGACGCGGTGGCGTTGACGCGGGCCGTGTCCGCACCGCGGCGCGGTATCGGGCCCAAGGCGCTGGAGACGGTCGCAGCGCAGGCTGACGGCGGCGACCTGCTTGCGGCTGCCCGGCGCGGCCTCGACGCCGGCCAGCTCGGACGTGGCACCAAAGCCTGGGGCGAGTTCCTCGCCCACAGTGACATGGTCGTTGCGGCCGCGCGAAGCGGCGGTCCGGCCGATGCGGTTCGCGCCGTCCTTGACGGTGGGGTAACCGCCCACACGCGTCAGACCGGTGGGGACAGCACCACCGACCGGCTCGAGAACCTCGACGGGCTGGTCGGGGCAGCTGAAGACTTCGCTGCGCGCAGCGACACGTCCGACCCGTGGGAGCAGACGACCGACTTCCTTGCGCACGTGGCGTTGGTGTCAGCTGCTGATGCGGTTGACACCCACGGGCACACCCCACGCGTGGAGCTCATGACCGTCCACGCCTCCAAGGGCAAAGAGTTCGACCACGTGTATGTCATCGGTGTCGAGGAGTCCCTGTTCCCGCACTCACGCGCGGAAGACGCTGCTGACGAAGCTGAGGAGCGGCGACTGCTGTTCGTTGCCTGTTCCCGTGCGCGGCAGACACTGACCATCAGCCGCGCCGGCCAGCGCTTCTTGCACGGCGCGGTGGTTGGGAACGAGCCGTCGCGGTTCCTTGACGACCTGCCTGCCGCGGTTGAGGTGCTCCACCGCGGACACGTGCGTTCCGCTGCACGTAACGACGTCCCGTCGCTGCTGGGGCGGCCGGCTGGGCGGCCGGCTGCACGGCCAGCGCCCCGCGCGATGGGTTCCAGTGCAGCGACCGCAGCGGGTACCAGCCGAACCCGGGCGCGGTCTGGGAACGCGGGACCACGGCTGGAAGCTGCTCAAGCTGCGGTCGGCGCGCACGTGCGGCACAGCAAGTTCGGCGACGGGAAGATCACCAGCATCGAAACGTCCGCTAGCCAGCCGACCGTTCAGGTCCGCTTCAACGACGGGACCCGGCTGCTGCGTTTGGATCTGGCGCCACTTGCGCTGGTCCGCGCCGCCGGCTGACTAGCGTCGGTCGCACGGCCGGTATGCCAGGTGTGGGCGGCAGCTGCGGTATCGGGCCACCTGGTTGTCCGCGACCCACCGCAGCTGGTGAGCGCAGCAGGTGCGCTGCGGCGACCAGCAGGCGGGTGTTCGGCGCTTACTGTCGGGGCCGCTACCGCTGGTTCGGACGCCACGACACGGGTGCGCCCCTGCCAGCGCCTGTCTCGTCCTGCTGGGGCAGCGTCGGCCACAGGCGTTGGCTGGGCGCGATGGGCGGTAACGGTCGGCTGCGACCACATCCACCCGACCGACCTGACACGGAGGGAGCTATGTCCGAAGCTGGGAACGACCCGGCCTACTGGTGGCCTGATGGCCACCCACCTACGGATGGTGACGGCGCGGCGGGCGAGTCTCCCCCGCAGGACCAAACACCGGCAGGCGCACCAACCGGCAACGCCGACCCGCTCGACCCTGACGGGTTCGTTCCGGACGGTTTCGACCCGGACGCGTACATGCCGGAGCCTGACGGCATCTCAGCGGCACCCGCTGAGCCACCCCCACCAGACGACACGTCAACCGGCACCGCCGACGATGAGCAACGTGAGCCGTTGCACATCCGGGTGCTGCGCACGTTGCGGAGCACGCTCAGCGCACTACATGGCGCAACACCGCAAGCTGCGCTGCAGCTGCTGCAGCGGATCGAGTCGTCCGAACGGGTGCTGGGCGCGCTCCGCGACGAGGAGCGCGACCGCACCCTGGTGGTGCTTGAGGTGCTGACCCACGAAGCGTCGGTGCTGACCACCGGTCTGATCGACCTCGGCGACCTCCCGGTCGCTGCGGAGTACCAGCCGCACATCCAGTCGGAGCTGGCACGGATCGCCCAGGAAGTTGGTGTCTCCACGCCAGGCGACCCGCACGCTGCGTGGTCCGACTTGGTCGAGATCGTGCAGCGGTCGGTGGCACGCAACGCCGCGTACAACCTGGTCCGTTCCATCGAGGAGCGTGAACCGGTCGCTGAGCTGATGGAGCGGTTCCGTAAGCTAGAACCCCCAACATCGAAGAAAGCGGTCAGCCGCGAGCGGACCATCAAAACGGCTCGGGAGGTCTCCGAAGCGGTCCGTGCGTCTCGAGCCGGCCGGCAGCCGTTGCGGTTCTCCTCCGGGCTGCCCACCCTCGACGCCGG
>SL_7KL_010_BRINEDRAFT_10001314_pt1 | contig 11935 bp, 13 predicted proteins | sample SodLak_010_BRINE_FD_10663 | JGI IMG/M metagenome (IMG submission 10663)
AAGTTGAGGGTGCCGGCTTCCAGTTCCGAGGCGGTGTGCAGGCGCAGATAGCGCTTCTCGGCGGTGGACTGTTCGCGGTAGCCGTCGATGGCGAAATCATGTGCGGTCAGGGAATAGCGGTGGGTCCCATGGTTCTGCTCCGCCACCGCTTCGGCGCGACGATAACCGTAGCTGCCCATCAGCACGCCGCCACCGAAGCCGCGCGGATCCCGCCCGTCGCGGGTGCGCGCAGCGATCACGCCGCCAGAGGCGTTGCCGTACAACGCCGCGCTGGGCCCGCGCAGAACCTCGATGTCGCGCAGATTCAGCAGGTCGATCGCATCCACCTGCGACTGCCCGTCCGGCGTGGTCTCGGGGATCCCGTCCTGGAGGATGCGCAGTCCACGCACCCCGAACGGGGCGCGCGAACCGAAACCGCGGATCGAGATTCGCGCATCCTGGGCAAAGTTGTAGCGGTTCTGCGCGAACAGCCCCGGCACACGGTTGAGCGCCTCGTCCAGCTGCAGACCCTGGCGCCCCTCGGTGGCCTGGCGGTCGTCGACCCGGCTGACCGCCGCCGGCAGATCCGCCAGCGGGGTCGCCAGGCGCGGCGCCGTCACCGTGATCTCGACCGGATCGAGCACCGGCGGCGCCTCATCCTCCGCCCATGCCGGGGCGAGCCCCAAGCCTGCCAGGGGAAGCATCAGGACGGCCCCGCTGAATGCGCCACGGGCATCCCGGCCACTCGCACTGAGCAACCGCTTCGGCACGCTGCCGTTACTCCCGGAGAATCAGCCGTTCGGTCAGGAGCTCGCCATGGCCGAGGAAGGCGTCATACAACGCGCGGCTGCGCTCCGCCAGAGGAGAACCCTCTTCCCAGGCGCCGGGCCGATCGAACGCTTCCCCGATGCGGTAGCCATTGCCAACGGCCTGCACGAAGGCCGCGACCGACCGCGTGGTCACCCGGGGGTCGATGACGCGCCCATCGGCGTAACTGAGGGCCGCGGGGATCGTCCCGTCCTCCAGCTGGTAGTCCAGCGCACCCAACAATAACCGGTCGATCGCACGCCCCACCTGGCCTTCCAGCTCCGGGGTGCGCTCGCCGATCAGGCCCGCGGTGCCCTCACGCTCGCGCAGTAGCGAGAAGCCGCCAGTCAGCTGATGTACAAAACGCCACTGCGCCGCGGTATCCACGTAATCGGCGGCTGCTCGGGCATTGCCGTCCTCGAATTTCAGCCGGGCCGGAAGGCCCCAGTCGCGCATCGGGCCATGGCCCGCCATTACCGCACCGGCAATGGCTGCGGCGCGATCCGCCAGGGTCGCGGCGCGTTCGGCATCCGCCGAGTCACCGTACAGGTACAGCATCTCGTAGAGCGCCTTGTGGCCGCGCAACATCGCTCCGATCTGGTCCAGCGACCACTCCGCGCCCTGGTCAAGTTGATAGATGCCGGCCTCCGCGTCCCATGCCGCCTCCGCAGCCTCGGCCATGGCCCGGGCGACCTCCACCAGATCCTCGCGCGAGTGGCCCAGCCAGCCCTCCAGCGCGGCACGCTCCATCTTACCCATATCCTCTGCGCCACCCGGTTTGTCCTGGCGCACCCAGGCGTACGTCGCGGCATGCAGCGCGTCCAGCCCGTAGGCGAAGCCGTCGGCTTCGGAACCATTCGCCGCATGCATGACCCCGTCGGCGTGGCGCTCGTTGACGACATGGCTGGTGAGGATCGAGATCAATGGCGAGGGCGTATGCGTCAGCTCGTCGTACAGACCGAGATGCTCGAAACGCCCGGCGCTGTGATGCATGTGATAGAGGTAGGCCGCATCGGCATAGACCGCCGGGGCCGCCTCGTCATCACCCCCTGCATGCGCCCGGATGCGGCCGTCGTCGACCAGCCGGCCGTGCACGGTATCCAGCAGCTCCAGCCAGGTCTGGCCGACGGACTGCATGGGATCCTCCGACAGATCCGGCCGGTAGCCCTCATGGCCCAGCTCGCTGTCGCGCATCAGGCGGCCCTTGACGGTCAGCGCCCCCAACACCATGAACGCATCCTCGGCGGCCATGCCCTTGGCATGCACCAGGACCCGCTCGTCCGCATCCAGCCCCTGCGCCACACCCACCGGGGTGGCCTGGGCGTTCGCCATACCCGCCAGTGTGAACGCCACGACCGTGGCCAGCGCCTTTACGGATGTCGTCATGATCTTCTTCCCCTGATGTGTGTTCGACATTCGGGCAGATCGTGTCGCCCTTGCCTGAGCAGACCGGGCACGCTTCGACCGGTTCCCCCGGATAGCCGTTGCGTCTACACAACAGTGTTGCCTTTTAACGCGATCTTCATCGCAGCTTAACCGGGGCGTCACCCGGCCTCCCCATGCTTGCACCCTGTCGAGAGGCACTCGCGTCTCGCCAACGTTCAAACGCAAATAGGGGAGAAATCCATGAACCGCAAGCACCTGCTGACCAGCCTGATCGCCGCCGGCCTGGTCGTCCCGGCCCTGGCCACCGCCGACTGGACGCTGTACGGCCGCGCCCACCTGTCCGCCGACATCCTGGATGACGGCGCCGAATACAACGAATTCAACGTCTCGAGCAATTCCAGCCGCCTGGGCTTCAAGGGCGAGCGCGAATTCCGCGAACAGCTGGTCGGCATGTTCCAGATCGAGCAGCAGATCGATTTCGACACCAACGGCACAAACTTCGCGACCCGCGACACCTTTGTGGGCCTGAAGGGTTCAGAGTGGGGCATGCTGCGGATCGGCAAGTTCGACACCCCGCTCAAGCGCGCCCGTGGCCCGGCCAACTTCTTCGGCGATCAGGTCGGCGATATGCGCAACCTGACTCGCTCACGCGCCCAGACCGGACGTTTCGACGAGCGCTTCAACAACAGCATCCACTACCAGACCCCCAGCTTCGGCGGCCTGACCTGGAACATCCAGTACTCCAACGAGACCGGCGATGCCTCCACCGTGGACGGTGCGACCAACAAGGCCTACTCCACCTCGCTGAATCTCAACATGGGCGACCTGACCGGTGCCCTGGCCTACGAAAAACAGGAAGACGGCGCGATGGATCCGGATGCCTGGCGCCTGGCCGTTGGCTACCGCATCACGCCGGCCTTCCGCATGGGTGCCTTCTACCAGACCTCGGAAACTACCAATGGCGACGAAGCAGATGTGTACGGCCTGGGCGGGCAGTTCCGCCTGACATCGAACATGTACCTGAACGGCCACGCCTTCCAGCTGGATTCCGATCTGGACGATGCCGACGCCACCATGTATGCGCTTGGCCTCGAATACCGTGTCGACAGTGACCTGCGTTTCTACGGCAACGTCGCAATGGTCGACAACGACGCGAACTCCGCCTTGAGCCCCTGGAGTGCGGCCCGCAGTGCCAACCCCGACGATGCCAATCCCCTCGGCCAGACGGCCACGGCACTGTCGATCGGCATGCGCTACGACTTCTAACGCCGTAGCACGGACACCCCGACGGCCAGGACCGCCGGGGTGTCTACCACCCCAGGCCCTGCCGGATTACGCCCCGGCGGGGCCTTTTTCGTTGGTGCCCAGCTCGCGGACGGCAGCGAGGTCAGTCGCGCAGGTGCTGATTGACGAAGCGGGTGACGCGGATCATGGCGTCGCGCGATGCGAGGTCGTCGGCGAAGGTGCGGTTGTTGCCGTTGCGGAAGTCGAAGCCGCGGCCCACGCCCGGGTATTCGATCCAGTGCACTTCGCCCCCGCGGCTTGCGAGACCATCGGCGGCCATGCGCGCGGTGCGGTGGCGCTGGTACTGCTCCTCGTCCCCGATCAGGATCATCATCGGGATCTCGAGCTCGTTGACCTCGTTGGCGTAGCGATACACCTGGTGCGGCTCGCCCAGGTTCGGGTCCTGCAGGTGCGGGTAGTAGCCGGCCCAGCAGGCGACATCCTCGACCTGGCGCTCGAAGGTGACGGCGACCTTGAGCGCCTTGTAGCCGCCACGGGTGATGGACACCAGACAGGCGCGGTCACCCACGATGTCGTCGCGTTCCAGCAGCACGTCCAGACCGCTGTTCAGATCACCTTCCAGCTCGTAATCATGGTCCAGCGGATGACTCTCCATAAAGCGGCCGGTGTACAGATCCGGCGCCAGCACGACGAAGCCGCGCGCGGCCAGGCGCTTCACGTGCAGTTCGGCCAGATCGTCCAGGCCGCGCCGGCCATGGGTCCAGAGGATTGCGGGATAGTCCTCACCGTCCGCCGGACGGGCGACCATCGCCGGAATGCCGATGCCATCGCGCTCGTATTCGATGCGTTCGATCGCCACCTCGTGGTTTTCGAGATCGGCGTACATGACCCCGTCCTCCCACCAGTCGTCGTCCCACCACCAGTTGTCGGAACCGGTGGGTTCATCGGCCGCCAGCGGGGCCGAGATCAGGGCCGTGGCGGCCAGCAGACAGAAAGAACGCAGCACTGGAAACATCGGAAACCTCTCGTGGTGGACGTACGGACGCGATCGTCCTCGAAAGACGGACGGCGCGGGTGCTTTCTTCCGAGGGTAGTGCAATCCCGCAGGCCGTGCCCATCCCGCCAGGTTGGGATCATGCGCCGCCGGGAAACCCCAGCTGGCGCCAGGCCTCGTAGACCACCACCGCGACGGCATTGGAGAGGTTGAGGCTGCGGCTGCCCTCGCGCATCGGGAGGCGCAGGCGATGCGCCGGCGGCAGGGTCTCCAGGACCGACTCCGGCAGACCGCGCGTCTCCGGGCCGAACAACAAGGCATCGCCATCGCGGAAGGTCGGGGCGTCGTAGCGGGCCTGCCCGCGCGTGGTCATGGCGAACACCCGGCCAGGCTGCACCGATTCCCGCCACTGGTCGAGGCTGTCATACTCTTGCACCCGGGCCAGCTCGTGATAGTCGAGCCCGGCGCGGCGCGCCCGCGCACTGTCCAGCTCGAAGCCGAGCGGGTGGATCAGGTGCAGCGCCGCCCCGGTATTGGCCGCCAGACGAATGATATTGCCCGTGTTCGGCGGGATCTCCGGTTCATAGAGGACGATGTGAAGCATGAGTGATTCGCGCACCGATCCGCGGCTGGCCCTGGAATTCTGCGGCCTGCATTTGAACACGCCGCTGGTGCTGCTGTCCGGCTGTGTCGGCTTTGGCGAGGAATACACCCGCGTGGCGGGTTTCTCCAACCGCGATGCCGGGGCCATCTGCCTGAAGGGCACCACGGGCGCCGCACGCCTGGGCAACGCGCCGCATCGCGTCTACGAGACCCCGGACGGGATGCTGAACGCAATCGGCCTGCAGAACCCCGGGGTCGACCACGTGGTGGACCACACCCTGCCGCAGCTGGATTTCGACGAGACGCGCTTCTTCGCCAACGTGTCGGGCTCCACCCTCGAGGAGTACATCGAGGTCACCCGGCGCTTCGACGACTCGCCCATCGACGCCATCGAGATCAACATCTCCTGCCCCAACGTGAAGGAAGGCGGCGTCGCCTTCGGCAATGACCCGGACATGTCCGCCCGGGTGGTCGAGGCCTGCCGCAAGGTCACCTCCAAGCCGCTGATCACCAAGCTCTCGCCCAACCAGACCGACATCGCCGAGAATGCCCGGCGCTGCATCGAGGCCGGCACCGACGCCTTTGCGGTCATCAACACCCTGATGGGGATGGCAGTGGACGTGGAAAACCGCCGCGCGGTCATCGGCAACAACCAGGGCGGCCTGTCCGGCCCGGCGATCAAGCCGATCGCGCTGCTGAAGGTGCAGCAGGTCTATCAGGTGGCCGCGCCGCACAACGTGCCGATCATCGGCCAGGGCGGCGTGATGAACGCCACCGACGCGCTGGAGTTCCTGATCGCCGGCGCCAGCACCGTGGGCGTCGGCACGGGCCTGTTCTACGACGCGCTGTGCCTGCCGAAGATCCTACATGGCATCAGCGACTACATGGACCGCCACGGCTACACCCACGTGCGCGACCTGACCGGCACCCTGCAGCTGAACGGTGCCGTCTCCGCCTGCGCCCCGCCTGCTCCGCAGGATCCCACCACCTGAAAGGCCGGTTCACTAAAGAGCCTGTTGACCACGAAGCACACGGAGAAAGGCGCCAATTTTTCAGAGGGGTAGGATGCGTTGAGCCATGCGAAACGCATCGGGGCCGAGCCACCCCGCGTGGCCGATGCGTTTCGCATGGCTCATCGGCATCCTACCCGTAACAAGACGATCCCTGGTTTTCTCCGTGTCCTCCGTGATCTCTGGGGTTAAATCGCTTTTGCCCTTCTTCGTGCCTTCGCGGTGAAAAGACCTACTCGTCGTCGAGGCCGAGTTCCTGGATCTTGCGGGTGAGGGTGTTGCGGCCCCATCCAAGCAGGGCGGCCGCCTGCTGGCGGTGACCACCGGTCGCGTTCAGGGCCTCGCGGATCACCGTGCGTTCCATCTGCGGCAAGACCGAGCCCAGCAGGTCGTGATCGCCGCGCTGCCAGTGCTGACGGGCGACCTGGGCGAGTTCGGCGGTCCAGTCCCGCGGGCCGGCAGCGACACGGACCGGGGCACTCCCGGGCTCGGCACGGCTCTCGGTCGGCTGGTGCAACTCGGCCGGCAGGTCATCCAGGTGCACCTCGCGGCCCGACGCCATCACGGTGAGCCAGCGGCAGGTGTTTTCCAGCTGGCGGACGTTCCCCGGCCACGGCAGGCGCTGCAGCTCCGCGACCACCTCGGGGCGCATGGTCTTGGCCTCCACCCCCAGTTCCTGAGCGACCTCGGCCATGAAGTGCTGTACCAGCAACGGGATATCCTCCGGCCGCTCGCGCAGGGAGGGCACGTGGATGCGGATCACGTTCAGGCGGTGGAACAGATCCTCGCGGAACAAGCCCGCGCGGACGCGTTCTTCCAGGTCCTGGTGGGTCGCGGCGATGATGCGCACGTCCACCCGGATCGGGGTATGGCCGCCCACACGGTAGAACGTGCCATCGGACAGCACCCGCAACAGACGCGTCTGCAGGTCGAACGGCATATCGCCGATCTCGTCGAGGAACAGGGTGCCGCCGTCGGCCTGCTCGAAGCGGCCCTTGCGACTCTGGTTGGCCCCGGTGAACGCGCCGCGTTCGTGACCGAACAGTTCGCTTTCCAGCAGATCCTTGGGGATGGCCGCGGTGTTCAGCGCGATCAACGGCTGGTCGGCGCGCGGGCTGTGCTGGTGCAGGGCCCGCGCGACCAGCTCCTTGCCGGTACCGGACTCGCCATTGATCAGCACGGTGATATTGCTGCGCGAGAGCCGCCCGATGGCACGGAACATCTCCTGCATGGCCGGGGCCTCGCCGATGATCGGGGTCTCCTCGATCTCGGGACCGGCAGGGCCGTTCTCCTGCCCGGCACGGCGCGCCTCCAGCGCGCGCTGCACCAGGGCCACGGCCTCGTCCACGTCGAACGGCTTGGGCAGGTACTCGAAGGCCCCGGTCTGGTAGGCGCCCACCGCGCTCTCCAGATCGGAGAAGGCGGTCATGATGATGACCGGCGGCGGATCCGGGCGGGTCTGCATGCGGGCGAGGAAATCCAGCCCGTTCAGGCCCGGCATGCGGATGTCGGCGACGATGGTGTCCGGGACCGGATCGCGCTCGAGCGCCGCCCAGGCAGCGTCCGCGGTCTCGAAGCCGCGCACGGCGATCGCGTGACGCTGGAGGGCGCGTTCCAGCACCCAGCGAATCGAGTCGTCGTCGTCAATGATCCAGACGATGGGTTCCATCAGTGCGTCTCCTCCCGGCCCTGGGGGGAATCAATAGGAAGCAGGATGTCGAATGAGGTCGCCCCCGGGCGCGAATGGCATTCGATCAAGCCGTCATGCAGCTGGATCAGGCTCTGGGCAATCGGCAGCCCCAGCCCGGTGCCCTCGGCGCGCCCGGTGACCATCGGGAAAAAGATGCGTTCGCGGATCTCCTCCGGGATGCCGGGNCCGTTGTCGCGCACACTCAGTTTGGCCACCAGCCGGTGGCGCTTCCCGGAGATCGTGTACTGGCGCAGGATCCGCGAGCTCAGGGTGATCTGCCCCCCGTCTTCCAGTGCATGCACCGCGTTCTGCACCAGGTTGAGGATAGCCTGCACCAGCATGTCGCGATCGGCCTGCACGTCGGGAATACTGGGGTCGTAGTCGCCGCGGATCTTCAGCCCCAGCGGCAGTTGCACGCTGACCAGGCCCCGGACGTGCTCCAGGACCTCGTGCAGATTGACGGCCTCGCGCCGCGGCATGTTGTTCGGCCCCAGCATGCGGTCGACCAGGCTGCGCAGGCGGTCCGCCTCGCGAATGATGATCTGGGTGTATTCCTTGAGGCCCGAGTCGTCCAGCTCGCTGGCGAGCAACTGCGCCGCGCCGCGCAGCCCGCCCAGCGGGTTCTTGATCTCGTGCGCCAGCCCGCGCGTCACTGCACGGGTGATCGCCTGCTGCTTCTGCAACTGTTCCTCGCGGCTGATGCGCTCGTGGCGATCGATGGCGTTCAGTTCGAACAGCAGCTGGCCCGGCCGCTCGCCGGCGGCGTGCAGTGGCGTGATGATCACGTCGGCCAGGAAGCTGTCGGCTCGGAGGGGCTCCATCTGACGGGCACGCAGCGTGATCGGCTGATCCAGGGTCAGCGCCGAACGCAGGCGGTTGGCCAGATTCCGGTCCAGCTTGAGCCATTGCCCCAGTCCGTGGCCGACGATGCGTTCGCGACTAAGCCCGAGCAGGACCTCGGCCGCACTGTTCAGGCTCAGCAGGCGCAGTTCCGCATCGGTCACCAGCACGGCCGTGGAGAGGTCGTCCCACCAGGGCGGGGTGGTCATACCGGGATTGGCAGCGGGCGTAGTCATCGAAAGGCCTCAAGCAGGAATCGCGCCAAGCGAAAATCGCCGGGCGGGACGCTGAAGCCGAGGGCTGCGTCACACCAGAAGCCTGGCCGCCGACACCCTTGAAACCGAAACGCCCCAGAGTGGTGCAATAATAGCACCAATCTGGGGCGTCAACCGCACCACTTCGGTGCGCTATGCGAGTGCCGGCGTCAATTCGGGCCAGGCGTCACCGGCTGCGGCGCCCGGGGAGCCTGCGGTGCCTGCGGTGCCTGCGGTGCCTGCGGTGCTCCGCCCGACGGAAACTGCTGGGGCCGTTGCTGCTGTTGCTGACTGCGCGGGATGGCCATGCGCAGCACGTTGAACTCGATGGTATCGCTGGCGCCCAGTTCCTGACCCGACTCGTCCACGACCCGCGCCTGCAGGGTATAGGCACCGCGGTTCAGGCCCTGGAAGGTCGCGCTCGTCGAGGCCCCCTCGCCGGCGGCCTCCCCGTCCAGCAACCAGACCACGCGGTGCCGGCATCGGCGTCAAGCGCCGGTTCAATCTCGAGCTCCGCGGTCACATTGCCATCGTTCGCCCGCACGCCCTCGCCATCCCCCGGCCGCGCGATAGCGACCCGCTGGTAGGCACCCTCCGCTTCGGGCTGACCGCGCGGGCGCACGGGGCGCTCGAGGATCTCGCGCGCGCCCTCCAGCGGCACGCCCCGCATCGGCTCACGCACATCGACCGATTCGCTACGGCTCCCCTCGGGGGGGCGGTCGCCGAAGTGGACATTGCCTTGATCGTCGGTCCAGCGATAGACGTCGGCACTCAGGAGCGCAGGGGCGAGAAGGGCGGCCAGGGGCAACGCCAGCCAGACAGCGATTCGGAACATGGGCTTTCCTCCTTGGAAGGCACGGATCCACGACCCCGCCTCGTTGTGTTTGCGAACGACTGGCCCAGGCGCCCCACACGTCAGTGCGGGCCGACTGGGCCCTCAAGCCGCGGCGCGAACCCAGATACCCTGCAAGCGAGCCGCTTCTGCCTGAAGGGCTGCCAGCCGTTCGCGCTCGGTGCGCCCATCGGCCCCGGCCTCCAGTGCGGCAAGCCAGTCGTCCAGCGCAGCCAGGCGCAGCAGGGTTGGCGCCGCCCCTCGCTCGATGGCGGTCAACGGCCGCCGTCCGTTATATCCGGACAGCAACGCCCGGTAGCCCTCGGCATCCGGCCGCCCCGCGTCATCCACGGCGACCGCCAGGGCGAGCCGTGCAACCTGCCAGAAGGCCGGCACCGGCGCGGGCGGGAGGACCAGATCGGCCAGGCCGGCGCCCTCCGGATAGATGCGGACCGTCTGCCAGACGCTTCCCGCCAGCGGCAGGTCCTCGAAACGGTACAGCCCCTGATGGTGCAGCTCGGTATCCAGGATCGTCCGCGATTCGGCATCCAGCGAAGACGTGATTGTGTCCGCACGCTCACGCATCCTCTGCTGCAGCACGCCGCGGCGGTAGCCGTCTCCAGCGGGCAGGGCGCCGGCCGTGTGGCGGCCCTGCCAGTCGGCCGCGCGCTCGCCCAGGGCCTCCAGGCTGCCAGGCCCCTCGGCCGCGACCGTGCCCTGAATGGCCTGGCCACGCTCGAGCACCAGGACCACCTGCCCGGCCGCATCATCCGTACCCCGGCCGATCACACGGCCACAGCCAGCAGGGACCTTGCCGAGTGCCTGCTCCAGGGCCGGCGCCGCAGCAGCCGGCAGGCGCAGGCACTGCACCGGCCGGCCGTCGAGTTCCGGCCCCTCGGGACCGACCGTCAGTGCCAGATCGGCAAGCTCGCCGCAGCGCTGAATTTCGGATTCATTCATTACCATCGGAAAATCACCCAGGACGGGGGTACAAAGTCGGGATCCAGCTCGTTGCGGCGACCATCCAGCGTGCCATCGCCGGTGGTATCAATCAGGTAGTAGGTCGGGCCGACCGCGGGCGTAACCTCGACCATGACCAGCTCGCCCCCCATGCGGTACTCGCGCCGCGTCTCGCCATCGCGCTCGATAATGATGATGTCGGCTCCTTCCAGGGAGCGCTGCTCGCGGGCGCGCTCGTCCAGCACCGGGGGCGACGGGTCGGCAGCCTCGTCCAGTTCCGGCGGCGGCGGGGCACCCCCCCACTCGCGGTCTTCCTGCGCCAGCGCCAAACCGGGCACCAGCAGCAGGGCCGCCAGCAGCGACAGGGGCAGGCTCAGGCGGATCGGGGGCATCATCACAGCTCCATCAGTCGTTTCTTTTCTTCCGCGGACGGCTCGAAGCTGCGCGTCTCGTAGTGCTCGAAAATCGCGCTCACCACATCCTCCGGCGAATCTACCAACGAGTATAGCTGCAGGTCCTCCTGGTCGATGGTGCCCTGTTCCACCAGGGTATCCTGGAACCAGTCGAGCAGCCCCTTCCAGAACTCGCTGCCCACGAGGACCACGGGGATACGCCGGGTCTTGCCGGTCTGCACCAGCGTCAGGATCTCCGCCAGCTCGTCCAGTGTGCCAAAGCCGCCCGGCAGGACCACGTAGGCGGATGCATACTTCACGAACATCACCTTGCGCGAAAAGAAGTGGCGAAAGCCGAGCCCGATGTCCTGATAGGGATTGGAACTTTGCTCGTGGGGCAGCTGGATGTTCAGGCCGATGCTGGGCGAGTGCCCGGCGAAGGCGCCCTTGTTGGCCGCCTCCATGATGCCCGGCCCGCCACCGCTGACCACCGCAAAGCCGGCATCCGACAACTGGCGCGCGGTCGTCTCGCCCAGCTGGTAATAGCGATGTTCCGGGGGAAAGCGTGCAGAACCAAAGATGCTGACCGAGGGCTTGATGTGCGCCAGGCGCTCGAAGCCCTCCACGAACTCCGCCATGATCTGGAAGATCTTCCAGCTTTCNCGGGTCAGGGCAGAGTCATCAATCGGACGCAGGCCCGGGTGTTCGGCACGTTCACGGTTGTTCATGCGGCGGGTTCCTCGGATGGAGACTCAAGCGTAACGGGCGCCCCGCGTCCATACAAACGTATCCATACAAATGGCCCGCACGAATGGGCGCCTCACGGCCAGCCCTGTAGAATGGCGCGCGTTCCCTGTCCGGATTCCGCCTGCATGTCGCAACCGCCCCTCGTCCTGGTCGACGGCTCCTCCTACCTGTTCCGCGCGTTCCACGCCCTGCCGCC
>SL_7KL_010_BRINEDRAFT_10001315_pt1 | contig 11924 bp, 9 predicted proteins | sample SodLak_010_BRINE_FD_10663 | JGI IMG/M metagenome (IMG submission 10663)
GCTGAGGCTCATCCCCGTCGCCATGGACGATAAAAATCCCCTGCTTATCAATTTCTTCTGGCGTCCCATCCAGGTCCACCACGATTTTTTCGTCGTCACGGGAAAATCCATCGATCAGGTCGTCGCTGGTTTCCTCCTCAAGCTCATCCGCCAGTTTTTCCAGTTGAACGGTGGTTTTGACAGTCTCACCGAGATCCGACACATCCTCGGTGATCTCGCCGGCACCGAGCAGTTCATTGACCGTGTTGTTGTCTTCATCGTCCAGCCCCTCGATGGGCTTGTTGAGCTGCTCATCCTGCAGCGCGGCATCGATGGCTTTATCGGCGTTATCCAGGGCGGTGGTCAGCTCGTCGAGCTTTTCCTCGCTGTCAATTTTCTCCTCGGCCGCGTCATCAGCTTCGGAATCCAGGATGAAGTCATAAATCAGCGCATCGGAAATCAGGCTCTCGGCTTCGATGCTGCCGGTGAGGTATTCGAATTCCCAGTTGCCCCCCAACAGGGCGCTGCCGATGGGGGTTTCGGAGGCGGCGATGTCGGCGCCGGTCAGCGCCGCCAGATCGTCGACGAAGGCCTGGCCGGCGTCGCCGGCGGCGACATCACAGCCGATGATAAAGAGATCGGCGCCGGGGGCCAGAGCGCCTCCCCAGCCCGCAATGGCGGCCTGTCGCTCCGCCAGGGCGTCGGCGTCCAGCGTCGCGGTGCCCAGCTCCAGCCGGGCTTCATCACCGTGGGCGAGGATGTGAACGGCGGCCAACGCTTCGCGATGACCGAGCCAGTCGCTAATCTGGGAAATGCCATCATCCGCGCCATCCAGGTACACTACTTCCAGGCGACGGCCATCCCCCAGATCCGCCATGATCTGGTCAATCAGGGACTCGGCGTCCTCCACCCCGGCGTCCACGAAGACCACTTCATCGACGGGGTCGGCGTCGTCGGCTGACGAGTCATGGCTCTGATGGGCGGCTGCCTCGGTGGCCGACGCCTCGTGCGCAGATGCGTCCTGGTCGATCCGCAATACCGAGGCCTGCTGGTCCTGAGGCGGCATCACCAGGACATCCGCGGACAGCAGGTAGCGCGGCTCCAGCGACTCCACCACCGTGGTGGGGCGGTGTTGCGGGATGATGCGACGACGGTCCCGGGAGCGATTCAGCCAGGCCTTGAGGGGATTGGGCGTCGCCTGTCGGGCCAACCGGGCTTTCGTTAAACGCGGATCGTTGGCTGCAGTGCTCATACAAGCACCTCCTAGTAGACATCCAGCAACCGATCCAGCTCCGCCAGATCGCGTTCATCAAGGGTGCCCACCGCCTGCTGGAGGCTCAGACGGTTGACCAGATAGTCCAGTCGGACCGAGGCATAATCCCGGCGCACCGAAAAGTACTGCCGATAGGCATTCAGCACATCAATGCGGGACACCACACCGGATTCGAGCCCTTCAATGCGGGATTGCAGCCGGGTTTCCTCGGCTTCAATGCTCTCACGCAGCGCCCGCATCAGCTCCGCGGTGGATGCCACCCCCTGAAACGCCGATCGGACGGCCCGCTCCACCCGGCGACGCTCACTTTCCGACTGCTGCAGGGATTCGGTCAGGCGCTCCTGGGCCTCGCGAACAACGGACGTGGTGCGTCCGCCGGTGTAGATGGGCATCCGCACTTCCAGCGCCACCTGGGCGTTGTCGATGTCCTGGCGCTCCTCGGAGAACAAGGTGCGGTCGTCGGCCTGGCGGCCGGCGGAGGCGGCCAGATCCACGGTGGGCAGTCGCTGGGCCCGCTGGCGCTGGATCTCGAGCCGGGCGATCCGGTTGCTGAGCAGCTGGCTGCGCAGGGCCGGGTTATTGGTCTCGGCGGCCTGGATCCAGACACTGGGCTCGTCGGGAAACGGCATGCTGGGATTGAAGTCGCCGCGGAAGCCATCGAGCCCGGCCACCTCGACGCCAACGATTTCCTTCAAAGCCAGACGGGCGTCATCCAGCTGGTTATCGGCCTGTATTTGCCGGGCCCGGGCGATGGCGAGGCTGCTTCGGGCGTCGTTCAACTCGTTACGCTCTCCGAGCCCGCTCAAGAATCGCTGCTCCGCCACATCGAACTGTGCCTGAAGCGCTTCGCGCTCAGCCCGCGCCACCTCGGCCTCGTCCAGCGCCTGCAGCACCTGAAGATAACTCTGGGCGACCCGCAGGATCAGGTCCTGCTGAGCGGCCTGGACGGCGGCTTTGGTCTGCTCGACCACCACCCGGGCCTGGCGGATCTGCTGCAGGGCGGGTGCATTGAGAACGGGCTGAGAGACCTCGAGGGAATACGACCAGGCGGAGACATCGGTGCGGCCGGTCTCCAGGGTGCCGGATGCCCGAACATCCTGCTCGGAGTAGGACCGATTGCCCACCAGCGCCACCTGGGGCAGGTAGCCGGCCACGGCCTGGGGCAGCGCCTCCCGCTCGGCTCGAGCGGCGGCCAGGGCCGCCTGGTACTGGGGATCGCGGGCAAGGGCATCCCGGAATGCACGACGCAGGGAGAATCGCTCGCCCAGCTCTTCCTCGGCGGGGACATCCAGATCGGTGTAGAACTCATCGAGGAGCAGCGTTGACCCAAGGCCCTCGGCCACGCCCATCTCGTCGGCAAAGCCCTCGGGCAGGGACAGGCGCAACCCACCGGCCTCCAGGGAAATGGGCTCGGCCGATCGGGCGATGCCGTCCAGGATTCGAGTGGTCTCCGGCAGGGCCACCGCCACCTCGCCGGTGTCCAGTTCGCGGACGAATGGAATCATGTCGAGGGCCAGCCCAGCCGCATAGGCGCGGGCCAGATCCAGTCGAACACGGGCGGAACCCAGCCGGGACCGGCCCATGTCGAAGCCCACCACATAGTTACCGTCGAGGCTTTCTTCGAGTTCGCTGAGCAACGGTCGGGCTTGATCGGGGGTCACTCCCGGCAGGTCCACGATAAGTCGCGGTGGGTCCGCCAGCAGATATGCCTGTACCGGCCCGGTGGGATCGCCAGTCACCGTCAGGCGAGGCCCATCCGCCACGGAAAAGCGCATCGACCGGGGAACTTCGTCGTCGGTCAATGATGGCCGGCTGTCGCGGCCAAATAGCAGACGGGTCCGGCTGAGTGCCCGCTCGGCATCCAGCTCACTGGTGGCACCGATCAGGTCCAGGGGCACCCTCGGCTCGAAAATGAGGCGCTCCTCACCGTCCCGGGAGCGGCGTCGAACCGGGTCGCCCAGCAGCTCCGGCCATTGATCCGCCAGTGCACGCCGCAGGCCCAGTCGCTGGCCGGCAGGGAAACGGAGAATCAGGCGCTCCGGGTCGGATTCGAAGATTACCTCCGCCATCAAATCCCGCCGGCCCAGCAGGGTGAGCTCCAACATGTCGCCCCGGGGGCGTGACTCCACACTGGCCAGGGCCAGCGGCTGCCGGTCCTCTCGGGTATCCGGGGGCGGCGCTTCGGTGGCACGGTCTTCGGGGGCGGCGTCCGGAGCGGTCCGGGATCGGGCCAGTAGCTCGACGGACCAGCGGATGCTCTCCGCATCGATGACCGACAAAGTCTCCGAAGTGAGAGTCACCGGTTCGCGCAGTTGCAACACGATGCCCGGGCCGCCGCGAAAGCCCTCGGTGCTGACCCGCTGGATGAAGGGATCGGCGGCCTCCAGGTCTTCTGCAATGCCTTGCCATTGGGCAAGGCTCGCCTCGGGTGACAGCACCAATGCCAGTCGCCGGGAGTCTGGAGAGAGGTAGGTCTGGAGAACATCCCCAATGGGGGCCCGCAGGTGAATGCTGATGGTGGCTCTGTCATCAGCCAGATCGGTGCTCACCTGCACATTTGCAATCGCCGCCGATGCGAACAGGAGTTTGACCACGGCGCAGGCAACGATGACCCAAGCCGTGAACCCGTGTTTTGTCTTCGTGCCCTCTGTCGTCGCCATTCGGCGCACCCTGTCCTTGGCTTTAGCCGCCGTTTATCCCTAAAGCAGACTAGTCCATCGGCCAATCAGCCCGTCAGTCACAAAAACTCTCAATTACTCTCAAGGCTCGCCGTGGTCTCGAAATGCGGCTAGGGTTCGGATTCAGGACCACACTGGCGACGGAATCATGGGGGCAAAAAATCGAAGGCATCGCCGCCGGGGCACCCGGCTCCGAGCGGTGATGGCAGGGATCATTCTGGGTTATCTGGGCATGGTTTTCCCCACTGCCCATGCCGCCGCGGATGAAGTCATCGACGTTACCGGCGATCTGGAATATGAATATCTGATCGACACCCGGGGCGACCTGGGCGCGGAGGCAGTGGCCCGGATGCCTGCGTCCAGTTTTCGCCCTGGCACGGGGATGCTCAGGCTCGGATTTACCCATGCCCCCGTTTGGGTGCGCCTGACGATTCCCGAGGCCGATGCGCCTGATCCAAGACCATGGCTGACGGTCTCACCGCCTTATCTGGATCGCGTGACGGTCTATCAGCGCCCCCTGGACGCCGACGTCGCGTTCACCGCGCTCACCCTGGGTGACCGCGTTCCCGTCGAAGACAGGCCGGTGAGGCACCATCAACTGGTCTTTCCCCTGGAGCCCGCTCAGGGGCATGACCGGCAGTTATTGATCCGAATTGAAACCACCAGCTCGGTGATGATGGACGCCCAGCTCTGGTCGCCGGCCGCGCTGGTCAATGCCACGGTATCCGACAATCTCTTCTGGGGAGGGTACTTTGCCCTGGCCGCTGCCAGCACCGTGCTGGCACTGGCGATCGGCTGGGTCAGCCGGAACCGCGCCCTGCTTGCCGTTGCCGCCAGCGGTGTTGCCTACATTCTGGTCGCCGGCATTCAGGGGTATTTGCCGCTGATTCTTCCGGCGATCATAACCCCCTTTGCCGATCCGCTCGTGAGCCTGTCGCTATTCCTTGGCTACGCGGCGGTGATTTGGATCGGCCGCGAGCTCTTTGAATTGCGCCGCCTGCGGCCACGTATCGACCAGATCGCTTGTCTCTTCAGCTGGCTACCTGTGGCGGCCATCGTCACTATTCCTCTGGACCTCTACTACGTCAGCGGCCCGCTGGTCATGGGGTTGTCGGAGTCCATAAAGATCGTGATGTGCCTGAGTGTGCTCACCGTTGCGCCCCGAGAAGGTCTTCGCTACTCGCTACTCTTGTTGGCTTTCGCCGCCCATAGCCTGACCACCGCGTCGGCGGTCCTGATCACCCTCGGTCTCTGGCAACCACCAACACCGATCTTCTATGACGCCTGGCACTACACCCTCATCGCGGTGATGCTCATCATCTGCGGGTTGTTGATCAGCGGCATCTATCGGAGTGCATTTCTTGCCCAGCAACAGACCCTGTTGGAACGTGACCTTGAACGGGAACGGGAGGCGGGATTTCGGCAACGGCAGTTCGTGGGCATGCTGGCTCACGAGTTCCGTAACCTCCTGGCCGTGATCGATGCGGCGACGCGCAACCTGCTGCGTCTGCCCGATAACGACCGGGCGGATCAGAGGCCGCGGATCGAGCGGATTCAACACAGCGTCGAGCGGATGACCCGGTTGGTGGACAACTGCCTGGCCGATGCGCGCATCGCCTCGGATCGAGCGCTGGGCGAGCTGGCACCGGTCAGTGTCCGCGCTATGGTGGAAGAGGCTGCTGCCGTGGTGACCTCCCTCGGGCAAAATGCCATCAGCATTGTTCTGACGCCGCGCGCCGAGGCCCTGGAGCCGACGGCATTGAAGATCAACGCGGACCCACCGCTGCTGCAGATTGCCCTCTCCAATTTGCTCGACAACGCCATCAAATTCTCCAGTGATCAGCGGGCCAGCGTCGAGATTGATGCGGACGACACCAAAGTCCGGATCCAGATATGGAATCGGGGGCCGGGCATCCCCGCCGATGAACAGGATCTGGTGTTTGAGCGATTCTTCCGGGCCTCGAACTTCAAATCCGACAAGCCAGGCAGTGGCCTGGGTCTTTTTGTCTCCGCCAGTCTGATTGAGGCCCATGGCGGGTCCATCAGACTCAACGAAAATACCGGCGAACGAATCGCGTTTACGCTGGAGCTGCCGCGAATACGGGGAACAGATGATGGTGACTGAGGTGGATGAGACCGAGAAAAATCAGGGCCCCCTGGACACTGCACCGGTGGTGGCGGTAATCGAGGATCTGGACGCGCTGCGTGAAGAGACATTGCAGCTCCTTGCCGACGGGGGATACACCGCCTGGGGGGCGGGGAGTGCCGAGGCGTTTTACCGGGCACTGCTCAGTGAGCGGGCGGATGTCTGCGTCGTGGACCTGGGCCTGCCCGGCGAGAGCGGAATGGAGGTCATCCGCCACCTTCGCCACACGCTCGATTGCGGGATCATCGCCCTGACCGCCTGGGGCAGCCGCGAGAAACGCCTGGAGGGCTTTGCTCGCGGCGCCGACCACTACCTGGTCAAACCCGTGGATCCGGATGAATTGCTGGCCATCATTAACGCGTTGTGGCGACGCACCGGGTGCCAGCAGAGGGCGGTCAGCCCGACCACGCAATGGTGGATCGATGCGGTGTCCTGCGAGCTTGTGACACCGGCGCGCCAGCGCATTGCGCTGACCAGTACCGAGTATCAACTCCTGGATTACTTGATGCATCACCCCGGGGAAACCGTCACCAAAGCGACTCTATATCACGCACTGTTTTGGAAAGAAGAAGACAGTACCGTTGAGCCCGATCCCCATCGAATCGATGTCATCGTCAGTCGTCTTCGGGTCAAAGCCCGGAGCTTGGGCGAAACCATGCCAATCCGCTCGGTGTTCGGCCGTGGGCTGGTGCTAGTCTGTAGTGATTGAGGGTGTGTGGGGGGGGGGGTGGTGGAGCCAGGCGGGATCGAACCGCCGACCTCCTGCATGCCATGCAGTTGTCGACACCACTACAAGTTCCCAGAGCATCGGTATCACACCACGAACAAGTTATCCAAAACTCGAGGCGTAGCATCGCGCCAAGTCATTGATTCCTGGATATCGGAGAGCGGTTTGGACAACAGCTGCATTCCCACTTTGTTGACGTCAAACGCCCCGCTAGAAGCCTCAACCCTTGTCACGGCGCCGATCCGCAGCGAGCGATTCTCTCGAAGCCTGGTTCAGATACCGGCGAATTTCCGAACGCGTAGGTTTGGCCATAACCACCTCTTGATTCACCCTCCACCGATGGCAACGCTTGCATCAGGAGGCCGAGCCGTACTTTAGTCGACCAAGCGTCTCGACTACGGCTTTGGTACCCTCCTCACTGGCTGCAGCCACCTCTAGCGGCGAGCGCCCATCGAACAGGTGATGCGGCCGGCGGAGGAACTCCCTCGCCAAGTCCAGATCCTTGTAGACGTCCAGCGCCATCGCCCGGGCTTATGCAATCCTGACGAGGCGCCCGCGGTTGCGGAAGAGAAGTTTCAGATCGGCCAATACCCGGAAGCTTCCCGGGTCCGGCTCCCGGCTCTACGGACGGGCCGATTCGGGCCGCGCACACGAACCGGACATGGAAGCGGACACCAACGGGGTCGAAGACCGGGGAGAGCGGCCGGCTCTCATGGAGCCCATGCGGATCAGCGAGGCATCGCGGCACCGCGCCCATCTGACGGACCTGGCAGTCGAGCTTGCCGAGGCATCGGCCGGGCTCAGGCGGAGCCTTCCGGACGCGATGGTGGCTTCATTGGCGAAGCTCGTGCGCTCCATGAACTGCTATTACAGCAACCTCATCGAGGGACACGACACCCATCCGGTTGAGATCGAGAACGCGCTCAATGAGGACTATAGCGCCGACCCCGACAAACGCGACCTCCAACTCGAAGCCAAAGCATACATTGCCGTCCAGGAATGGATCGACACGGTCGATCTGCAGGAACCGTTACCCAGCAAAGCGACATTGCAAGCAATCCATCACCGGTTCTGCGAGCAGCTCCCGGAGATCATGCTCTGGGTTGAGCACCCCGGCACGGGCAAGCTATTGCCTGTCGTCCCCGGCGAACTGCGACAACACGACGTCCAGGTCGGACGTCACGTACCCGTGAGCCCAGGGGCCATTGACCGATTTCTCAACCGCTTCGCGGATGCGTATGCCCGAACGGGCAAGACGGATTCCATTCTTGTGGCCGCCGCCGCACACCATCGCCTACTCTGGATTCACCCGTTCCTGGACGGAAACGGTCGAGTCGCCCGCCTCATGACAGATGCACTCCTTGGACGTGCACTGGATACAGGTAACATCTGGTCTGCTGCCCGAGGCTTGGCTCGCTCCGAAGCCAAATACAAGGAAATGCTATCCGGATGCGATGCACCGCGACGCAACGATCTCGATGGCGGCGGGACTCTGAGTGAAGAGGCCTTGGCGAACTTCACCGCGTTCTTCCTCGAGACCTGCCTCGATCAGGTTCGATTTATGGAGCGGCTGGTCGAGCCGAACCAGCTCCGGGAGCGTGTCTCCGCTTGGGCTGCACAGGCAATCGGGGCCAACCAGCTTGCCCGCGGCGCCGACATACTTGTCGATGCGCTACTCTATCGTGGCCAGCTCGAGCGAGGTGAAGTACCACGCCTGCTCGGCGTATCCGAACGCCATGCCCGCCGGGTGGTCCAGTCACTTTTCCATCAGGGCGTGGTGCACGCGACCTCGTCGCGGGCCCCACTACACCTCGCGTTTCCGGCATCGCTTGCTCCCCACTGGATGCCCGGGCTGTTCCCCGACGTCCCGACGGCTTAGTCGCTGGCTTGCATTCCACCGTCCACCTTTACCCGCGGGGCAGTCATTGGGCAGCAAATCGCCGGCATGCGTACTCGTCATGAAAGCAACCAGTCAGCGCCGCGAGGCCGTTGTCATTGATGACTGGCTCGCCCTTGTCATCCATCAGCCGGCTGTTCCGGCTGAGGAAATCCACCATGAGGTAGGCGGCGCTGCGCTTGTTCCCGTCCGTAAACGGATGGTTCTTCACCACGAAGTAGAGCAGATGCGCTGCCTTGCTTTCGACGCTCGGATAGGCGGGCTCCCCGAAGACGGTCTGGTCCAGATTCCCGAGCAGGGATGCCAGGCTTTCTCCACGCTCGCGGGCGAACAACTCGGTGGCCTCGCCGCGGGCGATCAGCGCCCGCTTTGCGGACCAGCTCCAGCGCGGCCTCAAGCTCCCGCGCGTTCGCCTCGAAGCGATCACGGTTGATCGTGTAGCCCTGCCTCAGGTGCTCGCGCAGAACCCGGTTCGCCCACTGACGGAACCGGACGCCCTCGTGGGACTTGATGCGATAGCCGACGGAGATGATGACGTCCAGACTGTAGCGGCGAACGGGCTTGTCCGATGAAGGAATGTGCATATTTTGCACATTGGTCGCCTCATCCAGCTCGCCCTCCTTGAAGACGTTTCGGATATGGCGCCCGATCACCGTGCGGTCCCGGCCGAACAGCTCGGCGAGCTGCTCCTGCCGCAGCCACACCGTCTCGCGCTCCAGCCGAACTTCGACGGAACCGGCCGTGCTCTCGTAGATCACGACTTCGGTCACGCCGACAACTCCTCGATCATCCGCTTGATCCGGTCAGTGCACTCCTTGAGATCGGCGTCGATCTCCTCGAGCGGTCTCGCGGGATTGAAGACGTAGAAGTGGCGGTCGTACACGGACTCGGTCAGCGGCACGTTCTCGTTGTCGCGCAGACTGGTGTCCGGCTCCGGGTTGCCCTTGCTGTCCGTGCAGAGCTCGGCCTCCGGGTCCCGCTCGGACAGGGCGTTCAGCACCGCCTTCATCTGCGGGGCACCGAGCTTGATGTTCTCCACCTGCTGGCCCTTGATCAGCATGTCCGCCTTGCAGATGGCGTAGGACTCGGGGTTCAGCTCCTGGCCGTGCAGGGAGACGGTGACGTTCTCACTCACCTGCTGGATGTACTCGTCGCTCTCGGAGAGAAACCCGCCGGTGCCGGCGGTGGGATCGTAGACGGTGACGATGCTGTGCGGCTTGAGCTTGTGGTCCTGGCCGGTGAGCACCAGCGAGGTAGTGAGGTGCACCACGTCCCGGGGCGTGAAGTGCTCCCCGGCGGTCTCGTTGGAGCTCTCGGCGAACTTGCGGATGAGCTCCTCAAAGATCGAGCCCATGCCGAAGTTCGAGATGCGCTGGGGGCTTAAGTCCATGCTCGCGAACCGCTGCACTACTTGGTAAAGCAGATTGTTCACGGAGAGCTGCTGGACGAAGTCCTCGAAGTTGAAGTGCTCGAAGATCTCCCGGGCATCGGCGCTGAACGACTGCACGTAGCTCATGAGGTCGTCGGCGGTCTGCGTGTCCGAGAGCGTACCCAGGGTCAGCGGCGAGGCGTTGAAAAACGGCTGATCGGCAGCCCGCAGCAGCAGCCGCTCGCGGACGCCCTCGGGCTTGCTAACGTGCTCCGTCGCCGCCTCCAGCACGTGCGCCTTGGTTGGCTCCAGAACGCACTCCAGGCGGCGCAGCAGCGTGAACGGCAGGATCACCCGCCCGTACTGGGACTGCTTGAGATCACCGGCAGATCCATGGAGGGTGGGACCGCGGCCTTACCCCTCTACTTGCCCCATGGCAGGCGCTCACCCAGCAGGTCGATTCGCCCCTCTCCGGCTGCCTTGTCGTGGTAGCGGCGATCCGCCGTCAGCAATCGCCCATCGGTGAACCGCAACGCCGTCGCGTGATAGAGGGTGTCGAACAGGTGATGCTGATGGGTTGCTGCCAAACGCATCGCTTCCTCGTAGCAAGCCGGCTCATCCACAACCTCCCAGTCCAGGGCTTGCAGGTCGTGCAAGTCCTCGTACGCGGTCTCTCCCTTCTCGCGGATCAGGACAGCCGCCATCTCCGCGAGGAAATGCGGTGGCTGGATGAGGCGCACCTGCCCCTGGTCCAGCGCATCAAGAACGTCCAGTGCGGCCTCCACGTGGTCTTCGCCTTCACGGTCCTGGAAAAACCACTTCAGGGCCACGCTCGCATCAACGACCAAGAGCACTCAGGGGCGCCCCTGTTCTCGGGCGGCGCGCAGCTCTTCGGCACTGCGCACGGGCGCATGTCGCCGGCGTGCGCGAATCCGGGCACTGGCGGCGCGACTCTCACGCCGCTGCTGCTCGCGCTCCACGGCCTCACGCATCAACTCGGCAATGATCGCGCTCTTGTTGGCATCGGCGAAGGTGGCGTTGAACGCCTCTTTCACCTCGTCCGGGACGCTGAAATTCACCGTCGCCATGGCTTGCCTCAATGTTGAGATTTTCAACAATCAGTATAAGCACTTCGCCGGCAAGACCCAAGGCTGCCGCGCTGTTGTCTCCTCCTCCGGGACATTCTGCGCACCGGACGGCACTCGCGAGACGGTCCTGATACCAGTGCAGCCGGGCCTTTTGGCCACGACGTCATCGCGGGACTTCGTCGTGGATGATCCGCTCCAGGGCCTCAAGGCCATCGGTGAGCGCGGCGGGGCCGGGCTGCAGGATGAACGGCGACTTGATTTCGGCGAGGCGATTGTTGCGGATGGCGGGCACATCCTGCCACTCGGTGATGGACCGAAGGCGCTCTGGGCGGAAGCGTTTCCCGCACCAGGAGCCGATGATGATCTCCGGCTCCCGCTCCGGGACTTCGCCGGGGTCCACGAAGCGTCCTCGCGCGTCCGCGAGGTCGCGAGCCGCCTCGATGGCATCGACCATGGGCCCGAGACGCCGGATCATGGCGAGGATCCCCGCGATACTGCGTTCGTAACACTGAGCCTGATGACGACTTCGCGGTCCAAGTCCACGACCGCCATAGCGCAATCCTTGCCTCAAGAGCTCTGAACTGGCCTGGGAGAGACAAAAACAGACGTAATGCGGATCAAACCACTCAGGGGATAAGACAAGCGCGAAAAGGCCGCGACCAGAGCCTGGAGGGCGCGATCAGCGATGGATGGTAGGACAAACGGGGTTAGCCAGCGATTCCGTGTTCGATGCGTCCGAGCATCTGAGCCACGCGATGCGCACCGTG
>SL_7KL_010_BRINEDRAFT_10001317_pt1 | contig 11916 bp, 10 predicted proteins | sample SodLak_010_BRINE_FD_10663 | JGI IMG/M metagenome (IMG submission 10663)
GCGCTCCGCCAGCTCCGTCAGCGTCGCCTCGATGGCGCCCGTCTCGTGCAGGCCCTCGCGCTCGGAGAACCACACGTCGAAGTCCACGCCCATGGCGTGCAGGCCGTCCTCGATGCGTTGGCGCATCGCCTCCACGCCGAGCACCCCGATGCGCGCGGAGGCCGCCGGGTCCGGGATGCCATCGACGACCGCATCCTCGAAGAGCGCGTCGCCGTGGGTGGCGCGCAGCTGCTCGGCCACCTCGACGATGGCGTGGCCGCGGTAGTGGTCCTCGGTCAGCTCCCCACCGGTGGCGACGACCACCACCGACTCGCCGAACAGCCGGATCTGCTCGCCGGCGTCGTTGACGTAGTACTCGCGGGTGACCGCCTGGCCTGTGGCCTCGAGCAGCGCGGCCAGGGCGTCCCCGGTCGCCGCCCACCGCCCGGCCCCGACGTGCAGCGGACCCGTGGGGTTGGCGGACACGAACTCCACGTTGACGTGGCGGCGCTCCTCCTCGGGTACCCGGCTGTGGCCGTAGCGCTCCCCCTCGGCGAGCACGCGGCGGACCAGGTCCTCGTGGTAGCGGTGGGCGAAGCGCAGGTTGACGAAGCCGGGGCCGGCGATCGACACCTCCTCGACGACCTCGGGGACCTCGAGGTGGTCCACGACCAGCTGGGCGAGCTCGCGGGGGTTGCGCCCCGCGGGCTTGGCCAGGCGCAGCGCGACGGTGGTGGCCCAGTCGCCGTGGTCGGCCTGCTTCGGCTTCTCGAGGTCCGGGTCGGCCTCGGGCAGACCGGCGGCGGCCAGGGCGGCGCGGATCGCGGCGTCGAGCTCGGCCAGGACGGGGTCGATCAGGGGCGTGCGTGCCATCGGTGGAGGTCCATCAGCGGCGGGAACGGGGGCAGGAGGGCCGGCAGGCGGCCGTGGGAGCGGGCCGGAGCGTACGCGCCCGGGCGTAGCGCCGTGGTGGCCGTGGTGGTCGTGGTACGGTTCCGGGCCGCGGTGGGGACGTCCCCGCCCGCTCGCCCCCGTAGCTCAGTGGATAGAGCACCGGCCTCCGGAGCCGGGTGCGTAGGTTCGATTCCTACCGGGGGTGCCAGTCACCGGCCGCCGGCGCCCGCGGCATCCGCTCCCGCCGGCCGATCACGCGGTGACGCTGCCGCCTCGACGTCGCTGCACCGCACGGCTCACCCGCCACGCGAGCAGCACCAGCACCAGCAGGCCGAGCGCGCCCCACGGCCCGATCGGGGACCGCCACCTCGTCGGGGGGGCCTCAGCCGCGGCCAGCCCCGTCGGTGCGAACCGCAGCTGCGCGACCACGCCGGCGTGGTCGGTGGGCAGGCAGCCGAGCTGCTCGGGGACGCGGTCCAGCACCCCGGCGTCGACGAGGCGCTGCGCGGCGGCCTCGGCGTTGGCGCGCTGCGTCGGTGCGTCGCAGGGCCACAGCCGGTCGCTGTCGGGCCAGCGGTTGCCGATGATGCGGGCGTCCTCCACCGTCACCTCACCGCGGTACAGGACGTGATCGAGCCGGTCGGTGAACCCGTAGGGGTTGCCCATCTCCAGAGCGTCATCGAGACGGGCGAGGTCGGGGCCGGCGAGCTCGGCGCTGGTCCCCCAGGTCAGGTTCGCCCCATCGAGGGGATCCGGTCCGGCGTCCGCGAACCCGCCGGCGCGCAGGGTCCAGTACGCGTTGCAGGCGGGGTCGGCGGTGTCCGGTGTCGGGTCGGCGGTCTGGGCGGGGCAGTCCTCGCTCGCCTCCGGCTGGAGGGCCGGGTTCAGGTCGTCGGGGCCGCGCGGATCGCGTGGGTCGGCGTTGATGTCGCCGAGCACCACCACCGGCGTGGTGGTGTCCTCGAGATCCTCGAGCAGTTGGGCGGCCTGCCGGGCGCTGTGGGGCACCTCGCCCGGATCCCACAGCGACTCCAGATGGGTGGTCACGAACCGCACCGTGCCGCCGTCCAGCGCAAGGTCCGCCCAGGCGTAGCCGCGATCGATGGTCAGCACCGTCGGTACCACGGAGTAGCGGTCAGCGAAGGCCCGGCCACCGGCCGCCACCACACGGTCGGCGAGGTCCTCGCGGACCAGCAGGGCGTCGGCGAGGTCGAAGCCACAGGTGGCGGTGTCGGTGCCGAACCGCGGTTGGAAGGTGGCCGGGTCCTCCACCCGGGACAGGAAGGGCAGGGCGGGGATGCGGTAGCCGTCCTGCAACGCCTGCTGCCCGTCGGCCGACGCGATCACGTAGGGCACGCCGGCCGCCCGGGCCTGGTCCAGGAAAGCGTCGGTGAAGTCGTACACCGTGGCCACCCGCCCGATGCTGCCTGGCCGGCACCGCCAGCGGGTGGCCTCCTGCAACCCGATCACGGCCGGTTCGTCGTCCACGACCTCGGCGGCCAGCAGCCCCACTCGGGCGTCGAGGTCGGTGGCGGCGACCTGCTCCCACATGAACTGGGCCGCGGCGGGCATGTCGGGCAGCAACTCCAGGGCGATGGCCACGTCCGCACCGAGGTAGAGGTTGCGGGACATGACGGTGAGGACCTCGTCGTCGGCGGCGCTGGCATCGGCGGCGCCCTCGGCGGTCAGCAGCCCGGCGACCAGCAGCAGCACGACCGCCCGCGCGAGCAGGCCGGGTCGCGGTTGCGATGCGGTGGCCGGAGCCTGACGCGGCGCGCCGTGCCTCGACCCCTGCTGCGCACCCCTGACCACGCCCGCGCTCCCCATCGACCTGGACGGCGACCGTGGGCGAGCCAAGCACAACGCACCGATACCACCATCGGCCGTGGCCCCACCCCGCCCGACCCCTACCCTGCCGGCCGGTCCCCCACCGCGGCCCGCAGCCGCAACCGCAGCCCGCAGCCGCACGCCCGCACGGCGCCACCACCTCGACAAGGACGCTCCATGGCGACGATCGACGTCACCGACCGGTCGATCTACTCCCGCACCGTCGGCATCGAGCACGACCCCCTCGAACTGCCCCGCCGCCACCTCGACGCGCGTGGACGCGAGGTCGCCCCGGACCTGCTGGCGCTGATGGGCGACACCCCGCTGGTGGCCCTCGACCGGCTCTCGGCGGACGTGCCCCCGACGATCATCGCCAAGCTGGAGATGCTGAACCCGGGCGGCTCCGTCAAGGACCGCATCGGGATCTCGATGATCGAGGCGGCGGAGGCCGCCGGGGAGCTCAAGCCCGGCGGCACCATCGTGGAACCGACCTCCGGCAACACCGGGGTGGGGCTGGCGATCGTCGCCGCGCGGCGCGGCTACCGGTGCGTCTTCGTCGTCCCGGACAAGGTCAGCCGGGACAAGATCGCCCTGCTGCGTGCCTACGGCGCCGAGGTGGTGGTGTGCCCGACCGCGGTGGAGCCGGAGGACCCCCGCTCCTACTACTCGGTGTCCGACCGACTGGCGGCGCAACCGAACACCTTCAAGCCGAACCAGTACTTCAACCAGGTCAACCCCCAGACCCACGTGTTCTCCACCGGGCCGGAGATCTGGCGTCAGACCGACGGCCAGATCGACGCCTTCGTGGTGGGGGTTGGTACCGGCGGGACCACCACCGGGGTGGGGCGCTACCTCAAGGAGCGCAAGCCCGGGGTCACCATCGTCGGTGCCGACCCGGAGGGCTCGCTCTACTCGGGTGACACCGTGCGGCCCTACCTCGTCGAGGGTGTCGGCGAGGACTTCTGGCCGCCCACCTTCGATCCGAGCCTGGTCGACGTCTGGGAGCGGGTCTCCGACGCCGAGTCCTTCGCGATGGCCCGGCGTGCCGCCCGCGAGGAGGGGATCCTCGTCGGCGGCTCCTGCGGCACCGCCCTGGTGGCCGCCCACCGCTACGCCGCCACCCAGCCGGCCGACGCCACCATCGTGGTGCTGCTGCCCGACTCCGGGCGTGGGTACCTGTCGAAGTTCTACGACGACACCTGGATGGCCGAGCACGGCCTGCTCGAGCACACCTCGGGGGCGGGGACCGTCGGCGACGTGCTGCACGCCAAGGACGGCGACCTCCCGCCGCTGGTCCACCTGCACCCCGGCGAGGACGTCGCGGCCGCCATCCGGCTGCTCAAGGAGTACGGCGTCTCACAGATGCCGGTGTTCCGTGACGAGGTCCACGACGACGCCCGGCCGGAGGACGTGATCGGCTCCGTGCGGGAGAACGCCCTGCTGGACGCGGCCCTGCGCGACGCCGAGGTGATGGTCCGGCCCATCGTCGAGGTGCTCCAGCCGCCCCTGCCGCTGCTGTCCACCGACGACGCCGTGGACCTGGCCCTGGGCGAGCTGAGCGGTGGCGCGCCCGCCATCCTGGCCCACGACGGGGGACGCATCCTCGGGGTGGTCACCCAGGCCGACGTGCTCACCTACCTCGCCACCAAGGGGGAGCGATGAGCCCCAGCGACGACACCACCAACGACACCACCAAGCACCCCGCCCACGCCGCCGCCACGGACGGCTTCGCCACCCGTGCCATCCACGCCGGGCAGGACCCCGAGCCGATCACCGGGGCGGTGACCGTGCCGATCTTCCAGACCTCCACCTTCGCGCAACGAGGGGTCGGTGAGCACACCGGCTATGAGTACGCCCGGACCGGCAACCCCACCCGCACCGCTCTGGAGACCTGCCTGGCCGCGCTGGAGGGCGCCGAGCGGTGCGTGGCCTTCGCCTCCGGCCTGGCCGCCGAGGACGCGGTGTTCCGGCTGCTGTCGCCGGGCGACCACGTGGTGATGGCCGATGACGTGTACGGCGGGACCTGGCGCCAGATCGCCCAGGTCCACACCCGCTTCGGCATCGAGGTGAGCGCGGTGGACCTGTCCGACCTCGACGCGGTGCGTGCGGCGCTGCGACCCACNACCCGCCTGGTGTGGGCGGAGACCCCCTCCAACCCGCTGCTGAAGATCCTCGATCTCGCCGCCCTGGCGGAGCTCGCTCACGAGCACGGCGCGCGCCTGGTCGCGGACAACACCTTCGCGACCCCGGCCCTGCAGCAGCCCTTGGCGCTGGGTGCCGACGTGGTGGTGCACTCCACCACCAAGTACCTCGGTGGCCACTCCGACGTGGTGGGCGGCGCGGTGTGCACCGACGCCGCCACCGCGGACGAGCTCGCCTTCCTGCAGAACGCCGTCGGCGCGGTCCCCGGTCCCTTCGACGCGTGGCTCACCCTGCGGGGGGTCAAGACCCTCGAGGTGCGCATGGCACGTCACAGCGAGAACGCCGCCCAGGTCGCGGCCTTCCTGGCCGCCCACCCCCAGGTCAGCGAGGTGGCCTACCCCGGCCTGGCCGACCACCCCGGCCACGAGCTGGCCGCACGCCAGATGAGCGCCTTCGGTGGCATGGTCTCCTTCCGGGTGGCCGGCGGCATCGACGTCGCCAAGCGCGTGGCGGAGTCGACCCGGCTGTTCTTCCTGGCGGAGTCGCTCGGCGGTGTCGAGAGCCTCATCGAGCACCCCGGGATCATGACCCACGCCTCCGTGGCGGGAACGGCCCTGGAGGTCCCGGCGGACCTGGTGCGCCTGTCGGTGGGCATCGAGTCGGTCACCGACCTGCTCGCCGACCTCGAGAACGCCCTGGCGGTCGCGGGCGCGCAGTAGCCTCGAGACGCCGGTCCGGTCCCCCGGAGCGGCCTGATCCCGGAGGCCCTGTGCGCGCGCTGCTGGTGTTCAACCCGAACGCCACCACCACCGACGATCACGTGCGCGACGTGATCGCCTCGGCGCTCGGCTCCGAGCTCGACCTCGCCGTGCAACCCACCAAGCAGCGCGGCCACGCCACGCACGTGGCCGCCGGTGCGGTCCACGAAGGCGTGGACGTGGTCTTCGCTCTCGGTGGCGATGGCACCGCCAACGAGGTGCTGCAGGCCCTGGCCGGTACCGACGTGCGCCTGGGCATCATCCCCGGTGGTGGCGCCAACGTCCTGGCGCGCAACCTCGGCCTGCCCAACGACGCCGTCCACGCCACCTCGCAACTGCTGGAGGCGGTCCGCGCCGACCGCACCCGGCGGATCAACCTGGGACTCGCTGGCGAGCGCTACTTCGGCTTCAACGCCGGCTACGGCTTCGACGCCGCCGTGATCCGCCACGTTGAGCAGCACTCGCAGGCCAAGCGCTGGCTGCGCCAGGGCGCCTTCGTGTGGTCGGTGGGTCGGGAGTGGGCGCTCGGCGCCGGACGCGAGGGCGCCACGGTGAGCGTCACCCTGCCCGACGGCTCCGCCCTCGGACCCGTCGCCATCTCCATCATCGGCAACTGCGACCCCTACACCTACCTCGGTCCCCGACCGATGCGGGTCCACCCCTGGGCCTCCTTCGACCTCGGGCTGGATCTGCTCACCCTGGACCAGCCGAACACCGGGCGATTGCTCGGCGTGGTGGCCAGTTCCTTCCGTGACGGCAGCCACATCTCCCGTCGCGGGGTGCGCTACCACCACGACCTCAGCGCCTTCACCCTCAGCTCCCCGACCCCGCAGCCGCTGATGGTGGACGGCGACTACGCCGGGGAGCACCACGCGGTGGCCTTCGCCTCCGTCCCTGCAGCGCTGCGGGTGCTGGTCTGAGGAGGTGCCGCGCGGCCTGCGCCCAGCCGCGCACTCCTGCAAGCAGGATGCTGAACCAACCCTTGACAGCGCGATCCTGACGCGTACCGTCCGGGAACGCACCTCGAGAAGACGTTCACAAGCGTCGTGCCTGGCGGGGCGACGCAGCGGACCTCGGGCCGTCATGGCTGTTCGACCCCATGAGGTGCACACCCCCTGCTTCCTACTGCCGGCAGCGTCGGCAGCAGCCCGGACCACCCCGAAGGGAGACCACCCATGGACTGGCGGAGTCGTGCCGCTTGTACCGACGAGGACCCCGAACTGTTCTTCCCCATCGGAAGCACGGGTCCGGCGGTCGAGCAGGCGGAGGCGGCCAAGCGCATCTGCGCGGTGTGCGAGGTCCGTGAGGAGTGCCTGGAGTTCGCGCTCACCACGAACCAGGACGCCGGGGTGTGGGGCGGCCTGACCGAGGACGAGCGCCGGACCCTGAAGCGCGCCCGCCAGCGCCGCCGGCGCATGGCCAGCTGACGCCAGGGATCCCAGACGACGCCGCCGGTACGCCGGCGGCGTCCCCTATGCGTGCGCGGCCGCGGGTACCGGCAGTAACGCCACCGCACGGGTCCCACCCTGCGGTCCGACCCGCTCCACCTCGAGAGTGCCGCCGAGCTCCGACTCCACCAGCGTCATCGCGATCTGGAGCCCGAGGTTGGCGTCGGCGACCACGTCCCACCCCTGAGGCACGCCCACCCCGTCGTCGACGACCGCGAGGTGGAGCGCCGAGGTCCGCCGGTCCAGCTGGATCACGACCTCTCCACCCTGCTCGGCGAAGCCGTGCTCGACGGCGTTCTGGAGCAGCTCGCTGAGCACCAGGGCCAGGGGCGTCGCCACCTCGGCGCTGAGCTCCCCCGCGGTGCCCTCCAGACGCATCTGCACGGGACGGGTGGGGTCGGTGAGCCCCTGGGTGACCATGTCGATGAGGCGGTGGGCGACCTTGTCGAAGGAGACCCGCTGCCCGGAGTCCTGGGACAGGGTCTCGTGGACCAGGGCGATCGAGGAGATCCGGCGCACCGACTCCGAGAGCGCCTCACGCACCTCCGGCGAGGTGAGCCGCCGGGACTGCAGCCTGAGCAACGAGGCCACGGTCTGGAGGTTGTTCTTGACCCGGTGGTGGATCTCGCGGATCGTGGCGTCCTTGTACAGCAGCAGCCGCTCATGGCGCCGGAGCTCGGTGACCTCGCGGACCAGCATCAGCCCACCGAGCACCTGGTGCGCGCGGGTGAGTGGGATCAGGCGCCGCAGCACCACCGTGCCCCGGGCCTCCACCTCGGACTCGAGCGGTTCACCGTCGGCGAGCGCCTCCACGATCGCCTCGTCATCGAGGTCGAAGTCGCCGAGGTTGCGCCCCATCACCGCACCCGACACCCCGAGGCGGCGGTAGGCGCTCATGGCGTTGGGCGAGGCGTAGATCACCGTGCCCGCCGGGTCGAGACGCACCAGCCCGTCACCCACCCGGGGCTCGAGCTCGTGGTCGCTGATACGCCCGGGGAAGGGGAACTCACCGTCCGCGAGCATCTGGGACAGCTCATCGGCGGCCTGCAGGTAGGTGAGCTCGAGCTGCGAGGGGGCGCGCACCATCGACAGGTTCGCCTCGCGCGACACCACCGCGATCGTGCGGCCGTCGAAGGACAGCGGGATCGCCTCCTCACGCACCGGCACCCCGGAGGACCAGTCGGGGTCCCCATCACGGACGATGCCGCCGCCGTCCATGGCGCGGGCCACCGCGGGCCGCTCCCGGGGGGACAGCACGACCCCCACCAGGTCCTCCTGGTAGATGGTCGGGGCGGTGTAGGGCCGGATCTGGGCCACGACCACCAGGGCGTCGGCCTCGTGATCGCGGGCGAAGAGCAGCAGGTCGGAGAAGGAGAGGTCAGCCAGGATCTGCCAGTCCGAGACCACGGCGTTGAGGGCGTCGAGCTCNGGNCCACGCAGGCCGGCCCGCCGCTCGGCCAGCGCCTCCANGGAGGACACGCTCACCCTTGCAGGAAGCGTTGCAGCTGCTGGAGCGGGACCGCTTCCCGGATGTGCTCGAAGGCNCGCCGCTCGATGTCGCGGGTCTCGCTCAGCGACAGGCCGAGCGCCCTGGCCGTGTCCGCGAGGTCGTGGGGGTGACCGTCGGCCAGCCCCATGCGCAGCTCCAGCACCCGGCGCTGGGTCTCCGGTAGGCGGGCCAGCACCTTCTCGAGCGGCTGCTTGAGCTCGTCCGCGGGGCTGGTCGCGCGCTGGGCACGCTTCTTCCCGCCGCCCGATGCCCCCTGGCGACGTCCCTGGCCCTGGCGCTTCGGACCACCGCGCGATGAACCGCTCATGGTGGCCAGCCTAGCGACCCCGCCACACCGGGTCGCGGCGTTCGAGGAAGGCGGTGATGCCCTCGGCGGCGTCCTCGGTCTGGACCTGCAGGTCGAGCATCCCGTGCAGGTAGGCCATGGCGGCCGTGGGCTCCATGCTCCGCGCCTCGAGGTAGCTGCGCCGCCCGAGCGCCAGGGCCAGGGGGGCGCCCCGCACCAGTTCGGCAGCCAGATCCGCGACCGCGGTGTCCAGCTGCTCCCGCGGCACCACGCGGTTGACCAGCCCGAGCCGCTCCGCCTCCAGCGCCGGGTAGCGCCGGCCGGTCATCATCCACTCCAGGGCCCGCTTGGGTCCGAGGTGCTGGACCANCAGGGCGGAGATGATGTGGGGCCACAGGCCCACGTGCACCTCCGGGGTGCCGAAGGTGGCCTCGTCCACGGCCACCAGCAGGTCACAGGCCAGGGCGACGCCGAGCCCGCCGGCCAGGGCGTGGCCGTTGATCCTGCCGATCAGGGGGGTGGACAGGGACTCGGTGGTGGCGAACAGCCGCCGCAGCAGCCCCCGCTGCTCGTGGCCGTCCACCGCTGAGGGGTCCGAGGTGAGCCCCGAGCGCAGGTCCGCACCGGCGCAGAAGGCCTTGTCACCGGCGCCGGTGAGGACGATGACGCGGACCTGCGCGTCGGCGTCCGCCGCCCGGAACGCCTCGATCAGCCCGTCGAGCGTGGCGGCGTCGAGGGCGTTGCGGGCCTCGGGCCGCTGGATCGTGACGGTGGTGACCGCGCCCACCTGCTGGACTCCGACGCTCATGCTCTCCCTCCCACAGCCGGCTGTACGTGGCGGGCACCCTACGTGCGTGGCGGCCGGCCGACCGCTTCCGCGCGTGCAACACTGCCAGCGCCCCGGACCGGAGCCGACGTGCCCTTCACCCTCGCCGTGCTCGCGCTGGCCGTGGCCGCGTCGTGGCTGCGGGGCGGACGCCTGCGCAACGTGGCCCACGCGCAGCTGNACGCCAGCTGGCTGCTGTTCCTCGGGGTCGCGGTCCAGGTCGGTGTGGACCTCGCGGCCAGCCGCCGGTTGCTGCCCGACGCCGGGCTGTCGGGCTGGTCCCTGCTGCTGCTCAGCCAACTGCTGGTGGTGGCCTTCCTGGTGCGCAACCGCACCCTGCNCGGCACGTGGCTGGTCGCTGCGGGGCTGCTGCTGAACGCCGCGGTGATGGCCGCGAACCGGGCGATGCCCGTGGACCCGGCCGCCATCGCCGCGCTCGGCATCGACGGTGCGGTGGTCGCCCCCGGCAAGCACACCCTGATGACCGCCGACACCCGGCTGCCGTGGCTCGCGGACATCATCCCGGTGCCGTGGTTGCGTTCCATCCTGTCCGTGGGCGATCTGGTGCTGGCCGTGGGGCTCGTGCCCATGACCCACGCGGTCATGACCAGNACACCACCGGCGACCGCCAGCGGCGNCGAGCCCNTNTCNTCACACCNGGGNTGAGGCTGGCCGTGGTCGGTACGCGATCACACCGGCTGGCGCTGCGCGGCGCGGTCCACCACCCGCGTGAGTGCGGCCACCACCTCGATGTCGCCGACGCCACGGACCAGCCGCACGATCGCCTCGTGACGCTGCCCGGGGTCCTGCGGATCGGGCGCGTAGCTGTCGAGCGCGCAGCACGCGACGACGATCCGGGCGGGCAGCCCGACCCCGTCCCGGGGCAGCTGGTTGACCTCCGCCTGCGCCTCCACGATGGCGGCCACGCCGTCGAGGTCGCCGACCTCCCGCAGCACCTCCCCGCCGGCGAAGGCCAGCTCGTGCTGGGGTGCCGGCACCTCCCGCTCGAGCTTGATGCGACCGACCTCGTGGAGGTACGCGGCCCGGACGGTGTCCACCACCGTCCGGGCGTCGAGCCCCAGCTCCAAGGCGACGGCCCGGGCCAGCTCCGCAACCCGGACCCCGTGTTCCGCGGGCACCGTGCCGAGCTGCTCCGGGAGCCGTGACATCGCACGGATCGTCTGGTCGTAGGCGCGCTGCCCGAGCCCGAGGCGGTCGAGTCCGGCGCGGGCCGCAGCCAGGGGCAGCAGCATCGTCGGCAGCGTCCAGGCACCGAGCACCGGGTACACCAGCGCCCCGAGCCCGGCGGTCGCGGCGATCGATGCGGCGACGAGGCGGTTGCGGTGGATCTCCTCCAGGACACGGCGCCACAGGAAGCGCAGCCCGACATCGCCACGCGACAGCGACGCCACCGCGGGAACGCCGACCAGCAGGGCGATGCCGACGGCCACGGCGGCACCGAGGTTGAGGGTGGCCGGCACCCCTGCGTCCACGCTGCCGGTCCAGGTCGCCGGCCCGAGGGCCGCGCCGACCGCCGTGGCCCCGCTCAGCGCCCAGGCCCCGGCCGCCCGGTGGAGCACCACTGGCACCACGGGCAGCTCACGTCCCGTCACGCACGCGAGGACGTAGGCGGTCGCGGCGATCGCGGCCGCCACCGGCGGGGAGGCCCCGAGCAGCGTGGCGGCACCGATCACCGCCAGGGAGATCGGCACCGCGCGGCCGTCCGCCAACCGGATCGGCAGCCGCTCCATCACCGTCGTCGCTGCGACGAACAGCAGGAGGTCGACGACGGTCATCTGCCACACCAGCGCATCGCGTGCGTCCAGCAGCCACCACAGGCCACCCAGCACACCACCGACCACCGCGAGCACGGCGCGGGGCAGCCAGATACCGGGCTCGCGCATCACGGCTGCTCCGGCCGGCGACCGCGTCGCTCGCGCGTCGGAGCGCCGTTCGCGTGCTGTCGGTCGCTGGCGACCGCATCCTCGCGGTCGTTGGGCCCGTCGGCATCGGCTCGATCGGTAGCCCGGCGGACCCCGCGGGAGCGTCGCAGCTCACCCACCGGGGCGTCGGGGATCTGTGCACCGGCGAGGGCCTCCTCCGACGCGAAGTCCGAGGTCGGTTCCCACCCGATGCGGCGCACCGTGCGTGCCAGGGCTGCGACGACCTCGGGATCGAACTGCGTGCCCGCGCACCGCTCGAGCTCCGCGATCGCCTCGTCCACGCCCAGCGCCCGACGGTAGGAG
>SL_7KL_010_BRINEDRAFT_10001319_pt1 | contig 11911 bp, 22 predicted proteins | sample SodLak_010_BRINE_FD_10663 | JGI IMG/M metagenome (IMG submission 10663)
GCATTGATTTTAATTGGTTTTTTACTTGCAATAGCAACTTCTTCTGAACCAACCATCGGTTGACAAACCTACCGAATCGGTATAATATCTAATCATAAGGTAAAACAGAGGTATCAACATGATGATCCGCGACAAAGATAAAATTGCGCTTCCTTTCAACAAAGACTACATGTCCGTTGTCGAATTGAAAAAAGCTGCGAGTACTCTCGAAGGTATTCTAGAAGATTTTGACAAATTTTCTGATGACCCATAAGAGTTTTTTGTCCGAGTGATGCAGGTCCGAGGTTTCTATAAACTGAAAAATGATGGTTGACAAACCTACCGAATCNGTATANNATCTAATCATAAGGTGGAACAAAGGAAACTCACAATGAAGACTGTCTCAATTGAAGAAGTTTTGAAAAAAGCCGCTGAAATCGAAAAATTGCCAGGTCGCTCTGATGCATCCGCTAATATTGTTCGGGCATACCGTGAATTAACAGGTGCGAATTTAAAAACCGCTTTGAATTGGTTAGAAAATAGTTGACATTCATTCCGAATCAGTATAAAGTAATACTATAGGGTCAAGAAGATCCGCGCTGTTTGAAAATTTAGTGTTTACTCTTAGGATGATGAATCCGATAATAGAGATTATAGAAACAGATCGCGTAGGTTGATGAAACCATAAACCGCGATTGAACCGTTTCTATTTTCACATGCACTGTTCCTCGGTGGTCTAGCGACGGCTAGCGGCGGTTCGACTCCGTCTGAGAAATTGGTGGACAACAGGTTCGATTCCTGTGACGGTGCAGCTGAAAATAGAAATCAATGGTCGGGGCCCGGATGGTAAGGGGCGGGATTGCAAATCCCAGGCACGAAAGTAGTGAGTTCAATTCTCACCCCGACCTCCAAGATAAATAGAAATAAGAAACTACGGCCGGTGGCGGAATCTGGTTAAACGCGCTCGTCTCATAAACGAGTACCGAAAGGTTTGTGGGTTCAAGTCCCACCCGGCTGACCAATATTTGGTTCCGTAGCTCAACTGGATAGAGCAATTGCCTTGGTCTGAGGGTATGGAAGCCCAGTGAAGTGCGAATCTTCTAAGACAAATCCTAAGCAATTGGTTGCAGGTTCGAGTCCTGCCGGAATCGCCAAGTTACGAAATCTCTAAAGTAATAAATAGATATGATTCGCGGAATTGCAGTTCCCAATCATTCTAGAAAATACGAAGGAGATTTCCAGCATGAACTATTTATACGAGGCTATAAAGCCTACACGACTTTATATCAAACAATGCCCTCACTGCGGCCTGAAATACTTTGGCAAGTCAACAAGAGAAGACGTTGAAAACTATCGCGGTTCTGGCACCAGATGGAACAGACACCTAAAATATCATCAGGTCGAACCTGTTCACCTTTGGAATAGTGATTGGTACCGCGATACTTCTATTTCAAGATTTGCTTTGAAGTTCAGTAGTTTGAACAAGATTGTTTCTAGTGAAATATGGGCAAACTTGAAAGAAGAAAATGGTCTTGATGGTGGATGGGGTCATCTGAATGACGGATCTGGTGATCATATAGAACGAACAAAGAAAGCTGCTTTTGTTTCTAATAAAAATGGAGCATCTAAAAAAGGTAGTGATAAAGTAAAAAAAAACTGTATCCTATGGGTACATTTCATGGTAAAAAACATAGCGACGAAACAAGAATAAAAATTTCCGAAAATATCAAAAAGAAAGGCGGTTCTAAACTTGCTCATTGGAAAGGTTATTTTTGGATAAATAATGGGATTGAACAAAAAGAATAAAAGATGAGCCTATTCCAGAAGGCTGGGTAAAAAGGAGGTTTATCAAAAAAGACGCGGGTGTAGCTCAGAGGCAGAGCGTCTGGCTTCCAACCAGAAGGTCGAGATTTCAAAATTCTTCACCCGCTCCATTATCAAAATGTCGGACAACCGGACGATAGATAGGCGTCTTCCAAGCTGCTTGGGTATAACGCAGGTTGATAGTTTTCGGATAACTTTAAACCGACCAGATTCTTACTATAATCCCCATGTAGCCCAACAGGTAGAGGCAGTGGACTTTTTCGGCAGTTTCATAGAGACTGCCACAAAAAATCCATTCAGTATCGGTTCGAATCCGATCATGGGGACCATAATATGCTAGGTAAGGTGTAACGGTTGCACTCCTCACTGTGACTGAGGCGGATTGGGTTCGACTCCCATACCTAGTACCACTTCATATGTGACTTGTTCATGCTACGTCTTTGTTAAGCGCAGTATATGGCCCAAATCCTAAAAGGTGCGGTTGATAGTCTACAATCTAAGGATCAGTTCAGCAACAAAGCAAAACTTTCAATTGGTGAAAAGCAAGATGATCCTGACTTATATGCTTCTGCCGGTTGAGCCGGACCCGAGGTTGTGAATCTTGTTGAGAATGTTTGACTCATTCCAGAAGCGCCATTTGCCTGGCTAAGCATTGCTGGTTGATGTGCTCGGCGATGGACTGGGAGAACTAGTTTCGACTACTAGAGTCAGGACCAATCCTTTGTTGACATAGGTTCCGAATCAGTATAGTATCTAATTATACCGAAAAGGAGATAAACATGACTGCCGCATTTCTTGTCTGTGATGAACGTCAGAATCGCATCACTGGTGCAACCTATCGGCACCCTTGGGCATTGGTTTACAACCACGGAAGGGCACTCACCATGGCTCGAGGAAACTCAAATCTCGTTTATGAAATGGATGTGAAAACAGCACAAGAAATGTACGATAATGGTCGCATCACAACATAAATAAAAGGTAGGGCTACCGTATTGGCGAACGGCGCAGTCTTGAAAACTGTTTGATCTTTAACCGGATTTGTGGGTTCGACTCCCACCCCTACCGCCAAAAAGCAACAAGTCACACAAATGCCCACTGATCATATGTTGAGAGTTCTTGACCTGACTCGTTGATGCGATTATGCCATTTGTGTCTCCTGCGAGAATAGGTCCCTCGCAGCGGGGGTTTGATTTAGATACCGAGAACAACAGGGTGAAAGTCCCAGCGGTCGTTCAATGCTAAACAACATTCGGTTCAAAACGTGCGAACCAGCTTATGATTATCCTAGTATCCGGGGTAATAGACATTCTTCTGGAATCTTGACCGGTTGATTGTTGACAGGGAAATAACCCTTGATTAGTTTCAAGATTACGATCATGCTGCCGGTCGGTGTGATAGGAGAAAATGCTTTCTGCGCAGTTTCGCGGTGAGTATAGGGCCGGCCAATTATCGGCCTTTCCAGTTCAATCGTAGAGATAATGAACCCGAGGAAGCCATACTGCCCCAGTCTGGTGGGACGTACCATGCCAGTTATATGTTGAAGATTGACACACTCGGCTGTGGACCGCGAGAGCGTGGTTTTATTCCACGCAATATGATCCTGATAATTACACCCAAATAGCCCAAATGGAAGAGGCAACAGTTTCAAAATCTGTAAAGTGTCGGTTCGAATCCGACTTTGGGTACCATGCTACAATAGCTCAGTGGTAGAGCACTTTCTTGGTACGGAAGAGGTCAAAAGTTCAATCCTTTCTTGTAGCACCACGGAAGAGAGAATCAGTGGGGTCACTGAGACTGTTTGCTAAACAGATCGTGCTGGTAATGGCATGGAAATCGTACTTCCCCTCTTCCGCCACAACTTTTTGTTGACATCTATGCCGAATCGCGATTGTATCTTATTATTCTATTTGAAAAAGAAAACGTTCAATGTTTTAGCAGGATCGTCTTTGACGGAACTTGCAGAACGCATTCGAAGAAAATCTCGACATTTTTGCAGTTCAAAGTAGAACTGAACGGAGAGAACTAATTTGTCACTGCAAATGTCCATTCTAACAAAAAGAGATTCATCGGCATCTGTGAATCAACAATGATCATGCTAAAACATTGACCGGTTTCTTTTCAAGTTGATAAATAGAACTGCAATGTTAATCGTCGGCAAACTGTAATAGTATAATGATCGTGTTTGCTTTGACTTTATCAAAGAAGGAGGTAAACATGACAAAAATCTATTACTTTTTTATTTTTGCTGTTGTAGCACTCATAATCGGTTTATTTGCTTATAACGTTGTAACATATTTTTACAATGTTCAGAAATCAGATAATCTTGCAATTCCGGTTGTCAAGCTTTACAACGAAACGGGCGGTAGATCATCAGCTGTTCACATAGGTCGAGGTTACTTCTTAACGGTATCTCATGCGTTTTCAGATGATCAAGAAGTCTTAGGGCTTGAGACAAATAAAGGAGACTCCATATCTGCAGATGTGATCTGGAACAGCAAATCTTATGATATTGCACTATTACATTCAGAACTTTATCAAAACGTCAAGATTGATTACTATGAAATAGATTGCTCTCGTTTAAAAGTCGGGGACAAACTTTCGTTTATCGGCAATCCAACTCATGTTGACTTTGCAAAATCTTGGGGTAGAGTTTCAACCGAAAAAACTCAAGATGTCAATATTTGGAGGAGTGTTCTAGTTGTAAACGGCTCAATAATTCCCGGCATGTCAGGGGGTGCCGCAATAGATGATAGAAACAGATTGCGCGGTATTAACGTCGGATTACTGACACACCAGACCGGAAACTCGATGATGGGACCAATTAGAACTTTTACGAATTTTTCATACATAGTGCCAAGTGACGACATTTGCTTCTTGATCGGAAGGTCATAAAAAAACTAATTGCAGTGTTACTCGTTGCAGTGTTACTCGCTACTATAACTACTTTATCTGGTTGTATTGTAGTTCAGGGCACAACACACATTCAACAGCCACATGTTCAAGTGTGTCGCTGGGTTGATGCCCCCTGTCTATGGGCACTCAGATATTTACCGCAACAGAGACGTCACAGTTCGAATCAAACAAACAGCATTTGTAGACAGACAATGGAGATGTAACTAAGATGGATAATCAAGTATTGGCAGAACGAATAAAAGTAGTATTAGCAACTGCTTACTCATTTGCTCTCAAGGCGCAGAACTATCATTGGAACGTGACTGGGCCTCATTTTGTTGAGTATCATAGATTCTTTCAGGAAATTTATGAACAGATTCATGCTGATGTAGATGGCTACGCAGAGCAAATTCGTATTCTTGGTATGTTTTCACCAGGCTCCTTGAGCAGATTTTCTGAACTTTCGCGTATTGACGATGAGACTGCCATCCCAAACGCTTCAAGAATGATCTTTAATCTAAGTGAAGATAATATCGTGATTCTAGAACTATTAAGATCTCTTCATACCGTCGCGGCTGAAGCAAAAAATCCTGCATTGACTTCTTTCTTGGAGGAACGGCTTCAATATCACGAAAAACTGATATGGATGTTGGGTTCACTTTTGGATAACTGAGTTATGATGACTCTGCCTGCAACACACTGGAAACTTCATTCACCTGGGCCCCTGCCCAGTTGACTCAGAAACTCATCTTTGGATAGTCAGTCCTTTTACTGTTATTATAAAGACTAGAGTTGGGATTAGAAGGGGTTTGATGAAACAGACCACGTTCTTGCATATGCTACTTTGTTAGAAAATCCTTATGAAAGTAATTGACATCCTACCCGAATCAGTATATTATCTAATAATAAGGTAAAGGAGACAAACGCAATGCTGAAACCAACCAAGTCCATGGTCGCCGCCGTCGCAAAAGTTCGTCCTTCTGAGCGCAACTCTGCTCGTATTCTCGCTGAGAGTGTCTATTTTCAAGTTCTGAAAAGCCTTTCCATGCAGGATGTCCCTGCAAGTGAAATTGATGAACTTGCTGGAGGGGCTGCTGCGGCGGAAGTCCTCTATATGTTTTCGTGAAGGAGAGAACCAAATGTCTATGATTATTACTGACCGCCCTTCTGTTGGTGAAGTAAATGGTCTTGTGAATGGTATTGCCTATCACAACTCTCGTCACGAACAAGAAGGTGGAGTTGAAACTGTTGATTGGGATATTGATGGTCTTGAGATCACTCGTCTTCGACTGCTTTCAGATCCTGGGTTTCCTTTTTGGGACGTGAGCTATGTGCATGGTATTCTGAATGGTCGTCATGTAAATGTTCGAGTTCCTTTTTCTGATCTCCCCAAATACAAGATGAAGGCTGCTCTCTATAAAGAAGCAAAAGCAACTGGTAAGTTTATCAAGGGCTTGTTCTCATCAATTTCAACTCTAAACTGAGGATCATGCACAAATGAAACAAGAAATTGCTATTACGTTTGGTTATCTTCGTGATATCATTGCAATCAAATTTTTGATGCTTGCAATGAAGATTATGCATGACGAAAATGCAAAAACTACGATTGCGTTGGTCAATCACCAAATTTTTTCAAGCGCATTGAAGGGTAATCAGAAATGACTAATTCTGCTCAAAAAGCTGTAATCTTTCTTCTTTGCATTCAAGCAGAACACGCCGTTCTTAGCTACAACAAGCAAATTGTGGAACAGATGTTTGCATACTATGATGAAACAGATTCATTTCATCTTATGAGTATTCTTTGATGTTCCAGAATGAAATAGATTGGGATGAGACACATACTGTGATTCTTGATGACACTGCAGTTCATGAAGATGTAGAAGTTTTCATTGATGACAATGAAGTTTTTATTCGTCAATGGAATATCCACACAGAAGAATACGAAACAATTTGTATGAGTCACAAGATGTATCAAGAGCTTCATTTGTCATTCAATCAACCAGAAGGCTTTTTCAAGATTGAACAATGAAAACAAATTTTACTATGTGATACCTGATATTCACGGTCGTAACGATCTTCTTCGAAAAACACTCGGTCATCTTTACAGAGAACACCCAGATGGTGCTGCTATTATTTTTTTAGGTGACTACATCGACCGTGGTCAGGATAATGCTGGTGTTCTTCGGACTGTAATGAATCCACCTGAAAATTGGAAGTTCACTTGTCTGATGGGTAACCACGAAGAAATGTTTGTTGATTCATATGTGCGCAAAGATATTTTTTATCTCTTTTGAAAAAGAAAACGGTCAATGCTTCAGCATGATCGTTGTTGACGACATAAAAGCCGCAAAAGACATTGCCGGTTTTGATCAAACTGATTCAGTATCTTATGATAAAGTTCATGATTCAATTGATCCTGAACTTATCAGGTGGATGCAAGACTTGCCATTGTTTTGCATCCAAGATCAAAATGTGTTTGTGCATGCATACTATGATGATAATCTAGAAGCAGGTCAGCAAAGCAAACATACATGTCTTTGGACTCGGATGTCCGATTCTACACCATATGATAATTCAAACCAAGGTTTTTATCTAGTCCACGGTCATACTCCACGCGGCCATGGTCCTATAAAGTCAATAAATAGATTGAATCTTGATTGTGGTGCGGTTTTTTACGATAGACTCGTGGTAGCAAAATTTGAAATTGGCAAGAAGGGAGAGGTAGGTTTTTTGGAATTTACCTAAAGAAAAATGTTTACAGAAAAACAGTTGAATGACATTGTTGACCTTCTATGTGAGGTCGACTCCAATACAAAAATCTACATCGGCTCGGATTCGGTCCGGTTTAAAAAGAATGGGCAAAAGTTTTTTCGAGTTGCATCTGTTCTCGTTGTTCACATGAATGGAAGAAATGGCTGCAAGGTATTTCGGCATCGTTCCACCCATCCCGATTATGATGTAAAAATGAGCAGACCCTCACAGCGATTGATGACAGAAGTGATGCAAACGTGCGAGTTATATCATCAAGTGGCTCCTCTTATTTCCGAGTTCCCAGTTGAAATCCATGCCGACATCAATCCAGATGAAAAGCATGGTTCTAGTTGTGTTGCTCAACAGGCTGCTGGATATATCTTGGGTGTGACAGGGATAGCACCAAAGTTGAAACCAGAAGCCTTTGTTGCTAGTTTCAGCGCCGATCATTATGCACACAAAATGATGGAAAAAAAATGAATCAAGATAGGATTTTAGAAATCATCTACAATAAAATTGACCCTTGGTCTATGGAAACACCAGATAAAACAAAGGATCAAATTTTTACAGAGATGGTAAATGAAATAACTTCGAAAAACGCATTTCCAGTAGAAAAAGACGGTATGATTTTCTATATCATGCCTGAAACACCTCAAAGAGCAAGACTTCATTTGCTTTCTGATACCAAAACACCCGGTAATGCAATCAAATCGGGAAAATGGCTGACAAACTTTTTGTTTAAAAAGGTATCAAGCTTGCAGAAGCTTTATGGTATTACACCTCATGAAAAGTTTCTGAGAATTGTCACCAAATTTGGCTGGCATCATGAAGGAACATTGATACATTCTCACTATACTAAATCTGGTCAAATGAAAGACCAATATGTGTTCGGTATCACAAGATTCCAACACGATCAACAAGGCAATAATGCCTATCAACAAAACTTAAGGAGAAAACTATGAGAACATTTGCACTTTCACTAATCGCGGTTGCTCTTTCAACAACTATTGCTTCGGCACAATCTCTTGAGCAAACTCTTCGAGACACAACCGTTAGCACGACTCTAGTGTCAGGTCCACTGGACTTTAATCTTGAAGGTTCGCGCGATGGTGTATCAGAGTTTGAAGTAGGGTTTACTACTCTAGAACACTCATATGGAATCACCGACGCAGAACTTCGTTTTGCACTAGGGACATATCTACAACAAGAGGATAGTCTATATGGTCGAGTAGAATACAACTTCGATACTCATGTAACAAGTCAGTTTGTTGTATATGGCACCGCTGCACTTCAATACACGACTAATACAAATCTTGGTTCGGGGCTATGGACTCTAGATCCTTCACTTGGAATGACACATGCTATCACTGATGATGTGAGTGTCTTTGGCGAAGTTGGATACACATGGGAACTAAATCGTGATCGTCGTGATCTTGGTGGTTATGTAGAACTTGGACTTCCAGTTGCTGTTACTGAAAACTTTTCTGTGACACCGAGTGTTAGCCGCACATTCCGCACAGATGCAAATACGACTTCAGCACATCTGAACTTCACCTACAGGTTCTGATTCAGAAAATCTAAAATGGAATGGCCATGGTCGTCATTCCATTGATAAATAGAAATATTCAACAGGGATACACTGACTGTTGTCTTAGAAAACATGTAATAGATCGGATGGACTCGGCTTCGAAGCCGACACCTCCACCATTCTTCAACTATGGGGGGTGAAATGGGATCGATATAGGTTGAAAAGCATGTTTGAATAGTGTCGGGATCTAAGCGCCGTTACCGCGAAGAAAACTACAAGTGCAAATGAAAACATTGCACCATTAGAAATCGCAGCATGATTTCTTCGGGTATGGGCTCCACCTTGGAACAGAACGGGCCCGACTATACAAATAGAAGGCAGTTTTATATGGGAATAAAAGCAGGAAAAATCTGGGGAAATACTGAACTCATTCATGCAAATGGTGTTCTCGAATTCCATAGAATAGAGTTCAAAGCAGGCTTCAAATGTTCTGAACACGAGCACCGTTTCAAATGGAATGGATAAAATTTTTATAAATACATGTACATAACTTTAACTAGAAAGGTGCATGATGAGTAGAAATTGTTATACCTATTTTCTTAAGTGGAATGACGGGACCATGTATTATGGTTGTAGATATGCCAAAGGGTGCGATCCATCGGATTTATGGGTCACGTACTTTACTTCTTCAAAATATATCCCAAAAGAAGAGCCTCAAATAAAAAGAATAATGAGGGTATTTGGGGAAGATGTAGTAAAATGTAGAAATCACGAATCTAAATTTCTAAAAAAGTAAATGCAGTTAAATCTAACAAATGGCATAATAAAACAGATAATGATAACTTTTATCATTTTGGATATCATAGAGAAGAATCTAAAGAAAAATAAAGAAAAAAAGGAAAAATCAAATTTTAACTGAAGAAAGAAACAAAAAAATTTCTAAAAGTTTGAAAGGCCGAAAACTTTCTGAAGAACATAAAAGAAAAATATCTACTTCTACTAAAGGGAGAGTAGGAGGAAGACTAGGAAAAAAAGCATCTGAAGAAACTAAAAATAAAATGAGTCAAAGTAATAAAGGAAAACCTTCTCCTAGTAAGGGGACTAAATGGTGGAATAACGGAGTTGAAAATAAAAGATCAAAAGATTTGCCCGGCCCTGATTATGTTGAAGGGTTTTTATATCAAAGAACTAAACACCCTAATACTAAAAATCTGAAATGGTGGACAAATGACACGGGTGAAAGAAAACGTTCAGCGGAGTGCCCAGGGGAAAGCTGGAAGAGAGGAATGAAATGAAACAGGGAAAAATTTGGGGAAATACAAACTCGCTGATAGTTAACCCTTTTTTTGAATTTCACAGAATTGAATTTAAGGCAGGCTTCAAATGCTCTGAGCATTTTCACGTCCACAAGATAAATTACTTTTTCGTTGAATCTGGAAAAATGTTGATCCGTGTGTGGCAAGATGCCGATCAAGAAGGTCTAATTGACGAAACAATCCTAGAGGCAGGTCAATTTGCTCAAGTTAAGCCAGGAAAGGTTCATCAGTTTGAAGGTCTTGAAGATGGAGTTGCTTTTGAACTTTATTGGGCGGAATTCAATCACGACGACATTGTGCGTAGAACAGTTGGTTCCAAAGCATGAAAGTCATTGCCGGGCCTTGTCAACATGAAAGTTTCCAGCAATCGCTTGAAATAGCACAACACTGCTCCGAAATTTGTAAGAGCTATGGTATTGACTATTACTTCAAAGCGAGTTTCGATAAAGCTAATAGAACCAGCATCACCGGCAAGCGCGGGCTTGGAATGACAAGAACTGTGAAAAATTTCGAAGATCTTAAGTATAGCATGCCCGAACTTAAAATTGTCACTGATGTCCATGAGTCTTGGCAGATTGATTACATTCGCGATATCGTTGACGTGATTCAGATTCCAGCATTTCTTTGTCGTCAAACTGATTTGATAAGAAAAGCAGTAGAGTCGGGAAAAATAGTCAACATCAAAAAAGGTCAGTTTCTTGCTCCTTGGGATGTTTCTGGAATTCTTTCTAAAACAGAAGGAGCAAAGGAAGTATGGGTGACAGAGAGAGGGACAAGTTTTGGATACAATGCTTTGGTAGTTGATTTCACAGGTCTTGCTTATATGCGCGATACTTATGACTACTCTATTTTTCTTGATGCTACACACGCTGTTCAAATCCCTGGTGGTAATGGTGTCTCGTCGGGTGGTAATCGTAAGTATGTCCCCGATCTTTGTCGTGCTGCAGCTGCTATGGGCATCAATAACTTCTTTTTAGAGGTACATCCAGACCCTGACAATGCACCTTCCGATGGTGCAAACATGATACATTTACACGATTTTGAACGAGAGGTAAGGAGCATTTATGTCCACAGCAATCTTAATTCCCGCACGATATAATTCGTCTAGGTTTCCAGGTAAAATGCTTGCTGATCTTAACGGAAAAACTCTTATAGAAAGAGTCTACGAAAGATGTTCTGAAACTGGATTTGATGTCTATGTGTTGACAGATTATGGCCGTATTGCGGACAAATTTGATAAAGGTTCAGTCATAATACAACCACCTAGTGAATCAATTTTGAATGGAACCGAAAGATGTAGACATGCTGTTCTAAACGACTCAAGACTGGAAACCTATACTAGGTTCGTCAACGTTCAAGGCGATATGCCAGACATCACGCCAGAGATTATTATTGCAGTAAGACGGCTTCTTCGTGACTATGATGTCTCTACTGCTTACACTAACATTTCAGAACAAGATCGTAAAGATTCGAACATGGTGAAAGCTATTATTTATGAAGATGAACTTGAATGGTGTGGACGAGGTTTTACTCAAGGCTTTCGACATCTTGGGATATACGGCTATTCCAAGCATGTTATTAGAAATCATTATCCGAAGGAACCGTGTAATGCAGAGAGACG
>SL_7KL_010_BRINEDRAFT_10001322_pt1 | contig 11888 bp, 3 predicted proteins | sample SodLak_010_BRINE_FD_10663 | JGI IMG/M metagenome (IMG submission 10663)
CTGCAGTCATTCTTCGATCATCTTCCAAAGACAAAATTCGATACTCCCCATTGCCAAGAAATTCGATCTCGCCGTGATCTCGAAACTCCTGTAAATTTCGTATAATGGTTGCTTCGATCGTGTTGTTGTTGTTTGGAAACTGAGTTTCGAGCCGTTCAATTGCAAATTCTCGAAATTGAGCTAATGTAAACGTAGATGTTCCATTGCGTCCGCGATAATTTCGTAGTTCAGAACGGAGGGCAGTCTCCCAATCGGGCATATATTCTCCTTTATTTCCAGATATTTATCAGCTAGTGTTAAATAATTATTTTTCATCTAATTAGTCGAACACAAATTCACCGTACGAAAAGTACATTGTTTAGCTGTATAAATTCTGTTTGTAATAACTAGTACGATAGTACCTATCAGAAAGTGAGCTTCGCCGAAATAACCTACCTATATATGCTAATTAGCAATTTTCATATCGTAATATATCAACTAAAAATTTAATATATTTGCAAATACATATATAGTAGTGACAGATAATTGTTCATTCAACGTAGGAGATAAAATCTCGTACTATGGTGGTAAGGGGATTATTATTCAAATTAATGGCAATACCCTCTCTGTCCATACCGATGATGGGAGAATCGTTGAGTTAGATAAAAATATGCCACTTCTTTCAAAAATGAGCGATTTCAAAAGCGGCGGAAGAGTACAATTTCCCGGTGGTGAAGGAGAAATAATTAAAATAGAAGAGAGAGGGGGCAGTCCTGATCTTCTTCACATAGTTACTGATCAAGGAGATTACAAACAACTGCCTGAAAATAAAAAAGGCATTGAACCAAAAGCTGATGTTGGTGACGAGATTTCAACAGGCAAATTCGGCCCGAATACCGAATTTGACCTTCTTACTGAGGCAACCCGACTTGATCTTGCATATCGATTTGATCGATTCCTTTCTCTGCAGGGCAGCAGGATTGACGTTACACCTCATCAAGTCAAAGCAGCACATAAGATTCTCAATTCTCATGATCAACGATATTTGATCGCTGATGAAGTCGGGCTTGGGAAGACAATTGAAGCAGGAATTGTCATTGAGGAATTACTTGCTAGAGGACGTGCAGAGCGCGTTCTCATTGTTACTCCTGCCTCATTACAAACTCAATGGCAAGAAGAAATGAAAGATAAGTTCGATCAAGAATATGTAATTTATAATAGAGAATTTGTTAATAGTGTTTGTCAGACATGGGCTATAAAAGATGCGTGGAAAAAAGAAGACTTGGTCATCACTTCGATTGATTTTGCCAAGCAGGATGATATGCTGGAGGGACTGAAAAATACCCACTGGGACATTGCGATTATTGACGAGGCACACCACCTAACAGCTCGAAGGGGGTCAGATGGAACGATCAACAAAGTCGATAGGTATAATGTTGGTGAAGCTGTTTCCGAAAACTCCGATTCGGTACTATTCTTAACAGGAACACCTCACAAAGGAAAACATGACCAATTTTACTTTATGCTCGATTTGTTAGTTCCATACCGATTTGAGAATGAACACGATATCTCTCCAAAGAAACTTAATGATGTCATGATTCGTCGATTAAAGAGTAATCCGAATATGGTCAATTCGGATGGAACACCGATGTTTCCGGAGAAGTACATCGAAACATTGGGCGTTGATTTTACTGAGAAAGAATCTAACTTGTATGAGGACATCACAAGCTATCTCCAAAATGAATATCGGCTTGGTGAAGATCAAGAGAAGCACGCTGCTGGATTTTCGAAGGTAATCTATCAAAAACGGCTAGTATCCAGTATCCAAGCAATTCAGCGGTCACTCGAAAAAAGAGCGGACCATCTCCGAAAAGGGGGCGGAAAAAACGAGCTCTCACAGGTTGTTGAAAAATTGCTCCCTCAATATGAAAAACGCCCAGAGACATTAACCGAAAAACAACGAGAGCGCATCGAAAAAGAGCTGCAATCAGTGTCTTCCGGTCAATCTGCAGAAGAAGTTCGTACGGAATTGAACACTTTAGATGACTTACTCACACGTGCACACTCCATCGATATAGACTCAAAAGCAAAAAAGCTCAAAAACTTTATAAATAATTTGCTTGAGAGTGACCCCGACGAAAAAATTCTAATATTTACAGAATACACGGATACCCTCGAATATCTGCGTGACCGAGTGTTACCACAACATAACATTGCTCAGATCCATGGGTCAATGAGCCAGGGTGAACGCAGAAGACAGGTTGAGACGTTCAGAAACAATGCGAACATCATGATTGCCACAGACGCTGCTCGTGAGGGTATCAACCTACAGTTTGCTCATATTATGGTTAATTACGATTTGCCGTGGAATCCAATTCGAATTGACCAGCGAATGGGTCGGTTGCATCGGTACGGCCAAGAGAATGATGTTTTCATCTACAATTTATTCGTTAAAGAGACACGAGAAAGTGATATTCTCGAAAACCTCATTATGAAGATCGATCGTATTGAAAAAGATCTTGGTATGCGATCTGATGTGTTAGGGATGATTCTAGATGATAGTGATTTCAATCTTGAAGATAGGATTATGGAAGCGATCAAGAACAAGCAATCGGGAAAACAGGTCGTTGACGACTTGGATCTGATTATTGAAGAACGAAAAGATGCAGTAAAAACAATCCAAGAGAACTTCCTCATTAGTGACCAATTTGGAGAATCTGATTTAGAAGAGATCCAACAAATAATTGATAACAACAAAAAAGATCATCTTGGACAAGAAGACGTCCGTAACCTTGTAGAATTATTTATTTCAGAGTTTGGTGGTGAAATCTCAGTCCTTGATATCAAAAAGTATGATGGAGAGATTGTTTCGATTAAGATCCCACCAATGATCTATCAGTTGAACGATGACGTGGATATGTCATACAATAAAGTTACATTTGATCAGAACGTTGCCAAAGAGCACGAACATATAGATTTTATTTCTATGAATCATCCACTGATCGAAAATATCATTGAATATTGTTTAAACGAGAAGATAATAAATGGACAGACGACGGTCAAATATGCAGCAAACAGTGATACGCCTCCCGGAATAAAATGCAACTTTAGGTTAGGATATACATCTGCTGATGGAAGTGATGAAACAGAAGAGTTTGTCTCGATATATGTCACAGTTGATGCTGAAGTAAGCGATAGTATTCCGGACACAAATGAAGGGATCAAAATAAAAAAGATGGAAAATAATCAAGATGTGGTCAAAATCATGGAAAAGTCGAGTGATATAGTCGACATCGCTAAAAATGAAGCGAAGAACAGAGTCCAAGAGATGGCAGAGGTTGCTGAACAAGAGAAAGCAGAAGTTGTAGATATTAAACGAACTCACGCAAAGAGATACTTTGAAGACGCAATTGAAACGTGGGAAGTTCGGCTTGAAAACTACAAAAAAGAAAAGCAAAAGGGAAAAGACATGACGCTCCCAATAAGAAATGCAAACTCAAAAATAAAAGAGTTACAGGATAGTAGAAAAGCAGAATTTGAAAAGCTGCATCAGGAAGAGTCTGTTCTCCCTGAAGCTCCAAAGTTGGTCAATGCTGCGGTTATTGTTCCTAACTCATCATAGCTAGTCCATAAATATTTAATTGAACCAACAGGATTCTGCTCACTGCTAGGGTTTATACCGGCTGGTGAAAAGATAGAGTTTATTTATAAACTCAAGCGAATTAGTGATACAAACAATCGAATCGAACTTATTCGGTTGCTTGCATCATACCGAATTGACCCTGTAAAGAACCAGTGGGAATAGACATCATTTGGAAAGTCAGTTATCAATTTTGAACGGCGTGGTAACATAAAACCGGGAATGAGATCAAAAATCATCCCGTATGGAGATCACAGGCATAGATGCCAAATGTTATGGATTTTGTTGGAATGCATCGATTACGACAGCCATGTTTATGAGCTCAGGCTCATCAGGAATTACTTGTGATGCAGCAGCTAATCGGTCAATCTCTTCCTTCTCTTGTTGCTCTAATTCTTTGATTTCATTCTCGGCACGTGCAATATTCAGTCGACGTGCTTCTTCAGAATCTGTTTCACGGTTTCTGAGCCGATCGATTCGATCGTCTATCTGATCGATCCGATGCTGAAAATAGTTTATTGTATGATCCTCTCTAATGCGTGCTTCGCGTTCACGGTCACGCTGTGCATCTTCTGCCAACTGATCAACGGCATCCCACGCAATCTCCTCTGCGTCCGATAGAAGCCGATCTGCAGCCTGCGTCAGTGCGGTCACTTCTGGATATTCTTCAGCATCGGCTGGCCTGATTCCACCGGTTATTTGGATTGGTACCATCGTTGCGCTTCCATCTACTGGAACATAAACATGAATCAGACGCTCAGTGACGACTTCACCAGTGCCTGATAGATAGCCAATTCTGAAGTGGCATAGTAGCCCTGGTGCTTTGACGTTTGTCCCACCAGTTAAAATCGCAGTTTGGCCACCGACTCGGTCTGTATCCAAGCAGAATGCCATCATCGACCGAACAACAGGGTGGTCCAACGAGATGAATTCCAGATTTGTATCTTTAATCGCGTTTTTCCGACTGAAAGTTGCTCCGTTGTACCGGCTCTTAACATCTGTTCCAGAAAGTTGATCTGGGACAACCAAATCAAACACGTCACCACCATCTGGATCAGGACCTCGCCGTCGGTTGACAATCCGCCCACCAAACTCAGAACAGACAGTCCTTACAAGAGTTTCAATATCAGATTCACTGACAGTTTCCTCGCTACTACGCTCTATGATATCAAGAATCTCTTTGTCTTCGTTACTGAGGTCGAACCGATCTCGGATTAGGAGTTCTTCATCAATACGTCGAACTGCTTCTTTTTGATCATCAACTAAATGATCAATATTGTGTTTTATTTCATCGGCAGTATCACCTTTGACAATCGCAGTCATGATTTGTTCTTCAATATCAATGTCATCTAATACAAGGCCCAAGACGTCTGAATTCAGCCCCAAAGTCTCTTCAATCTCTTCGAGTTTCTCCATGAGTAGTTCCAAGATATCGCTCTCACGGGTATTTTCGATGAAGAGGTTTCGTATTTGGACAGTATGCTTTTGTCCGTACCTGTGGAGACGTCCAATACGCTGATCAATTCGAGTGGGGTTCCATGGTAGGTCGTAATTGACCATAATATGAGCAAATTGGAGGTTGAGTCCCTCTCTGGCTGCATCCGTTGCCAGCATGATATTTGCATGATTTTCGAACTTTGCTAGCTCCTGTTGGCGGCGCTGCTGAGGTAGATCACCGTATACTTGGGCAACATCATGATCTACGAAGATCCGATCGCGCAGGTACTCCAATGTATCTGTATACTCTGTGAAGATCAGAATCTTCTCATCAGGGTCGTCATTGAGTATTCCATCACAGAACTCACGAAGCGCTTCAGCCTTTGAATCGACATCAATCGCCTTTGCTCTGTTATACAGACCACGAACGATCTCAAGCTCTTTCTGAATCTTCTCTGTATCCTGTGAACTTGTCAAGCTTCCAATCTCGGATTCTACTTTTTCACGCTGTGCGTCCGTAAGCATCGATGGGTCCTCACGATACTGAGTCAGAAGAGATCGGACCACTTGGGAGAGATCTTTTGGATCGGTGTCACCCGCTCGAATTGACTCTAATCTATTCTTGAGAGACTGACGGATGGCGTAGATCGAAGAAACAAGTCGTTTTTGATACAGCACCATCGCAAAGCCGACAGTCTCATTATCTTCCCGATTGGCCAGATTATAGTTTTCAGTAATGTACGTCGTTACGTCTTCATACAGCGATCGTTCAGTTGGGGTAAACGTAACCGGAAGCGTTTGGATGTTCTTTTCAGGGAACATTTTGGAACCATCTGATTCGTACATCTCATCCTTTAATCGGCGGATCATCAGATCTTGTAGTCCCTCTTTGTGGACATCGTTTTCATCTTTGAAACGATATGGATCCAACAATGAAATCATGAAATAAAACTGGTCACGCTTACCATTATGCGGNGTTCCCGTCAAAAATATCAATCCATCCGATCGATCAGAGACTACTTCACCCACTCTGTATCGATCGGTTGCAATTTTTCCAAACTTCCCGTCGCGTCGTGCAGTCAGATGGTGTGCTTCATCAATGATTACGAGATCCCAGTCTTCTTCGACGTTTTTCAGTGCAGCCAGCATATCGTCTTGTTTAGCGAAGTCTATCGATGTGATGATGTAATCGTCATGTGTCCAGACATTTTTTGATGGATGCGCCTGTCGCATTGAGCTTACGTACTTCCGATCGTAAATAACGGACTCCCGATCAAACTTTTCTCTCAGCTCTTCTTGCCACTGCGTAGTTAGTGGTGCAGGTGCGATGATAAGGACACGATCGGCACGACCTCTGGCTGCCAACTCTTCGATCACGATTGCTGCTTCGATTGTCTTCCCAAGTCCGACTTCGTCACCGATTAGATAGCGGTGGTCATACGATGTGAGGATCTCATACGCAGCTTTGACTTGGTACGGTGTGATGTCGATCCGGTTGCCTTCGATCGCAACGAACCGATCCTGTCTATGTGCGAGATCGAGTTCTGCTGCTTGGGTTCGAAGATTGAATCTGGCCTGTGTATCAAACGTCTGTTTGGCAAGTAATGAATCGCTTGTCTCTGCCTTTTCAACGACTGCACTCGGTCGTTTCTCTTTTCCAACTTCTGTAAGAATTGTCAGTAGACATTGTCCAGTGGGTCGGTGTGCAATTTTTGCTATTTCTCCTTCCCCACCCGCAAACTTCACTCGATCGTCGATCTCAAATCCACAGTCGCAGTCACTCATTATGTAGACTTATTGATGTTCTATGAACTGGGATTTATATGTGGCGTTCAGTTCTGTTGTGCCAGCCTGTTTGGTGGGCTAGTTATCCACTGCTTCGCGCTCAAGCTCGTCAGTTCCATACATATCCAACTTACGGCGTAGAAAATTGAAAAAGCAAAGAATATCGATCGCATCACGTTTATCGATATCATCAAGGAATCGGTTGCGATTACGATCTGGGTGTCGATGACTTATTGGATTTCTTAAAGCTAAAAAAGCCCCTGTATAAAGGTACATAATGCCTTTCTGTTCTGCTGATTCGTATCCCCATTTAAAAACAGGATCTCCAGGTTTGAAGACCTCGGTAGCTAATTTAGAACCAAGAGGAGCTTCTGGTGGGTGAGACGATCGAAGTGCATCTTCCAATACAACTGCTGCTCCTTGAATGACACCCGGATAGTCTTGATTGTGTAGCCTCTCAGTGCAGCTTTCAGATAAATCGGGGTGTATGTGTAAATCTGGGTTCAGAAGGTATCTTGTTGACTGTATAATATCATCTGTGTCTGGATCCATAGCAGCAAAGAATATTTCAAGAATGCTGTATAGCCGTTCAAGATGAGTCTGGTCAGATGGGTCATCATTTTCTATTCTTGCTGTTGCAGGTATTGTCACTGCATTTGCCATCGAAGTCATATCATTAGAAAGCGCCATTATGCGAAGCCGCTCTGCATTAATATCCAACTTCAAACACCAGACATCTTCTTCTGTTGTTGAATCCTTATATTTCCCTTCAACAGGCATTGTTTGGTACTCTGTCTTCTCTGCAGATCCATTATAGAGCCAGTCACCGACTAACGATTGAATCTGTTTTACAGTGTGTACATCAATACGAGAGATATCTAATTGCGCTGCAGCTTCTGGAGAATCTTCAGTTTCCGTCCAAGTAGTTTCCACGCTGATTCCGACTTCGTTGTCCTGTTGGTAAATAGAGAATTTTGACTTTTCGCACCGCTTCCATCCGGTCGAATTGTAGAAGTTACAAGAAACAACATCGGCAATTTCCATGTTTGTTGTTAGCTTGTAGTCAGGATAATTAAACGTATGTCTCTGCCCGGTTTATGGAAAAATATCACTCGACACTCCCCTACGATAACTTCGGTAATGTTTGTTCAATATTGACNGAGGAGCTGCCAACTTAGTTATCTACAACAGAGTCTTCAACGATCGCAATTTCCTCATCTGTCAGGCCATACAGCTCGTAGACAATCTCATCGATCAAATCATCGGTTTGTTGGATCTTCTCTTCAAGTTTTTCAGCACGTTCAACGGTCTCAATGTAGTTTGCTAGTCCATCCTCAACGTCTGAGATGGCAGGAAGTGTGAGCTTGTTGAGTCGATCGATCAACGAGTTCGTTTTAGTTGCGGTTTCACGGAAGTTTGCGAATCCACCAGCTTCGTCTACTGCAACAGGCACGAAGTGTTCGATCAGATCTGCTTCTGTCTCCGTGAGTTCGCTAATACGGATTGCTGGAATCAGCTCTGTCTCGGTGTATCCCCATCGGTCAGTCTCATGACTGTCTTTGTTCTCGGGTTTATACCTAGCCCTGAGTTGGATTTCTACTTCGTTTAGTGACTCACGGATGACCTTGGCGCTTCCAATGCGGAGATTTTTCCGGTCTGTCGCTGTCTCGTGGAGGATCGAGTTAGCCAAACCGTGCGCAGGTTGTTTTAATCCAGTTTCAATGAGAGCGGAACCAGTCTTGTAAGAGCCGAGATGATCTAAAAGAAAGCTATTAAGATTATTATGTTGTTGGTTCAATTCCATCATTTGCTCAGCTAAGAAATCAAGCAGATCATGAGTTTTTGTATTTTTACCAATAACAAATTTGTCTTCTCTGTTATTTGATTCACAAACAACACTCCTGTTGCTTATTCTGATAGATTTGATTGGATACTCTCTAAATTTTATAGACGTTTCTTTTTCAAATGTAACTTCTGGGACTGGTAGAGAACGAGTTTCTGCAAGCACAATTTTTGGGAAGTCATCTCTCAAAGCAACCGCGGATCTACGAACATGGTAGTATGATAGAACATTTGAATTTAATATTGCTAAAAGATATTTAATTGAATGCCTATCATCTGATATTAAGATACTTTGATGAGATTTGTTTGTCACAAAATCCTCGTCAGTGAATATTAATTGAAGTCGAAATTGACGGCTTATTAACTCTCTCAATATTAACCGCTCACCAGTAAAGTATCTTTTAGGCTTATATTCGGCTATGTTTTTATGATATTCAACATATTCTTTACCAGAAAACTCATACTTATATCGGCGCAATTTACCATCCAGACCTTCAAAATGGTCCTCTTTTTTTGATTGTGAAAGATTAAACGGCGTAATTCCACGTTGAACATCGGTGAGATTACTTAGATTGGTGCCTGTAGCAGCAATTTTCTCTTCTATATCAAGCTCTTTTTTATCCAAATATGACAAAAATTCATATTGGTTCTCTGGATCTAAGTGTTCTGAAAACCATTTCGAATAATCGACTATACAAAAGTTTGTTGCTCCAGCATTTATTTCATTAACCTTCTCTTTTCTACCGTAGTTTATTAATTCAACACTCCTATTTTTAACATTTTTAGTTGTAAAAATAAATATAGATGAATCAACATAGGCATCAGCAAAAACATTATATGGTAAATTTACTATACAACTTAATCTAAGATTTACAACGATCCACTCTCTAAATATACTATATTTATTTGACGTTTGCCATCCACTTGGGAGAATATACCCTATAGATCCATTATATCCTAATTTCTCTTTACTTAGTTTTGTAAAAACAGCAAACGTATCATTCGCTGATTTGGGTAAGTGATAGGTATTCGAAATATACCCCACCATACCAGAATCTAGATTAGCACCCCAAGGAGGATTGCCAATTATCGCATCAAACCCTGACCCGTCTAATTTTGATCCATCATTATCAAAGAATACCTCTGGATACTCTATTTCCCAGTGGAAAAACGACTGATCGGTCGCTAAAGCCTGCACTGATTTAAACCAACCCTCTTGTTGAATATCGATCCACAATTGATCATCCTCAATCGCAATAGCCATGCGCTCATATGCGTCAGCAGGCACATCTAATCCAAACTGTTCTGCAGTGTGAACATTCACCAGCTCAAAGAGTCGTTGATATAATGGGTCATCTTGAATATTTGAATAGATAACTTCCATTGATTTGATATCATCTAAAGTTTCATTATCGATACTGAACAGCTCCTGCATCAAATCCATGACGTGATCTAATGTCCGCCGTCGGACCTGAGAGAAAGCTTGGGTCAATGTTAATTGTCCTCCCTCTTTTGATTTATTTTCATTAGTGAGGACATCGGTAATATCTGATCCAACTAATGAATTACCTGTCTTCAGATGATGGTCTAAGAACGCAAGTGGCTGTTCTGAAGCGAGTGTTCGTAACCATAGTGAAACTTTAGCTAGCTCAACAGATAGTGGGTTCAAATCTACTCCATATATACACCGTTGAGCCACTTGTCGACGGGCCCAGTTGATATCATGGTCCTTATTGACCGTCTCAATACCCTGTTGGGCTGCTTGTTTCTCTTGAGCTTCTATAATCTCTCGTGCTAAATAATCAATTGCTCCCGTCAGAAAGTGCCCACTTCCCATTGCAGGGTCAAGGATTTTTAACTCGAAGACTCGATCGGCAAATTCAGCAGCAAACCCACGATCGCCAAAGGCGCTCTGTCCAACAAGATCCTCACGTATCTCTTCGACTAGTGGGCCCAGTGTATTCTCAACAATGTATTCGACAACATACTCAGGCGTATAATAAGATCCAGTTGCCTTCCGCTCACCACTTCCTGTTGTTAGATAAACCTCTCCTTCAGAGACAACTATACTGTCATCAGTTGTTGCACTCACATACTCTCCGTCTTCAAGCGCAAGTGGTTCATCAGCAATGTTCAGTTTGTATTCTAACAACCCTTCGTAGACACTCCCAAGATGTCGAACATCAAGTGAAGAGTAATCAACAAAGATTCGGCCACCTCCATTCTGCTCGCTTTGTGTCAGCAATTGAATGACTTTTGCAAGGTATGAGTCCCCAACTTGATGCTCGGATAGGAACTGTGCCTCGGCACCATCGTCCTCATCCGGATCAGTCCTAAAGAGACCACCATTATATGCTGGAATATAGAGATCATCTTTTGGAATTCCTTTTGATTCGCTCCCTTGATCGATCAACATAAACAGTTCATCAAGCCGTGACTGGAGGTTTGTCTGCCAATCTTGATACTTAGGATCGGCACTGTCAAGCTCATCGTCTATCTCCTGCTTGAGTGAGTTCAGACTGTAAGACTGCTCGTAGATTTCGTTATTTGTGTTGAGTAAATCACGTCCCTCTGCCTCAGCATAGAGAACAAAAATCAACCTGTATAGGTATATCAGAGAGCTATCATGAATCAAATCTAGGTCATCTTCTTCTAGGTCGTTCTCAGGATATTTGAGGAAGCCCTCAGAGAGTATCTTGATTGCTTCGTAGATGTTATCTTGAAGATCCTCTCCTAACTCCTGTGCAAATATATTCGACTGATTATACACATTATCAAGGAAACAGTCACCGCCACCATCTGGAACAAACGCACCATGGCTGAAGAATAGGTAAAAGTACTTGAAATCCTCAAGATCACCCTGTTCAATAACTGTTGGAAGATCGACCTCGTAGTACGAATCTAATCGATGACTTGTTGGCCCGTAGTAGAGTCGCCATTTCCGTCCGTTCGTTAGTACTGCCCACTGGGCATCCGTTTCTTGAAGATAGTAGTGTATCTGGTAGCTTGGATTCTCAAAATCACGCTCATGATCACCACTTCCGCGGGTATCTAATGGGCGATCCCAACGTTTGGCATCAGCGACACCGATCGCGTTTGCGTAGAAGTTGCCTCCTGATTCTCGCCGTTGGAACGCATTTACGCCTGCCTCTTCAGAAATAAAGAATCCGTAGTCCGGCCGACGGCGGGTTCGGCTTGTACTTTC
>SL_7KL_010_BRINEDRAFT_10001327_pt1 | contig 11865 bp, 7 predicted proteins | sample SodLak_010_BRINE_FD_10663 | JGI IMG/M metagenome (IMG submission 10663)
CGTCGGGATGGGTCGCTCACGATGCACCCTTGTATCGAACGCCGAAGTCGGCTTACGCTACGGGACGTTCGAGGACCGTGGCTCCGATGACCGTGGCAACGTCCTTCGTGAGGCTTGCATGGTGCTGGTGGAGTTCCGCCGGGGTGCCGTGCGGCTGCACATCCTGCACCACGCCGCGGAGGGCGAGATCTACGGCGCGTGGATGCGTGACGAGCTGGCCGAGCACTCGCGGAACTCGCCAACGAGGTGCTCCCACCAGCGACCACCGGCTGCGTCACCGATATGGACTCGGAGGGGTAGTGACCAAGGAACCCACCGTGACCGACGCGTTCACCCTCGGGATGAACGACGGGCCAGCGGCGGGCCAGTCGGTCGCTCACGTCCACGTCCATGTGGCGCCCCCACACACTGGAGACCTCGGGAACCCCCGCGGCGGCACCCGCAAGGCACTCCCACCCCAACAACCACGCTGACCTCGCTGTCACTGCGGTCTGCTCCCTCCGGCGCAGCGCCCCCTCACACCGTCGGTGTGCAGGGAGTATCGACAGGCGTGCGCGGAGGGCCTCGCTCCCCGCAGCAAGGGNAACCGTTGCAAGCTCCAGATGTCCCCGAGATTCCTGCCTTCCTGCGCCTGTGGCGGTGACTGCTCGGTTCGGGAACCCTGCGCGTCAGTGGTGCCGCCGGCGCCACGTCCGGTGTCGTCCACCACTCGCGTATCCCGCACCGGTCCCGGGTCGATCCCTGGGCCAGGGCCCAGGAGACGACCACAGGCCGCTGCTGACGCGGCAGTCCGGGCCACAGCCTGGTCGATCCCTGGGCCAGGGCCCAGGAGATGACCACACCTCGCCACGGACACGCCGGGCATGCACCGGGGGGCGGGGCAGCAGCCGGACAACATCGGCCGCGAGGTACCTACCAACTGGTCGGTAGGTCGGTGGGGAGGGCAGCGGGACAACTTCGATGCAGCGGTCCGGGCCTGCCATGGGGACCGGTCGGCATCGCGCGCGGTCGCGGGCCGCCGGGGGACCGGTCGGCATCACGCCCGGTCGCAGGCCGCCGGGGACCAGCCAGGCCACCAGCCGGCGGCACCACTACCCTCGCCACGGTGGAGAACCCCGCGAGCAGCTTCCGACCGGAGCCCGGCAGCGTGCCGGACAGCCCCGGCTGCTACCTGTTCCGTGACAGCACCGGTCGGGTGGTCTACGTCGGCAAGGCCCGCTCCCTGCGGTCACGAGTGGCGTCCTACTTCCAGTCACCTGCGGGACTCGCGGCCCGCACGGTCGCGATGCTGGAAGCGGCCGCCTCGATCGAGTGGATCGTGGTCGACACCGAGGTGGAGGCGCTCCACCTCGAGTACACCCTGATCCAGCGACACCGGCCCCGCTACAACGTCCGCTACCGCGACGACAAGTCCTACCCACACCTGGTCTTGACCACCTCACAGGAGGTGCCGCGGGCCCGCGTGGCCCGGGGCAAGGTCGCGCCCGGCGACCGGCGCTTCGGACCCTATGCCCATGCGTACGCCATCCGGGAGACCCTCGATCTGCTGCTACGGGTGTTCCCCGTGCGCACCTGCTCCCAGGGTGTCTACGACCGGGCGGAACGCACCGGCCGGCCCTGCCTGCTCCACCACATCGACCGCTGTGCCGCACCCTGCACCGGTGAGGTGAGTGTGGAGGAACACCGGGAGCTGGTGGACGGGCTCGCACGCTTCCTCGACGGAGAGACCGCACCGGTGCTCGCCGAGCTCGACGCGCAGATGCACGCCGCTGCGCACGAACTGCACTTCGAGTCCGCGGCCCGCCGTCGTGACCAGCTCACCGCCGCACGTCGGGCGCTGGAGAAGCAGCAGGTCGTCACCGACAGCCCGGAGGACCTCGATGCCATCGCTGTGCACGAGGACGAACTGGAGGCCTCGGTGCAGGCCTTCTTCGTCCGACGCGGCCGGCTGGTGGGGCGCAAGGGCTGGAGCGTTGACAAGGTGGAGCCCCTGACCACCTCGGCGCTGCTGACCTCCTTCCTGCTCCAGCTCTACGCCGAGCGACCCGAGGAGATCCCCCCGCAGGTGCTCGTGCCGGAACTGCCCGACGATGCCGACGCCTTGTCCACACTGCTCGCCGACCAGCGCCGCACACACCGTCCCCCGTCCCGCGGACGCCCGGTCGACCGTGTGCGGTTCCACGTCCCCCAACGCGGCGCCAAGCGTGACCTGCTCGCCACCGTCGCCGACAACGCGCGTGGTTCCTTCCAACGCACCCGGCTGCAGCGCGCCAACGACTTCGATGCCCGCACCCGTGCCCTCGGTGAGCTCCAGACCGCCCTCGACCTCGACGACGCCCCGCTGCGGATCGAGTGCTACGACATCTCACACCTCGGCGGCACCGAGGTGGTGGGCTCGATGGTGGTGTTCGAGGATGGGCTGCCCCGCAAGAGCGAGTATCGCCGCTTCAAGCTGTCGGTCGACACCAACGACGACTTCGCGGCGATGCGCGAGGTCCTCAGGCGACGCTTCGCACGCCTGGTGGAGGAGCAGGCGATGCCCCTCAGTGAGCGGGATGAGGGCCGCGCTCGCTTCGCCTACCCACCCAACCTGCTGCTGATCGACGGCGGACCGGGCCAGCTGGCCGCCGCCTTGGAAGGCGTGGCCGAGACCGGCGTCGAGGACGTCGCGGCGGCGGCGTTGGCCAAACGGTTCGAAGAGCTCCACCTGCCGGGCGGCGGCACGCCCGTGATGCTGCCGCGCGGCTCCGAGGCGCTCTACCTCGTCCAGCGCCTGCGGGACGAAGCCCACCGGTTCGCCGTCAGCTACCAGCGCACCCGACGGCGCAAGGCCGTCACCACCTCGGCGTTGGATGACATCCCCGGGATCGGTCCGTCGCGGCGGGCGGCCCTGCTCGCGCGCTTCGGCTCGGTCGCGGCGATGGCCAAGGTCGACGTGGATGACCTGGCGGCCGTGCCGGGGCTGTCACGTACGCTCGCGCGTACCGTCCATGAGCACCTGCACGGTGCAGCGCCGCCCGCCGACACCGAGGAGCCGACGTGACCGGACCCGAGCCCGAGACCCCCGGCACCCCCGGCACCCCCGGCACCGGACCCGACGCCGGCAGTACCCGGCTCGACGGCCCGACGACCGGACCCCGCCTGGGTGGGCAGGTCAGCGATGTGGAGGCCAAACGCCCCCGTATCCTCATCATCACCGGGTTGTCCGGAGCGGGCCGCTCCACCGCCTCCAACGTCATGGAGGATCTGGGCTGGTTCGTCATCGACAACCTCCCACCCACGCTGATCGAACGGGTGACGGAGCTGGCCTTCGCCCCGGGGTCCTCGGTGTCCAAACTCGGCATCGTCGCTGATGTCCGCGGCCGGGAGTTCTTCTCCGCCCTGGTCGACACCGTCCGTGACCTGCGGCGCAGCGAAGCCGACGTCAAGGTGCTCTTCCTCGACGCCACCGAGGAGGCGCTGATCCGACGGTTCGAGGAGACTCGGCGGCGGCACCCGGCTGGCGATGCGGGTGTGCTGGATGGCATCCGTGCGGAACGCGAGCAGCTCAGCGAGCTGCGAGGCCTGTCGGACCTGATCATCGACACCACCGACCTCAACGTCCACGAACTCCGCGACCTGGTGCTGGATCTCGTGGACGACCCGTCCTCCGCCAAGCTGCGCATCGACGTGGTGTCCTTCGGCTTCAAGCGCGGCAGTCCCCGCGAAGCCGATCTGCTGCTCGACGTGCGGTTCCTGCCCAACCCGCACTGGGTGGAGGAGCTGCGCGGCTACTCCGGCCTGGATGCGCAGGTGCGGTCCTACGTCTTCGGTCAGCCGGCGACGGCACCCTTCGTCGAGGCCACGGAGCGCCTCCTCGACGTTGTGGTGCCCGGGTACGTCACGGAGGGCAAGCGCTACCTCACCATCGCCATCGGCTGCACCGGCGGCAAGCACCGCTCTGTCGCCCTGGCGACGGAGTTCGGGCGCTATCTCGCCGACACCTTCGACCTGCCCGTGGAGGTCACCCACCGCGACCTCGGTGCGGAGTGAACGCTCGTCCGCCGCTGCTGCGTCGCGCCGTGGCGATCGGCGGCGGCCACGGTGTCGCCCGGTCCCTGGCGGCCCTGCGCCGGATCGCAGACGACGTGGTCGCGGTGGTGTCGGTCGCCGACGATGGCGGCTCCTCCGGCCGTTTGCGTCGCGACCTCGGTGTGCCCGCCCCCGGTGACCTGCGCATGGCCCTGACCACCCTGGCCCAGCGCCGCCGCCTCGCGGAGCTGGTGGGCTACCGCTTCGACCGTGGTGAGCTGCGGGGACACAGCCTCGGCAACCTGATGCTCGTCGCGCTGCAGGACCAGCACGACGGCGACCTGGTGGCCGCCCTCGACGAGCTCGGCGTCCACCTCGGTGTCGCCGGCCGGGTGCTGCCGTGTACGGAGCGGCTCGTGACCCTCGAGGCCCACACCGCAGGCGGGGATATCCACGGCCAGGCCGCCATCGCACGGACCGCCCGCCTGGAACGGGTGTGGCTCGATCCTCCGGGCCCGCCCGTGACCCCCGCCGCCGCCGAGGCGATCCTTGCCGCGGAGATGGTGGTGCTCGGGCCGGGCTCGCTCTACACCAGCGTGTTGCCGAACCTGCTCGTGCCCGGCCTGGCCCGTGCCCTGGCGTCCACGCAGGCCCAGGTCGTGCTCGTCGCCAACCTGCGGGAGCAACCTGGTGAGACCGAGGGCATGGGCCTGGTCGCGCACCTCGCCGCCCTCGAGGACCACGCGCCGGGCGTGCGGGTCGATGCCGTGATCGCCCACGAGGGTCCGCCACCACGGGGACAGGGCGCGGTGATGCGGGTCGAGGTGGATCAGCTCGGCGACCGGGTGGAGCGGGTGCACCGGGCCAACCTGCTCGACGACCACGACGGCCACGATCCCGAGGCGTTGGCGGACGCCCTGGCCGCGATCCACGGCGGGTGAGGGGTGCAGGCGCCGTCCTTCACCGAGGTGGTCCGTCAGGAGCTGTCCCGCCTGCCCTTCGACGACGACGTGCAGCTGCGCGGCGAGTTGGTCGGGCTGTTGCGCACGGCCGGCCAGCTGACCCTGTCCGGTGGCGGCCCGCCGGTCGTGTCGGTGACCACCGGTTCGGGGGCGGTGGCGCGCCGGGTCCACCGACTCGTGACGACCCGTTACGGCGTCCGACCGGAGCTCAAGGTACGGGCGCGTTCCGGGGTACAGCACGCACCGCGCTATGCCCTGGTGCTCGGCGCTGACAGTCGGCGGGTGGCGGCCGATCTGGCGATCATCGACGCCGAGGGCCGCCTGCGCCGCACCATGGATGTTGCTCCCGGCGGTGTCGAGGCGGTGGCCACGGTCCGGGGCGCGTTGCTCGGCGGCGGGTCGGTGTCGCGCCCCGGTCGCGAACCCCACCTGGAGATCGGGGTGGCCGAGCCAGCCGTGGCCGCGCAACTGGCGGAGCTGGTCCGCGTTGTCGCCGCGACCTCGGCATCGGTGTCCTCCTCGGGGCGGCCCCGGGTCGTGGTCAAGTCCGGCGAGGGGATCGCCGCGGTGCTCGCCGCGGTAGGAGCGACCAGCGCCTACCTCGAGGTCGAGGAACGGCGGTTGCGGCGGCACGTCCGCGCGGAGGCCAACCGACTGGCCAACGCCGACAGCGCCAACCTGCGCCGCACCATCGAGGCCAGCAGCGCGCAGGTCCGCAGCGTGGAACGGGCGATCGCTCGGCACGGCTGGGACGGACTGGAGGAACCGCTCAGAGAGGTCGCCCTGGTGCGTCTGGCCAACCCGCAGGCCTCCCTGGCGGAGCTCGGCAGCCTGCTGGATCCGCCGGTGGGCAAGTCAGCCATCCACCGGCGGCTCGCGCGGCTCGAGCAGCTCGCGGACCATGATGCACAGGACGACGGTCACGGCCGAAGGGGAGGCGACGGACCCGTGACCCGGCCCCATGGCCGGTGGTAGGGTCGAGGTGAGCGCGGGACGCACGACCGCCGGGTCAACCCGGGGCCGTGCCGCCCAGCGCGAGTAACGGTGTGAGCCGTACGGCCCACACCTACCTCGACGCCCGGGACCGATCCGGTCCCTCGGCCCGTCCCACCGGACGACTCCGCCCATCGAACGGGAGCAACTGACTATGTCCGTGAGCGTTGCCATCAACGGCTTCGGCCGCATCGGCCGCAACATGCTTCGTGCCACGTTGCAGAACGATATCGACATCGACATCGTGGCCGTCAACGACCTGACCGACACCACCGCCCTCGCCATGCTGCTGAAGTACGACAGCGTGCATGGGCGCTTCGACGGCACCGTCGAGGTGGACGGTGACGACCTGATCGTCAACGGCAAGCGCCTGAAGGTGCTGTCCGAGCGCGACCCCGCCGCGCTGCCCTGGGGTGACATGGGCATCGACATCGTCGTGGAGTCCACCGGGTTCTTCACCAAGCGCGACGACGCCGCCAAGCACCTGGCCGCCGGCGCCAAGAAGGTGCTCATCTCCGCCCCCGCCAAGGGCGAGGACAAGACCATCGTGATGGGTGCCAACGAGGGTGAGTACGACCCGGCGGTCCACGACGTCGTCTCCATGGCGTCCTGCACCACCAACTCGGTGGTCCCGATGGCCAAGGTGATCCACGACGCCTTCGGCATCGAGCAGGGCCTGATGACCACGATCCACGCCTACACGGGTGACCAGCGCCTGCACGACGCCCCCCACAAGGACCCGCGCCGCGCCCGCGCTGCCGCGCTCTCCATGGTGCCGACCACCACGGGGGCGGCTGCCGCGACCTCGCTGGCGCTGCCGGAGATGGAGGGTCGGCTCGACGGGTACGCGATGCGCGTCCCGGTGCCCTCCGGTTCCGCGACCGACCTCACCCTCCTGCTGTCGAAGGAGGTCACCAAGGAGGAGGTCAACGCCGCGATGAAGGCCGCCGCCGATGGCCCGCTCGCCGGTGTCCTCGAGTACACCGAGGACCCGATCGTCTCCGTGGACATCATCGGCAACCCCCACTCCTGCATCTTCGACAGCGGTGTGACCATCGCGTCCGGCAAGATGGTCAAGGTGCTGGGCTGGTACGACAATGAGATGGGCTACTCCACCCGTCTGGCCGACTTCACCGCGTTCGTGGGGGAGAAGCTGTGACATCCGAGATGCTCGCAGGGGTCCGGACACTTCCGGACCTCGACGCCGCCGGCAAGCAGGTCTTCGTTCGCGCGGACCTGAACGTGCCGTTGCGCGATGGGGCGATCACCGATGACCTGCGGGTCAGGTCCTCGGTGCCCACCCTGCGGGCGCTGCTCGACCAGGGTGCGAGTGTCGTTGTGGCCTCGCACCTCGGGCGGCCGAAGGGGGCGCCGGATCCGGCGTCCTCGATGGCCGCGGTCGGGACACGTCTGCAGGAGTTGCTCGGTACCGATGTGCTGGTCGCCTCCGACGTGGTCGGTGAGGACGCCAAGGCCAAGGCCGAGGCCCTGCGACCCGGCCAGGTCCTGCTGCTGGAGAACCTGCGGTGGGACCCGGGTGAGACCACCAACGACGACGACTTCGCCGCGGCGCTGGCCGCTCTGGCGGACGTCTACGTCGATGACGCCTTCGGTGCCGCTCACCGGGCCCACGCGTCCATCTCCGGCATCCCTGCCCGGATCCCCGGGTACGCGGGACTGTTGCTGGAGCGGGAGTTGGCCGTGCTCGGCGGGCTGCTCGAGGACCCTGCCCGGCCCTACGTGGCCGTGCTCGGCGGCGCCAAGGTCAGTGACAAGCTGACGGTGCTGGAGAACCTCCTCGAGCGGGTCGACGCGATCGCGGTGGGTGGGGCGATGGCCTTCACCTTCCTCGTCGCCGAGGGCGTCGACGTCGGCTCCTCCCGGGTCGAGTCCGATCAGGTCGAGACCGTCGGGCGGATCGTCACGGCCGCCCGCGAGCGGGGCGTCGAGGTCCTGCTGCCGACCGATGTGGTGGTGGCGCCCGAGTTCGCCGAGGATGCCCCGACGACCAACGTCGCGGTGGCAGAGATCCCCTCGGACCAGATGGGCCTGGACGTCGGCCCCGACACCGCGGCGGCGTACGCCGCGGCGATCACCGGCGCCGGCAGTGTGTTCTGGAACGGACCGATGGGCGTCTTCGAGTGGGAGCCCTTCGCGGCCGGCACCCGGACCGTGGCTGACGCGATGGCCGCATCCGAGGGCTTCACCGTCGTCGGCGGTGGCGACTCCGCCGCAGCGATCCGCCTGTTCGGGTTGGCCGACGAGGTCGACCACGTCTCCACCGGTGGCGGCGCCTCCCTCGAACTGCTCGAGGGCAAGGAACTGCCGGGGGTGGTCGCGCTACGGACCTGAGGGTCTGCGCGGCTGCGAGTCCGCGTGGCTGCCGGTCTGTGAACCCGATAGCGCACGGACACCTTCCGGGAAAGGAGCCCGGCGGTAGATCCGCCGGGCTCCTTTCTGCGCCAGGAACCGGCCACCTGCGGCCGCGTCGTGACACCGACCGGCCAACGTGGCCGCTTCGATGTCAGGAACCGGCCACCTGCGGCCGCGTCGTGACACCGCCCGTCCACCCACGGCCGCGTCGTGACACCGCCCGGCCACCCACGGCCGCGTCGTGACACCGCCCGNCCACCCACGGCCGCACCCGGCGGACCCGCGCGGGAGGACCGGGTAGCGTCGCAAGGCTCGCCTACGACCAACCACGTGGGCCCTTCACCGAGGGAGCCGAGGTGCCTGACGACCCGGTCCTGACCACCACCACGGCGCGCCCCCGCACGGTGGTGACCGACGGCGCACGCCTGATCGCGCGTCTGGTGCGCGCCATGCCGGTGCGCTTCCTGCTGGCCCTGCTCGGCGCGCTGTTGTTCACCGCGGCGATCATCGCCAGCGCGCTGGTCGTGGGGGATGCGACCGATGACCTGATCGTGCCGGTGCTCGGTGAGGGGGAGGCGATCGACGGGCGCCTGGCCCCCGTGGTGTGGCTGCTGCTCGGTGTGGCGGTGTGGAAGGCGGCCGGCATCGTGCTGCGTCGAGGTTCGGCGACAGCACTGCAGGCCACGGCACAGACCGAGCTGCGCCGTCGCGTGATCCGCACGCTGTTCGCGACCTCGCTGCGCAGCTACGACCGGCTCGGGGTCGGCGATCTGCTGTCCACCGCTGATGTCGACACGCGGCAGGTGACCTTCGTGCTCGCGCCCCTGCCCTTCGCGACGGGCGTGCTCGGGCTGCTGTTCGCCGCGATCGGTGTGATCACCGCCACCGATCCCGTCCTCGGGAGCACGGTGCTGGTCCTGCTGGTCAGCGTGGTCGCGATCGATCTGTGGGGCTCCTGGCTGACCTTCGAGGGGATGGAGGAGGCACAACGTCGGCGCGGTCGGGTGGCCGCCGTCGCCCACGAGAGCTTCGACGGTGCACTGACCGTGACCTCGCTGGGACGCCAGGACGCGGAGACTGCCCGGTTCCAGGCCACCGCAGAGCAGTTGCGCGACCAGCTGATCGCCGTCGGACGGGTGTGGACCGGCTACCGCGCCGTCACCGAGGGGCTGCCGGCCGTCGGCGCGCTGGTGGTGCTGGTCCTCGGAACCCTGCGGGTGGGGGCCGGCTTGCTCACCCCCGGCGAACTGGTGCGCGTGGCCTACCTGCTCTCACTGCTCGTGGTTCCCGTCCGCATGCTCGGCTACCTGTTCTGGGACACCGCCTCCTCCCTGGCGGCGTGGCGTCGGGTAGCCGCGGTCCTGGAACGCGACGACGAGGTGGCCTACGGCGACCGCCGTCCCTCGGCATCGGCAGGGCCGGCCCAGGTCGGTGCCTCTGGCGTGCGCTTCGGCTACGAGCCCGACACCCCGGTGCTCGAGGCCCTGGAGCTGGAGATCACGCCCGGATCCACGGTGGCCGTCGTCGGCCCGACGGGGTCGGGAAAGTCCTCGTTGGCCATCCTGCTGGCCCGCCTGTGGGATCCGGACGAGGGTCGCATCACCCTGGACGGGACGGACCTGCGGGCCCTGGCACCGGGCGTCCTGCCCACCGAGGTCGCCTACGTGGCGCAGGACACCTTCCTGTTCGACGACTCGGTGTTGGGCAACGTGGCGCTCGGTGTCGAGGTGGACCCGGGCGCCGTTGACGACGCCCTGCGTCTGGCCAACGCCGAGGTGTTCGTGCAAGCCCTGCCGCAGGGCCTCGACACACCCCTGGGGGAGCGCGGTGCCAGCCTGTCGGGTGGCCAGCGGCAGCGGTTGGCCCTGGCCCGTGCCCTGGTGCGTCGACCTCGGCTGCTGGTCCTCGACGACGCCACCTCGGCGGTGGACCCCAGTGTGGAAGCGCGCATCCTCACCGGTCTGCGGCGCGCGGCGCGACCGTCCACGGTGGTGGTGGTTGCCTCCCGCCGTGCCACGATCCTGCTGGCCGACCGGGTGCTGTTCGTCGATGAGGGCCGGGTGCGGGCCAGCGGCACCCACGCCGAGCTGCTGGCGACGGTGCCGGGCTACGCCGACCTGCTGGAGGCCTACGAGCGCGACGCAGCGGACCGCCACGAGGCACTGCGCCGTGCCAGGGATGCCGCAGCCCACCGTCCAGATGCCGGCACCGTGCGGGGTGCAGAGGGTGGCGGGCGGGGGAGTGGCCGCCACGGGAGCGGTGACGGCACAGCCAGCGACCGCCACGGGAGCGGTGACGGCACAGCCAGCGACCGCCACGGCAGCGGTGACGGCACAGCCAGCGACCGCCACGGCAGCGGTGACGGCACAGCCAGCAGCGGTGACGGCACAGCCAGCGACCGCCACGGCAGCGGTGACGGCCAGGGCCGGCGATGACCGACTCCGACGCCACGTTGATCGGCGCCCTCCGTCGCGCCGCCACGATCGCTCCCAGCCTGACCCGGGGCATCGGCCTGACCCTGGTGCTCGCCGTCATCGGCGCCCTCGGGCAGGTCGTGGTGCCCATCGCGATCCAGCGGTTGCTCGATGTGGAGCTGCTGGGCACTGCTGTCGACACCACACAGGTGGTCCTCACGGGCGTGGTGGCGCTGGGTGCCGTGGTCATCGCCATGATCGCCACACGGTTCGCCATGTTCCGTCTGCTGCGTGCCGCCACCACCGGCCTCGCCGAGCTCCGGGTCGCGGCCTTCGCCCACATCCACCGTCTGTCGACACTGCACCTCCAGGCAGAGCGGCGCGGCTCACTGGTGGCTCGGGTCACTTCCGACATCGAGGTGATCACCCAGTTCATGGAGTGGGGTGGCATCGGCCTGCTGGTGGGTGTGGCACAGCTGTCCCTGGTACTGGTGGTGATGACGGTCTACGACCCGGTGCTGGCCCTGTTGGTCGCGGGCGCCGGTGCCGCCTACGCCCTGCTGCTCCTGCTGTTCCAGCGGGTCCTGCGGCGCCTCTACGACCGGGTTCGGGTGCGTTCAGCCGCAGCGGTCGCAGCGATGTCGGAGGCGATCAGCGGGCTACCGACCATCCGTGCCTACGGGGCGGAGGAGCGCAGCCTGTCGAAGGTCGACGGTGCCCTCGAGGAGCACCGTCGCGCGGAGATCCGCTCCCAGGTCGTGGGAGCCTCGATGTTCTCCAGCGCCGAGCTGTTCGCCGGGGGAGTGACGACCCTGGTGATCGCCGTAGGCGTCCTCCTCCAGCCGGGCCAGGTGACCGCCGGTCGGCTGGTCGCCTTCCTGTTCCTGGTGACCCTGTTCATCGAGCCCATCCAGATCCTGGTTGAGGTGCTGAACGAGGCGCAGACCGCGGCAGCGGGCGTCCGCCGTGTGCTCGGGGTGCTCGATACCCCCGTCGAGGTGGAGGACCCCGAACCGGGACGGTCCCTGCCGCCCGGGCCGCTGACGGTGGAGGTGGCCGGGCTCGCTTTCGCCTACCCCCGCAGCGACCCGACTGCCATCACCGGCACCGGC
>SL_7KL_010_BRINEDRAFT_10001328_pt1 | contig 11865 bp, 8 predicted proteins | sample SodLak_010_BRINE_FD_10663 | JGI IMG/M metagenome (IMG submission 10663)
CCCGCCGTAAGATCCTGAAGTTAATATCTCCATCTGTTGCTGCTCTCCCTCATCTACAAATACGGTATAAGGGTCCAGTTCGGAAAGCATGCCGTTTATGGCATTTTTCATAAGTGTTTCAGGAGCTACCTCATCCACATAGCGTACGGCAATCTCTTTGTAAGCGTCACTGAATATGGTTAGCTGTTTTTTGATCTGAAAAAACAGATCACTTCCCTGAGTAAATGCCGTAGTTATAACCAGGAAAGCTGCAACGAGCAGTAAAAAACGTCTTTTATTTGCAGCCTTCATAAAATACCTTTTCCCAAATTATCGCCTGATTATGAGCGATTGTCCGGCGTAGATTGTCGTCCCGCTTAGGTTATTGGCTCTCTGAATTTCAGCTACTGATACTCCGTGCCGTCGAGCTATACTCCCCAGCGTATCATTACGTCGTACTGTGTATCGAATCGTATCAGACGGTGTTGTAGAGGAACCTTCAAAATGGATTGTGTAGATATTTTCACCGGCTCTCTGACGGCGTTCCAGCTCCTGTTTTTGAGCATAGGTGAGATCATCAACTTGCTGAAAATACTCACGATGCTGATTCGGAACGTGAATAGTCAATCGCTGCCCAACCCTTATCGTATTACCAATTCCATTCCAAGAACGAACCTGCCATGCTCTTACATCAAACCACTCTGCAACATGCCCTACAGTGTCTCCACTTTTAACCGTGTAGGTAACCGGGCTGGTGTTGGCCGGAGCCTGAACCTGTTGCTGTGTGCTTCTTTGGTTGGATGATGAGGAGCTGTTCGTTGGCCGGTTTGAAGCAATTTGCTCCTGCGAACCGGGTGCAACCGGCACCACAATACGCTGTCCCGGATGAATGGTACTGCTTAATCCCTCATTCGTCTCATAGAGTGCCCTTACGGATGTGCCGTATCTTCTTGCAATGTATCCAAGGGTTTCGCCACTGCTTACCGTGTGCATAGCAACTTCTGATGCACGAGTATCTTGCGGAATTTCCTGGTATGCAGCTAAGAATTGCTCTTTAATACCGGTTGGTATTTTTAACGGATATTTGCCACCGGGAGGAGTTGCCCAGCGTAATAGCTCCGGGTTGTAATCCCTGATCTCCTGAAGCGTAATGCCCGCTGCTTTAGCAAGTTCTTCAAGCGGCATCAAACCGTCAACTTCCACCACATCAAAAGAGTAAGGTGTAACGTCAAAGTCCGTCTCAAAACCAAATTCTTCGGGATTCATGGCAATCATTGTTGCCGCAATATATCCCGGAACATAACCACGGGTTTCGCGAGGCAGGTAGGGGTAAGCAGCCCAGTAATCTTCAACTCCGCCTGCGGCTCGAATGGCCCTGCGCAGTCCTCTCGGACTCAAATTGTAGTTGGCCAGTGAGAGGTGCCAGTCTCCCCAAATGTCGTGTAAATCTCTTAAATGTTGTGCTGCAGCACGCGTTGATTTTACAGGATCGCGTCGTTCATCTACCCACCAGTTCACTTCCAGTCCGTAAACGGCACCCGTAGCCCGGATAAACTGCCATAGACCTACAGCACTCGCCCAGCTTCGGGCTGTTGGAACCAGCCCGCTTTCAATCATCGAGAGGTGAATTAGCTCCAGCGGAACACCCTCATCTTCAAAAATCTCCCGCATCATGGGAAAGTAGTACTCCGACCGCTCCAGCCATCGCTCCATTACATCGGGACGACGAAGGGTATAGTACATAAGATGGCGATTCACGTGCTGATTCTGTATCAGTGGAACCTGTGTTTGATTGATCGTCAGATTATCCGGCAGCGCGTAACCTTCAGCTATCCAGTCATCCTGTTCGGAAAAAAGTTCTTCCTGAATCTCAAATACATCCCCTTCTACCTCTCTCCTTGTCTCTGTAATTCCGTAAAACTCACTGTGTTCGGCCATTACCGTTCTGTAGAGTTCAGCAAACCGGCGGTTGTTCTGAACCTCAGGATAGTCATCCATCAAAGATTGGATAGAAGCGAAAGCCTGGTTGATATACGTTTCTGCCTGAACCAGATCCCCCTGCACCTGAGAGTCAATGGCCAATACCTGTACACGGTACACGTCTGATATTCGTTTTAAAATTTCTTTGTCCAATTCACTCTGTTCAGCCAGAATCTCCTCTCGCGGTTCATCATGCCGGCTGTCTGTGAGTGGGTTTGAGTATGGAAGTAATTTAACGGGGATTTCTATCTCATCAGCTCGATTGGAATCCTGAGCGTAAAGAGTTTGAACAACGAAGAAAGTGAGTAGCAGTAGTACCGTTCGCTTCATGGAGTAATTTTTAGAATTTTCTTAATTATCTAAATTAAAAATTTAAACCGTCAATCGGAATTGATTGAAAAAAATAGCAGGTATTTTATAGTCAGCTTCTATTAGCTGTCCATTTTTGTACAATTGGCCAGCGTCTTCCACTGCCAAACGATTTGGAGTTCAATTTAAGTATAGGCACAGCCTGATTTCTTTTAAACTCGTTGTAATCAACAAGTCGTAAAATCTTATCCACTGTTTTACCGTCAAAACCCTCCTCTATCAACTCACTTCTGCCTTTCTGCAGCTCGATGTATTGATAAAGAAGTGAATCAAGAGTTTCGTAATCAGGCAAGCTGTCACTGTCTTTTTGATTCGGACGCAGCTCTGCACTCGGAGCTTTTGTAATGATAGACTCCGGAATTATCTCTTTTCGATAGTAAGATGTGTTTAGCCACTTTGCCATCTCGTAAACCTCCGTCTTATAGAGATCGCCGATAAGGCTTAAAGCTCCATTCATATCACCGTAGAGCGTAGCATAGCCGACTGCGTACTCAGATTTATTTCCTGTTGCAATCAGGAAACTGTTAAACTTATTAGCGTAGGCCATCAAAATTGTTCCACGAATTCTGCTTTGAAGATTCTCCTCGGCCGTGCCGAATGTGTTGTCATTAAAAACAGGCTCCAGTGCAGATCTGTAATTTTCGAATATATTTTGAATCGGAACTTCAAACAGCTCAATACCTAAATTTTCGGCTAATTTGTGAGAGTCAGTCACGCTCCCTTCACTTGAAAATTCAGTTGGCAGAGTAATAGCTTTCACTTTTTCGGGCGGAAGTGCTTCAACAGCCAGCACGCATCCAAGGGCTGAATCTATCCCACCGCTTAATCCAAAAACAACTTGGTCCGCCGCTCCGGTTTTATTCATATAATCGCGCAGCCCAAGTTTGATAGCTTCAAACTGCCGCTCCTGCTTGATACCGGGATATATCGGTTGTTCTATATCATCCTGAATCGGTTCAACAATACCGCCATCAATATTAAGCAGAACATCCGTAAAATCAGGCTCAAATGGTTTAGTTTTTGCAACCACCCTTCCTTCCCGATCAATGGCCATCGAATCACCGTCAAAAATCACATCCGTATGTGCCCCAACCTGATTGCTGTAAAGCAGCGGCAAACTGAGATTTTTAGCGTGATTCTGAAGCATCCTTACTCTATTCTGATGTTTTGTGTTTGTGTAAGGAGAAGCTGAGACATTAATAATTACATCAGCGTCCAACTTTTTTAGTTCCAGCGCCGGATTGACTGAATAGGTGTGGTACTGTACTTCGTTTTCGTTATACCAGATATCTTCGCAAATGGTAACTCCAAGCTTAATCCCGCCAAATTCAAGACAATGAAACTCTTCATTGGGCTCAAAGTACCTCAAGTCGTCAAAAATATCGTAGGTAGGAAGCAGTGTTTTGTGAGTCGTTCCAAGCAATTTGCCATTTTGAGCTAAAAGTGCTGAATTGTACATTTTTCTCCCATACCCACCATCATTCGGTGTTATGGATCCAAATAGTATCGCCGTCTTTCCCGTAGTCTCTACAATCTCACGGTTCACACTATAGCACTTCTCTCTGAATGAACTCTCTTCCAGCAAATCCTCAACCGGATATCCGGTCACTCCCATTTCGGGCAAAATGAGAAGTTCAGCGCCACTCTTTTCTGCGCGTTTCAGTGCGCCTAAGATGAGAGATTTATTACCGGCCAGATCCCCGACCGTTGGATTTAGCTGTTCAATTCGAATCCTCATTACTGCTTTTGATAAACTTTTTCTCCGGCAATCCATGTTTCCAGCACTTCTGTTTGCCAGATTTCTGATGCATCCACTTCAAAAATATCCCGGTCAATTAAGATAAAATCTGCCCATTTCCCGGTTTCCAGAGTTCCCAGCACATCTTCCTGATGGGCTGCATACGCTGCGTCGCGTGTAAAAATTCTCAGGGTTTCCTCACGGCTCAGACGATGTTCACTGTACCAGCCTCCCGGGGGCATTCCTCCGTGATCTTGTCTTGTAATTGACGAGTAAACCCCATAGAAAGGATTTACGTTTTCAACCGGAAAATCGGATCCCCCTGCGATAACTGTTCCCTGATCTAAAAATGTTTGCCATGCGTAGGCCCCCTCCATTCTTTCAGCGCCTACACGATCCTCAGCCATATTCATATCACTGGTGGCGTGGGTTGGCTGCATAGAAGCGATAATATTAAGATCTACAAAACGCGGGATATCATCGGGATGTACAATTTGGGCGTGCTCAACACGGTGCCTCAGATGTGACTGATCACCCAGCTCATCCTGTGCATTCTGGAACGCATTTAAAACCTGCCGGTTGGCAGCATCTCCAATGGCATGAATATTCATTTGAAAACCGTTGGATGCCCCTTTAATCACCATCTCATTTAACTCCTCCTGATCGAAGAAAAGCAGACCGGTGTTTCCAGGATCGTCATGATAATGATCCAGCATAGCGGCACCCCGGCTTCCCAATGCTCCGTCGGAAGATATTTTTACGCTTCGAAGGGCCAGCATATCTTCCGCATAGCTTTCTATCGGTCCGTTTTCTGCCAGCTCATCAAATGTACCACCGGTTCCTCCAATCATGGCATATATTCTTGTAATCAACCTATCCTCGTCCGCGAAATTCTTGTACATCTCCCAGGTATCAACCGTAATCCGGGCATCATGTACGGATGTTAATCCATGTTCTGCCATTACCTGCAGTGCAAGTTCAAACGCCTGCTGATTCTCTTCCTCGGTTCTTGGAGGGATGTGCTCTGTAATGTAGTACATCGTTGCATCCACAAAAATCCCGGTTGCATCACCGAATTCGTTTCTAATCACAACTCCGCCCTGCGTATCAGGTGTATCACGGCTGATTCCCGCAATCTCCATAGCCCTGCTGTTGGCCCAGGCCGCATGACCGTCAACCCGTGTTAGGTAAACCGGACGATCTGGCACAACACTGTCAAGATCCTCTGCAGTTGGAAATTCATTTTCCTCCCACAATACCTGGTTCCAGCCCCGGCCACGAATCCACTCCAGATCGGGATTATCCTCTGCGTATTGACGAATAATTTCGAGTGTTTCCTCCAGCGAGTCCACTCCTTGCACATCCACGTCGAGTTGCTGGTAGCCCAGCCCCATTACATGAACATGAGCATCAATCAAACCGGGAATTAATGTTCTCCCGTCTCCATCAATAGTATTAAGCCCTTGCAACTGTTGCTGCAGATCTGACAACGTCCCTGTAGCCAGAACTTTTCCATCTTGTACAGCTATGGCATCAAAAGTGATTAGTTCGTGATCTTCACCGGCAATGGTATAGCCGTTGATATTGTGCATAATAAAACCATCATCCTGGGTTGAGCATGCCGCTGTAAGCAGGAGCAGAATTGCGAAGAGAGTTATCTGTAATTTCATCATAGCTGTTTTAGATATAGATTAGTATAGGTTGTACTCATGTATGGATCACTGATCGCTATTAAAGTAGCTGATTTCAGGCTTTAAAAAAGATTCCGTTTTGAGTTCTTTAACTAAAAATTGAGGAATCACTTTTAAACTATTCAACTCATCAAAAGGTTTAAAACAAACATTGCGAATCAGTTGTTCATTTTGACCGTGCTCGGGGTCAGCCCCCGGTACTGCTTCTCCTTTAAAATCTTCAACTAAAAAGTAGAGCTCCACAGCGTGATACGGATCTTGAATAAATTCATGGACATACCTGAGTCTAAATCCGGATGGGGTAATACCGGTCTCTTCCCGGCACTCACGTATTAGCGCATGCTCTGCAGATTCACCTTGCTGTACACCGCCACCGGGCGGAGTCCAAACCGGATAATTACGAGTAGGAACACTCTGCTGAACCAATAATATTTGGTGCTCCGATATAATCAACCCGCACGACCTCACCCTCACTTTATTTGAGTAGGGATCCGGTATGTTCAAATCGATGCTTTTTCTTCACGGACTTCTTCTGCAGCAACACTATTCTCCAATGCTGCTTTCACGAAAGAGATAAATAACGGGTGAGGATCGTAGACTGTGCTTCTCAACTCAGGATGGAACTGTACACCAACATACCATGGGTGATCTTCCAGCTCTACAATCTCAACCAGATTCCGCTCCGGATTAATCCCGGAGACGATCAAACCGGCATCAACAAGCTTTTTCCGAAGTTTATTATTGAGCTCAAATCGATGGCGATGACGTTCTTGGATCATCTCTTCATCGTATGCTTCAAATGCTTTGGAGTCTTCCGTAAGTTTACAATCATATTTACCGAGGCGCATGGTTCCGCCTTTGTCTTCAACATCCCGCTGATCCGGCATAAAATCAATTACAGGGAATTCTGTTGCGTCATTAAATTCCGTACTGTTTGCACCCGCCATTCCGGCAACATTTCGTGCAAATTCTATTACGGCACACTGCATACCCAAACAGATACCCAGCATCGGGATTTTTTTCTCACGAGCGTATTTAACAGCCGCCAGCTTTCCTTCAATACCACGACCGCCAAATCCGGGGGCCACCAGAACAGCAGAAGCAGCCTTCAATTTACCTTCAACGTTATCATCTGTCAGGTCATCTGATTGAACCCAGTTGATATCAACACCTGCATTGTTCATAGCGCCACCATGTATCAGCGCTTCTACAATGGATTTATAAGCGTCGTGATGTTCTACATATTTACCGACAAGAGCAATTTGAATACGTTTTTCAGGATGCTTAATCCGTTCAACAAAATCGATCCACTTTGTTAAATCGGGATTCTTAGTTGGCAAACCCAGTTTTTCAATCACCCTTTTGTCCAGGCCTTCTTCGCGCATCAAAAGCGGAACTTCGTAAATGGATTCCGCATCGAGGGATGCCACAACATCTTCATTTTCTACATTACAGAATTGAGCAATCTTACTGCGAATGGAGAGGTCCAGATCATATTCAGATCTGCAAACCAAAATATCGGGGCTCAAACCACTTTCAGAAAGTGTTCTTACGGAGTGTTGTGTTGGCTTGGTTTTGAGTTCTCCGGCAGCTGCAAGGTAGGGTACGAGCGTTAAGTGAATGGAGAGTGTATTCTTTCTGCCTACATCATACCTGAGCTGACGCATCGCTTCGATGTATGGCAAACTTTCGATATCACCAACTGTACCCCCAACTTCGGTAATCACCACATCATATTGGTCGCTTTGGCCAAGATTGAGAACGTGCGATTTAATTTCATCCGTGATATGCGGTATCACCTGTACAGTTTTACCAAGGTACTCCCCTTTTCTCTCTTTGGTGATAACGTCGTAGTAAATACGCCCGGTGGTAACATTATTCTCCTGGGAGGTTTTTACATCCAAAAAGCGTTCGTAGTGTCCTAAATCCAGATCTGTTTCAGCACCGTCGTCCGTAACATACACTTCTCCGTGCTCGTACGGGTTCATTGTTCCGGGATCCACGTTAATGTAGGGATCAAGCTTCTGAATGGTGACTCTCAATCCCCTGGCGACCAAAAGCCTGCCTAGAGAAGCACAAATTATTCCTTTACCTAAAGATGATGTTACGCCGCCGGTTACGAAAATATATTTTGTAGACATGTGTGATCGGAACTTGTTCTGGGAAAACAGAAAATAGGAGGCTTCCACATGCCATTCAAACGAAAAAGAAAAAAGAGGCCGAAATTTTTAAAAAAGTTTACTTAAGCCCCCAATTGCACAAAACATGCCATATGAGAAGGTGAACTCTCACGGTTTGAGTTTAGATTGCAGCTTTTATAAATCAGTTTTATCTAATTTTGAGAATTAATCACTCTGTGTATCGCCTGATTAATCAGGCCGTCGATAGATCCTTTACTCGCTGAAGTAAAGTAGATCAAAAACACTCCTGCCATACAGGAAACGCTTCCGACAACGCTTAAAATTGCTGAAAACCACATTGGAGTGATCATACCCAGAATGGATAGAGCAAGAAGGGTTAACCCGGTTAAAATTTGTAGTGACGCTGCACCATACGCAACCAATGAGTCAACACTGCCGGCCACTGGATGAGATCTATTCGAATAAGGACTTCTGGAATTACCCGGTACAAATTGAGAACCCTCGACCCCTTTTGATTTATTTGAATTGTCGATCATTTTATTGTCTATTTAGTTGAGAACACATTACCATTATACAAACTGTATCCAATTAACAAAAAATTTCACCGCATACGTGGAAAATTCTAATCATTTTATTTACGGCAAAAACCCTGTAGAAGAACAGCTTCAACAGAGTGCAGAAAATGTTGATAAGATTTATCTGAGAAAAGGCTTACAACATTCTCAAATCGCGAACATACTTGATCTTGCATCTCAAAACCGTATACCGGTAACGGAAGTTCCCGGTAACAAGCTCTATGATCTGGTAGGAGGCGTGAACGATCAGGGTATTGTGGCATCGATTTCACAGGCAGAGTATCAGGAATTTGAAGAGTGGCTCGAACATTTTGAACCGGATGCAAACTCCGCTGTTCTGCTGTTAGATGAAATAGAAGATCCTCACAATTTTGGCGCAATTTTAAGGACAGCTGCCGCAGCCGGTATATCTGCTGTAATTGTGCCAAAGCACCGTCAGGCTCCTGTAAATGCCGCCGTTTTCAAGACCAGTGCAGGAACTGCGGGACGTATCCCTATTGTAAGAGCTGTGAATCTAAACCAGGCCATTCTTTCGCTCAAAGATAACTCTTTTTGGATTGCAGGATTAGATCAAAACAGTAAAACCATGGTTTGGGATCAGACTTACGATGTACCCATGGCTTTTGTAATCGGAAATGAAGGGCGGGGCATGAGAAAAAAAACGGGAGAGCATTGCGACTTTCTGCTCTCCCTGCCAATGATGAACAATGTTGAATCCTTAAACGCCTCCGTCAGTGCAGCACTGGTTTGTTATGAATGGCGGCGTCAAAGAATTCAACATGATTAATATGTGATTACTCCTCAGGACGCGGGAATGTGATTATGAACGATTCGCCATATTCTGCCGAAATCATTCTCAGAGTACGGCTTGCCTTACTGAATTCGGAAAATGCGCCGACCAGTACGCGGTTATATTCACCCGCTTTCTGAATGATTACCATTTCAGACGGATTGCTGAACTCATTCCCCAGCATAGCAATAAGTGTCTCGCGAATTGTCTCAGCACTTTGTTGATTTCGGAAAGAGAATACCTGTACGTAGTGTCCGGGGGCGGGTTCATCGGTAAACATTTCAGCTCTGCGCTGTGCTTCTTCCTGAGCTCTTCTACGCTCTTCGCGCCAGTTGTCTGCAAAAATCCTCGCCTCTTCCCTTCGCTGCATCATGGCATCCTCAGCTCGCTCTACTCTTTCACGTAACCGCTGTTCCATCTGCTCTCTTTCCCTGAGGATTTCCGGATCGGGTTCATCTGCAGGGCGTACCTCTTCTGCCGGTTCAGGTACAGCATCCGGTGCGGGTTCTGAAACTCTGCGATCTCTTGAAGGCGGCCAGGAAATATGCTTCTGTCCGCTTGATCCAAAATTAAATCTTAAACCGGCCGTAACAGCTGCGAATTGATCGGAGCTGCCCTCTCCCGAATACCCATCAAGCAGATCGCTGGCCGCGGCATTGTAGGTGTATTGAGCAAACAGATCAGCGCCTCTGAAAAGGTAAAAGTTGAGCCCAGCACCGCCGGATAGCATCAGTGACAAGTCTTCCGAGTCAAGGTCTACAGATTCAAGATTACTGCGAATCATTCCCATCCCTACAGAAAAATAGGGGTTGATGAATCTAGAGTTGAGATTAAACAACCCGTTCATATTGGCAACACCTTTTACAGATACATAGAAAAACTCATTTGTGTAGGCATCATCAAAATCATACTGATTTGTGAACTCTCCAAATTGTACGGCTGTATCTATCGACCAGGCCGGACTAAATGCATACTGAAAACTTCCTCCGTAAATCGGCTGCCGAAATGAAGGAACATTAAAATTACCGGCCAGTCGGCCAACCATTCCATCTCCTGCGGATCCGTATGTAACGCCGGAATTTAGTGTAAAACTGACTCTTCGTGGATTCTCCTCCTGAGCCTGTACGGTCATCGGGATAGTTGCAGCGAGCAGAATGGCGAATAGAAGTGCCGCACCATAAATATTAATCTTTGAAATCATAACTCCCCATTTGTTGGTTAACATTACCTGCAGATGTAAATCAAATAGTACTTTAGCACTACTGATGATAATAATAAATTTTGATTGAATAACAGACTCCTTTAATACTGATGTCAGTCATAAATTAAATATTGAGTCCTCTTAGTTTTAAACTCCCGGTTGTTAAAATCCATAGTCAATGGATTCAGATCTCCCGATATTACCTTGTCAATTTCCCGGGAGCCGGCCAGATTATACAGAAAGTTTTTTATCTCAACATCCGGCGTAGCGTTTACAAGCACCCGAAACAGTTCAAGTCCTGTTCTAACCGGATCAAAATCGTAACCGTCTACTCGTACCTGAATACCAAAACTCTCCAGGTCCATATGCTTAGGCGTTGCAGCTACGCCCGGAATAGATCGCGGCGTAAACGTGAGCGAATGAATCTGAAGCTGATCCGTTATTTCATTTAAAGTCCGAATTGTATCAGCGGGCAGTACTGTTTCGGGATCTCCCAAAATTAAAAATGGCTGATCGGTACCCCGTCCCTCACTCATACTCGTGCCTTCAAAAAACACCGTTCCGGGATAGAGGTAAGCCTGTTCAAACGTTGCCAGGTTTGGTGAAGGAGCCACCCAGTTCAGACCGGTATCCGGCCAGATCATATCACGGTTCCACCCCACCATTTCGATAACCCTTAATTCAGGGGGCGTTTCAAAATCCATCCACTCTTCACCGGCAATCATCCCGGCCATCTCCCCCATCGTTAAACCGTGAGCAATCGGTATTGGGTAGGGTCCGACAAACGACTTGAGCTCTTCCTCAAGCATCCAGCCACTTACGTAATTCCCTCCCAGAGGATTAGGTCGATCCAAGACCCATACCGGAACTCCGGATTCTGAAGCGGCTTCCAGCACCAATCCCAATGTGGCGATATAGGTATAAAATCGGGCACCCACATCCTGCATATCAAAGAGCAAGATATCCACCGCATCCAGCATCTCTGCCGTAGGTTTACGTGTAGATCCATACAGAGAAAAAACAGGCAGACCGGTTTCCTGATCAATCCCATCTTCAATAATTTCTCCTGCACCTGCCTCACCCCTAAAACCGTGCTCAGGAGCATAAAGTGACTGAACATTAACACCCCTCGCCATCAAGGTATCCAGCATGTGAGTATCCCCAATTCGGGCTGTGGGATTCATCACCAATCCGACGCGTTTTCCCTCCAGTTCATCTAAATGGTATTCAATCAATATCTCTGCCCCTGTTCGAACTGTTTCTTGTTCGATTGACTCTTCCTTAACGCATGAAGTGAATGAAACCAGAGACAATAAGAGAGTAATTGGTAATAGTGTTGAGATCAGTCTGCTCATTAACATGGGATATATTTAGGTTTCGATCTTTGGCTGAGTTCAATTT
>SL_7KL_010_BRINEDRAFT_10001329_pt1 | contig 11865 bp, 13 predicted proteins | sample SodLak_010_BRINE_FD_10663 | JGI IMG/M metagenome (IMG submission 10663)
AAAAAGCAAAGTCCTCAAACATATCAAGACATTCATAAAACTATTAGTAATATAATTGATAGTAATATTAAACCAAAACATTTAGAAAATTATTTGAAACATGCTTTTAGAATTTATAACTAATTATTCGTTTTTGTCTCATTTTTCTTTTCGGTCGGTGTAATCAATAAGGACAATACGGTTGGAACTTAGCGTTGCAACACTTTACAAGAAGTTGTTGAAAATATTATTAAAAAATTGATTTTAAATAATACTGAAAATATAATTATAAAAATGGAAGATACCTCAAAACAAAATGAAAATGGATTAGATCAGTTTTATACAAATAAAGATATAGCATTAAAATGTTATAACCGATTAAATGAAATAATTGATTTAAATGACTATGATATACATTTAGAACCATCTGCAGGGTCAGGGTCATTCTTTAATATTATGGAACCTACTAAAAAAATAGGGTTAGATATAGAACCAAAAGAAAAAGATATTATAAAAATGGATTTCTTTGATTATAAACCAGAACAAGATAAAAAGTATTTAGTGATTGGAAACCCACCTTTTGGTAGAGTATCATCATTAGCAGTGAAATTCTTTAATAAAAGTGCTGAATTTGCAAATTGTATTGCCTTTATTATACCAAGAACATTTAAAAGAGTTAGTATTCAAAATAAATTAGATTTACACTTTTATTTAATCTATAACGAAGATCTTCCAATTACTCCTTGTTGTTTTACACCTAAAATGACAGCAAAATGTTGTTTTCAAATTTGGATAAGAAAGAAAACAAAAAGAAAAAAAATTATTTATGATAAAAGACATTGTGATTTTAAATTCTTAAAATATGGTCCAAAAGACATTAATAATCAACCAACACCACCAAAAAACTGTGATTTTGTAATAAAAGCATATGGTGCAAATTGTGGTGAATTAATTGATAGAGAATTACATTTATTAAGACCAAAAAGTTGGCATTGGTTAAAGTCAAATATAGATATAGAAGTATTAAAAAATAGGTTTAGACAATTAGACTACTCTATGTCAAAAGACACAGTAAGACAAGACAGTCTTGGACAACAAGAATTAATATATTTATACAAACTAAAATTTGGTTAAAAGTTATTAGGTTCATATTCTACTTCATATTTCATAAAGTGTCTCCAAAGTTCAAAACTTTTACCTTTTTTTGCGTTTGGGTCACATCTTAAGGCATATTCACAATTTCTACCTTTAATATTATCTGGTTTAATTTTACCTAATTTGGAACAAGTTCCGTGAGCGTATCCACCAAAAGAAATAATAAGGTCATAGACTATGTCGGATGGAATTTTGAAAATGTGTGCATTACCAATTGTATCATTTTCGTACATATTATACGCTATGAAAATATAATAATGAATATCATGGTCAGGCCTTATTTGAACAAAATTTATTTTTGATTTATTTGCGTGTATTGATGCTTTTATTTCATAATTAATACCATTCTTATGGCCGTCACCACTTGTTGAATTTAAAGCATTACCAATATCTAACTCTTCTTTACATATAATTTCTAAATCAGTAGATTGTGGATTTAAATATTCACGAGCCAATATACATTTTTCAGTTAGTGTTTTCTCATTTTTAATTTTTTCTAAAATATATTTTTTATCTTTCATTTCTTTTAATTTCATTTGTTTCACAAGTTTAAATAAATTTGTAATCATAATACTTTAATAAATATTTATTTGCATTATATTCTATAATATTGATTTCAATTTTTTAAAATACTTATACTTTTTTATATTTGTAATAAGCAATTCTTCATAGGATATATAACTTTCTTTAGGATAGATAAATAATTTATTCTCTCTTATTATGAATTTCAATAGTACCATTTGGATTTAGAATAATGTTTCCATTTATTAGTCTATATAGAGAGAAAAGTTAATTATAGTGATTGAATCCAATAAAATTGAAAATGTTCTCTCTATCAATTAGTCTCCATGTATATACATGTCTCGTATTGTAAAAGTGAAAGGACAACCTGCTTTAATTTCTATATATGAAGAAGATAAAGGAAGACTACTTGAGTATCGAGGAAAAAAATATTATGTAGTAAAAGATAATCATGATTTTGAACCAGCATTTAAAAAATATGGGGTTTATCTTATTACAACTTATGTTTCAGTAATTAAACCAATTTATCAAATGATTGATTATTATAACATATGGAATGAAAATATTAATCATTGGGATGTATCCAAAGTAGAAAATTTCAATCATTTATTCTTTAATTGTAGTAGTTACAACCAACCTACATATTTAAATACCATTTGTGCAACATCTATGAGGTCAATGTTTTATAATTGTAGGCTTCTAAATAGTGAAATAATACTTTATACTGATAATGTTTTATACATGGACCATATGTTTTTAGGATGTTGGTTTTTCAATCAACCTTTATCTTTTAATATGTCAAATGTTCGTAGTGTTTCTCATATGTTTGCAAATTGTTATCGATTCAATCAACCACTCCATTCTTGGAACGTTGAAAATATTCAAAATATGGATTGTATGTTTTCCGATTGTAAATTATTTAATCAACCACTAAACGATTGGAAAACAACCAATGTAGTAAGTATGGACTCTATGTTTTCCGATTGTAGATTCTTTAATCAACCACTGAAGAACTGGAATACAAGTAATGTATTATATATGAGTCATATGTTCTCTGGTTGTAAATTATTTAATCAAAATATAAATTCTTGGGATGTTTCCAATGTTATTTCAATGAATGGAATCTTCTATGAGTGTAGTTCATTCAATCAACCCTTAAATAATTGGAATATTAATTCTAATTGTAGCATATTACACATGTTAGAAGAGTGTGTTTCATATACTTATCCTCTACCATATAGAATTCTTAACAAATATATAAATGAATATTATAAACACAGACAAGAATTAAAACCAAATATAAGAGAGAAAGATTGTCCTTTAACTATTCATCATATATATAGAATGGAAAAAAACAAGAAACAAATCGCAGAGACATTATGTAATAATATTAAACAAGAACTTCTAGAAATTACTCTCTCTCCTGAACGTGTATTTCATTGGTATTTCTCTCATGAAGATATAATAAAAAATAATCAAATATTACAATATATAATAGAACAAACAAGCTATCAACAATGCAAGTAGAAAAAACAATTATGATAATATTTTCTTGGATATTAGTAATTATACCTCTTGTGGTAATATTATTTTTATTTTATCGTGTTCTTCTTAATATAATAAAAAGACTATGTCAAGAAGAGAGAAGAGAGATTGAAGATGTTATAGAGAGAGAACTAGACAACGAAGAACAAGAAATAAATGAACTCTATCAAAATATAGAATCCGGTGTTTCTAGTCAAGAACAATATCCTATTCAACTTCCTGAAAGTTGTAGCTATATTGATTATGATAAAGAAAATAAAGAATATAACTGTGCTATATGTCTTGATGAAACAAAGAAAAACGCGGTTCAGACAACCTGCCAACATGTTTTTTGTGATTCGTGTATTAGTATTTGGTTATTGAATCATAATACATGTCCTTGTTGTCGTATTGAAATTGTATAAATTATTTTTTAATAGGTTTTCTTCTCGTTCCTTTTTTATATTTTCTTTTTCTTCTTTTGGTGTTTTTTCTTCCACCTTTTCGTGTGGGTAATGTTGGAAACATCTTATCTACCATCATACTTTGTGTAATTTCAAGTAATCTAATATATATATCTAAAAATTGCAAACATTGATCTTTATTTAAAGAACTAATATATTTGTATAGTGGATCATTTGGATTTTTTGTTTTAAATGTGTCATTTACACTATATAACATAAGAGTATAAAATGTTCTTGCAGCCATTTCTCTCTCTTGAAGTCGTTCAATTATGCCTATTTGTAATAATTGTAATAATAATCTTCTGGAGTCAGGATGGTCTTTTTTTTTAAAGAGATACTTACATATATTTGCAAAAGTAAAAAATGAGTGTATAACATAATTTTTGGCATCATCCCTATTAAAGTCTAATATCTCTTTTCCAGAAACTTGAAAATGTCTTATACTATCAATATTATATTTCACATAATTCTCAATCATGGAAACAATTTCACTTGGTATTTTGTGTGGTCCGGATTCTTTATATTTTTCAGTATAAGACAGTAATTCACTTATATCACGACGAATTACTCTGGTATCAAATGCATATTGAACCATTCCATCCCATTTTATTTTTGGATTATAAAAATTCGCAAATAGTGGTTTAAATCCCATATTCCTATAACCTTGCATACTAGCATTTAATATTTTATCAACATCGCATTTTGTCATCTCTTTGCTTGTTGCCATTATATAATATATGGATATTATTTTTCAACAGTAATGTGTATCTTTTTTGATTTTTTGATAGGTTTTTCTTTTATGTCTTCTATACAAATAGTTCCATTATTAATTTCATGATATTCACTTTCAAGTATATTTTTTATGAATTCATATGTTTTATAGAGAACGCTTTCATCACACCTACCAACAATCAATACAGAACCTGTTCTAAAGATCATAAAAGATACCTCAATACAATTTCCATCACCAGTCCCTTTTCCTCCTTTAGAACATCTGGTGCTACATTCACATATTCCATTTTGAAATTCTTTATTTTCATTAAAATAGAATTTAGATTGGATTCCTGGATAAGAACAAGGGTCATACATTGTAATTAATCCATATTTCATTTTTAATTTATGAAATAATTTTTCACGATTGATATAGTATCCACAAGTAAAGTTTGAATTTATAAGGACCGTTTCTGTTGATTTTTTATCATACACTACTTTACAAGATGTTATATTTTCTATTAATGATTGTAAAAGTAAAAGTCCCTTATCTAATATTTTTTCATCTTGAATTCCTGGAATTTCTATTTTACCAGAATTAAATACTTTAATATGAATTTCTTTAAAACATTCTTTATTTTTTACACGAATCACAATTGCAAAACAATTATAGAAAGCACTTTTCTTTTTTGTTCTAAGAGTGATAAAATCTTTTTTACACAATCCACACGATATCTTTTGAACTTTTTTATATTTTTGAATTTTGTCTCTGGTTTGATTTATATATTGTAATACATCACAATTGTGTATTTTTTCATTCTTCAAGTTATCTTCAATCATTTTACTTTCTTCTTCACTCAAAGAGGTAAGTTTGATTTGTTTTTTTATAATACCTGTCTTTTGTGTATAGTAATCCAAGATTGGTATTTTCCAAAATAAATGGGATATATCCATATAATCTTTCATTTGAGAACCATCTTTATTAAATAACTTCATATACATAATTTTTGTTTTGGTGGAAATATAAATATCACCACATTTTGGCATATCTTTCTTTTCTTTTTCTTTTTTCGAATTACTTTCAAAATCATTTGTGCTGGAATTTATAAATTCATCCCATTCATTGTCAATATCATCGTACGTATCCATAATTAGTATAGTATTATAATGNTTCTTTATATTATTCTAAATCAATTATTTTTTAAAATATAAAGAAATTCTTTAAATCTAAAAAATATAAATTTAATGATATAATCAGTATTTGCTTCGTTGTTATGAATAACAAACTTATATATATGATAAATATGCTTATTTGAAGGGTATTTTGAAAACATATATTTCATAAATCGAATACAAAATTCGTATTCGTCCATATTATATTCAAACAAGGTATCATAGATATAATTATAGAATGTATCTAATTTCTCTGTTCTCTCTATATGGTCTATAACATCATCCCATAACCGATTATCTATAATAGAACTGGATTTTAAATCATCTTTATTTGACTGTATAAAATTCACCATACTGCGAATATCATTTTTAAACATACCAATAATCTCATATATCTTTCTTTCATGAATAGATAAGTTTTCTAATAAAATAATATCATTTAAGTATTGATAAATATATGTTTTTGAGAAATTATTGAAATGCAGTTTTATAAATTCTTTTTGAAGTGTTTTATCTATCTTGCTTATATAATTACATATTAGACAATACCTTACATTTGAATTATCACTTCGTATGATTGATTTTAGAGCTTGTTGTGCTGATTTTGTCATATAATCCACCTCATCCAATACAACAAATTTTAGACCATTACCAAATAATGTTTTTGTATTAATAAAATGATAAATTTGATTTCTTATAATATCAATCCCTCTATCATCCGACGCATTTAAATGAATAATTAATTCTTTTCCTTGTTGCTTATTTTTAACTTGATATTCATGAATCAAATTAATTGCTGTTGTCGTCTTACCTGTTCCGGGAGGTCCATAGAATAATAGATTTGGAAATTGTTTGGATTCAAGAATATTTTCTAGTATTTTTCGGTTGTTCTCTTCAAGAACAAGATTCTTTAAATTTTTAGGACGATACTTCTCTACCCAAGTATTTGTTCTTATATTCATTATAGGTATTATATGATATCTTTTTATATATTTGTTGAATTACATGTAAAATTGAATTAAATATAACTCTAGAATTTTATTTACAAGTTAGTATCATGGATATTCTAAAACAAAACGGACAAGGATATTTGAGTTTAATTATTGGACCGATGTTTTCAGGTAAAACAACCCAACTAATAGAATTATATGAAAGAATACAATTTTGTAATACAAATGTATGTGTTGTAAATTATATTGAAGATAATAGATACGGTTCGAGTTCTATATTAACAAGTCATCAAAATAAACAAATAAATTGTATTTCTTTAGATAAATTAGAGGAACTTATAGAAGATAAAAGTTATATAGAAAAGTATAATATATTTCTTATTAATGAGGGTCAATTCTTCAGTGATTTATATAATGTTGTTTTAACACTTGTAAATACATATTCTAAAAAAGTAGTGATTGCTGGTTTAGATGGGGACTATCTTAGAAGACCATTTGAAAACATAACAAAATTAATACCTCATTGTGATGATTTAATAAAACTAAAATCATTATGTTCTCTCTGTAAAGACGGAACACTTGCTTTATTTAGTCATAGAATTACAAAAGAGAAAGAAGTCAAAGTAATTGGAACAAATAATTATACTCCACTTTGTAGGATATGTTATAATCGCGAAATGTCTAAAAACATTTAATAATATAAATAAATAATTTAAATGATTTTTTATTATTTATTCATAAATGGTATTTAAATATGAAGAAAATGCAACAAACGAAACAATAAATTTTATTGATGAGAAAACGAATACTATTATGGTAAAAACATATGATGAGAAAGGCAACGTCAGTATAAAGAAAAAACGAGGTCGAAAGAGTAAGAAAGAATTGGAAATGTTAAAAAAGAATAGCGAAACTAAACCGAAAGATACAAAACAAGAAAAAGTTCCCAAAAAACGAGGAAGAAAACCTAAGGGTGGTAAAATTATTAAAAATACAATAAATGATGATGATTACTATACAAATAGAGTACCAAATATTATTTTAAAACTTAAATGCACAGAACAAGATGTGAATGATAATTTAAATTTTTTATCTCATATTAAATATGACCCAGTAGTTCATAATGTGAATGCGTATGATAATAATGATACAACCATTAATCCAACTACTTCAATTCATTATTGTAATATAGAACAAAATAGTAATATATCGGATAAGAACACGATAGTAGAGAATACAGACCCTTGCAGTGGGAATACAAATGATAAAAAAATCATATGGGATAAATTAAAGGATTTACAACACAAATTGCATTCAAATATGATAACAGATAAGAAATCAAATTGTTTTTGGTGTACTTATAATTTTGATAATCCGCCTGTATATATTCCAAAGTTATTTATTAATAATACCTTTGAAGTGTATGGTTGTTTCTGTAGTCCAGAATGTGCTGTTGCCTATTTATGTAACGAACAAATAGATACATCGATCAAATGGGAACGATACAGTATGTTGAATAATATTTATAGTAAAATATTCAATTATACTAAAAATATAAAACCAGCACCTAATCCACATTATATTTTAGACAAATACTATGGAAATCTCTCTATTGAAGAATATAGAAGCTTACTAACAAATGATAGTATTTTATTGGTTTTAGATAAACCACTAACAAGAGTCTTGCCTGAATTACACGAGGATAACAATGATATTCAAAATTTCAAAAAGCAAGATACTCGTAGAGAATATCGTTTATCAAGGAACAAACCAACCATACAACAACTTCAATTAAATGATAATAAATGGGGTCTTTAACTTTTATTCTGTATTGTTTTGATGCTTTCTCATTTCATATTGTTTTGAAACATCATCCATAAAATATCTTATTTCACTCATCATTTTTTGTTGTAAAGATAATGAGTTTTCTTTGTGGTTTCTTTCTTCTTGTTGAAGATGGATTCTCTCTTTCATTGGTTTTAAATAGTCTCTTATTACATTAATATGATTGTAATTAAATAATGCTAATTTCAATATAGTTTCATTGTATGTATATGATGTTTGACTCATTACGGTATCAATGATTTTATTTTTATGTTTTATTACAAGACTCTTTTTTAATATATGTGGAGATAAAATCTTTTTGATATCTTCCTTTGGGATTTCATCCATAATTTAATAAATTAAATAACTTTATATTTTATTATTACAAAATATTTAATAATTGTTTCTTGTATAATATATATAATGCTATTAGAAAATACATGTACTCCTGCATTAATATATATAATATTTTCAATGATACAAATTATTATAGATACATCAAAGGGGTTATTTAATGTTGCCTTTGTTAAATTTTGGGTTTCTCTTATCTTTACCTTTTTATTAAACTATTTATGTGAAAGTGGTTTAGGTATTATATCTTGGATACTTGTATTTATTCCATTTATATTAATGACATTGATTATCAGTATTATATTGTATGTATTTGGATTAGATCCAGAACAAGGAAGAATACAATTCAATGGAAATGGAATCACTCAAGAAAAACATGACGAATATATTGATAATCGTCCTGAAAGAGAACGAGAGATTGACCGTCATCGTCATCATAGACCACATCATAGAAGAGATAGATATGATGATTCATCGATGTTATTACCTTATAGAGAGAACGGTAGAATAGATGATATACAGAGAGATGTTAGTGAATTAAAAGAGATGCAAAAACAAATGATGAGAGAGAAAAGACGAAGGGATAAACGAGAGATGGATATTTCAACATATGCAAGAACACGAGCAGAAGACCCTTCACAATTTGAATATAGTGAAGATACTGTAGAAGACCCTTCTTTAGATGTATCTAGAAAAGAAGCCGACCATTTAGAAGAAGATGTGAATGAAATTATAGATAAGGTATCTAAAGAAACTGAAGAAGAAAGTGCCGATGTAAGAGAACCAGTTCCAAGTGAAGAAAATATATTAGATAGTGGTCGTCATCCATTATGTCCGAAAGGTTGTTTTGAAGCAACAAGTATAAGTGGTAATTGTCGATTAGGTGAAGTCGATGGTGAAATAAAGATGGAATGTCCATGGGAGTGCAAAGAACCATCTTTTGATATAGACCAGACAAAAAGGTGCAGAGTAGATACAGATTGTCACGAACATTGTCGTCCATTTACTTATTTTAATTATGATGGACCACTACAATCACAACCACAAAAACAAGAAGTAGAACAAGAACCACAAAAAAAATACGTAGAATTTGAACTTCGTAATCAATGTGAAGGAGAACGTGTTTCAGTTGAACTTGTATATCCAAACGATACAAAAACAATTCTTGAAAATGAAACATTAACGAAAGAATTCCGTAAATTCAAAATTATTGCAGAAAAGAATGGAGAAATGCCGACTTCTATTCGTTTTAGAACATTTAATACTCGTGGTGGTCCTTGTAGAATTCAATTAAACGGTTCTGTGAAAGTTGGGGGTATTGAAAAATTCATTCCTGAAAATATAGATGGACCACGATACAATACATTTAAAGATAGGGGAGATGAAAGACGAATGTCTGCCATTGAAAGTGGTGGTTTCTATTGGAATGATACATATATTGTAAATTTCAGAGAGAAAGAACCATCACTCATAGAAGGATTTAGAGATTTCCTTCGTTTAAAATAATACGCCCTCTTCATCTTGGAACATCTAATGATATACATCATTTACATTTAGGACAAATTGAAGTTTATACAAAAAATGGAAACAAAGCATCGTTGAGATGTAATGAACCATGTTATAATTCATTAGGTCCTGAACCAGGAAATCCCGCCTCCAATCTATTTGATGGAGATGTAAATACTATATATCATTCAAGATGGAGAGGGCAAAGAGACGAACCAAATCCATTTTATGGAACGGAAGACCATTTTATTGATTTGGTTATTGAAGATGTTATGAATATTGAAGATATAGATAAAATAAGAGTTATAGTTACTCATAATCAAAACAGAAGAATCGAAAACGCGATTATTAAAATTTTGAAAGAAGACGATATTTTATGGCGTTCTACTTTTAAAGGTCAGAAAAATGAATATACTTTTAAACCAAATGAGATAGAAGACCCAAACAAAGGAAAAAAACTTATTATAAATCTTGCACCTTCAAGTGAAAAAGATAATGAGTTTTATACCTCGAAAGATACGAATTATGATATATTCCATTGTGATGAAAACACTTGCAATTGTGAGAATGACAATTGTGATGTTGCAGGATTTTTAAATGTATCACAATTAAGAGGCTTTAGATTACGAAATTGTGATGATGTTGATTATAAATTTAAAACATTAGGACACGTAAATACCAATAATCCACTCGTTATTAAAACTCCATACGGAAAGGGAAACTATGAATTAGAGATTGGACTAGGTGATTGTCGATGGTATCGTGACCAGTATCCACGTCTTATTCTTGAACAAAATGGAAGAGTATTTAATTTAATCAATACAAATGAACACAATAATCAAAAAACAAGCACAATTAAAAAACATATTAAAATTACAAGCGACCATATTAAAATTTATGATCCAAGAGAAGCAGTTTCTGGTAGAGGAACATCAAATGAAAGACTTGTTATTGAGGAACGCAATATTCTTCAACCTACACGTATTGGTTTTATATCTCTTAAAAAACTTTAAATAAATAATATAAAAGAATTTTAACTATTCAAAGTATTATGATTTATGATTTTATTTATTACAATACTATAGGTTTTAGTTTATCTCTTCTCTCTTTTTATACATTAGAGTTTATCTCTCATCCTCGTGATTTTAAAAAGAGATTGTATTATCATAAAGATATCGTTTGTTATTGGGTTGTGGATAAAGTAGTCTCTATTAAATTATTGTATGATGAGTATGTTATGGATAAGGTAGAAAACATTTATAGAAAAATAAGAACTCCCTATGAAGAAGAAATAACTGATTTTATATATAAAGAAGGACAAAAAGAGGTTGTCTTTAAAAAATATATTATTGACGATGATTATTATTATAGTCAAAGAGAGAATATAGAAGATATAGTACAACCGTTTATGAGTATAGAACTACACTATAATAATCGTGTATATGATATAGCAAAACATATGAGACATTTTTGTGTAGTAGGAAATACATTTGATTATAATTTCTTTATGAATTTGTTATATACTTTTTACAATGAAAAGAAACAACATTTATTAAATCCAACAATGAATGTTCATATTGTAGATACAAATTGTGATATTGCAGAGATTTCATTAAATAATCATAAAATCACAATTACAAGAGATGGTTATAATATTAAATAATTAATTTAAATATATATGTTAATAGATATTAATATATATATAT
>SL_7KL_010_BRINEDRAFT_10001331_pt1 | contig 11863 bp, 8 predicted proteins | sample SodLak_010_BRINE_FD_10663 | JGI IMG/M metagenome (IMG submission 10663)
ACGAATCAAGAGTTCCATCTACAAAACATGGAGTTCCCTGGAAATTGGTTTGGTATAAAGAATGTGAAAATAGAAGCGAAGCCAGAAAGCTGGAGCTGAAAATTAAAAAACGAGGAGCAAAACGGTTTTTAAACGATCTAAAATCTTCACAGTAATTTTCCATTGTATTTAGCCTTATTTACCCCTAATTTTCAAGTCTGTCAAATCGGGATGTGGCTCAGCACGGTAGAGCGCTCGACTGGGGGTCGAGAGGTCGCAAGTTCAAATCTTGTCATCCCGACTTACAAAGCTCACTACTTAGTTGTAGTGGGCTTTCTTTATATCTGGTTGTATGCTACGATTTCTCACTTAAAAGTACCTGCTCGACGAAAAGAATCCCTGCCTTAATTGAAATAATTTTCTCATATTGGGAAAATTTCAATTCAGAAAACTATCCATGATTAGATCCGGACTCTTATTCATCACTTCTCTTTTGATTCTCACCTCATGCGCTCCAGGCAGCCAGCAATCCATAGACAATCCGTTTGACGGGCCAAATCCCTGGCCGGATATTCGTAAAGAACGTATTCAAAATCTGCTACCTCAGGCTATGCAGAGGGCTGATGTAGACACATGGGTAATCTTGTGCCGGTCGAACAACAACGATCCCCTGGCCCGGCACATAGGGTGTGAAAATGCCGTGGCACCGGCAGTGTTTATTTTTGAACTGAATGATGAACAGGTAAGGTCTACAGTATTCACACCTCCGGGTGAAGCCACAGCACTTCAGGAAATTGCTCTTCATGACAGTATATCCGTTGTCGGCCGAAATCCCGGAGCACTTGTGGAGGCAGCAAACTATCTAAACAATACACATCGCGGCAGGCTGGCGATGAATTTCAGTGAAACCAACGAAATAGCCGATGGGTTGAGCTTTACGCAATATCAACGATTTACAGACCTCCTCGTTCAGCCTGTAATCAATCAAATTGTCTCTTCTGAAGATTTGGTTTTTGAATGGCTCTCCGTTAAAACTCCGGATGAGGTTGATATTCTGCGCAAAGCAGCTGAACTAACGGCACAATGGGAAGTTGAGGCGTATCAGCAGGTAATACCAAACGAAACAACGGATAAGGATATCGCCGACTTTTTGAAAGCGAAGATGAGAGAGTATGGTGTCACGGACGCCTGGTCGCCCGATCAAAATCCTGCCGTAAACTCCGGACCTGACCGTGGGCATGCTCATCCTACCGATAAGATTATTCGTCCGGGTGATGTCATTCAAATCGACTTCGGTATTAAAGTATACGATATGTGGGTGACCGATATCCAGCGTTTTGCTTACGTTCTTCATCCCGGCGAAACCGAACCTCCGGCCGAAATTCAGCGATACTGGGAAGTGGCCAGAGATGCAAACCGTATGGTTCTGGAAGTGATGCAACCGGGAATAACCGGTTTAGAAGTGGATCGTGTTCAGCGAAACTGGCTTGCAGAAAACGGCTCCATGAATGTGATGTGGAATACCGGTCATCCGGTTGGTTATGTTGCTCACGATGTAGGCCCAAGCCTGGGCGGTGCACAGGAGGGACGAGAACCAAGCTCTACAGCATTTGAACCGCTTCGAGTTGGAAACGTTTTTGCCTTTGACGGATTCTTCATGTGGGAAATTGAGGGAGGTACCAAAACCATCTCTGTAGAAGAGATGGCTGTTGTCACTGACTCCGGAGCAGAATATTTAACTAAACCGCAGGAAGAAATGATTCTGATCTCTTAGGATTAATATATCCGGCCATGAATGACCAGCCTGTCTGCCTGCTCGCATATGGAGCCCCAATTCTGGGGCTTTCCTTTTTCATTTCAAATATTCCCTAATCAACCCAAACCCATTTATGGGTTTCACACGCGAGCGCGGGATTTATCCCCGCGCAGGCACCGGCACCAAAAAGGCCGTGGTATTTCTATAAGTCTCCAAACCAAAGGTTTAAAGAACAGCAGGCTTAAGGCTATATAATAAACCGGAAACCAAACAGAAATACCATGCCTGCCCTGTGATTATTACTCCCTCTCAGCCGGTACCAGCAGAATTGGGATTTTACTCTCCCTCGTTACCTGGTTACTCACTCCGCCGATGAAAAACCGTTCCACAAACCCCTTACCCTGGCTACCCATTATCAGCATGGTGGCTTTATTATCCTCTGCCGCCGAGACAATCTCTTTCGCAGGTGTTCCAAAGGTTATGTAGATCTGGGCGTTTTCCCGGGTATTGGCAGATAGCTGATCCCGCATTTCATCCAGAATCTGTTCCGTCTGCTTGGTTAGCTCTTCCCGACTGGCCGGATCTTTAAGGGCAATGGCATGATGCCCCTGAACGTGAACCAGAGAGAGCTTTTTGATCAGACCTTTCTTGTCCAGGTTTTTAATCACTTCGAAGGATCGGTAAGCATTTTCAGAAAAATCGGTTGGATGAAGCACATGATCCAGCGACTTCTCGTTGGCCTGACCGAGAACCAGTTTCCTGTTTTCAACATCATCATCAAACCACTCAACTTCCATATTAATCAGGTAGACGGGAAGATCAGACCGGTGCAGAACTTCCGTAGCGGTGCTCCCCATCAGCATCTCCTGAACTTTGCTGTGTCCGCGATTTCCGATAACTACAAAATCGGCATCCCTCTCCTTAGCTGATTCCAATACCTCAGTCGGCGGATAAAAGTGCACACCGCTTCGGATATCAATTTCAACCGTCAGGTCTTCCGCTTCGAGCTGTTTTTTGTACCCTTCCAAAGCCTCACGGTGTTCTTCGGTATTGACTTCCGTACGTTTGGTGCTGTACGGAATAGGCACAACGTTCACTAGCGTCACCTTTTTCAATCCAAGTTTTTTCAAGTGAGGAACGCAACTTACAATCAGATCACTAGCTTCTGAAAGGTCAAGTGCTACCACGGCGTGTTTAAATAGTATCGACATATGATCTCCTCTTTTATTAAAACTATACTCTTACTCTGTTTTGATTCTAATTTAAGTTAATTAAAACCATCTGCTTTTGTTATAGGGGTTTCCACGATCTTTTCGTTTATATCTGTTTACCAGTTGTACGTCCAGTGAACCTCTGCTTTAACGGCCATCTTCCCTTCCGATCCATGAATTCGCAACCCGGTTTTTGTATTATCTGTGCCTTTTCCGCAGATTGTTATCTGCTCTCCCAGGTAGACAGGCCCCACATTTTCGTATGTAATTTCTGAAATCACTTTTCCATCCGTTTTTGAGGTAAACGCGTCGATCATCAAAAGAATCAAAAATGGCGCATGAACAAGAACATTGGGATATCCCTCCATCTCCCGGGCATACTCCTGATCGTAATGAACTCTATGACTATTGAAGGTTAACGCAGAGTAGCGAAAAAGCTGAATGGTGCTGGGCTTGGTTGATTTTCGCCACTCCGGATCGATATCCAGCGGCTGCGTGCGAATGGGGTGTGCTCCTTTCTCACTCTCCTCCCTGTACACGATAGTTTGCTCTTCATCAATAGCAACAGAGCCGCCGGCACTTACTTGATGCCGAATGGTAACAAACACCAGTTTTCCGGATTTACCCTCTTTCTCTTCAATTTTAGTAACCGTCGACTTTTTATCAGCCGGAACGCCGGTTTTCAGAGGTTTTTTAAACTTTAGCGTTCCGCCTGCCCACATTCTTCGCGGCAAGTCAACCGGTGGCAGAAAATCGCTGTTTCGCTCATGCCCGTTAATCGCAAGATCTGCCTGAGGAGTTGGCGGATTGAAGTAGATCCAGTGTGCGCCGGGGCGCAATTCCGAACCATCACTAATCGATCCGGGGTTGCCATTCATCAATGCTTCGAACTTTTGAAGCTGTTCAGGAGCCATCGAATCTGAAATGTCGAAGCTCTTTCCAATCCATTTATTAACATCCATCAGCTAAACTCCTTTTTAATTTTTTCATCGTGTTCACCCAGCGCCGGTATTGGCCCAAAATTAGTTGAAAACCCTTCAAACCGAGCCGGCCTGTCTGCCATTTTAATCATTTCCCCGTTCATCTCCACCTCCGTTAGCCTCAATTGTGAATGTTCGGAAAATTGTTTGAGTGTATTGAGGTTCGCAAAAGCGATCTGTTGCTCTTTCAGAAGAGCAGCAACTTTACGGTGATTGAGTTGATGAATCCGCGACTGAATCAGGCTGTTCAGTTCTTCAACATTTTCCACACGGTTTGAGTTTGAACTGAATTTCGGATCAGCCGGTTCGATGGTTCCGCCTAAAACACCTTTACAAAACCGCTCCCACTCGCGCTCGTTTTGAATCCCGATCATCACTTCTCTGCCATCGGATGTTTTAAACGGACCATAAGGAGCTATTTCGGCGTGATGCACTCCTTTTCGTTCAGGAGTTCTGCCTGCATATTTTTGATGAAACCAGGGCACCATCATCCAGTCGGCCAGTGAATCGAACATAGACACTTTAATCGAAATGCCTTCTCCCGTTTGTCCTCGCTGAATTAAAGCTTCCAAAATAGCCGAATAGGCGTGCATACCCGTACTGATATCTGCAATGGAAATTCCAACTTTTGCGCGTATTTCGCCGTCGCCGGTCACGTCAATCAATCCAGACTCTGCTTGCACAAGATTGTCGTACGCCTTCATTTCGGCATACTCTCCATCCTCTCCGTAACCGCTGATATCGCAGGTGATCAGCTTTGGGTACTTTTTCCGGAGTGATTCACTTCCAAAACCCAGTTTCTTCATAGCGCCGGGTTTCAGATTTTGAATCAGCACATCAGCTTTATCAATAAGTTTTGAGAACAGTTCTCTTCCCTCTTCTGATTTCAGATCAATCCGCACCGACTCCTTGCCTCTATTTGCCCACGCAAAGTAGGTGCTTTCACCTTTAACAGATGAATCGTAATCTCTGGCAAAATCGCCCGATTCGCGTTCCACTTTAATTACACGCGCACCTGCATCGGCCAACCGGCAGCTGGCAAGCGGAGCCGAAAGCGCCTGCTCCACACTTACTACCGTAACACCTTTGAGAGGCTCAAACTTCATCATCACTGATTTATTTCGGTTCTTATTATTGTTAATATTTTCATCCCATAGAAGGAAGTAACTAACATGTTTAATTTATGGCTGCTGCGCAACACTTTTCGGTATATAGGTGCAGCCGCTTAGCCTGCCTAAATTTTTCGCTACATTCTTTTATATTGAATACAGATTAGTTCGTATGAGTTTAATTTTTATAAAATTGGACATATGAAAAGCTATAATCCGATTTTGATACCTACCCTTCTCTTTTTGATGATGGTGTTTGCCGTCAACATTCAGACTGCAGAATCACAAAGACTCATTGAGAGAAACCAGATTCTGAATCCGCTTGAAAATCCCTCCGTAAATATTGAAGATGGGAAAAAGAGATGGTTCAGCCATGTTGGAGGATGGGGATCGTTTGGAAATTATGCTTTTTCGCAAGATGAAAATCATCTATGGTACCAGGAGCTAGGGGCTTATTTTGAGCTCTACAGAAGAGGAAACTCGAAAAGTGTTGCCATAACCTCCCAGATAGAGTTTATCGCCAATGACGATAACGATATCAACTTCAGCCCAAGGGCGATCTTTTGGGAAGAGGGATTTTTATATACATCCAGGAGAAACGGTTTCTTTCTACAAGCCGGTTACTATCATCGCTGCAAACACGACATTGACAATCTGGATCTGGGCGAAGAGCGTGCAATGGTCTTTGGAAGTGCGATGGGCAGAGTAATCATCCCACTTTCGCTTACCAGAACGCGGGATACCCTTGTCTCTCTCCGCTTCGACTACTATACAATAACCTGGGAGAGAAGAATTCCGCGTGAAAATCTGGATGTTGCGCCAAGTGTTGAAGACCTGAACGTTTCTCTGAGCACCAATTTAGATTGGCAAATTCGTCTGAGTGACCAAAACTTTGTTAATATTGGCGGATACGGCATGGCTTCACTTTATGACGATGACTTGAGAAGCAGCGGCAAGATCTTTTTAAATATTGGTACTAACAGAGGCCTTGGTGATGTGCAGTTTGGGATTTACCTCGAACATTTGGCAGACAGCGGTATTCCTGCGCACCCTAAAGCTGTCACTCTTGCCGGTTTTGGCATTCGAATCAACACATCCGGAAGTATCCGATAACTGAAAGCGGCCTCTGACTTTTAAGCCAAAGGCCGGTTCAATTCTTTTTATGGATTATTGATCCTGCGTTGGATCTTCTCCCTGGCCGCCACCCTGTGCCTGCGACGGATCTACAAACTGCAGCTGGTTACTGAGCGAGGTTTGGAGCTCTTCCACATCGTCTTCGCTAAGCACTTCTGAGATCTCTTCCACACCCACTTTTTTCAACAGATTATATACCATTCTGTTGAACAACATCTGATGTGCTGCTGAAGAGAGCTGCATCAGCTGTTCCTGAGGCACCTGTGCGCCACTTAATTTAATCTTGTTAAAAATCGGCTCAAGCATTTTCTCAATATTCTTATTGAGCTGCTTTTCGAGCTCTTTCGCGTCTTTGTTCTCTTTGCTGGTTACTTCCTTTCCGGAAGGGTCTACAATTTTCATAAAATGATTTGATTCAGTTTATATTCTGTTTCCTATTACAACACAAAGGATAAGCATATCAATCCAAAATGGCGATTTTGATTCCTTGTGCGATTAACCCTCCAAGGGTTCGGAACCCTTGGAGGGTTAACTAGAAATCCCTACTATCAAAAACCATATCTTTCTAACCGCCAAAATCATCGCATGGACAGTCGCTTTCAGCACCATTTAGAACGGGCACTGCCCCACATCAAAAAGTGGTGGTTCTCGGTAGTTTGTATCCCGTTCTGCTGGGTACTGGCTGAGCAGCACTGGATGGCGCTCAAATGGGAGATCTCATTTGCGTGGCAGTATCCCTACCCTTTTTTCCTCTTCCCCTTCTTCTTTTTCATCGACTGGTTTCTGCTGATTGTTCATGAGGCCGGGCATACCTTCTTCGGAGTTTTTGGCAACCGGTTCCTCACCATTTTAGGGGGTACCCTACTGCAGATCCTGCTCCCATTTATCATATTTCTCTACGGCTGGTGGAACCGTCAGCACTTCGTAGCTCAGCTGGGATTGCTTCTGACTGCATTTTCATGGATAGAATCGTCGGCCTACGCAGCTGATGCTGTGGCACGGCGAATGCCGCTGATCGGCAACCTGCCCGCGTCCGCCCACGATTTCTACAACATGTTCAGCATGAAAGGAGTCCTCGCCAATCATATGACCTACGCATGGGGGATGTACTGGATTGGGATCATTACCATAATTCTCTTTATGATCTATCCGCTGTTTAAAAGAAAGCAGTACGATTACGTGGATCTTGAGATGGAACTGTAAATCAACCCTCCAAGGGTTGCGAACCCTTGGAGGGTTTAGTTTTTGAAATAGGTAAAATTTGTAAAAAATATGCTTCCAACGTGATTCTTTAGGATATTGTGGGTCGAAATCCAAAACCAATACGTTGACTCTATGAAATACCCGTTACAGATTATCACCTCATTTCTAATATTGCTGATGGCCGGATTCCTTACGCAGGACCTTCACGCTCAGCAGGAAGCAAACTTTGAACTCGCCGAACGCTTTACCGCAGACAACATGCGGAATATGACCGGCTCCACATTTTTGCGCGCAAACTGGCTCGAAGATAAAGATCAGTTCTGGTACGAATGGGAAGATGGCGAAGGGAAACGATGGATGTTTGTTGATGCATCCCGTCAGAATATGCGTCCGCTTTTTGACCGCGACAACATGGCCGCTCAACTCTCTGAAGAGTTTAACCGGGGCTTTGACGCCAAAAACCTCGATATAAAGAGCTTTAATTACGATACCGATCGAGAGCTATTCACATTTCATGTAGACAGTATCGAGTTCAAATATCACATCGACAGAAATTTTCTTGAAAAGGGTGATTCGCTCGAAGCCGAAGAGCGTGAACGATGGGCATCCTACTCACCCGACAGCACCTACATCGCATTTGCCCGGGAGCACGATCTCTACATAATGAGAACCGATGATCCCGACAGCACGGAAATCCGCCTCACAGAAGATGGTGAGCGCTGGTACAGCTTTCAGTCCGATCACGGCGACACCACATCTACTGAACGCCTCAGAGCAAGAGTTAACTGGTTTGAGGATTCACAAAAACTCTACGTAAAACGTCAGGACTGGCGCGAAGTGGATGAATTGTGGGTTATTAACAACGTTGCCAGCCGGCCGGAGCTGCAGACCTATAAATACAATATGCCCGGTGAGGACAATCACTACCAGGATGAAATATTGGTCTTTGATATGGAGACACAAGAGCACGTTCGCCTCGATACAGACAAGTGGCCCGATCAATCCCTGGGAGGTGTTTATTTCAGTAATGGTGGAATCTACACAACAGACACATCATCAGACCATATGTACATTCTGCGAAGAAATCGAACCTGGGATGAAGTGGATGTTGTAAAAGCAGACACTAACACGGGAGAAACACAGGTTCTCTGGAGTGAAAAGAGCGAACCTTACTTCAATGTAATGAACTCATTCCTCGGCATCATAAACGATGGCGAAGAGTATATATGGCTGAGTGAACGAACCGGCTGGGGACAACTCTACCGCTACGACAGCGAGGGAAATCTGAAGAACCGAATCACAAACGGACATTTTATGGTTACGGATGTAGCCGCAATCGACACGACCGGACAAACCGTATACTTTGAAGGGTTCGGAAAAGAGGAAGGCCGAAACCCAAATCATGCCCACTATTATAAAGTCGGTTTTGACGGTTCCGGGCAACAGCTTATGACACCGGATAATGCGAATCACAGTTTCAGCATCAGCGACAGCCGTTCGTACTTTGTACATAATGCTTCGCGCCCCGATATGCCCACAAAGTCTGTTCTTCGGGATAATCGTGGCCGTGAGGTTTTACAACTGGAGGAAGTTGACCTGACCCGACTAAATGAAGCCGGNTTTAATATGCCGGAACAGTTTTCCGTGAAAGCAAAAGATGGGTATACCGACCTGTACGGAGTGATGTGGAAACCGGCCGATTTTGATCCGGAGAAGAAATATCCAATTATTTCTTATGTCTACCCCGGCCCTCAGGTAGAGCCATTCCCTCGAAGCTTTTCTGTTACAGGAACAGCTGCACGGGCACACTCCCTGGCTCAGGTTGGATTTGTTGTAGTAGCGATGGGTAACCGGGGCGGCAGTCCGCTTCGCGAAAAGTGGTACCACAACTACGGATATGGAAATCTCCGGGATTACGCCCTGGAAGACAACCGCTACGGAATTGAACAACTTGCCGGACGCCACTCCTACATCGACATTGATAGAGTGGGAATTTACGGACACTCGGGCGGTGGTTTTATGAGTACGGCTGCACTGCTCTCCTATCCCGATTTCTACAAAGTTGCCGTATCATCAGCCGGCAACCACGACAACAACATCTACAACATCTGGTGGAGTGAATTTCACCATGGCGTTGATGCAAAAACTGATTCGGTAACCGTTGAAAATGACAATGGCGAAGAGATGAAAGAGGAGCGAACTACCTTCTCCTCACGTATCCCGTCAAATGCTGAACTGGCCGGAAATCTGCAGGGACGACTGCTTCTGGTTCACGGAGCGATGGACAACAACGTACACCCGGCTCATACCTACCGTGTAGCTGAAGAGTTACTCAAGGCCGGCAAACGGTTCGACATGATGATCTTTCCGCAAGCCCGTCACGGTTTTGGGCGTTACACATCCTATTTTGAGCGGATGCTTTGGGACTATTTTGCCGAACATCTTCTGGGTTACTATCCCGAAGATGTTGATTACAATCTGCCTGATTAATTTCTTCGATTTTAAAAAACGCCTCAAAATAGTTACTTGAGGCGTTTTTTATTTCCAAAGCTTTCTGTTTATTTATCAGACCAATCTAATCTCAAACGATCAAATCCCTATGAAAGTAAAATTACTAACTCTGTTTACCCTTTTGATGGTTTACATCAGTTCTTGTGCACCTACAGAACAGATGCAGCAAGGCCAGCCTGTTACCGCAGAAGAGGAAACTCCTTCTGTAACCGTTGAAGACTATCAGCGTGCAGAACAGATGCTCAGCTGGAATGTTTCTGATAAAGTAACCCGCCAATCTGTATCTCCGCAGTGGATCAGCAACTCCAGTTTCTGGTACCAGGTAACCACCGAAAATGGAAGTGAATTTGTGTTGGTTGACGCTCAGTCTCAGACACGAGAGCTCGCTTTCAATCACAGCCGGCTTGCCTCCGCGCTTTCCGGTTTTTCCGGTCGGCCCGTAGATGAAAACAACCTCCCATTGAGAGGTCTGTCATTCAGTGATGATCTGAACAGAATTCACTTTACCTACAGCGGCTCTCAGCTTGAGTGCAGTCTTGGAACTTACAATTGCACAGAAACCGACAGTGCCCCGGAGTCTGTATCCAATTCTGTTCCCTCGCCGGATGGCAAAATGGCCGTCTACATTAAGGATTATAACCTTTGGGTAAAAAACCTGGAAACAGGTGAGGACATTCAACTCACAACAGATGGCGTTGAGTACCACGGTTTTGGAATAAATAACCAGGGATGGAATCGGTCAGACAGGCCCATCGTGAAGTGGTCGCCCGACTCTAAGAAAATATCAACATTTCGCCTGGACGAAAGAGGCGTTGGAAAAATGACGTTGTGGCGTACCGAAGTTGGAAGACCGGTAGCCGATATCTGGCCGTATGCACTCCCCGGCGATGAGGTGGTACCCATGCTTGAGCGCGTGGTTATTGATGTAGAAAACCAATCAAAAACATGGCTCGATGTTGAACCTGCACATCAGCGAACGTCGAACTGCTGTGGTTTAAACCGCGGTTTAGATTGGGCTGATAATGAGTGGAGCGACAACTCAGAGAAACTCGCATTTGTAAGCACCTCCCGAGACTACAAAGAGGTAACTCTCTACCTTGCCAATCCGGAAAACGGCGATGTTGAACAGGTATATCACGAACGGGATGAGATCTTTTTTGAATCGAATCTCACTTCTCGAGGTGTTCCCAACTGGAGAGTACTTCACGATTCCGATGAGTTTATCTGGTTTACGCGGAAAAGCAACTGGGGACATCTCTATCTGCACGATCTTTCCACCGGTAATCTGAAAAACCAGATCACAGACGGAGATTGGAATGTGATTGATATTGTAAAAGTAGACGAAGGNGACCGAACGATATGGTTCACCGCCATGGGAACAGTTGAAGGAGTTGACCCATACTATCAACACCTTTACAAAATCAATTTTGACGGATCTGGTATGAAACTGCTCACGCCTGAACCGCTCGACCATTCAGTAAATCTGAGCCCGGACGGAAACTATATAGTATCCACCCATTCCGATTTTCAAAATCCGCAGGTAACTGTGGTCCGAGACTTCGATGGCAACACCTTAATGGAGATTGAAGCTGCTGACGCATCAGAACTTTTCAACACCGGCTGGAGAGCACCGGAACCATTTTCAGCCAAAGCTCGTGACGGTGAAACCGACATTTACGGTATCATGATTTTGCCTTCAAACTTTGACGAAAACAAGTCCTATCCGATCGTTAACTATATCTATCCGGGGCCTCAGGTGGGCAGTATCGGAAACAGAAGTTTCTCGTCCGTTAGAAGAGGTCAGGCTCACGCACTTGCTGAGCTTGGATTTGTGGTCGTACAGATTGATGGCTTTGGATCTCCTTTACGATCCCGTGAATTCCACACCTACTACTACGGCGACATGAGCGACAACGGTCTGCCGGATCAGATTGCGGCAATGGAACAGCTCGCGGATCGATACAATTTCATCGATCTGAA
>SL_7KL_010_BRINEDRAFT_10001335_pt1 | contig 11858 bp, 3 predicted proteins | sample SodLak_010_BRINE_FD_10663 | JGI IMG/M metagenome (IMG submission 10663)
AGTGAATCAGACCTGGATATTGGCCCGGTTGCTATAAGTGTAACGTCATTCGAATACCTGCCTGATGGCGGTACAATCACCATAGAGCAGGAAGCTTCAGGTTCTACAGAAGAAGATCCAAACATTGAAGAGGTAAGTATGAACGTGAGTGAATACTTATCATTTGGCGGAAGTATGACGATTCCCGGCTTCAGCGGAAGTGTGGAAGAGGTTCTGTACTACCGTCAGGGTTCTGATGTCTTTTTCAGTGTGAGAAACTTTCATGCTGAATTGAGTGATATGGCTAAAATTACGGCCTCTCTGGAGTATCAATCCGTAGGCAGCGAATTTGAGTTGATGGTTGCCGGTTCGGCAGAGTTCACTCCGCCTGAGGGAGATGCTATTGGCTTGGCCGCGATGGGTGCTATGGGTAATATTGGAGGTGAATTCAGCTTTGGAATTTTTGTCAAAGCCAATGTTACGGTGCCAATCTTTCCCGGGGCACTAACCATGACCTCTTTTGGTGCTGGCTTTTTCTACAATCCAAAAGCTAAACATTACGATACGGTTCTACAGGTAGCCGATCACTCCATTCCGTCCGACGCTTCACCGCCATGGGAAAAAGAGGGCGGAAGCGGTGATTTCGCAATCATTGCGTATGCAGGAGTGGGTATTGTTGGTGAAGCCGGCACGTATGCCATTGAAGGATCTGCAATACTCATGATAACAGACAGCTGGCTGGTATTGGATGTAGATGGCCAGATATTTGATGGGAGCGCTGCCGTGGATGTAGGCATGTACTTAAGTGTACAGTGGAGCCCTAGTTTCCAACTGGAAGGATTGGCGTCAGCAGAATTAGATTATTCACCGCTGGCTGAAGCTTCTTTTGATCTCTCTGTTACTGTAATTAAAAATCAGGATGATATAATTTGGGGAGTTCAGGCAAATATAGATGTTCATATATTGATCACTAGTTTTGAGGGTACATTTATAGCCGGCAATGATGGTTTTTACATGAGTTTATCTACCGGTTATGATATGGACATTAGTATTATTTCGGCTGGAGTGAACTTTGAACTGGAAGTATGGTGGATCAAAGATCAACAGTTTGGGGCTTGGATAGAGTTTGATGCCTATGCGTCGATTGCAGGCGGAGCTGTAGCATCAGGAGAAGTTGGGATGAAAGGAGGGCTACTGGTAGATGACGGTTACTTAATTTATGCCTATGGGAGATTAAAAGTTGAAGCAGTATTCGGTTTAATTAGTGCTGGTACATACGATTTATCTGTTTCGATAGAAGATGGCAATATCAGTGGGTCCAGGGGAAGAAACAGTGAACACGAACGAGCACTTGCAGATGCCAAAGCCCAGGCAGAACAGATGAATCAAAACCTGACAGATGCTATTGAAGCAGCTAATGATTTGAGCTCTGTAATTGAAGACCGAAGCCGCGATGCTGAAGAATTGGCTCAAGCCGGTGAGCAGATCTTAAGCAGTGACTTCAGAAGGGTAATAACCTATGGTATAATGGCCCTTACTGAGAAAAACCTGACCGGTGAAGTGCCAGATGTATTTCAAGCTATCCTGGATGCATTTCAAGAAATAGAAAGCATTCCGGATCGATCTGATTATAATCTTGTACAGCTACAGGAAAACATTAACGATTTAGTAGATGTACTAACGGCCTCTCTTGATGATTTGAATGCTCAGCTATCTGAATTAGAAGCCCAGGTTATTGATTATCAGGAAGCTGCAGAAACTTCACTTGAAGATCTGCTTGAATCCCCGGTGATGAGCGCACAATTAGACTGGATGGGGGATCAGCCACCGTCTTTTGAAATAGATGATTCTCAAGAGAATGCGAACAAAAATAACTTAGAAGATATTAAAGCCGATATTGAAGCGATGGAACAAGAGTTTGAAGACGCTATAGCAGGTGTTCAGGCAAATATATCAACGCTCGATGATATACTCTTTTCTGATGTTGTAGGTCTGAACCTGGTAGCAGAAGAGTTTCATCAGGTAACCAAAGGTTTTGATGAGCTTTATGCTAATATGGCGGCTATGTACTGGGATATCAGACGCTGGGCAACTTTAAGCAGAAGTCTGTTTTTGGAGGCAGACTCAGATCTTGAGGAAGCCGTAATCAATCAGGCGGAATGGATGCTCGAGTATGAGGGAATAGAATTTGATTACTCAGTTCCTGAACTGCTCAATGAGTATTCAGATTTCAGTGATGCCGATTTTGAAGAATTGGCCCATATTGCTGCAATGCGTGATGCTCTGATCATGATGCACACGGAAGATGGCGATGGATTTAACAGCGCATATGATTCTGAAAAAAACACGCTAGACGACATGGTTGACTCTGGTCAATATGCGAACTTTTCCAACTCATTTGTCACGCGTGCAAAAGAGTTCTGGTACGAGGTACCGGTTCTTGGATATGCTCAATTAAGGGAAAGTTCGGGAGATAGTGGCGAAGATGTGGATGTAATGTATGAAGAAGCTCTCAGCCCTGTCAAAGATGCATACGTTCAGTTTACAAATAGAATTGATGAACTGTATGGAAATAAACATGCTATACATGCCACCTACGAAGAGATTCTCAGGCAGTATATCAGTTGGCGTGAAGATATGTTTGATGACCCGGGCAATTCTGTATATGAGGATATGAAAGCTGATAATGCTGAGAAGGCGACTACACCAAGCATTGGCTATGTTTCAGTTTCCAGGGAACAGACCGGTTTTGTAAACAAGCTGAACGTAAGCTGGAACTCTACGCATCCGACCGGTATAGTGCCCGAGCATAGTTACTATATTAATGATGAGAGTGGTTCTGAGATCTTTGACGATCGGTTTATATCAGTTGGTTCAAAGTCGGAATTTAGCAGATATCTGTTCCGTCGAAGCCTTGGCGAAAACAATCGATCCATGTCTGTTCGGGTTCGTTCACGTGGACCTTCAGGTTTGTCAATAACCCGGAACAGAACATACAGTACGAACTTAAACCCACCCTTATACCCTCCAAGTGAAGGTATTGTTGGTTCGTTTACTTTCACCGCAACTATAGTATTTATCGATGACGATAGTGTACCTGACACTCCAACCCTAAGCGTGCCTTATCATACGGATGAGTACCAGATATTCACGACTATGCAAACTCTTAGTGGTCCCAGTTTGATCGCAATGGATATGGAGAGATATTGGACAAATCGGGATGACATGATCGAATTTACAGCATCNTCATATGATGAAACAACAGACATTCAAGGTTTTGAATTTATGCTGGGAACCAGTCCGAATGATTCAACATATATGGGCTGGACTTCACAAACGGGTACCCCTGTTAATGGCAGCGCATCAAATGAACAGATGTATCAAATTTACGGTCTCTCTTTAGTAGAAGGTGAGGAGTACTATGTTACCGTGAGGGCTAAGAATGGAGCCGGGAACTACAGTGAAGCATCGTCTATAGGACCGATCTTACTGGATCAAACTCCACCCACACAGCCGGGAGTACCTTCATCACAATTTAATCACCCAACAGTTGAGAAACTTGGCGATTCCGGTACATTCTATTCGGCTGAAACCACCGGCTTATTTTTAATGAGTCTCGTTGAGTCAAGAAGAACTCCGGAGATCCAGGTAGGATGGGTTAGATCGAATAAAACATCTGGTTCAGATATTTATCGCTATAGAATTGTAGTTTCAGAATCTGATGATACGGGAACAGCACTTACAACCGGAGAAACTTTCTATGGCGGTGGCAACAATTGGAATAAAACAATTGCATCTGATGCCCTAGAGTACAGTACCGATTATTATTTCCATATAATGGCCGAAGATTATGCAGGAAATTTAAGTGATCCGATAGTTTACGGGTCTCAGAGAATCAAAGATCCTACGACTCCTACAGCTCCCTCAATCGTTGCAAAAGTTGATGAAAGTAATATAGGAGTAACGATGCTTGCCAGATCTCAGGATCCGGAAACAGGTGTAGACTACTATGAGTACAGTTTTAAAAATGATTATACAGGTCAGAACATATCCGGTGCGGGAGGAACTTATGACCCTTCTACAGGTAACTCATCATATATTCCGTTAAGTACTGATAATTTACCGAAAGGAGTTCCTTTAAAAGTTGTATTTGTAGCTGTTAACGAGCAGGGAGAAAGGTCTCATCCGGGTGAATCAGCTCCTGTAATTTATGATACAACACCTCCTGAATCGCTGACTGCAACGGCTATTGACAGAGGAGATGAAATAGAGATTAATCTGAACGGCGTTCAGGATCCTGAAAGTGGAATAGCTTCTGTTGAGTACAGAGTGATCAATAAGAATATCACGTTTATGGCATTTCAGCACAATTGGACTCCATTGGTAAATCTCAGTAGTGTTTCATACCAAAATGTAACCGGTAGTGCATCATACCATATTGGCGATACGTCTGCTGATGATTATGTAGTGTACATCAGGGTTAGAAATGGAAACGGAATGGAGAAAGTTATTTCCAGAGACCCGGTAGTGCCTATTACAATTACTGCTACTGCTACCTTTACTTTCAATTAAAAATTTTACTAAGGTACTTATTAAGAGTTATTGACTGAATTGAACTTATGATACGATTGTATAAATTTATAGGAGCACTTTTACTGACAGCCGGATTTTTCTCACTCCATTACACGGATGTGTATAGCCAGTCGGAGGAGAATCTCCAGGTTGCAGTAAGTAATGGAGATGTTTACATCTATATTGTTGAATCACCGAGAGCTGATCATGCGTTTAACTATTACAGGCAAGACCCCGGTTCTGCAGAGTTTGTTCTGCTTAACGATGAGCCTGTAAGAGGAGTGGATTTTCCGGATCAGCTTAGATCAGCACTGGGTAACAGGTTTGATGATCTCATGAGATTTACAGAGTCCACGTCGGCACAAAGTTTACTCTCAACGTTACGTGGAAACTCTACAGAAGCGGTTATATTTAGCCTTGCATATCCTGAGCTCGCACAGGCGGTGAACAAACTCTATATCGACGGTACGGCTCCTGAGGGAGAAACAGTAATCTACAGGGTCGAAATTCTGAACCAGAGAGATGAGCCGACAGGCCAGGTTTATGAAAAAGAAGTAACCGTTGAAGATGATGAGTTAGGCGAAACTGAAATTATTGAAGTAAGCAACAGGGGAGCTATTGTCACAGTTGAATGGCGATATACACCGGTATCTGACTCTGATCTGGCATTTCGATTTAACATTTTCACAAAATCACAAAATGAGGATGAGTGGAATAGGGTAAATCCAAATATTATCCTCAGAAATTTAGAACAGGAAACCTTTAGCTATTCTTTTGAAGCAAGCAGTATGGATCAAGAATTGGAGCTTAGAGTGGGAAGCGTAAGTGTAACGACAGCCCCGGGCCCACTTAGTGAACCGGAGACTATCTTAGTTGAGGATAATATTCCACCCTCCATCGTTCAAAATGTGAGAACAGCTCTGGCTGCCGATTCCGTACAAATTCAGTGGAGAGTTAGCCGGGAGCTTGATGCCGTGGGGTATAATATCTATCGCGGGACCGAATCAGACGGTGATTTTAATCAAATCAATACCGAACTGATACCTGTAGAGCAACCCTTCTATTTTGATAGTGATGTAATACCGGGAAGGCGATATCTGTATAAAGTATCTGCAGTTGATGAGGCCGGAAATGAAAGTGAACTGAGTATACCGGTTCCAAGATTGGTACCGGATCGCATACCGCCTCCAACCCCTGAACAGCTTTCAGCTGAATTTAGAGAGGGTGAGAACGATATTCATTTAGAGTGGCAGATGAGTGAAATACCTGACGATTTTCGTAACTATGTTGTTTTTAGAAGGATTGTAGAAGGCCGTTCACCTTCCGGGGCATACAGCCAGGTTGCTCCGCCCGATTTGAGACAGTCCAGTTTTACAGACCGTTCAGATTTTGAAGAGGGTGCCCTTTACAGATTTGGAGTTTTGGCGGCCGACAGCTCAAGAAATTTCAGTGATACTACCTTTGTGGATGTAAGAATTCCTAATGTTACTCCACCCGATCCTCCAAACGTGGTTAGAGCTCAAAATAGAGATGGTGTAAGGATCAATGTTAGCTGGTCGGGAAGTCTGTCCAGGGATGTAGCTCGCTACAATCTCTACAAAAGATCGATTGATGAAGAATTTCAGCAAACGGCAGAACTCACATCAGACCTTCGAACTTACAGGGATGAGCAAATTGTGGTAGGAGATACCTACTTTTACGCAATTTCTGCGATAGATTCTTCAGGTAACGAAAGTTCAATGGTTGAATCTGAACCGGTAGTGGTTCGCAGAGCTAATCCACCTAGAAGAGTGCGTAATGTGCGGGCTGTTAAGATTGATGGAGAAATACGAGTACGATGGGAGCCTGTGAGCAGCGAATACCTCGACGGTTACAGAGTTTATACATCAGACCGTTCTACCGGAAATTACCGGCCATTGCATGATGAGCTGCTATCCGATACCAACATAGTTACAGCAGAGAGTGAAGGTCAGGTATGGTTTAGAGTAACTGCCGTTGATATTACCGGAAATGAAAGCCGGCCAAGTGAGCCTGTCCGTTTGATAGTACCTGAATAGATCGATAAGTTGTAGTAAAGTTATCTGATGGTGTGTTAATGCGAATTATATCTATTCTATTTCTACTAATAATGATTGGTTTCGCTCCGGTTATAGCTCAGGAGGTCGATTTTCAAACCGGAGTTGAGCATTTTCAAAATCAAAATTACGATCGCGCGATTACACATCTTGAGAGGGCTATCAATGGAAATCCCAATCATAAAGACGCCTATCTTTTATTGTCCATATCCTACATGGAAGAAAACTTTCCGATATTAGCCGAAGAGACTGCTAATATTGGTGAAGAGCGTTTTGAAAATGAAGGGGGGTTTCTATGGTTAAAGGGAGAAGCTCTACTGATGATGCAACAGCCAGGCCGTGCGTCTGCCTATTACAGGAATCTGTACAGGTATTATGAGGATTATCATTTTTCTGAGCTATTAAACATTGATTCAGATAGAATCAGAAACAGATGGGCCGATGCGGAGTATTACAATAGCTCACTGCAGTATCAGTCCGGCAATATTGAGGAGTCGTTAAATGCGCTGGATACGGTTATCCGACTGAACCCAGAACATGAAGAGGCAGTTAAAAACCGGATATATATTCATGTACAACACGAGAACTTTGAAGAGGCACTGAAACTTGTAAATTCTGCGCTTGAAAGATTTCAGGGCGACCAAGACCTGATTCGTATGAAAGCGAATATTTATTATAATCAGGAGGACCTTTCAGGGCTGCAGGAGGAGTATCGTCAGCTCTATCAAAATGATCCGACCGATATTGAGACTGCAGTTACTTATGCCGAGATACTTGTTGCAAATCAGAGAGGGGGAGAAGCCGAGATTGTAATTGTAGAGTTAATTGATGCTCATCCACATAACAGAGACGTTTACTGGGAACTCGTAAAACTTCAGGAAAGGCGTTTTTATATCCTTGAAAAAGCAGCTGCACTGGAATGGCTTCTTGAGGAATTTCCGGGTGATAAAGAGGCCTTGGAAGAGTTGGCAATAACACACGAAATGAATAGCGATTACCAAAAAGCCCGTGAAGTTTGGAGAGAGCTGATAAGTGAGGGTGGAGACAAAAGAGATATAAATATTAATATTGCAAAAACATATCTGGAGGAAGATGATTTTTTATCGGCCAGGTCTGTTCTATCACCCCTTTTGGAAAATTATCCCGAAGATAATGAGATTCGGATCCTTTTAGGAGAAGTTTTACAGGAACTCAATTTATGGGAAGAAAGCCTGGACGTGTTTACAAGTTTCAAAGGTGAACAAAAAGTTCGGGTAGTAGGAACTGAAATTGGTTATGCTCTTTACCAGCTTCAGAGATACGATGAGGCAAAAGCTATATTGGAAGATGTTATTGAAAGCGGACTGCAAAATAGCTTGGCATTTTTAACGATGGCTCAGATAGAGGTTTCCACGAATTCCGATCTTGCACTGAATTATGGAATTCGCTCCGTTGAAAGAGCCCTGATTATGATGCAGCAAACACGTTCAGTTATACAGGAGAAGATGGACGAGTCTGGTCTGTTCGCAGACTTGAATCAGCAAGAGAGAGACTTTAATTACTACAATGATTTAGCTGAACGGGGATTTGATTTCCTTCTTTCGGAATTTGATGAATCTAAAGTTGAACCCGAACTATTGGATTTAATAGATAAGAATGAGAGATCTCCATTTGTATACCTGAATGTTGCTAAGTTTTATGATAAGATAAATAAGACGAAAGAAGCCCTGAACTATGTAGACAGATCCCTCAGGCTGGATGCAAATTTATATGAAGGACATATACTAATGGGGGAATTACATCTGAATCTTGAAGAGTTTGATCGTGCCGGCAGAGCCTTCGACAGAGCTCTGAGTATAGAGCCTGAATCTGAAGAAGCTTACCGTAAAATTATTGAGTCTTACCATCGGATGAATAATCTTTCTGAATTGGCAGACCGATGGAAAGTTAAACTGCGGGTAGAAAGTAGAAATGAAATGCTGAGAGAGTTTTTGATTGAGATACTCCATCGAACAGATCGTTTTGAAGAAGCACAGAAAATAATAAACAACTAGAAGTTTCTAGAAAAACTGACGCCTCACTAGTCACATATCTCATATTTTTTTTGTGAATCTCTCCATTAACTCCGATTATACAGACAATATAAAAGGTGTTCATAATCAACTACAGATGTCTAAAAAAGAGGATATCACCCTGCTTCTGAAAAGGGCGGGTGATGATGAAGATGTATATGATCAGGTATATCCGCTTGTTTACCAACAGCTCAGAGATATTGCCAGTGCCAGAATAAACCGGGAAGGAGAAGATCATACCTACTCGAAAACAGAGCTGGTTCATGAGACATATCTGAAGATGGTAAATCAATCAGATATGGACTATCAAAACAGAAGTCACTTTCTGGCGATCTGCTCAAGCTGCATGCGGCAAATTTTAATCGATTATGCGAGGAAAAAGAAAGCTCAGAAACGCGGGCGTGACTACGAAAAGTACACGTATGTTGACGGATTGATTGAGACTGAGGAGCAAGACCTGCAGGAGTTGATAGACATTGATGATGCAATGAAAAGATTAGAGGAGTTGAATCCACGCCTGACCAAAGTTGTGGAAATGAGGTTTTTTGGGGGGATGAAAGTGGAAGAAGTAGCAGAAGTACTGGGTGTATCTGAAAGTACGGTCCACCGGGATTGGCTAAAAGCAAGAGGATGGCTCTATCAGGAGTTGAAAGGGCTTAAAGGAGAATAAAAGAGGGGAGTGCCTTTCAATTTTTAATTTCAGTTCCAAAAACTACATCAAAATACCGTGAAATTATTGCCTTTCTATATATAGTCACGGCAGGGTGAAATCTTGCTGAAGTGAATCTTGAAAATAAATGACAGGATATCATTTCAGTTTACGCTTATCTACTAAAAGACCAATCCGTTTAATCCGGATGTTGGTTAATGAATCAAAATTATCATTGAGTTAAGTGAATTTCGAAAGTTCACTTTATCTATGTTATGAGCCGATTTTAGTACATGAGCATGCAATTTATAGAAAAAAACCCGCTGGTATGAAAACAACGTTTACTATTGTAGCTACTCTATTCATTTTTATTTTTGTGCCCTATTCATACGCACAAATAACAGTCAATTCCGACATATCAGAAAACACAACCTGGAGTTTAGCCGACTCCCCGGTTACTGTACAGAGCTCCGTGACGGTAGAAAGTGGTGTAACATTAACCATTGATCCCGGCGTTACTGTAGAGTTGGGCAGTGGGGTGTCACTATTCGTGGATGGTGCATTAGTTGCAGATGGTACAGAAAGTGACTTAATACTCTTTACATCCGGCGAAGCCACTCCATCCCCCGGAGACTGGGGTTCCATCGAGTTTAGGAATAACAGTAATGCGGGATCGGTTTTTGATCATGTGATTGTAGAATATGGAGCCGGTACGGATCGGACCGGTATGGTTTTTTATACTACGGGTGCTTTCGGCGTAAATATCACCAACTCAATTTTTAGAAACAGTGCCGTACACGGTATTAACCTGCGTGCTTCTTCACCGGTTCTTGAAAATTCAGAATTTTACGATAATACCGGCTATGGTATTTTTACTGATCTGAGTCTTAACTATACCGTTGAAAATAGCATAGTCAGAGATAATGGTGTGGGTGGAATACGTGTTCCGATAAACTCGGGAGCGTTAATCAACAACTCAGAAATTGAATCGAACCCTGTTGGGATATTGATTGATAACGGCGGTGTTCCAACCATTACAAACAATCAAATTGTAAATAATGAGTACGGCATCAGAATTATTGAGGTGGGAGCAACCAAGCCGGAAATTACGGATAATACGATTTCCGGAAATACGGAGTATGGAGCCGAAAATTTAAGCTCAACCGTTCTTGATGCCAGATTCAACTTCTGGGGCAGTTCATTAGGCCCTACGGTAAATTCTAATCCTTCCGGTAACGGAGATCGGGTAACGGAAGAGAATGTGGAATATACACCCTGGAGATACGGGGCTACGGATCTGCCTGTAACAGAAGTAAATTCAAACATTTTGGAAAATACTGTTTGGGAAGGTGGAAATGTCTATCACTTGACAAGCAGTATTACGGTAGGCAGTGCTTCCACATTAACTATAGAACCGGGAGCTATAGTTAAATTTGCGTCCGGAAGATCATTAACTGTTGATGGCCAGCTTGTTGCGGATGGTACAGCTGAAAGCCTGATATTTTTCACTTCAGACAAGGATGATGCTGCCGGCGGAGATTCAAACGGTGATGGGGATGCCACCACTCCATCTCAAAATGACTGGAATCAGATTAATATTAACAGTCCGGGATCTCAAATATCACATGCTGTAATTCGGTATGGCGGAAGCAGCACTACATCAACATCAGGTGTGTTAAATCTGAACGCTGCGATTTCTTTAAATGATGTTATTGTATCCAATAATTTTAGAAATGGTATTTACACGGAAGTAGATCAATCCGGATGGAATAATGTGAGATCTATAGCAAACTCAAACCGTGGAATTATTCTTTATGAGACCGCGCTACAGATGACCGGAGGAGAGACTTCATTAAACGGTGGAATTGGTCTGTATGCGAGAAACAACGACAGTGAAAAATTAATTGAGCTCGACGGATTTGTTTCAGCTGAAAACAGCAGTCACGGTATTTATATTGACCAGATTGCCAGCCGGGACGGTACTAGAATATCCTCTATACAAAACTCCGAAATTCGGGATAATGGCGGTGATGGAATTTTACAGGATTTCGCTGCTTCAGGTATCCAGTCATTTTTTAATAACATAATTTCAAACAACTCGGGCCATGGAATTAGATTAAGCCATGGGATGACAGCGGCTGAAATTATTTTTGAAGGCAACCAATTGATTGGCAATGGACAGTCGGGGATTTTGAGTACCCAGGCGCGGTTTATTGACAACCAGTTTGAGGGGAACCGGTTTGGAATTGGGGCCTGGAAGGAGCTGGGACATATCTACACTGACGAAAGTGATGTGGACGGAAACACGTTTACCGGTAATACCTATCCCAATGCGATTGCCCTGTATGCCAATGATTTAAACGGCACGCTAAGTGCTACGGTTCCGGCAGCGTTTCCTCACCCAACCTATGTGCTGGCATCATCCGGAACAGCCAACAGCAGTTCTCATGTGCTGACGATTGAGCCGGGAGTAACGATCAAGACCTCGTCGGACCTTGTAAGCATCAACTCGCAGCTTCGTCTGGAGGGACA
>SL_7KL_010_BRINEDRAFT_10001336_pt1 | contig 11856 bp, 10 predicted proteins | sample SodLak_010_BRINE_FD_10663 | JGI IMG/M metagenome (IMG submission 10663)
CCCCGCCGCCGGGCTGACAATCGAGCTGTTTCGCCTGAATGGCGGGCAGCGCGAGAAGCTGAAAACACTTGTGACCAATGCCGACGGGCGCACGGATATGCAGATCCTGCCCGAGACCGAGTTCGCGACCGGCGCGTATGAGCTGGTCTTTCACGCGGGCGCCTATCTTGATGCGACCGGCACCCCACCCGAAGACCCGCGTTTTCTGAACATCATCCCGATCCGCTTCGGCATGTCCGAAGCCGCCCATTATCATGTGCCGCTTTTGCTGTCGCCCTTTGGCTATTCAACCTATCGCGGTAGCTGAGCCCGCATCCTGATCGGTGCCCCGGATCGTCGTGGCGATCCGTTCGATCACGAATTCCATGAACAGCCGCGTCTTGGGGTCCTGCTTGCGCCGATGGGTATAAAGGCAGGCCATCTGCACGGGTTCGGGCGGGGTCTGCACGGCAACGGGAACCAATCTGCCCGCGCGCAGATGCTCGACCACTTCGAACACGGGTTTCATGACGACCCCGTGGCCCGCCAGCGCCCAGTCGGTCAGCACATCGCCATCATCGCTTTCATACCGCCCCGCTACGCGAAAGCGGCGCGGGCCGTCCGGCGTGCCCAGCAGCCACTGGAATTCGGTCGCGCCGGGAAAGCGCAGGTTCAGGCATTCATGCCCACCCGAGACCAGATCATCACCGTGCCCCGGCATCCCGCGCCGGGCGATATAATCGGGCGCGGCGCATAGAATACGGCGCACATCCGCGATCTTGCGGATGCGCAGATTGCTGTCCTCGGGGTGGCCCAGGAAAAACGCGAGATCCAGCCCCTCGGTCGTCAGGTCGATCTTGCGGTCGGACAGGCGCAGGCGCAGGCTGACCTCGGGGTAGAGCGCCAGAAATTCGGGCACCAGCGGCGCGATCAGCCGCCGCCCGACCCCAAGCGGGGCCGCGACATAAAGCGCGCCGCGCGGATTGTCGGTGATGCTGGCGATCTCTGCCTCGGCGCTTGTCACGGCCTCCAGCACCTCGGTCGCGCCGCGATAAAAGGCCTTGCCCTGTTCCGTTGGGGTCAGGCTGCGGGTCGTGCGCTGGAACAGGCGCACGCCCAGATGATCCTCGAGCTGTGAAATGCGCGACGACGTGACCGCCGGGGAAATGCGCAGATCCCGCCCGGCTGCCGACATGCTGCCCAATTCATAGACACGGACAAAGGTGCGGATATTGTCGAGATAGGACATTTTTCGGATATTTTTGATGCTGCTTGACTTTTGACAGTCATACCAAAAGAAACCGGGGGCGGATAGTCTGGCGCAACCCTTCAAGACAAAAGAGGACTGCCATGTATGACTGGGCGATCATCTGGGACTGGCTGGAATTTTCCGTCCGCTGGCTGCATGTCATCACCGCGATGGCCTGGATCGGCGCGTCCTTTTACTTCATCGCGCTCGATCTGATGCTGCGGCCCAATCCGGCCCTGCCCAAAGGGGCCACGGGTGAGGAATGGGAAGTGCATGGCGGCGGGTTCTACCACACCGTGAAATACAATGTCGCGCCCTCCGAGATGCCCGAGCATCTGACCTGGCACAAATGGCAAAGCTACGCGACATGGCTTTCAGGCGCTGTTCTGCTGATGATGATCTACTGGGTGGGGGGCGAGTTGTTCCTGCTGGACCCGACCCGCGCCGATCTGGCGCTATGGCAGGGAATCGTGATTTCCGGGGGCTCACTGACCATCGGCTGGCTGATCTATGACCAGATGTGCAAATCGAAGCTGGGCGAGAATCCGACACTTCTGATGCTGATCCTGTTTGCGCTGCTGGTCGCGATGTCCTGGGGGTATAACCAGATCTTCACGGGCCGCGCGGCGCTGTTGCATCTGGGCGCGTTCACCGCCACGATCATGACTGCCAATGTGTTCTTTCAGATCATGCCCAACCAGCGGATCGTGGTTGCCGACCTGAAGGCCGGGCGCGTGCCGGATGCGAAGTATGGCAAGATTGCCAAGCTGCGCTCGACCCATAACAATTACCTGACACTGCCGGTCGTGTTCCTGATGCTGGCGAATCATTATCCGCTGGCCTTTGCCACCGAATATGCCTGGATCATCGCCAGCCTGATCTTTCTGACCGGGGTCACGATCCGGCATTACTTCAACACCATGCACAAGACAGGCCGCGGCCCGGCCTGGACCTGGGCGGTGACTGTCGCGATCATGATCGTCATTGCGTGGCTGTCCACCATGCGCCCGGGCGAGACATGGGAAGAGGCCGAGGCGCGCGATTTCACCCCCCATGAAGCGCGTTTCGCGTCCGCCGAGAGCTTCGAGGATGCCTATTACGCCGTGCTGGGCAATTGCGCGATGTGCCATGCGCGCGAACCGGCTTGGGGGAACATGCAATGGGCGCCGTCGGGCGTTTATCTGGAAACCCCGCAGGATGTGGCGCGCCATGCCGATCAGATCTATCTGCAGTCCGGGATCAGCCACGCCATGCCGCCGCCCAATGCCATAGACATGGACCCCGCCGCCCGCGATCTGATCGTGACATGGATCCGCGAGGTCCGCGCGATGCGGTAGGACGGCTGGATCAGTGCTGCAAGCTGCATCGGAATCCGGCAAGACATCATCCATTTTCAAGAAAACCCGAAGATTGCTGACAGGTCTTTCGGGATGGCCACCGGGTGGCGCGGCGTGCATCCTTGCAGGAACCGCGTATTGCAGGACAGGACCGACATGACCCCAAGCTACTACGCCCCCACCGGCGGCCACCCCGGACAGGACCAGCTTCTGACGGACCGCGCCATCTTTACCGACGCTTATGCGGTCATCCCCAAAGGCTCGATGCGCGATATCGTCACCAGCGCCCTGCCCTTCTGGGAGGGCACGCGCCTTTGGGTGCTCGCGCGCCCGCTCTCGGGCTTTGCCGAGACATTCTCGCATTACATCATGGAGGTTGCGCCGGGCGGCGGGTCGGACCGGCCCGAAACCGATGCCGGTGCCGAGGGCGTGTTGTTCGTGGTCGAGGGCGCGGCGCAACTGCATCTGGGCGGGGCCACACATGACCTGCGCCCGGGCAGCTATGCCTATCTGCCCGCAGGCAGTGACTGGCAGTTGCACAACCGCAGCGCGGTGATGCTGCGCTTTCACTGGGTCCGCAAGGCCTATGAGGCAGTCGCGGGGCTGGACGCGCCCGAGCCCCTGGTGCTGAACGAGGCTGACATCCCGCCCACCCCGATGCCCGGCACCGAGGGGCGCTGGGCCACGACCCGTTTCGTGGACCCGGCCGATCTGCGCCATGACATGCATGTGACAATCGTGACGCTGGCCCCCGGCGCGGTCATCCCGTTTCTGGAAACGCATGTGATGGAGCATGGCCTCTATGTGTTGCAGGGCAAGGCGGCCTACCGGCTGAACCGTGACTGGGTCGAGGTCGAGGCGGGCGATTACATGTGGCTGCGCGCCTTTTGCCCGCAGGCCTGCTATGCCGGGGGTCCGGGGCCGTTCCGCTATCTGCTTTACAAGGATGTGAACCGCCATATGCCGCTTTCCGGCGCAGGGCTGGCGCGGCCCTGAGCCGGGGAAAGCGCCCGCTCAGAGGACCCCACCCGCCCGCCCATGTCCCCTTCGCGGGCGCTGCCCGGCCCTGCGGCCCGGGCGGTGATTATGCTTGCCGCGCGCCCCCGATCGCAGGCAGGATGCAGCCAAGCGGGAGGGGAAGATGCGCAAGGCGATTCAACTTTGGCTATTGGCTGCCGCCCTGACGGCGACACCGGTTTGGGCTGAACTGGCGCTGCCGTCTGCGCCGCAGGATGCCGATTATGCGCAGCACCCGGATGCGCTGGCCCATCTGGGCTTTCAGCTTTTCTACGATCCGATCCTGTCAGGCAATCGCGAGGTTGCCTGCGCCACCTGTCACCATCCGGCCTTTGGCAGTTCGGACGGTGTGTCGCTGGGTCTGGGCGATGGCGGGACCGGGCTGGGGCCAGAGCGCGTGGCCGATCCCGACAACATGCCCGAGCAGCGCATCCCCCGCAATTCCCCCGGCTTGTGGAATCTGGGCCATGCCGAATTTACCACGCTGTTCCATGATGGCCGGATCGAGGTCGATCCCACGCGCCCCTCCGGCCTGCGCACGCCTCTGGAAGAGGACATGATGGCGGGGTTCGATTCGCTTCTGTCGGCGCAGAACATGTTTCCGGTGCTCAGCCCCGATGAGATGGCGGGCCATTACAGCGAAAACGAGATCGCGCAGGCCGTGCGGCAAGGGCGGATCACCGAGCCGGGCGGGGCCTGGGACCGGATCGCCGCGCGCGTGCGCAACATCCCCGACTATGCCGCGGCTTTTGTCGCCGCCGATCCGCAGATAGAGCGCGCGGAGGATATCAGCTTCACCGATATCTCCAACGCGATTGCGGGCTTTGTCGCGGTTGAGTTCCGCTCGGATACCAGCCCGTTCGACGCCTATCTGCGCGGTGAGGCGCCGCTGCCGGAGCAGGCCGCGCGCGGGATGGAGCTGTTTTACGGGCGCGCGACCTGCAGCACATGCCATGCCGGGCCGTTCCAGACCGATCACCGCTTTCACGCGCGCGGCGCCCCGCAGCTTGGCCCCGGCAAGGCGGCGCGGTTCGAAAGCCACCAGCGCGACACAGGTCGGATGCGCGTGACGGGACGGGCTGAGGATGCCTTTGCGTTTCGCACCCCCTCGCTGCGCAATGTGGCCCAGACGGCCCCTTACGGCCATGCCGGCGCGCATGCGACGCTCGAGGGGTTTCTGCGCGACCATCTGGACCCGGTGGCGGCGCTGGCCCGCTATGACCGGGATCAGGTGATCCTGCCGGATCTGGATGTGCAGGACTGGGCGATACTTGATGACGCAGAAGAGCGCGCCGCGATCAAGCAGGCCGTCAGCACCCCACCGATCCGGCTGAGCGCGGCGGAGATCGCCGATATCCTGGCCTTTCTCGAGGCCCTGAGCGATCCGGACGCCTTGGCGGGGCGACTGGGCGTGCCTGACAGCGTGCCCAGCGGGCTGCCGGTGCCGCGCCCCTGAGCAAGCCGGGCGACGCAGTCTCTGAATGCCTCGCGGCACAGCAGCGCGTCCAGCTATACTGCCGATCATCCGCTGCGTTTTCGGCAAGCCACCAGCGCCCGAAATCCCCCCTCAACCGACTGCACTCTCGCAGCGTGCCGATCCCGCCGCGCAGCGGCAGCGCCCGCGAAGGGGGTCGGGGTGGGTGGGCGGGTGCCCCCTGAGCGGGCGCTTTTCTGTACAAAACCGACACCACAGCAGCGACCGGNGCCCGGCCATCGGGGTCAGTAGATGTAACGGATCTGATCGCTCCAGAACCGTTCCAACCGCCGATAGGCGCGGGCGATCGTGTCCAGCGTGGCGAACTCGATCACCTTGTCCTGATGCAGGGCGCGGGCCTGGCGCGCGAATAGTGCAGAAACCCGGTCGCGCACGGCCTGCCCCTTGGCCGTCAGGCGCACGCGTACGGCGCGCCGGTCCATGGCGCAGCGCTGATGATGCATATAACCAAGCTCCACCAGCTTCTTGAGGTTATAGGACACGTTCGAGCCCTGATAATAGCCGCGCGATTTCAACTCACCCGCCGTCACCTCGTGATCGGCGATGTTGAACAGCAAGAGCGCCTGCACAGGCGTGATGTCGCTCGCCCCCAGACGCTCGAATTCGTCCTTCAGAACATCCAGCATCAGCCGGTGCAACCGCTCGAGCAGCGCAAGATTGTCCAGATACCGCGCCAGAAACTCGGCATCGATCGATGCCCGGAAATCCTGCTGAACGCTCACGACATGCTCCCTCGCAGCCAGTTGGACCCCCAATCTGGCAGCGAGGGACGAAGATTGCGTTAACGCGCTCGCGCAACCCCGGCAGCGGCGGAAATGCGCTGCACAAGCGGTGCCAGCGACTCTGGACAGGGGCGCGCGCCTGTGACCCACAGATACAGGTCCTGGTCATTTTCTTCCAGCAAGCGCTCATAGGCGTCCAGTTCGGGGGCCGAGAATGCGCCCAGTTCCGTATCGGCATACGGCCCGAGGATCAGGTCCATTTCCTTCATCCCGCGCCGCCAGGACCGCATGCGCAGCTTTTTCAGGCGCGCTGCCTGCGTCTCTGCCATGCTCACAGCGCCTCGCGCAGGATGACGCGCAGGCGTTTTTCGGCCTTGCCCATACGCGTTGCGAGCTGCGTCATCTGCGTGCGCATCTGTTGCAGGTCGCGCAGGATATCCTGCGCCCCGGCGGCGATTTCCTCAGAGGTCGCAGGCTCTGACACGCCCTCGCCTTCGCCCGTCAGAAGCCAGCGGATCGAGACATTGAGCAACCCCGCCACCATCTGCAGCTTGTTCGCGCGCGGCTCGGAAGTGTCATTCTCCCATCCCTGAATGGTTTTGAGCTTGACCCCGAGCTTGCGCGCCAGTTCCGCCTGGCTCAGCCCCTGCGCGTCGCGCGCAGCGGTCAGACGGTCGCCGAAGGTCGCGTTGTCGCCGGAATACCAGTCGGTATTGTCATCATTTTCCGTCATCGCATTTCCCTGTGGGTCCTGATTTGGGTTGAACGGGGTATGGGGGCACCATAAGAACAAAGCGCCCTAGTTTCAAACCGGAGTTCCTGTCATGGCCTTCCTTTCGGACACGCTTGCCCGCGTCAAACCCTCGCCGACCATCGCGGTGACCACCAAGGCCGCAGAACTGAAGGCCGAGGGCCGCGATGTCATCGGGCTGGGCGCCGGTGAGCCTGATTTTGACACGCCCCAGAACATCAAGGAGGCGGCAAAAGCGGCGATTGATGCAGGGAAAACGAAATACACGGCCGTCGATGGCATTGCCGAACTGAAAGCGGCCATCTGCGCCAAGTTCAAGCGCGATAACGGGCTGGACTATACGCCCGCGCAGGTCACCATCGGCACTGGCGGCAAGCAGGTTCTATATAATGCGCTGATGGCCACGCTGAACCCCGGCGACGAGGTGGTGATCCCCGCGCCCTATTGGGTCAGCTATCCCGATATGGTGCTGCTTGCAGGCGGTGAGCCGGTGGTGGCGAAAGCCAGCGCCGAGACTGCCTACAAGCTGACACCCGAGGCACTGGAGGCCGCGATCACGCCGAAAACCAGATGGCTGATCTTCAACTCACCCTCGAACCCCACGGGCGCGGGCTACACCAATGACGAGCTGAAGGCGCTGACCGATGTGCTGATGCGCCACCCGCATGTCTGGGTCATGTCGGATGACATGTATGAACACCTTGTCTATGATGATTTCACCTTCTGCACCCCGGCAGAGGTGGAGCCCGCGCTCCATGACCGCACCCTGACAGTCAATGGCGTGTCCAAGGCCTATGCGATGACCGGCTGGCGCATCGGCTATGCGGCAGGCCCGGTCGAACTGATCAAGGCGATGGGCAAGATCCAGTCGCAATCGACCTCGAACCCCTGTTCGGTCAGCCAATGGGCCGCGGTCGAGGCACTGACCGGCCCGCAGGACTATATCGCCGAGAACAACAAGGTGTTCCAGCGCCGCCGCGATCTGGTGGTCGAGATGCTGAACGCCGCCGAGGGGATCGAATGCCCGGTGCCGGAAGGGGCGTTCTATGTCTATCCGTCGATCAAGGGCTGCATCGGCAAGACCTCAGAGGCAGGCACGATGATCGCGGATGACGAAGCCTTTGCCACAGCACTGCTGGAAGAAAAGGGCGTCGCCGTGGTCTTTGGCGCGGCGTTCGGGGTGTCGCCCTGTTTCCGGGTGAGCTACGCGACCTCGGACGAGGCGCTGCGCGAGGCATGCGGGCGCATCCAGGCATTCTGCGCGGCGCTGCGCTGAAACGCCTGCGTCGTATTTGAGTATTTCTGGCAAGATGAAGCTGGCAGTCAGGCTATTGGTCTGACTGTCAGCGCACCTTGAGCGTGGCCAACCCGATCAGCGCGAGCACAAGCGCGATGATCCAGAAGCGGATCACGATCTGCGGCTCTGCCCAGCCCTTCTTCTCGAAATGGTGGTGGATGGGGGCCATCAGAAAGACGCGTTTGCCGGTGGCCTTGAAATAGGCGACCTGGATGATGACCGAGAGTGTTTCGACGACAAAGATGCCGCCGACAATGGCCAGCACGATCTCGTGCTTGGTGACAACGGCAATCGCGCCCAGCGCGCCGCCAAGTGCAAGGCTGCCGGTATCGCCCATGAAGACAGCAGCGGGCGGCGCGTTATACCACAGAAAGCCCAGCCCCCCGCCTGCGAGCGCGGCGGTGAAGATCAGCAATTCGCCCACGCCGGGGACGTAATGCACATCCAGATAGGCCGTGAAATCGACCCGGCCCACAGCATAGGCGATGACACCCAGCGTGGTCGCGGCGATCATCACCGGCATGATCGCCAGCCCGTCCAGCCCGTCGGTCAGGTTGACGGCATTGGCCGCCCCCACGATGACAAAGGCGCCAAAGGGGATGAAGAACCAACCCATGTTGAACAGCACTTCCTTGAAGACCGGAACCGCAAGCTGGCCCTGCAGCGCAGAGGGGTGAAACTGCATCGCGGCAAAGCTGGCGGCAAGGCCGATCACCACCCCCAGCGCCAGCCGCACCCGCCCCGGCACGCCGCTGACATTGCCGCGCGACACCTTGGACAGATCATCGGCGAACCCGATGGCACCGAAACACAGCGTGACCGCCAGCACGATCCAGACATAGGGGTTGTCCCAGCGCGCCCAGAGCAACGTGGCCACGGTCAGCGCCGACAGGATCAACAGCCCCCCCATGGTGGGCGTGCCGGTCTTGGTGAGCATATGGCTTTCGGGGCCATCCTCGCGGATGGGTTGGCCATTCACCTGACGGCGGCGCAACATGTTGATCAGCGGCTTGCCGAAGAAAAAGCCGAACAGGAGTGCTGTGAAAAACGCCGCACCTGCCCGAAAGGTGATGAAGCGGAACAGGTTGAACCCGGGCAGGGTATCGGCAAATTCCGTCAGCCAGAATAACATCGCTTACTCTCTCTTCCTCTCAGGCAGCCCGCGTGTCCAGACTGCGCAGCCCATCGACCACGCGCGACACGAAACTTGATTTCGACCCCTTGACCAGCACGATATCGCCGGGGGCGACCAGTGTGTGGGCGATATTGGCCAGATCATCGGCCTGCGCGACCTGCCTGCCCTGCCGCCCGGGCGGCAGGGCCGCGTGGAGCGCGGCCATGCGCAGGCCCACGCAATGCACGATATCGATATCGGCCATGGACGGGTCGGACGCAAACTCCGCATGCAGCGCCACTTCATCCGCGCCCAGTTCCAGCATGTCGCCCAGAATCGCGATGCGGCGTCCGGGGCGGCCCGATTGCGCCTGCCCGGGCGCGAGTGCGGCCAGCATGGCGAGCGCGGCCTGCAAGGATGTCGGGTTGGCGTTATAGGCGTCATCGATCAGGGTGAAACACAGATCATCGATCGGATCGAGGCGGATACGCTGGCGCGCGCCCCGCCCTGCGGGCGGTTGCCAGCGCCCCAGCGCCATGGCCGCGCGCGCGAGGTCGAGCTGCAGCGCATGAGCCACGGCCAGACAGCCCAGCGCATTGGTGGCAAAATGCGCCCCGGCATCGCGCAGCCGCACCACAAGCGGCAGGCCATCGATCTGCGCATGCAGCACAAGGGCGGTGGGGGATTGGGTGATGTCTTGCAGCGTCAGCGCTGTCCCGTCGCCGAACGGCAGGCAATTGGCACCGCTGGCGCGGGCGGCAGCGTCAAGGATCGGGCTGGTGGGCAGATCGGCGGGGTAGATCGCATGAGAACCTGCGCCGAGCCCCTTGAAGATGGACGATTTTTCTTGGGCGATGCCGTCGATGTTGTCGAATGCTTCCAGATGCGCGGGGGCGATTGTGGTGATCAGCGCGGCATGGGGGCGGGCGAGTTCGGCCAGCGGCGCGATCTCACCGGGGTGGTTCATGCCAATCTCGATCACGGCAAAATCGGCGGCCGGGTCCAGACGCGCAAGGGTGATCGGCACACCCCAATGGTTGTTGAAACTGGCCTCGGCGGCATGGACCTGCCCGAATTCGGACAGCATCTCGCGCAGCATTTCCTTGGTCGAGGTCTTGCCGACCGACCCGGTCACGGCGATGACCTGCGCGCGGGCACGGGCGCGCCCTGCCGCGCCCAGCGCGCGCAAGGCATCCATCACATCGGGCACGACCAGCAGAGGTGCGTCGGGGGCAACATTGTCGGGGCGGTGGCTGACCATCGCGGCAGCCGCCCCTTTTACAAGCGCTTGCGCGACAAAGTCATGCCCGTCCCGCGCCGCTTTCAGCGCAATGAACAGATCACCGGGGCGCAGGCTGCGCGTGTCGATGGACAGGCCCGCTGCCTGCCAGTCGCCTGTGGCAGTGCCGCCTGTCGCAAGCGCCGCGTCCTGAGCGGTCCAGAGGGTCATATCCGCGCCTCCAGCGCCGCGATGGCGACCGAGGCTTGTTCGACATCATCAAAGGGATAGACCGTGTCGCCGATGATCTGGCCCGTCTCATGCCCCTTGCCCGCGATCAGCGCCGCGTCACCGGGGCCAAGCGAATCCACCGCGCGCAGGATCGCCTCGGCCCGGTCGCCGACCTCATGCGCGTCGGGGCAGGCTTGCAGAATCTCAATACGGATCGCCTGTGGATCCTCGGATCTGGGGTTGTCGTCTGTCACATATACAACATCAGCGTGATCGGCCGCTGCCTTGCCCATCAGCGGGCGCTTGCCGCGATCGCGGTCGCCCCCGGCGCCCAGAACAACGACAAGCCGCCCCATCACATGGGGCCGCAACGCCCGCAACGCGGTTTCGACCGCCGCAGGCGTATGCGAATAATCGACAAAGACCGGCGCCCCGTTCGAACGCGTGCCCGCAAGCTGCATCCGCCCGCGCACCCCTTCCAGCCGCGACAGGCGCATGGCGATCTCGGGCATCTCGGCCCCGCAGGCCAGCACCAGCGCTGCCGCCGCCAGCACATTCTCGGCCTGAAACCCGCCGATCAGAGGCAGATGTTCCTGATAGACGCGCCCGTCATAGGAAAAGCGCAGCACCTGCCCTGCCGCGTCAAACCGCTGGGCGAGGATGCGGATATCGGCATCTTCATCTATGCCGATGGTCAGCGTGCTCTGTCCGCGCGCCTCGGCAATGGCCAAAATGTCGGGGCCATGCGCATCGTCCATATTGACCACCGCGACCCCGTCATCGGGCAAAAGCCGCGCAAAAAGCTGCGCCTTGGCGGCCAGATAGCCGTCCATCGTGGCGTGATAGTCCAGATGGTCCTGGCTGAGATTTGTGAACGCCGCCGCTGCCAGCCGCACCCCGTCCAGCCGCCGCTGGTCCAGCCCGTGCGAGGAGGCCTCCATCGCGGCATGGGTCACACCGGCCTGCGCCATTTCGGCCAGCAGGCGGTGCAGGGTGATGGGGTCGGGCGTGGTATGGGCCAGCGGCGCGGAAAACGCCCCTTCGACCCCGGTTGTGCCCAGATTGGCGGCCTCTTCGCCCAGATGGGTCCAGATCTGGCGGGTGAAGCTGGCAACCGAGGTCTTGCCATTGGTGCCGGTCACAGCGACCATCGTGGCAGGCTGCGCGCCGAACCACAGCGCCGCGGCCCCGGCCAGCGTGGCGCGCGGGTCCTCTGCCAGCACCAGCGCCGCGTCGGACGCGGCAAGCGCATCCTGTGCGATGGCGGCCCCTTCGCGGTCTGTCAGGATGGCCGCCGCGCCCATGCGCAGCGCGTAAGAGATGAACTCGGCCCCGTGCACGCGGCTGCCGGGCAGCGCTGCGAACAACCCACCCTCGCCGACATGGCGCGAGTCGATGGCCAGCCCTGTCACGGTCACATTGCCGCCACGGCTGGGGCTCAGGCC
>SL_7KL_010_BRINEDRAFT_10001337_pt1 | contig 11849 bp, 13 predicted proteins | sample SodLak_010_BRINE_FD_10663 | JGI IMG/M metagenome (IMG submission 10663)
GGCTGACCGCCACTTGCCCGAACGGGAAAAAAGTAAACTGGCCGATGACAAAGCACGCCTTACCCCATGGTATTCCGATAATTGAAATATAAGCCAGAAGTCCATAGAGCCACCAGGCCAGCCCCATAATCAGGCCTCCCAATAAAAACCAGATAACATTCCCAAGCGTCTTCATAGATTTTAAATAGTTCATTATTGGTTAAAGCCACATCGTACGGGCATTTATGACTCCGGTTGCCAAGTAGCTTGATGGAGAAATTTAGTAAATATCAGGATCGAAACTCAAAACTTCCGACCTCATCACATCAATGAAATATATAGTGTTGTCACTACTGATCGCAAAATCGTATAAAAAAGACTCATTCTCCGGATCTTCAAATACATAGTGCTTTAGAAGTTCTCCAGTTGAGTTATAGATAAGCATTCTGAAGTCCAGATCCATACTCGCGGGATGAGGCTTGGGCATAAAAAGAAAGATTAAATCCTCGTGCATTAGCATTTCCCGGGCATATGCCAAAGGCATAACGGTCTGCTCACGCAACTCTTCTCTGTTTTGATGAACAACGAAATCAAAAACTGAAGTCTTGATAAGATCTGGAATTTCTATTTGAAATATAAGTTCACCATCATCTGAAAAATGTCGAAGTTCACCCAGTGCATTCATGAATATGAAATACCCGTCTTCACCTTTGGCCGCTAGAGCTCTGTTTCGGTCACTTTCAGGAATTACACCATTAGAATATGCAACTCGTTCCTGTTCGATATTTCGCACTTCAGAATATTCTGATTCCGGAGAACCGATTCTTTGGATAATATTTCCCTCTTCATTCAATTCCATCACTGCAGCTATAGCATTTTCACGGCCATTGGTAGCGACAAGTAATTTGTCATCCTTAAGCACCGTTTTATGGCTATTGCTTAAATATTGGGGGAAAGAAATGGATTTGATGTGATTGCCCGATATGTCATAAAAATCATATAAGAAACGACCCCGATTGGTTGTGAAAAAACGATCAGAAATAAAATTCAGATCAGCTGCACCCGACATTGTATCCCATTCTCCGGGACCACCCCCAATAGCTCCGAATTCATATAACTTGTCTCCTTCATTATTAAAAATGATAATTTTTTTGTGAGCGTGATCATATACGGCAAAATTATATTCATGTATAGAAACGATTTCTCTGGGTTCTCCAAGTAAAGCAGATTCTGATGAGACAATGGGTTCAAGATCACTTATGAGCAGAGTATCAATCGCTAAAGATTGTGATTCCTGATCTTCCGAATAAGTTTGGCATGAAGCAAGAAGGAGTGCCGGCAATCCAAAGAGGAATAGATAGATTTTAAGTTTCATCAAAGTATGTGCTTGTTTACGATACATGATATGTGGTTTAGGCCAAAATTCATGTTGATTAAATTTCAAGAGATCATTGTACTTAAATGCTGCGAGGATAACGCCTTTCGATACTAAGATTTATATAAAGGTCTGCCAGCAATGTATAACGGATATTCTCCCTGAAATAAATAAGTTTTGAATATGCAATAAACAGTAAATCGTTGTTAATGTAATCTGAAGGATATTATGGAAACCACCAAAAAAATTAATCCCTACACTCATGAACCAAAAAAGGGAGTATCCTGGAGGGCAATTTTTGCAGGTACATTTACAGTCTTATCTATTCTGCTGATTCTCAATTTAATCGGGCTCGCCATCGGGCTGAGTACGATAGAACCCACTGAAGAAGCTAATCCGTTAAGCGGAATTGGCACAGGCGCCCTGATATGGTGGATCGTCAGTAATTTAATCGCCCTGTTTGCAGGTGGCTTTGTGGCCGCCCGTGTCGGTGTTTCCCTTACGGATATCAGTGGTGTTGTGCAGGGAATTATGACCTGGGCTCTCTACACGCTTATCTCAGTATGGTTATTGACCACAATAGTTGGAACTATAATATCAGGGGTTGGCAGTGCGGTTGGCGGCGTAATTTCCGCGACGGGTGATGCTGCAGGTGATGCATTTGCACCGATGATTGAAAGGCAAGTTGAAGAACTTGACGTATCGCTGAACGATGCCAAAGAGCAAATTTACTCAGTGATGCGAGATGCCGGAGGTGATCCCGATGAATTGGAATCCGGTGTTCAGGACGATGTCTCTCAAGGCCTCAGAGATGGTGATGTTGAACAGGCTTTCAGAGGTGCCAAAGACAGGCTAACCCAGAGATTCAATGAAGTGGACAGAGATGAACTTGTGAATATATTGGTTGAACGGACGGATATGTCCCAAAGAGAAGCTGAACAAGCTGTAGACAATGCCATTGCCGACTATGAATCACTGCGTCAGGATGTTGATGAATTCCTTGCCGAGGCAGAAGAAGAGGCGAGAATACAGGGAGAAAAAGCCGCTGAAGAAGGTGCCAAGGCAGCAGCTTATCTGTCTGTAGCCCTCATATTTGGATTATTTGCCGCTTCTTTAGGTGGGATATTGGGGGTAAGAGATCTCAGGGATGATTACCAGACCCATTATGTACACACAAACCGGGCTGATTCAGAATCACATCTGCATTCCGGTCCGCTTCCGTCTGACAGGTCTCACCCGTCTAAGGGTGCGCAGCCGTCTGGTAAACCGTCCCAGTCTGACAGGCCGGACCCGTCTGGTAAATCATAAACTGACTTACAACTTTACTATAACACTCGGAAGAAGCCATGCCCCACCCCGGCACGGCTTCTTCTGTTTATACTTTGGAGGAAATTAGTTATTTAATTGAGCGCGGGAAGAGATCGCAAGGTGAATATTGCTTTCTGTTCTGAACTATTATTGGATTCAGAATTAGATTAAGAGATAAGCTTGTAAATAAATTTTTAGATGCCGGGCCAGTATCGCACTATTTCTGATGTGGGCGGGCCATTTTTTTTAATTTCAGGACTGATCAGTGCCATAACCACCACCATCTTGCAATGGAGGGAGGCGTCTTTTGATATATACATTCCTGTAAAACTTGTTTTAAAAAGATGATCATCCTCTTCAGGTGATCCGAATAACCAATCAACCAAAAAGACACTCATCAATATATCTCTCATAATTGAATAGCTGACCAGGAAGCTAATAGCTGGTAATCAAAAACTATTCAGTCCACCACCCCTTCACATTTGAAAGCAATTCGTCGTCCAGTTCATGTTCCGGATCATCGTTGTGAAGTACTGATATATCTCCTGTTGTTTCCAGAATTACCGCTTTTATCTGCAACATCTGGGTAACATTAGCTTCTCTAAGCTTCGCGCGTATATCATCGTGCGTCACTTTGGTGCTTTTCATGTTTTCCTCCAGTACTTCTGTCCCTCTCATTAACAATACAGGCTGGTTGTCTACAAGGTTGTCTACGAACTTCGAAATTCCCCGAAGTTTTGCTACTCCTATCTGCAGCATGTAGAGCGCAGCCAGTGCAACGATTGCCTGAATAAGAGGCGGGTTCGCCATTACAATTGTAGTGGCAATTAATGAACCTACGGCAACGGTCATCGCAAAATCAAAACTTGACATTTTTGAAAATGACCGAAGACCTGAAATTCGGGTAAAAACAATAACAGCAGCATATATACCGATCGATGATATGAGAACCATCACGATATCTGTCCATGTTGTGGTAATCCAGGATAATTCCATAATGAAGGGCTTACGTTTATGGTGAAATGTTCGTCTGTTTGGGAAGAAGAATGTCTCCTATCGAAAAGAGGAATTCAGCTATACATTTAATTGAAATTCACGATTGAACTTAGCTCAATAGTAATTAAATGAGATGAGAGTTTAATTACACTACGTTTTGAAACAGTTACAGAAATCACGTAAAGCTTTTCTTGATGTGGCCAAAAAAGATGGGAGATATGTAAAAATCAGCAGTAATCATGTAACAGATTGATGCCTATGTATTTACAAAAATGTGTTATTTACAGGCATAGGAAGATAAACGTCAGAAGACAGATCGGGGAGATGATAAGCTTCGGGAAAACTTTCTCAAGTCAAAATGAAACAGGAATTCCAGCATGCAATACTCACTTAAGAACGGACTATTATGGCTTTCTATTTACATGCTGCTTGGTCTGATTCCGATGATCATTGCGGTGGCAGGAGACATACCGGAATATCGCTCGTTCTGGATTGAGTTTGGTGTTGCGCTTGGATTTATTGGCCTCTCTCTGTTCGCCCTGCAGTTTATATTTTCCGGCCGAATCCGGCGAATTGCCCCGAAATTTGGCAATGACAATATTATCAATTTCCATCGGCAGATTGGAATCACCGCTTTTATCCTCATCATGGCTCACCCTATAACATTGATAATCGCGGATCCGGGGTTCATCGAATATTTTGACCCCAGGGTCAATTTTTTACGCGCCATTGCCCTGAGTTTTGTTACCATAGCCATCGTTTTGATTACAGTTACCAGTATGTGGCGCATGACCTTTAAACTCTCATACGAGCACTGGCGATTGCTGCACGGGTTTTTAGCCCTGGCAATTGTGTTTGTTGGAGTTGTACATGCAATTCAGGTTTCCCACTATTTGGAACCTCTCTGGAAAAAGGTTGGGTTGGGGGCCGTAATGTCAGCAGCAATGTACATGGTTATTCACACGCGGATGGTCCGGCCCTGGATGAATAAGAAAAAACCTTACACAATTACAGAAGTCAAAGAAGAGATTGGAGATTGTTACACGCTATCGCTAAAAGCTGAAGGCCATCCCCGGATGGAATTCACAGCCGGTCAGTTTGCCTGGATAACGATAGGCGAGACACCGTTTTCCCTTCAGCAAAATCCATTCACATTTTCGTCGAGTGCACGAAGCAAAGAGTTGAAATTTACCGCCAAAACGGATGGTGACTTTACCTCCACATGGAAGAATATGCAGGTTGGGACAAAGGCATGGCTTGAAGGTCCTTACGGTTCCTTTACTCCAGTGGAGGAGAGGCCCTTGTTTTTAATAATGGGTGGAATCGGGGTGACTACCGCAATTAGTATGCTGCGTACGATGCGCGATGACAACGATCCGCGCAAAGCGGTACTGGTATATGCAAACGCCACTTTTGAAGAGATTACGTTCCGGGACGATATAGAAGAGCTGAGCAATCAAATAGATCTTAAGGTTGTACACGTTCTGGGAGAGCCTCCCGACAGATGGGATGGCGAAGAGGGGTTTGTGACTAAAGAACTTCTGGAAAAGCACCTGCCTGACGACCACAGCAGCTATATGTTTTATATCTGCGGACCCGAACCAATGATGGATATGGCAGGCATTGCACTATATGACCTGGGAATTAAATGGAACCACATATATATGGAACGCTTCCAGATTGTTTAAATAACGAGAGTTTGAAATGAGGTATTGAAAACAAATAGAGGCTGTCCAAAAAGGGCGTCATCCCGCACTTGATGCGGGATCTCCCATCCCTAATATAGTCAGGAGATGCCAGATCGGAGTCCGGCATGACGAAATTGAGGGTGAATGTTCTTCTTCCTCGCCTTTTTTGGACAGCCTCACTCTTCAACAAACTCTTGATTCGAACTAATGTTTTATAAAATAAAAGGAGGATCTGACAATGGAGAAACATCATAAATTGCTGCATATAATCATTCATCGTGTGGCCGACCTGGTTGTAATCGGTTTTGTGATTATATGTGTCGTTTTTGCAACTCGGGCACTATAAAACCACGCTTATGTTATACATACTCATTCTGCTATCACTTACAGGTATTGGCGTTTCCCTCTCCAAATGGTACGTGCGGGAGCACTCTGAAGAGTCGGAAATGGAGACCGAGGATGAAACTGAAAATCATCCCGTTGCACAAATTAAAAGCGTACTTTTTCTGGAGGTTCCGCTTGAGAAAATTATCATGGGCTATTTTATCTGCATTGCCCTGGTTTACTCAAGTATGCTCATTTTTGGGTTCACCCTTCCGGAACTCGACCTGGCCCTGCTGATAATTTCCGGAATAGTAACGCTGCTTCTATTCTACAACCTGGTAACGGTTTACGGTATTGCTAAATGGTTCAGCTGGCGGGTTCTCCTGTTTTTGATTTTATCCTCTGTTATCTCTGCCCTTATGATGGCAAGACCGGAAGTGATAAGCATATCCTTGCTGCAGGATGCGATGCCCTATATGCTAACCGTCCACCTTCTGGGTTTGGTTCTGGGCTTGGGCGGCGCCCTTATAATTGATGTGATGATTTTTCATTTCCTCAATAACTTTAAAATATCAACCCGCGAAGCTGTCATTATGCACCTTCTTTCGCAAATGATTGTGCTGGGTCTGATCCTGCTCGTTGTAAGCGGCATTGCGCTTATGTTCACTGACCTTCATGCCTATCTGGAGAATCCCCGGTTTCTGATGAAATTGACGGCCGTGGGAATCGTCTCGCTTAATGGAGCCGTTTTAAATCTATATGTGGCACCAAAGATGGAGCTGATATCTCTGCGTGAGGAAGACAGGGAGTCGAACCAGGCCCTTGTAAAAGCCTCATTCATTGTGGGGGCTGTCTCGGCTATTTCCTGGTTAACCGTGTTTTTCCTGGCTATGATCGAAATACTGGAGACGTTTTCATATGTCACCCTGCTGGTTGCCTACCTGATTCTGCTGGCCATTGCTATCAGCGGCGGGCTGTTCACCAAGTACAGCTATGAAGAGAGCGCAAAGGAAGATTAATCAAATTATTCAGAAAGGAGTGAGCTTGATTAACCCCTCCAACTGTGAATCTTGTAAATCTTTTAAAGAAGTATATAACGCTTGCAAGATCTAAATTTATCACCTTTTTATTGGTGAAAATATTTCATTGGCCCGGTGTTTATGCTGATGAAATAATCTGACAAAGAGCTCAATTAAACTGCAATTATTAACAATAAGTGATACTCATGGCTAATTTAAGAATTAAGGGAAACTGGAATGAAATTAAAGGCAAGCTCAAACAAAAATATGGGGATCTGACGGACGACGATCTCAAGTATGCAGAGGGCAAAGAAGATGAGCTTCTGGGGAAACTTCAGAAGAAGACAGGCAAAACCAAAGATCAACTCTCAAAGGAAATTGATAAGCTAGGCAGCTAGTACTATTGATATTGAATGTTAACCATCAAATAAAAAGAGCATGGCCCATAAATTGATTACCCGAACGACTACAATACTCTTCCTTTTAGCCGCTTCATTTATCTTCATACAATGCGATAATCGTACAGATGACAGAAGTTCTGCTTTTGATGAGGAGCGTGAACAGATGACATCAAACCTGGAGAGTCTAAGGGATGATATTGATGACAAAATTAATGACCTGGAAACAAGAATAGACAATGCCGATGACACTGAGGTAGAGAGAAATCTGGAAGCTCAGAGAAGAGAACTGCGCGATGACCGATCAAATGTAGACCGGGCTATTGATGATGTTGAAAATTCTACCCAGGATAGCTGGCAAACAGTTAAAACTGAAACCGAAAATTTCTTCGACAGAATTTCATCAAAACTGGATGAGTGGTCTGACAGGGTTCGGGATGACCGGCAAGATTATTAGATAGGTGTCTACTTCGAACCCTTGAAATTAAAGCAATGATCTTTCTAACTGGATGAAAAATAAAATATGAAAGCACTCCTATATGTTGTAGCTCTGATAATGGTAATAGGGTGGGTGCTTGGATTCATTGTATATGCAATCGGTGGCCTTATCCACATTCTTCTTGTAATTGCAGTTGTTTCTATCGTGTTCACACTGATTGGTAATAAAACAAGCAGCACGTAACAGGCAGCCACATAAAATTAAGAGGGAAAGCGCAGGCAATTACGGCCTGCGTTTTTTTTGCCTGCTTTTTTTTATAGGATTATGGGGCATGACCATCTTAACAAATTTTGGTCCAACACCTGGTTCATTAGCACGAAAGATCATACCCCATTATCCATCTCCCAAAGAGAACATCAGGGAAAGGGGACACTTCTTGAAAAACTTAGTTGTAATACAGTTAAGTCCAAAGAGGGTTCCCAAGTATTGAGAAAAGAGGGAAATTTAAATGATGATTACAATTGTGTAAAAATGGTGAATAGAAATAAAGGAGATGAAGTATCCCCAACAGCTATAGCTAAGTATACACTGGTTGTTTTAGGGGTTTTGATTACAACGGCAATCCTGTTTTTTATCAGAGACGCACTGTTAATTGCGTTTGGCGGCGTCATTTTTGCTGTTATCATTAATGGTTTTGCAAGAGTAATACGCCGGTTTATCCCGATTTCGCGTGGGTGGTCTATTGCCGCTGTTGGTGTAATTATACTTCTGTTTATCGGTTCTTTTGGCTTCTTTTTTGGTTCCCAGATTGTAGAAGAGGTGGGGCAGCTTACTGAAAAACTTCCGCAACAAATATCTCAATTGAGAGAGACCGTAAGTGATTGGCCTTTGGGTGATCAATTGATGGAAAATGACCAGGAGGGAAATGGCGAAGCTGCTGAACAGGATGAAAATGGTGATCAGGAAAATGGATCAGGCAACGGCATTCCTGACGGAGCGGGTGGTATGGCGTTCCAGGTTGGAATAACAATAGTTGATGTATTGGCCACTTTTGGCCTGATTATTTTTATAGGCATCTATTTTGTGATAGACCCTGAAACCTATCGGAAAGGGATTGGCCTGCTGTTTACAAAGAAAAGGGCAGATCGAATTACCGAAGCCCTTGAAACGTGCGGTAATGCTTTGTGGAGCTGGTTAAGCGGACAGTTTATTGCGATGGCGGTTGTTGGGGTGGTTGTTACCGCAGGCCTGATGATTATCGGGGTACCGCTGGCCCTGGTGTTGGGTATTATTGCCGGTTTATCGGAGTTTATTCCCATTATCGGCCCCTGGATTGGTGCCGTGCCGGGACTCTTGCTGGCACTATCTGTAGATGCCAAAACTGCCCTCTATACGGCCATTCTTTATGTTGTGGTTCAGCAGATTGAGAGTAACATTATGACCCCGCTCATACAGCAGCATATGGTTCATATACCGCCGGCCGTAGTGGTTTTGTCTGTTGTGGCTTTTGGCCTTCTGTTTGGTATTGCCGGTATTATACTTGCAACCCCGCTTGCCGTTATTGCAATGGTGCTGGTAGGTATGTTCTACGTTCAGGATGTGCTTGGCAAAGAGGTGAAAATTCCCGGCAGAGAAGAGAAGCAACCGGATCAAGAGTAGTGCCTGAGTACAGAGTTCAAGAATTGAGAGGGTCTCTTAAAAGCCTTTTAACCTGAGTTTCGATGTGCCCCGAACCTGGTTTTGAAACTTAACTAGTCATCCCCCATTGCCCCCTTCCCCCGCAGGGATCCCTTTGGGAGAAGGGGGACACTCCTGAATAAACTCAATATTGGACTAAAAGTTATGGTTTCTAAGTTGATGCCTCGCGGGTTCTGCCCCGAGGTAGTTCATTGAGGATTAAGAATCGAACTCAGGTTTTCAGGTAGGAAATTACCATGGGTCAATCTTCGGGCTCTATTTCGATCTCTTTACTCAATGCGGAAGCGATTAAGCCGGTGGGAATCGCAATTATCGCGATACTGACCATTAAAACAAAATATGTAAAGAGACGCCCACCTGTCGTAATTGGGTAAACATCTCCATATCCAAGTAAAGTAAATGTAGTGACAACCCACCACAAACTGTGAAAAACAGAAGTAAACAGTTCAGGCTGAGCCCGGTTTTCGAAGTAATAAATACCAACTGCTGCAATATAGATAAAACAGAAAGAGATCAGCAGAAAAATTACAAGTTCAGCTTTGATTGATTTGAAAACCTTTAAAAGGCGGGTAGATGCCTCGCTATATCGGCTGAATTTCAATATTCTCAATACTCTCAAAAGACGGAATACCCTGATCGAGCGTAAATCAATTCCGGCTGTCATATAAAAAGGTAAGATTGCCAGCAGATCGATAATTCCGTAAAAACTGAAAATGTATCTAAATTTATTGTCTGCCACATAGATTCTAAGCAGATATTCGATCGAAAAAATACTAACTACCACAACTTCGAATATTCCGAGGGTTCTCAAAATATCCGGATCCAGGTCGGGCAGGGTTTCAACAGACAGACTTACAACAGAGAGTAAAATCAGTCCCATAATAAACAGGTTGAAAATCTTTCCTGCTGTTGTTTCCTCTTTCTCTACGATCTCTTTTAGCTTCATTTTCATCGAAGTACCCTATCTGGTTATACGAATCATATTTGATGCTAATTTTACAAGTCCAGTTTTTGGATGAGGTACCGTTCAGCAGCCAGTTTTGCAGAGCTTATTGCCGTACCGGTTACGATACTCCACAGGATCACTTTCTTCCAGTTGATCTCTTCTGAAGGGTGAGTGGAAGGAGGTTCTTCGTTATATAGTTTAAACCATCCGTTTCGTGCAATCTGGTTCAGTGTAAAACCGACTAAAACCGTTGCCCCGGTAATGATAATCTTCTTGCTTGTATCGTCCATTTTTCCTTGTTTTGTTGATATTTAAAAAATCTGAGTTTGTTCGGTAAACTTTATGAATCACCCAGCCACTCCTTGCGGAGAAGGGGTGCCTTTTTATTCGATCTGGTATAAATGAGGTTAGTGTTTTAGTAAAAGTAAGTGTTGTTATCTATTCTGGTTTAAAGTTCTAAAGAACTGTATTTACCAGGATCTTACAGGCTGAAAGCCTGAAGCAACACAGCCCCGGGCAGCGCCCGGGGAAACAAATACCCACATACAGGGCAGGCTGAAAGCCTGCTACAGACAGATATCTATTATGGTTGAATCATTTAGTTATACGTTCACCAGTCATTTCGAAACCAATCTGGAATATTCCAGCACATCCTATTTCTCCATCTATCAGATGCACTCATTTGTATGTATAAAGATTATCGTAATGCTCGTGTATGATTCTATCTCAGGCTTTTCCCCTGGGATCCCTTGCGGGGCAGCCCTTTTCCTTACAGAATCCGGGAACATTAGCCAGTGTCTCATAAATACGTAAGCCCGAAACATGGACACCCAAGTACGCAACCATAAGACACCTAACGAAATATTAATGTTGGCCAAAAAATCTGCTATTAAAAAATGTTGATCTATGGACAACGAGTGTACATACAAATTTTAACCGACCTGCAGTGAGTCAGAACTGCAACTGGGTCCGTTACGGTTTCAGCAGGTCTTCTCCCTCTTCAGGTGAACGGGATTTACGAGCCTGCTCCCGGATTTCTTCATCGTTACTTTCCAATTCACCTTCTCCTTCAACCACCACGCTGGAATCCTCTGCTGTCGTTGCTGCCTTCCCGGTTTTATCAGCATTTTCTGAAACTGATGATGAATTACGGGTCATCTGTACCGGCACACCACCTGGAAAGACCACTTCTCTCGCATCATCCGGCATTGAAATCCCTTCATTCATGTAGGTAGTTTTCATCAGACGTAATACGGATGATTTCACTTTCAAAATGTTATGTTCTTGAGCATTAACCCATAAATAAAAACGTAAATTGACGGTTGATGCGGCTAACTGATCCACTAAAATCCAGGGCTCCGGTTCCTTTAGTACCGCGGGATGCTCCTCCAGAACTTTCGCGCCTATGGCCTGGGCTGCGGCGATACTATCATCATAGCCAATTCCAATTATAAAAGTCGTACGCTGGTTGGGGTTACTGGTGAAATTAAGAATGCTGCTTTTATAGACCGTAGAGTTAGGAATTTGTATATGATTACCATCAAGCGTCATGAGCAGCGTGGCGCGAATCGTAAGCCTCTGGATAAAACCGGTAGTTCCGGCAATCTCCACAAGATCACCGGCATGAAAAGGATTTTGTATACTCAAAAAGATACTGGCCAGAAAGTTTTCGGTGATAT
>SL_7KL_010_BRINEDRAFT_10001338_pt1 | contig 11847 bp, 10 predicted proteins | sample SodLak_010_BRINE_FD_10663 | JGI IMG/M metagenome (IMG submission 10663)
CCCGCCGATATTGAGCACGATGATGCGGCGGGTGAGGCTGGAGGAGGCGCGCAGCCCGATTTCGCGCAGGATGCCGCGCCAGACGCCCCGCCAGATCCCCCGCCCATGGGCGAGGCGCGCGCGCATGCTCCGCCCCGAACGCGCATGCGCGCCGGCTTTTTCGACGCGCGAATCGTTTTCCGCGCCGGAAGCGTCGTCAGCTCCGGGAGCGTCTTCCGAAGCATGCCGGAGCAGCTCCGGATCGTCGGCCTTGGCGCGGCGCGCATCCACGGGTTTGTCCTCTCACGCATGAAGTCGCGGCTGATCAGGTCTCGCGGAACCTGTAGCCGACTCCGTAGAGCGTCTCGATCATGTCGAAATTCGTATCGACCACCTTGAACTTCTTGCGCAGGCGCTTGATGTGGCTGTCGATGGTGCGGTCATCCACATAGACCTGGTCGTCNTAAGCCGCATCCATCAGGGCGTTGCGCGACTTCACCACGCCGGGGCGCTGTGCCAGCGCCTGCAGGATGAGGAATTCCGTCACCGTCAGCGTCACCGGCTCGCCCCGCCAGGTGCAGGTATGGCGCTCGGGATCCATCACCAGCTGACCGCGCTCGATCGCCTTGGCATCGGCCTCGCGCGCCGGGCCCGGCTCGCGCGGCGCGAAACGGCGCAGAACCGCCTTGACGCGCTCCACCAGGAGGCGCTGCGAGAAGGGTTTGCGGATGAAATCGTCGGCGCCCATCTTCAGCCCGAACAACTCGTCGATCTCCTCGTCCTTGGAGGTGAGGAAGATCACCGGCAGATCGGATTTCTGGCGCAGCCGCCGCAACAGCTCCATCCCGTCCATGCGCGGCATCTTGATGTCGAAAATGGCGAGATCGGGCGGCGATTGCCGCAGGCCGTCCAGCGCCGAGGCGCCGTCGGTGTAGGTCTGGATACGGTACCCTTCCGATTCGAGCGCGATCGACACGGAGGTCAGGATGTTGCGATCGTCATCCACAAGGGCGATGGTGGGCATCAGTTGATCCTCGGTTTCATCTGCGGGCCTTTGGCTGCGACAATGCGGCCCTCTCGGCAACGCCAGTGCAATCGGCCCAAATTATGACCATTAAGCACGTAGATGCATTTTCGGGCAAATTTCGCCTGATCGGCAGATGGTGAGGAGAGGCTTGCTATGCAAGGTAACGGCGACGGCGCAGGCATGCGGGAGAGGCAAGGCGCGGCTTCTCTGCCCGGTGCGCAGGAGGCGGGTTTCGATGCGCGCGGCCTCGCCCGCCATCTCCTGCGCACGATCCGCGCCGGCGCGCTCGCCACCTGCGACGGCGCCCGTGACGGCCATCCGCTGGCCACGCTGGTCAGCCTCGCCACCGATATCGACGGCGCCCCGCTCCTTCTGCTCTCGCAGCTCTCCGCCCATCGCACCAATCTCGAGCGCGATCCCCGCGCTTCGCTGCTGCTCGCCGCCCGGGGCAAGGGCGATCCGCTCGCTCATCCCAGACTCTCGCTGATCGGGCGGGTGCAGCGCCTCGACGATACCGACCGGGCGGCGCGCGCCCGCAGCCGTTTTCTCGCCCGTCATCCCAAGGCGAAGCTCTACGCCGATTTCAGCGATTTCGCCTGGTTCCGCATGGAGGTGGAGGCCGGTCATCTCAATGGCGGCTTCGCCCGCGCCGCCGCGCTCACGCGTGACGATCTGATCCTCGATCTCACCGGCGCCGGGGCTCTCCTCGCCGCTCATGACGGCGCGGTTGCGCATATGAACGAAGACCATGCCGATGCGCTCGCGCTCTACGCCACCCGTCTCGCGGGTGCCGGGGAGGATCTCGCGGGTGCGGGGGAGGATGGTGATGGCGCCTCGACGCCGGGCGGCGAATCTGTGCCGGGCGGCGTCTGGCGCACCACCGGCCTCGACCCGGAAGGCCTCGACCTCGCCTGCGGCGACCACTGCACCCGCATCCCCTTCCCCACCCCCGTCACCACCCCGGACGCCCTGCGCGCCGTGCTGGTGGATCTGGCCAGGAAGGCGCGTGAGAGGTAAGGCGCATGGGGAGGGGAAGTCAGCTTGACGATATCCCGGCGGAAAACTCAAGCCAGCACGCGCCGGGCCGTCGGGAGCACCGTCGCCGGCGGCGTGTTGCGCGATGGCCGCAGGAGCGGCACGCCGTCGATCAGCACCATGCCGATCCCCGGCAGATCGCCGAGTTCCACGCTTTCGAGGAGCGTACGCCCGGCAGTGCCTTGCGCGCGATCCATGATCAGCAGATCCGCCGGCCTGCCGGGCGCGATCACGCCCTGTGGAAGCTGATGCACCCGCGCCGTGTTGCCGGTGGCGAAGCAGAAGACCTGTTCTGCCGGCAATTCTCCGAAACTCGCGAGCATCGCGATCATCCGCAACATGCCCAATGCCGGCACGCCCGCACCGGACGGACCATCGGTCCCCAGCACGATACGCTCCAGTTGCCCCATCTCCGTCGCCAGACGCAATGCGTAGAGCGCGGCGAAGGAATTGCCGTTATGGACAATCTCGATGGCTCTGGAGCACCCCTCGCACAGGCAGCGTATCTCGCTATGGGCAAAGGCGGTATGCCCCCCGTTGATGTGGCCGATCACGTCCGGGTCGATCTCGATGATCTCCTCCGCCGCCATCAGGCGCGAGCCCGGTATCGAAGGCCCACCCGTATGGGTGAGGCTGCGCATGCCGTTGGCGCGGGCCCAGGCGACCATCCTGCTCGCGGTTTCCACATCCGCCACGGATCCGATCCCGACTTCGCCGATGAGTTCGATCCCGGCCTCGGCCATTTCCTGGAAGTCCTCCTCCAGAAGCCCCTCCTCCAGAAGCGGCGCGCCGGCGATCATCTTGACACCGGCGGGGCGCATTGCCGAGAAGCTGCGTTGTGCCGCGATCGCCAGCGCCTTGACGCCGATGCGATCCGACGGACGTCCGGCAATATGCACCTCGCCGGCCGAGATCATTGTCGTGGTGCCGCCATGCAGGCAGTTGAAGATCCAGGAATGGTTGTCCGTGCGCGGGCTGTATTCCCCGAAGGTCGGATGCGTATGCCCGTCGATCAGGCCGGGGCAGACGGTCGTGCCGCAGGCATCGACGATGATGTCGGCTCCGTCGGTATTGCAGTGTGACGCCTTGCCGATCTCGACGATCGTGCCGGCAACCGCAACGATCGTATCCGCGTCGAGGATCGGCTCTTCCAGCCGCCCGGAGAGCAGCAATCCGATGTTTTCGATCACCACCTTGCGCTCATCGGAAGGTGCCGGGTCGGGGAAAAGGTCCAGCATCGGTTTTCCTCAGGGCTTGCAAGGGGCGCTGCTTCTGCGCGAACCCCGGCGTTGCAGCCGCTCGAACANCAACTGGACAGCGCGGGGGAGGGTGAAGATCGGCAGCTGGCAGGCGGCGAAATACAAGGCCATTGTCGGGCTGACCTGCGCACCGAGCGCCGCCCAGACCAGCCCCACATTCTTGTTGCCGAGTGTCAGGCCGTTGACGAGGCGCGTCCCGACATCACCGGGCAGGATCAGCGCACCGACACATTGCAGGCCGATATTGCTGGCATAGGCGAGCACGATCACGCCCAGGGCAAAAAGCGGTTCGGCCTCGATGCGGGCCCGCACGCCCGCCATGGTGGCAAGCGAGAAGACGAGCAGCGAGAGCACGATGGCTGCGTCGATGTAGTCGCCGTTGCGGACGAGCCCCTCGGCGCAGAAATGCCGCAGCAGCGAGGCGGCCACGATCGCGCCGCCGATGATCAGCACCAGCCCCTGCGCCAGGGCGAGCGCGCTGATCTGGGGGCCTCCGAAGAAATCCGCGACGAGCGGAACCGTCAGCGGGGCGGCGATCGTCGCGATCAGCAGGGCCGCCAGCGGCGGCGCCCCGTTCAGCCCGAGCATGCGCGCAACGGCCACCGTCGTCGTGGTCGGTGGCGCCGCCGCCGCCAGAACGACGGCGATGGCGAGATCGTCCGGCAGAGCCATCAGCGAAACCGCAACCGCGGCGATAGCAGGTGCCAGAAACGCGATGATCACCGGAAAGACGAGTCCGACAGAAGGCCGGCGCGCCTGCGCCATGATCAGGGACGGCTCGACCCGCAGCAGCGTCCCGAGCACGAACGCGAAGACGGTCACCGGAAGTGCCGGCCTGGCGAAATCCGCAAGCACGGGAAATGCCAGGCCGAGAATGATGCCGAACGCAAGAATCGTGGGGCCCTTGCGATGGAGCACTGCCAGCTTCGCGCGCATGTTGATTGTGCCTTTATACTATTGAAAAATGTATATTATCACAATACCATTCATGAGATGCTTTTCAAGCTATACTACTATTATTAATTGCCATTCAGTACTTCTTCGCGTATCGATATCCGGTCACAGGCTGCCTGTTCATCCCCGCGCCTTCATTCCGTGAATCCATCGTGAAACGAGAGCGTTTTAAATTGGCGCAGGGCACGCGAATCCGCCGCTTGCCGGTTGACGTCTGGCTCTGCGCATTTATTGAAAGGCGCGTTCGCGGTCGCAGGGCCGCTTGCATGCAGCGTGTCGGGACGGATGCCGTCGGGCTTTGCCGGCTTTCGCATTGCCGGAGCGCCGGGGCGCTGCGAGTATTGTCGAACGGGCCGGATGCGCCATTGCCGCCGGACCCGCACCGGACTCCGGACGCCCCCCCGATAACGGGATACGGGCGCAACCAACAGGGAGGATAGTCTCGTGGAGAATATCGGCGTATTCAACCGCGCGAACGGCGCAGAGGCGATCGGCCTGCGCAATCTCGAGCGCGTCTACTGGAATCTCGAAGCGCCGGCACTCTATGAGCAGTCCCTGCAGCGCGACGAAGCGCAGCTCGCCGAAGGCGGCGCGCTGGTCGCGGAGACGGGCGTGCATACGGGCCGCTCGCCCAAGGACAAGTTCGTCGTGCGCGATTCCGACACCGACGACAAGATCTGGTGGGATGCCAACGGGGCGATCACGCCGGAGCAGTTCGACACGCTGCTCCAGGATTTCATCACCCATGCCGAAGGCAAGGAGCTGTTTGCGCAGGATCTGTTCGGCGGTGCCGATCCCGCCTACCGGGTGCGCGCGCGGGTCTTCACCGAATTCGCCTGGCATTCGCTGTTCATCCGCAACCTCCTGCGCCGGCCCGACCGTGACCTGCTGCCCTCCTTCCAGCCGGACCTGACCATCATCGACCTGCCGAGCTTCCGCGCCGATCCGGCCCGCCACGGCTGCCGCTCGGAGACGGTGATCGCCATCGATTTCACCCGCAAGATCGTCCTGATCGGCGGCACCTCCTATGCCGGCGAGATGAAGAAATCGGTCTTCACCTATCTGAACTACATCCTGCCCGAGAAGAACGTCATGCCGATGCATTGCTCGGCCAACATGTCGAGCCCCTCGGACGTGGCCGTGTTCTTCGGCCTCTCGGGCACCGGCAAGACGACGCTCTCCAACGATCCCGACCGTCCGCTGATCGGCGATGACGAGCACGGCTGGGGCCCCAACGGCATCTTCAATTTCGAGGGCGGCTGCTACGCCAAGACGATCAAGCTCTCCGCCGATGCCGAACCCGAGATCCACGCCACCACCCGCCGCTTCGGCACGGTTCTCGAGAATGTGGTGATCGATCCGCAGACGCGCGTTCCGGATTTCGACGACGGCTCCAAGACCGAGAACACGCGCTGTGCCTATCCGCTGGACTTCATCCCCAATGCCAGCGAGACCGGGCGCGGCGGGCATCCCAAGAACATCGTGATGCTCACCTGTGACGCTTTCGGCGTCTTGCCCCCCATCGCCAAGCTGACCAGCGCCGAGGCGATGTATCACTTCCTCTCCGGCTATACCGCCAAGGTGGCCGGCACCGAGAAGGGCGTGACCGAGCCGCAGGCGACCTTCTCGACCTGTTTCGGCGCCCCCTTCATGCCGCGCCCGCCTTCCGTCTACGGCAATCTCCTGCGCGAACTGATCGCGCGCCACCATGTGGATTGCTGGCTGGTCAATACCGGCTGGACCGGCGGCAAGCACGGGATCGGCCGGCGCATGCCGATCCGCGTCACCCGCCGGCTGCTGACGGCGGCGCTCGACGGCTCGCTCTCCAAGGCGGATTTCCGCCGCGATCCGTATTTCGGGCTGGCCGTGCCCACCCATGTGCCGGGCGTCGAGCCGCATATCCTGACCCCGCACAAGACCTGGCGGGACAAGGCCGCCTTCGCCGAGACGGCGCAGAAGCTGATCGACATGTTCCAGGAGAACTTCAAGCGCTTCGAGGGCGAGGTCGATGCCGATGTCAGCGCCGCCGCGCCGCAGAAGCTGATCTGACGAAGCCGATCCGAAGGCCCAATCACGAAGCGCCCGGTCCGACCCCGTCAGGCCGGGCGCTTTGACCATCCGGTCACATCACGCGTGTCGCCCTGCATCGGCGCCGAAATGAGCGATGTAGCGCGGATTGATGCGCGAGACCGGCAGCACCACCAGAACGTCGGTGGTTCCGAATTGCCGGTCGACCACGGCACCGTCGCCGAAACCGGCCCCGAGCCGGAGATAACCCTTGATCAGGGGCGGCAGGGCGGCGAGCGCCGCGCGCGGGTCGACCGCCTCGCGCGGCATGCGCGCCATCGGGACGTGCAGATGCTCATGCGCACGCGCACACCACTCCTCCGGCGCGCGGGCGAAATGCGCAAGGAAACTCAGCGGCAGGGCGAGCGCCTCGGGATCGGTGCCCGTGAGGCTCGCGCAGCCGAGCATGACATCGATACGATGGCGCAGCACATAGCTCCAGATGCCGTGCCAGAGCAATTCCACCGTGCGCTTGTTGCGATAGGGGGCGCGCACGCAGGAACGCCCGAGTTCGAGCACATTCGCATCGGGATGTGCTTCGAGCATCGCGCCGATGGCGTATTCCGAGGCGCTGTAGAACCCGCCATGCCGCCGCGCGACCTCCTGGCGCAGGAGCCGATAGGTTCCCACGATTTCGGGCGCCTCCCCCTGCCCGTGATCGAGCACGAGGAGATGATCACATATGGCATCGAAAGCGTCGGCGTCGCGCCCGGTGACCGATGCCAGCGCATCCGGCTGCGCCGCCATTTCTTCGTAGAAGACGTGATAACGCAGCCGTTGCGCACGAACGACATCTTCCTCATCCACCGCGAGGCGGAGCTCGAGATTGCCGATGCGCCCGATGCAGGCCGCATTCGTCGCGCGTAGCCCGGTCGCTTCGCGGCCTCTGCGATGACCGGCGAAAGTGCCTTCAGGCATCATGATGCCGGCAGCGGCTGCCACCGGTTCAACCGCGCGTGCCTGCAACGCCTCGACGGCGAGCGAGGCCGGTCGCATTTCCGCAATACCTGCCGATACGGATTTCTCGATGGTGGACGCCATTTCCGGAATTTCCCCGATCCCTCACTGCGCAACCCGCTCCGCAGCCGCAACATGCGGCTTCTGCCGCGCTGCGGATCGCGGGCTGTCCGCACGCGATGATCTGCACATTTCACGGGCATCTCATACCGGTTTCACGAAATGATGACAAACCGGAAACCATTCGGGGGCCGGGCCGGTCGATGCGCCATGCCGTTGGCGGGGCCGGGCCTGCGGATTCCGGGGTGGCCGGCGATACCTTCGGTCGCACGCTTATGTGAATTGACGGCGGATGCCGTTTTCAGCATCATTACTCATGCGCTTCCTTTCGACGGTCGCCCTGATCGCGATTCTCGCCGGTCCCGCTCCCTCTGCGGAATCGTCGGCGCGCGCCCTTCCCGAACCGGCGGCAAACGGGAATCCCGAGATGCGGCTCAGCCAGCTGCCGGGCGACACGGTGCCGCGATCCGGTGCCGAATCCGAGGGGGCCGGCAGCTTCACGGGAGCCGGTCGCGAGGCCATCGTGATCAGCGAAGCGCTTCTGCAACGCCCGCCCGCCCGCACCGATTCGACCCTCGACGACCTGTTCGTGCGGCTCGGCGAAGCGGAAGATGCCGCCGAAGCGCGCGGCGTGGTGCTGATGATCAACAGACGCTGGCTGCGCTCGGGTTCGGATACGGCGGATCTGCTGATGTCGCGTGCGCAACAGGCCATGCGGGAGCGCGACCATGCGCTGGCCGTGGAACTGCTCGATCGCATCGTCGCGATGCAGCCGGACTGGGCCGAAGCCTGGAGCCGGCGCGCCGTCGCCTTTCATCGCCTCGGCGATCCTCTCGCCGCAATGGCCGACATCCACCGCACCGTCACGCTGGAGCCGCGCCATTTCACCGCCTGGGCCGGGCTCGGCCATATCCTGCGCGAAGCCGGGGACGAAGCTGCCGCGCTGGCAAGCTACGAACAGGCCCTCAGCCTCCACCCCTACATGCCGAGACTGGAACCGCTGGTGGAGAAGCTGCGCCGGGATCTCTACGGGCTTGACCTGTAGAATTCGTGATCCGGGCACGCATCATTGCGTCGCCGCAGCGCCCCCGCCTCAGCCGCTGTGAACCAGAGGCTGCGTGCGCCAGATCTCCTGCGCATATTCGCCGATGGTGCGATCCGAGGAGAACCAGCCCATGCGGGCGGTGTTCAGGATGGCCTTGCGCCACCATTCCTCCGGACGCCCCCAGAGCGCATCGAGATCGCGTTGTGCCTGCCAGTAGGCGTCGAAATCGGCTGCGATCATGTAGCGGTCGCGCCAGGCTACGGCCTCGGTCAGGGCTGAATAACGGCGCGGCTCATCCGGCGAGAACAGTCCGGTCTCGATCTCGTAGAGCGCACGGGCGAGCCGCGTCGAGCGGTCCAGCGTCGAGGCCTCGCAATAGCCCGCAGCGCGCAGGGCCGCGACTTCCTGGGCATCATGGCCGAAGATCGTGATGTTCTCGGGCCCGACATGAGCGCGCATCTCCACATTGGCGCCATCGAGCGTGCCGATGGTGAGCGCGCCGTTGAGGGCCAGTTTCATGTTGCCGGTGCCCGACGCCTCCATGCCGGCCGTGGAGATCTGCTCCGAGAGATCGGCGGCGGGGATGATGATCTCGGCGAGGCTCACATTGTAGTTCGGCAGGAAGACGAGCTTCAGCTTGTCCCCGATAACCGGATCGTTGTTGATCACCGCGCCCAGATCATGCGCGAGCCTGATGATCTGCTTCGCCTGCGCATAGCTCGCCGCCGCCTTGCCGGCGAAGATCTTGACGCGCGGCACCCAGCCGGCGCCGGGATCGGCCTTGATGGCATTGTAGAGCGCCACCGCCTCCAGCAGATTGAGGAGCTGGCGCTTGTATTCGTGAATGCGCTTGATCTGCACGTCGAACATCGCCGTCGGATCGACGGTGACGCCGGTACGGGCGCGAATCACCCGGGCGAGATCCTGCTTGGCCGCAAAGCGCTGATCGGCGAAGGCGCGCTGGAAAGCCGGGTCGTCGGCATGCCGCTCGAGATCGCGCAAGGCCTGTGGCTGATCGCGCATGCGCGGCCCGATCGTCTCGATGATGAGGCGGGTGAGGCGCGGATTGATCTGCTGGAGCCAGCGGCGGAAGGTGACGCCGTTGGTCTTGTTGGTGATGCGCTCGGGGAACATGCGATGCAGATCGGCGAAGACGGTCTCACGCATCAGGTCCGTATGCAGCGCCGAAACACCGTTGACCTTGCGCGACCCGACAAAGGCGAGATGGCCCATGCGCACGCGCTTGCCGTTCTCCTCGTCGATGATCGACAGCGCCCGCCTGAGCCTGTCATCGGCGCCCGGCAGCGCCGCCACCGCCTCGAGATGCAGCCAGTTGATCCGGTAGATGATCTCCATATGGCGCGGCAGGAGCCGCTCCATCAGCGGCACGGCCCAGGTCTCGAGCGCCTCGGGCAGGAGCGTGTGATTGGTATAGGCCAGTGTCTCGCGGGTGATCTCCCAGGCCCGCTGCCAGGCGAGACCCCGCTCGTCGACCAGGATGCGCATCAGCTCCGCCACCGCGATGGCGGGATGCGTATCGTTGAGCTGGATGGCGACGTGCTCGGCCAGATTCTCGGGCCCCGGGAAGCGGCTGAGATGCCGGCGCACCAGATCCTGAAGCGATGCGGCGGTGAAGAAATATTCCTGCCGCAGCCGCAATTCATAGCCCGCCGGCGTCGCGTCGCTGGGATAGAGCACCCGCGAGATCGCCTCGGCCCGCGCCCTGTGGGCCATGGCACCGACGTAATCGCCATGGTTGAACGCTTCGAGCATGAGCGGCTCGGAAGCGCGCGCCGACCACAGCCGCAAGGTGTTCACATGCGCCCCGCGCCAGCCGACGACCGGGGTGTCGTATGCCTTGGCGAGAACGGTTTCCGCCGGCTGCCAGACGCGATGAATCCGGCCTTCGGCGTCGGTTTCGTCGCGGGTGGTGCCGCCGAAGCCGATCGTGTAGGTCGCTTCCGGACGCTCGAATTCCCATGGATTGCCGACATTGAGCCAGTCCTCGGGCACTTCATGCTGCGATCCGTCGACGATGACCTGCCGGAACAGCCCGTAATCATAGCGGATCCCGTAGCCGATGGCCGGCAGCGAGAGGCTGGCGAGACTCTCCATGAAACAGGCGGCCAGCCGCCCGAGACCGCCATTGCCGAGCGCCGCATCGGCCTCCTGCTCGCGCAGCAGGTCGGGATCGACCCCCAGATCGTTCAGCGCGTCGGCGAGCGGCTCCATCAACCCGAGATTGCTCACCGAATCGCGAAAATTGCGCCCGATCAGGAATTCCAGCGAGAGGTAACAGACGCGCTTGCCGGCCTGACGATAGGTCTCGCGGGTCGATTCCATCCAGCGGTCGACGATCCGGTCACGCACGGCCAGAGCGGTCGCGAGATACCAGTCATGCAGACTGGCATGGGCCGTATCCTTGCCGACGGCATAGACGAGCTTGTCGGTGATGGCCGCACGCAGACGTGCGCGCATCGCCTCGCGTGAATTCGCCCCCGCCTCCGCCGCGGCCCCGACGCCTCGACGCGCCTGATCGTGATCCTGGTTTTCGTACACCGTCGTTCCGCTGTTCTGTGTGGCCGAGGGGGTGCACTGAACGAAAAAAGCCCAGCTGAATTCGCCCCGTTTCGCATGCTGACTCTGAACCGTAATTTATATGGATGAATATCCGCGACGCGGTCAAGCAGACGGGCACGAAAACGGCGTATTCGCCGGTGTTTTCGCCGTTTGTACACAGATTTTACACGTGAAGCTTTGCCTTTTCCGGGCATTGCATCCGCCGGGATTTGCTGCAAACTCCCTGCGATGCAGCGCGATACGGGCGTGTCGTGCCCGGTATGCGCGCCTCACGGGTGCCGGATTTCCTCAAGACGGGCGGATGGGTTTTGGCAGAGATTCTGGAGAATATCGTCGCGTTCGTTTCGGCCAATGCCGGCTACGCGCCCCTCGTCGTGGGTCTGCTGGCCTTCGTCGAATCGCTGGCGATCATCTCGCTGTTCGTACCGGCCACGATGACGCTTCTGGCGATCGGCGCGCTCGTTGCCGCGTCGGGTATCGAATTCTGGATCGTCTGGCTGGCCGGCACGATCGGCGCGATCTGCGGGGACATGCTGTCTTACGCGATCGGTCGCCGCTATGATGGCGCCACCCTGCGCATCTGGCCGCTCAGCCGCTATCCGAATCTCGTCGAACGCGCCCAGACGGGTCTGCGCCAGCACGGCGCCTGGTGGCTGTTTGCCGGGAAGTTCTTCGCGCCGACGCGTACGATCGGGCCCCTGCTCGCCGGCGTGAGCGGCATGCCGCTGCCCTTGTTCAAGGCCGTGACCTTCGCCGTCGCCATGGTCTGGGTCTTCGTCCTGCTGGCGCCGGGCGCGCTGATCGTCACCCTCATCGCGGATTGAGGCCGGGCGCTCTACACCGCCAGCGCCTCCGCCGTCGGCTGGGCCGGCTCGGCGCCCGCC
>SL_7KL_010_BRINEDRAFT_10001340_pt1 | contig 11827 bp, 9 predicted proteins | sample SodLak_010_BRINE_FD_10663 | JGI IMG/M metagenome (IMG submission 10663)
ACCCGGGCCAGCTCCGCCCTACGGCGAGCACCCTCCGCATCAATCATGTTGTGCGCCTCGTCCCTCGCCCGGCGCGCCTCAGTCGCCATCGCCTGCAACCCTGCAAGCTGCTCGGTACGGCTCGCATCGACCCTGCCCCGCTGCTCACCCTCCTGGTCACGCAACCTGCGGTGCATACGCCCCGCGTCACGCGGGTTCCGCCCCAGCCCGGCACCCGACAGCTCCGACAAGCCATCAAACCGGGACGCATCGAACTGCCGGCCGATGTCGCCTAGCTGCACTTCCGTGTTCGACTCGAGCCGGGTCCTTGCCGCAGCCTGACGTGCCAACGCCTCCTCCATCTGCGCTGACGCCTGCCGGCGCCGATGCGACAGCTCCGCAAAATCATGGGGGGCCAGCGGCGGCAACACCGAGTCCGGATGCTCCCCCGCCTGGCTCGACGGCGCCGTCGACATCGACTGTCGCGGACGGTTCGCCAGCGGCGACGCCGCGTTCGTATTGAACGCCCGCCACGTCTCCAACCCCACCTCGCCATCCGTCTCAAGGCCCAGTTGCCCCTGAAACGCACGCACCGCGTTCCGGGTCGCCTCGTCGTACGTCCCCGACACGTCGATCTGATAGCCGGCCCGCTGCAACTGGCCCTGCAGGTCCCGAACGTGCGCGCCCTCGGCGCCCTCCCGCAACCGGGGAAACGACACCGACGTCTCCTGCCCGTTGGCAGCTAGACGGTCCACCGACGACCGCACATTGTCGAACGTGCGCCCCCCCGACAGGATGTCCTCCGCGATCCGAGCCAGCCGGGCGTCGCCGTCCTCCCCGCCGTACGACCCGTGGTTCCCAGTCGAAAAGCTGCTGCCGATAGTGTCGGTCAGCCCAACCCCACGGTTCCCGAAAATGGCCTCGACCCGTGCGGCAACCGCGTCAAGGTCGCCTGCCTCGATCAGCCTTGCGTCGATCCCCACACGCCCCTCCGCGCCGTCGCCTCACCCGTGCGCCCCGCCGTGGCACTCACCCCTGCAGACGGCCCACCGCCGCCCGCAACGCCAGCAACTCGAGCAGCATCGGATCGTGCTTTTCCAACTGCTCAACAACCTCGTCAGTTGACACCGTCAGTTCATGGCCGGCTTCTCCGGTGGTGCCGCCGGCCTCGTCTGTCGCCAGTTCGACCGGGACATCCGGGTCGCCACCCAGCGCCTCCCTGACAGCCCTGCGCTTCTCGTCGCTCATGTCCATGCCCAACCTCCTAGATCGTGACGGTGTGAAAGTGGCCTGGGACGTTGTGGTTGTGGTTGCCGCTGCCCGTTTCGTTTTGCTGTGACGTGAAGTTGGGCCCCGAGCCGGACCCGCCGGTCCATGTCGGCTGGGACGTGGTCCGCGAACCGGACGGGATCGACGTGTTGAAAAACGTCCGTATCCGCGACCCGTTCACCCGCACCCACGCACCGGAGTGTCCGTTCAGGTCGATGCGGTAGCCCTTGATCTCCACACCCTTCCCAAACCCCGCCCCCCCCTGGATGACAAAATCGGCGTTCTGGCTCTGGCCGGCCGTCAGGATCACGTCCCCTGGCGACGACTGCGTGAACGTCCCGAGGTGTTCGCGGATCCGGGTCAAACCGATGTTGAGTTCGTTCGAGGCCCCATCACCATCGCTGATTACGATGCCACCCGACCCGATCGTGACATCGCCACCGCCGGCAGAGATCTGCCCGCCAGCACCGATGTCAAGCGCCACGTTCAGCGTCCCGGCATCTAGCCGCCCGACGACGACCGACCCAAACTGCGCCTCGAACAGCGCCGCCCCCGCATCGTCCTGCGCCGCCGCAGCGTCGATCGCCGCCTGCAACGCCGCCGCATCCGCAGCCTCAACCTCGGCCCGCAACTCCCCCTCAACCGACGCCAAATCCGCCTCCTGCACGAACCCGGCCGTCCGGCCCGCCTTCGCTTCCGCACGGCGCACCCCAGGGTCCGGCAACGCCGGCCCCTGATGCACCTGCTGCCTGTCGTCAGCCACGTTCAGCCCTCCCCCTATGCGCCCACACCGTCATGCCCTCCACCGTCACATCGCCCTCGCCACGAACCCCAAACGTCGCCTCCACCGACGGCCCAGGGGCCGGCCACACCCGCAACATGCGACCGTCAGGGCCCAACGGCCGGTCGTACACCGTGCCGCCCACCGGGCCCGCCCCCCACGGGCCCGGCCGCGCCTCCGCCTCCACAACCCGTCCCGGCCCCTTCGCCGCCACACCAAACCGATGCCAGAACGCCCGCTGATGGCCGTCCCCCATCGCCAACGTCGCCGTCACCACCTCCACCGGCAGCAGCGCGTCCGACGTCGGCCCCGCACCGTTCCACGGCAGCTCCGGCGACATGCGCACCAGCCCCGCCGACGTCGACAGGTACACCGCGTTGCGGTACCGGCGGATCGCCGTCACATCACCGCCACCCGGCACCACCAGCTCAGTCCACGCCCCATCCTCACCCTCAAGGTGGAAGCACCACAGCCGGCCGTCCCGCACCGCAAACACGTTGTCGCCCGCCGCCCCGACCGGGCCACCTTCCGACGCCGAAGCGAGCGGCCTGTCGAGCCGGCCGAACTCCTGCCCGTTCGTGTGCCACACCCTGCCGGCCTCGTCGGTCCACACGACCGCCCCAGCGGTCGGCCAGTAGGCCACATGCTCCGGCGCCTGCGGACCGATCCCGAACCGCAACTCCTCATACTCCGACTGAGACGGGGTACCCCGAAACAGGAACACCCCCTCCGTCGACATGACCAGCAGCCCAATGTCGACCGGGAACAGCCCGACAATCCGATGGTCCTCGTTGGCCTGCCCCACGAACTGCACGTCGATCGGATCGAACGAGTCCGACTTGGCAGGTTCCGAATACCACAGGGCGTTCCCACGCCGCGTCGCGTTCGACGACGACAACGCAGAGTCCGGATCGACGTTCCACCGCACATCGCCCAGCACCAGAAAGTCACCCCAGGTGGCCGCCACGTTCGCGTACGGCATCTGGCCCGACCCGTGCGACGTCGGATACCGCGACGTCAGCACCTCAGACTTGAGCGTGCCGCCGTCGCGGTACACCACCAGCGCCTCCGTGCCATCCTCCCCCGACGCGAACAGGCCGGCGGACGTCCACCGTCCCCCGGCCAGCCACGGCACCACCGTCAACGGCCGCACCCCCGACGCCGACACCGTCCCAAACGACGCCGCGCCCTGGTCGGCCCCATCGTCGGGAAGCTCAAACACTGCCACCTGCGCGCCATCCACGCCGGCCACCAGCCCGTCAAACGTCAACACCGGCCCCTCAAGCGGGGCAGTCTGCCGGCCGCCCCACTGCGAACGGATCCGCCCGTCAGGCTCAAACATCACCCCCGACAGGCGGGTCCACTGGCGCCGCGAAAACTCCGTCGACGCGGTGCCGTCCTTCACGCCGCCACGGAAATCCGACAGATCCAACGTCTCGGCCATCAGAGCCTCCACCGGCGGCGCCGGTCAATCCGGCCGCCACGCTGGAACGGCGACGTGTCGTCCGCCCGCAGATAACGGATCCGCATGGACTGCGCCGCGTCACCCCACTCCTGCAGGTAAAAATCAGCCCTGCCAGAGTCGTCACCCTCCTGCACCAGCAGACGTGACGCCGCCGCATAGGCAAGCGCCATGTGGAACTCCGTCTCAAACGCCGGCGTGTCATTGTCGGCCGCCAACCGGGGCGGATGCCGGTAGCCGCGCACCGCCACACTGCCCTGCCGTTCCGGGGTCGGCCACAGCAGCAGCCGCTCCGCGTCGACCCGCGCCCACACCTGCGGGTCACCGTCCTGCCCGCCCAACTGGTCGATGTCCGACACCACCACCGACCGCAGCCGGCCACCGTCCCACGACACCGCAGTGATCCGGCGCAACTCCACCGGAAGCTCCACCGTCGCCACACCTGCGTCGGCAACCACCCCCGCCTCGGTGTAAAGGAACGGCCAATCAGCCTGCCCGCACAGCTCCCGGTGCGCCTCGTCCAGCATCGCGTCAAGCCGGCCGTCCGGCGCCAGCTCCTCGGTACGGATACCCGACAGCTCCCGGGTCCGCTCTCTCAGCCCTGCAAGGTTCACCGCAGCCCCTCTCATAGGCGAAGGCCGGACCGGGAAACCCCGGCCCGGCCTTCGATCACGTCAGCCGCTCTAGGCGGGCTGGACGTCCGGACGCTTCAACACCAGGTTCGCACGACGCTCGCTCGTGCCGATCCCGCAAATCGACGCGATCGGAGTCACAAAGTCGAGGGTGCCGACAATCTGCTGCGCATCGTGCATCTTCATCCAGTTGTCGTTCAAATACTTGAACGCCCAGGTGCCGATGTCGAGGAAGTAGGCCGTGTCCGCCTCACAATCCGGGTCCAGACGCATCTCCACGTTGCCGAAGTAGACGGCACGAAACTTGGTCTGCGCGTCCTTGTCGGCGCTGGCACCGTCGAGGTTGACGTACCGGACCTTCTCGTCCAGATGGTCGACGTACTCCTCGAAGATGTTGCGGCCCGCAACAATGTGGGTGAGCTCGTGCTGCGAGCTCGTAGACACCTCAAGGTCGTTCTCCGCAGTGCGGAACACCTTGAGGATGTTCGGATATTCGTCGCGGCCCATCACCAGCTCAGGGGACCGCCAGTAGTCACGAGACGGATCAGAGTCAGGGTCGATCCCGCCGACCTCACCGTCCGGGGCGACCAGCACCGGGAACGAGTCGATAGAGCCGGACGCCGGCACCGCCGCGTGCAGCGCCTGCGCCAGCTTCTTCGCATGCCCCTTCTTCGCCGCCTCGATGTGGGTCTTGACACGGTTCACGACCTGCGTCTTAGACCCCGAGTTCATCTCGATGTCGCGGTGACGCAGCCGGGTCTTGGAGATCAGCGGCATCGTCCACTCGTACTCTGCCGCAGTGATGATGTCGTTGTCGACGTCGGTGGAGAACGTGCCGGACGCGTCGGTCCAGTCGGTGCCGTCCAGCTCGTCGGCCTCGAGGTTCATCACGAACGTGCGGCCCTCGTCGGAGCCGGCGTTCTCACGGAACAGGTCGAGGGTGGGATGCCGGAGGAGCACCTGGTCCTGCAGATCCTCACGGATGGACTCGAGCGTGGTAGAAACCAGCTCGGTGAAACGCTCAACGCCAAGGGATGCCATGTCGGGTCGACCTCGTTAGGTTAGGCGCCGGCACCCATCACCTGTTCCCACGCCCGTTCCGCCGCGTCGGCGGTGTCCTTCGGGGCGGGCCGCTGCCCACCGCGGGTCGCGGTAGACGAACGGGGGGTGACGCCGGATGCGGCGCGCTTTTTCCTGCGGACAGCCGGGTCAGGCGTCTGCCTGGCCGGCGCTGGCTTCCGCGTCTCCCATGCCCTCGCCGCATATGCGCGACGCAGGTCGGTGATCCGATGCTGACGTGCGTACTCGATCAGCTCCCGAAACTCGGCCTTTTCGGCCTCGAGCTCCCGGTACTGCAGCCCTTCGGACTGCTTGATCTGATCCCACTCGGACAGGTAGTGCTGCACCACCTGCTGCTGACGTTCCTGCTGCTGACGCTGCTCCTGGTCCTGCTTGAGCTGCTGCTTGAGCTCGTCCACCTCGGCCTGCGGGTTACGTTCGTCGATCGTCTTGTTCACCGTCAGCCCGAAGGCCTCAGCGAATGACTCGTCGAGCTGGCCGTGGTCCGCCAGATGGCGGATCACCTTGGCGACACCCAACGTGGCGTCACCAGTCGATGATGCGATCTCCGCAGCGAACTTCACCGGGTCCTGGGAGCGTTCCTGCACCCAGGTGGTGAGCCGTTCGTACTGCTCTTGGACCTGCTGCGTCTGCTGCTCGAGCTCACGCCGCTTGTCGGCGAGCTCTTGCGTCTTGCGGGTGTAGTCAGCCTGCCGAAGTGCCGACTCCTTGACGGGAACCTCGGTTCCGTCGGGGAGGCGGATCACGTCGTCGTCGGACACCGTTACGGGGTCCGCGTTGCCGTCACCTTCGGCGTCGCCCTCGTCTGCGTCGTCCGCCGGTTCGCCGCCGCCATCGCCCTCGTCGAGCTCGTCGTCAGGGTCGGGGTCGTCCTCCCCGTCGCCGTCGACGGCATCGGGGCCGTCGAGTTCGGGGTCGGTGCCGGTCGCGTTGTCCGGTCCCTCGTCGGGGTTGCCGTCGTCTGCGCCGAGCGCGTCGAACGCGTCTGCGATCGTCATGTCGAGGTCGTTTGCCATCCGGTGCTCCCGTGAGGCCGCCCTGCCCAGCTACCCCGGCCCGGGTAATGCGCCCGGGCTGCAGGACTGGCGGTACGGCTTGCTCTGTCGGTTCACGGGTGCGCCCGGCTGTGGCCGGACGCATGTCCGGGCGGACATGGGAAGCCCCCAGCCGGGTGGCTGGGGGCTTCCGGTCCCGTGGTAGCGATTACGGGGAACTGGGGGTCGCTAGTCGGCGCTATCGGGTCCTGAACACTTTCGGCCGAAAGAGGTGGGTGATACGGCGTCCTATCGGCCTACATTCCACTCCATATTGCGAAATCCGTCCACCTATTGTTACTGGAGTGCGAGAACACGCGGAACCCGTGCCGGGTGTTCGGCCCGAACGCAGCCTGGTCGCCGGCCGACAAGGCGTGGGTCAGGTACAGGTGGCCATTCACATACACCCGGACCATCTCCCCCACACACTCGACCTTGAGGCGCATAGTGACCCCCGCCGCCGGGGCGTAGTCGGCGGTCGCCAGCGCGGTCAGCGTGCCGCCCTCCATCTTGCGTAGGTCAAGGTTCGTGTTGCCGAACCACACGGCTAGGAAGTTGTCGATGTCGGCGACCCGGAACGCGATCCCTGGAGAGGTATTCCTCAGAATCGACACCTCGATATGTGCGTCGGCGGTGTCGAAATCGGCAGCAAGCGCGAGGTTTCCCGATCCGCCTTGGGTGCGTAGCTCGTTCTCGGCCACGACCCACGTCCCTGCCAGCGCCTCCCACTCCACGGCAGGGTGGACGTAGGCGTGCGACTCGACCCGGCCTGGCGCCTCCCAATCGACAGGGCGGTCAAAAGTGTCCCACCCTTTCAGTCGATCCAGCCCGAGGGCTGCCCGCTGCCAGGGAGGCCGAACAGCAGGGTCGAGGTCGACATTCCGCCATAGGCCAGTCAGCCAATCGCCGCTGCCTGAGTTCGTGGGGACGCCAGAGACCCAGAGGTCCCATCGCAGCGGGGTTCCGGGGATCGGGACGAATGTCGAGCGGTAGTGGCGAAGGTCGAAGGTGAACTCCGACAGCGGGAGTGGGTCGCGGCTTCCAGTCCACGATAGGCCGTCGTCTGAGGTCAAGTAGTAGAGGCGGGTCTGGTCCTCGCGGTCCGGGTCGCGGTCGTTGAGGAGCAGGAAGTAACGGCCTTCGACCCGCTGGACATCCAAATGCCAGGGGGACATGCCTGCGGGTGTCGGGGTGGTGGTCGGTTCAGACCAGGTGAACCCGCCGTCGGTAGAGGTGCGACGCTGCACCACCGAGCTAGAGAACGACGAGGACGCGCGGACGGTCCACATCGACCAGTCGCCATTATCCTCGATGACTACGGCCGGTGACAGGACACGCGCGGGCCAGTTGTCTGCTTCCTCTATGACGTTGGTCTTGCCCGTCCAGTTCACCCCATCGGTGCTGTGCTGCCGATAGATCGCCTCGCGCTCCTCGCGCTCGACTGGACGGTAGAACATCACGAGCCGGTCGTTGTCGGCGTCGTAGACAAGATCGGGGTCCGAGTTGTAATCGAACCCATCCGCCTCAACCTCAGAGAGAGGCACGATGGGATTGTCGATCCCCTCGGGCTCCACCCAGGACACACCATCGTCTGACACTACGATGGAAGGGTTCTCACGGTCAGAGTCAGGGAACGGAGTGAACGCCATCCAGTAGCGCCAGCCATTCCAGCCTTCAGGAAAGAACAGCACGTCAGGGTGTGTGACCGAGGGCTGCCCGTCGTAGGTGGGGATGTCGAGAGGGATTCGCGCTTCGGCCCCAGCGAATCTTCCAGCCCTTTCGGTGACTCCAGTAGCGACGCTATCGACGTACGCCTGCGTGGCATACGCACCACTAGCGACCCACCCGGTCCCGTCGTACGCGAGGGCATCGCCAGACGCCGCGCCAGCGGTGTCGACGTCGGTGAGGTCGCCGAGCGGCACCACCGGGCCGGGGTCGCCCTGCGGACCTTCCGGGCCCTCTGGCCCCTGCGGGCCCACATCGCCCGTATCACCCTTCGGGCCTGTATCGCCCTTCGGCCCGACAGGGCCCACCTCACCAATCTCGCCCTGCGGGCCAGTTCCGCCCTGCGGGCCTTGGGGGCCTACCGGCCCCTGCGGCCCTTCTGGCCCTTCCTCCCCTTGGACCCCTTGGACGCCTTGCGGCCCTTGCTCGCCTTGNATCCCCTGTTCACCCTGCACTCCTTGATCGCCTTGAACACCTTGCGGCCCCTCGGGCCCCGTTCCACCCTGCGGACCAACCTCACCCTGCGGGCCAACCTCACCCTGCGGGCCAACCTCTCCCCGCGGCCCCTGCGGGCCGGCCGGGCCCGCAGGTTCCGGACCGACCAGCCCCGTCGCCCCGTCCAGCAGATCGAACAACGAAACAGACGCCTCACCGGACGGCAGATAGACCGACCGTCGCGTCCCAGCCGCCCACGGATACCGGACCGTGACGTTCAACTGCACACCGGCCGGGTCGACCTCCACAGCGGACAGCGCCGGCACGTCCAAACTGACCTGACCGTCAGCGCCCGACGTCGCCTCGACCGTGGACGGCTGATACCACCTCCCCGTCGACGTGTCACGCCACGAACGCATCGGCGTCGCCGCGACCCGCACACCTTCCAGAGGCTGCGACGACGCGACGAACGTGCCGTAGAGCTCTACCGTGCCAACCGCCATGTCAGAACCCCTCCGGCGCCATACCCATGCCCAGGTCAAGCTCGGTGCCGCCCATCTGAGCGTCCCCCGCCATCGTCTGGAACTGCTCCACAGCGATCACGTTGTCCTGCGTCACCGGCCCGACCGGATCGCCAGTCCCCGCGTCAATCTCCGACGTGCACACCCGGCAGGTCACCGTGCCGCCACCAAGATCCACCGCACCCGGATCCATCGCGTCCAGCCCCTCGAGCAGCATCCCATCGTCCATGCCGCCCATACCGGCGCCAGCCATCATCGGATCCATCATCGTCCAGCCTCCCTACAGCACGTCGCCGGCCATCTGCGCATCCAGGGACGCCGGCGGCCCCCCGAACCCGGTCATGTCAGCCGGCGCACCCTCACCAGGTTCACCCGCCGGCTGCCCCTGCACCGGTGCGCCCTCCTGTGGCACCCCGCCCTCCCCCGGCGTCGGCACCGGCTGCAACATCACCTGCGGGTCGTAACCCAGGTCACGCAACGCCTGCCGGATCGCCGGCGTCGGGTCATACCCGGCGGCCTCAAGAGCCGGCGCGATCTCGTTGAGAGTGCGCAGACCGCGGTTCTCCCGCGTATGCGGGTTTTCCGCCTGCGTCGACCCCCCCTCGACCTTCACCTCAAACTCGCCACGGATCGCCGTGCGGTCCACTTCCGGCCACCGTGCCCCCATCTCCCCCGAAATGCGGACCGCACGAGGCTCGTCTAGGAACTCCTGGCACAGCAGCAGCATCCGGGTCGCCGTGCCCGCCCCGCCAAGCTCGACCTCCGCCACCTTGTCTTGCGCACGCAGCGACGCCACCCCGTCCACCACCGCAGCCGCAGTCGCCGACATGCGGTCCGCGCCGACACCGCCAGCCTGAAAGTCGTTGATCCCCGCGACCTTGCGCAGATAGTCCTCAACCTCGTGATGCATCGCATACACGTCGTTGTCCAACGGCTCACGCACCACGTTGTGCACCATGTCGCCCAGCAGCACCCCGTTCGGGACGTCCACCGGGATCGACACGTCCGCCTGATCGGACTCGATACCGGACCGCACCCCCTCAGACATCGCCCTCGAGTCGATGAACGTCTTGTTCCCCGACCGGCGAGCGTTCTCGAGCCGCAACGTGAACAGCTCGTTGAGCATCTGCTGCAGGTTCGCGATGTTCTCGACATCGCCGAACCCCCAAAACTCGGTGCCCGACGCCTGATAGTTGCGCAAATGCACGAACGGCGGGTAGCCGTGCTCGTAACCGAGCTCGTCGTCGAACAGCGGCTCCTGCGCCCCCAACTGGAACACCAGCAGCCGCCGAGCCTTCATGTCGTAGAACTCGTAAAACGTCGCCGTGTCCCCCACCGCCTCGGACGCATACCCGGCATGTTCACGTTCCGCCCGACGGCGCCACTCAGACGCATCATCGTGCCCGTGACGGCCCGAACCGGCCGTATCGGGGCGCAACTCCACGTCCGCGAACGCGTCGTTCGCCTCGATGTCAGCGATCGGCAGGGTGATCCGCTGCGCCACCCAACGGGCATCCTCGATGTCGACCGTGTCCGGTGGCACCAGCATGTCGTAGGGCGGCACATACTCCACGAACGGCTCGTCAACGTCGATCACGAGGTCTTCGTCGTCGACCTGGTCGACCAGCTTCTCCGCATCCGTCGGCGGCTCGCCCTGCAGCCCGGCGAGCTCCGCGTCCCGCTCTACCAGCGACGCAAACCGGGACTCGAACTCGGCGTCGTCGACCTCCTCCCGATGCTCCACATGATGCCAGCCGACCTTGAGGAACCCGTCCCCCAAGATCACCATGTCCCGGGTCGCCTTCCGCAACGCCGACGTTGCCCGTGCCCGATGCCAAAAGTAGGCCAGCACCCCGTCCGCGGTCGCCGCGTTGTCCTCCGCCTCCGGACCGCCACCCCACGGCGTACACAGAAACACCGGATCGCGCGCCACCGTCGACGCCAACATGACGTTCACATGCGGCAACGTCATGTTCACCACGTCATAGGCCAGATCGAACTGGTCCGGCAGCTCCCCCGCCGACACGACCTGTTTCGCCGCCTCCAACGACCCCGTCCGGTACAACGTCTCGAGAGCACGCCACCTGCGGTGCCGCGGTAACGCCGTCTGCAACGCATCGTCCACGATCCGCTGCGCATCCTCGAGGGCGTACGGTTCGGTATCGCTCACAGCCGGCTCCCGGTCGACAAGGTCCGTGCGAACGTCTGCCGGCCCGACGCCGACCGGTCGGCCGGCGCGTACGGGTCACCGGGAAGCGACATCACATGCCGGCGCGGTTCGCTGTCACCGGTGCGCTCGTCTGTGGCACCCGCCCCAACCTCCTCGGTCAACACGTACAGCCAGATCGCCGTCGACATCACCAGATCGTCGTGCATCCCCACGTCTGCAGCGACCCTCCCGTCGTCACGGGTCACAAACGCCCCCAGCTCATGCCGCAACAACGGATGAAGACCGCCGACCGTCTCAAGGTCGTCGCCCAGGTCGTACCGCAGCCACGTCGCCAGCCGGTCCACCACCAGCGGACGGCGCGCAGCCGTCATCGGGAACCCAAACCGTGTTTCCACCCTCCGCCGACGATGCCCCGTGTAGGTGTGCACATACAGGTTCGGGTACTGCAACGACGACGTGAGCTCACCCAACGGCGTGTCCCCGTAACCGCCCTGCGCCTCCACCACCAGCAACGCCCCACCACGGAACGCCCCCGGGAACCGCAACCCCAGCAGGTTCGCCTGCCGGGCCGCATCCAACGGCTCCACATCGTTCGCGTGCCAATAGCCGTAAATCTGCGGCACACCGTTCCGGTCGAACCAGCCCACCGTCATCGCCGTGTAGTCCCCGCCAGTACCCGACGCCGGATCCATCGACAGGACAGGTTTCGCCCACAACGGCGCCCCATCCAGCGCCTCCG
>SL_7KL_010_BRINEDRAFT_10001342_pt1 | contig 11810 bp, 10 predicted proteins | sample SodLak_010_BRINE_FD_10663 | JGI IMG/M metagenome (IMG submission 10663)
GCCAGCCGATGTAGTCCTGAAAGGCCCGCAGGTAATACGGGATATCGCGCAGCGGATCACGAGTGGTCGGTTTTTTAGCACTCATCGATTCAGCCCATCCGGCTCGACAATGGCGGTTCCGGCCTGCTGAAGAAGTTGGCAATCCGTCCGATAAGCTCAACTTGCACATAGACCCACAGCAGAGGAAGAAAATGAAAAAGCATTCGATTAGCTGAGTCCGTTTCTCCATATCGCAGGGGTGAACGGAAATAAGTCATCAAAATGATAATCCCCAGACACAGCCCAACTGCATGCAGGATCGCGTCATGTGAACGAATCACGAAACCTTGGGCAGACCTGATTCTGGCATAGACAACCCCAACCAAACCAAAGAGTGTCAACCAAACCAAAGCGCCCCAATATGCAGGGTTTAATGTATTTTTACTGAAGTAATACATATTTGTGAGCATATGTTCCTGACGCGAATAGGCTGCGAATATCACCCCGATTACTACAAACAACCACCCTATCAATAAAATTGACCGCGGCTTCAAGCGTAGTACTGCTGCCAGCGCAAAAGCCACACCCAATGAAAGATACCCAAAGATCATCACTAGATATTGCTGTGCGCTAACAAAAGAAGTTTCATCTAAAACTAACGTTAGCCAATGAAGATAGGGCAGCGCGGCCACTCCAGCCGCCAAGAATGCCATCATTCCAATGCGCTTGTCTTTTTGAAACGCAAGCAACACTGCTAGAAAAACCAATGCAAATATGAAGCCCTCCATCCGCGTGATCGCAACTGCCACAGATAGCAATGCGACCACAAAGATATAACCAGTCACCCCCTTCGGGTTTGACGAGAGCAAAATGGTTTGACCAAACAGCGCTAAGAGTCCTGCCGATAGCAAATGATGATTCAAATACACACTGTTCATCAGGAACATACTATTGCTGGCAAACACAAAAAACCCTAAAGCCAACAGAACAGCCGTGGCTTCCTTATATTTATCGCAACGCTTCTCAGTGCTTGATAGGGACCGGTAGGCGAAGTCAGTCACAAATATTGCTAACCCGATAGCCATTAAAGGGAACAGTTGACTTAAATAAAAATTCGGTGACGCGAGAGTTGACAAGTGCGCCAAGCTAAGATTCACCAAAGGAAAACCATTATGTAGCAAGCCTCGCGGGTCCGCGCTCCAGAAAGTGAAGTAATAGGAATCCCCGACGATCCATAAGTTTGCGGAGAAGTAATACCCAAGAATACTGTATGTACCAACGATGAAGATCGCTACCATAGGGACTTGCAAATCTCGTAATACGACGCCATTGCCATTTGTCTGTTTTCTAAGACGTTGGATACTGAACAATACGGCAAGTACTAAAACCAAGGACAGAAACAACACCACTGAAAAGACATTAATCTGGCTGGACCAACCGTATCCACCCTCCACACCCAGCATGTTAAATGCCACCCAGATCACAGCCCAGATGCCAACCCCCATGTGCAGACTCAAGGCGCATGCACTGAGCACTCCAATAGCTGGCAAACAGACGCGTAGAAGAAAAAACCCGCACAAGAAGAGGCATAGATAAACGGCTAATATAAAAAAATAGGTGACCATCAAATTTTTGGCTGGGGGATTATATGAAGATGGTCGCCACAATCCATCAAGAACAAATCACGCATATCACTGGCTTGGGGATTCGCATACAAGATGACGACTTTAGCCGATGCTATATCATTGTTCGGAGCAACACCCATTGCCTGAGGATCGTACCAAAAGAACGCAAATGGCATATAACCGGCTTGTGTTTTAAGTTTTGGCGCGCAGATCTTTGGCAGCGTCTCATCGAGAACGGATATAAGCCCTGCTGAGCTGAGTAACTCTGCGGAGAAATGAGTATGTGCGTTTACAATAACGGAGCCTGCATAGGCTGATTGGAGCAACTGCATCACTGAAAATTGATGCGAGTCACTGAATTTTCTCAACCTTGATTGCATCGGATCAACAGCAATATATCTTGACAGCGTAAAGGGTTCTTTTGCACTCATATTCAATGGCTCAAATAAGATAAACATGCTGAAAATAGCCATAAATAAAACAGACAGGTGGCGCAGCTTTATGCGAGCTTTAAGATTATCTAATAAGCTCATTGCCAACCAACCTCTTTTGCAATAAAGACAGCTGTTTGCCATGAGCGCTGACTGAGCCGATTATGGAAAAACCCATGCGCAAGTAGAAGGCAATTGCGCGGTTGTCGTCCGCCTCCTGAGTCTTTACATACAGGGTCTTAGCCTGGCGGTGGGTCAGCCATTGCTCTGCGCGCTTCACGAGGCGCGAACCACAACCACGGCTGCGCAATTCCGGACAAGTGAAGATAAGGACGATCTCTGGGCCCTCTGGCTGCATGACTCCAGCATCTTCAGAAGCTCTATTTGATCCAAATTTGATTAACAACCGATAACTTGACAATACAACCACCGGAAACCAGGCTGGTCGCCAAAGAAGGCGTCTCTTTAGCGTCGCAGATTGCAAGCTTAGTACACAGGCGGCGATAATTGAGTTACCAAGCTCAGGGTCGCGCTCAACGAAGACCATCTCTTTGCTAGAGTTAGCCAGGAAGCGATAAAAAGCACGAGCATAGCGGTCACCAAACCCAGAAATGATCGAATCTGGGAGTGAGTCAATATGCATCTTACTGAGCGTCGCAATGTCCCTCTTTGTCAGCTTATCTTCGACTACGCTCATCAACCGGGAATGCGATGCTGTTGGAGGTATTGGAGTGTTACCCGGACATTTTCTCGTACCTCCCGCTCACCATATCCTGGGTAGGTTGGCAGTAGCACTAGTCGGTCGGCGGTATATCGCGCATTGGGACACTCTTTGAAAAAGTCCTTAAATATCTCGAGTTCTGCAGCACTTCTCATGTGCTGAATTGCTAAGTCGCGACCATGACGCATCATGTAACGAACATAGTCCCAACGATCTTCTACCTGAATGGGAAACTGTAGGTAGATGTGTGATCCGTCCTCTCGCCATGGCGCCAGGATGACGCCCTCCTGGCCACTCAACCCCTCATGGTAGATTCGAGCCATGTGAAGGCGTGTCTGAGTATCACGATCAAGTTTTGGTAACTGCCTTTGAATTAAACGCGCTTGCATTTGCGTCAATTGACGCCGATAGGTTGCCGGCAATTCTTCCTTTCTTATCGGATTATTTTCGGTTTGCACTACCTTATTGACGGCATTGATACCCTTGATGGCGCCGTAACGAAAAATCTTAAATGTTAGCCAAGAATAAATTGGTCGCGCGGTTAAGGTATCCCCAAGAAGACAATTTGCTATCCGCTTCATCAGTTTCGGCGTGCTCTCATTAGGTAAGATATCAACTTCACGACGAATTGATTCCGCTAAAGCAGCATTCCTAGTAACGACCATCCCGCCGTAAAAAGCGTTTATGTTTTTGGCTCGGCCGAAGCTGAATACGGAGGCATCACCAAAACTCCCAACGAATTGACCACCAGATCGAGCTCCAAAGGCCTGCGCCCCATCCTCAATCAAAGGCACGCCTCTTTCGTCACAGATTTTCCGAATTTGTCCAATGTCACACGCCAATCCATGCAAGTGAGTAACCATTACTGCGGCGGTATGGTCATCGACGAGGTCTCTTACTTGCCCGGCATCAATGTTGCATGTCTCAGGCTCAATATCCGCAAATACAGGTTGCCCACCCGCACAGAGAACCATATTGACTACATCATGGATTGTGTAAGGAGACATAACCACATTAGGGCGTTCTGACGTAACCAACCTGGCAAGAATAAGGTAAAGCCCAAACCGCGCTTGGGGGACACAGATCGCATGGTTGACACCAAGCATTGAAGCGACCTCTGATTCGATACCCGCGCGGTAGTCGCATTTTCCAGGCTTGATGGCATGACTGAATGCACTCAAGTAATTACTTGGACTCCCATAGAAGCGATAGCGTGCTCTTGGCGTAAACATAAATTTCCTTAATCTATTCCTGCAAGGATTCGTGAGCCGTTCTACAAGCGTTCGCCATGATGGTGAACGTTGGCGATATGGCCGGCATTTTAGGAAATGTGGCTGCATCTGCTAGGTAAACTCCAGGCGCAACACGTCCGCTGCGGGAAACACTCAGTAACGACCCGTTATACGGTAACGTGCAGCCGTAGTGAGAGCTTGTCCCATGACCGATCGGCGGAATTGGTGGCACATAAAAACCAGCATGATTTGTGGCGCCTCTCAAACTGCGCATAAAGGCCTTGGCAAATCGCGTGCCCATCGGCTCTGCTCCCTGACGGATTATTAGGCGATCGTCACTAAGCTCCAAAGCGAGCTTTCGGTCTGCCACTCCATCGAAATACGCCCGACCAAGTAGCAATCGCCAACGCCCCAATCTCCACAAACCACTCAACGCTCGCCAAAGAGAGCGAGGTGTGTAGTAACGCCAGAGATGATCAAATGTTGGATAAATCGAAACCTGAACTGCCTTGGACGAACTAATATTATCAGGAACTCCCATGACTGCGAGGTTTGAGAGCGCAAAATACTTATCATCATCGCCGGGCAGCCCTCCAGCCGCACCGAAGTAGAACAATGGAAAGGATTGAACGGCAGTATCAACCATTTCTGGCCCTTGCGAGATCCCAAAGGTGCGCATGGCGATCTCTGTGCTACCTATACATCCGGCAGCGATGAAAATTCGGTCGTAAGGACCTTTTGTCTCTACAACCGACTTACTGTCAGGAAGAAATCGTATATTACGCTGGCAAATCTCAAGCACTTTTCCTCTGACAAAAAAGCTAACTGTACCGTTGGCTCGTAAACGCTCTATTTCCCTTCCGCTGCTCCATATCGCATCGCGTGTGCATCCAAGCATGCACTCACCTGTGTACACGCAGGCGCGCGGGCTATCTTGACGTGTTTCAAGTGCCAAACGACTAGCACCGGCAATCATTCTGTAGGATCCGCGACTTGAAACCTCCGAATGCGCATTTATCGTGTCGCGCAGCTTTTCAACTACAGGCGAGGTTTTAAGTGGAGGGCGATTAACATAATCCACCGGAAAATAATCATTAAGACGATCGCTCTCACCACAAACGCCCACATGCTCACTCACAATCCGATAGTAAGGGTCCATCTCCGCTGCCGTTACCGGCCACTCCTCAAACTCGCGATCGGTGAATGGGAGCATTCCCCCACCCCAGAAGTTTGTCAATCCGCCAAGATGCTCACTTTTCCATAAGCGGGGCTTACCATCGACCGAAAACTTGGTGGGCGATTGACCAAAATGCGACTTCGGTGGCGGAAACCCCTTACCAAGCTTTCCATGCAGTCGGCTGTAGATCATGGCTATTGTTTCACTTGCCATCTTGCCATCACTCATATGAGGCGGCGCATTAATCATATGCTTGCCAATATCAAATACGGTGACCTCAGCCCCAGATGGTGCAAACTTCTCGACCCCCATGAGAACGCCTGCCGAAGCGGCGCCAGAACCAATGACGGCGATTCTCATTAAGTTAGATGCCGGCCAAATGGCCAACGTCCTTGGATTATCCAAAAGCCAAATCGTTGACGACTTATCCAGATGAAATAAACCCCCATCGAGACCGATGCAAGAGCCGTAGCGATGGCCGCACCATGAAGACCAAGCAAAGGCACTAAGGTGAAGTTGGCTGCCATGTTAGTGGCGACGGTCAATAACATCAGTAAAGAGTATGCGCCTGGGTGGCCGCCAACAATTAATAGTGTGTCCAACACCAGAAGCCAAGAATTCAAAACTAGTCCCACGAGCAGGATAGCGAGCAACGAAGTGCCAGCCTCATATCCTTGACTTGGGAAGAGAAAACTCATAACGGGGGCATATAGCCATACACCAATAGCGGCACAGATCGCGGCCAGGGGCACCACTGTGAGTAGCAGTGTGCGTGCCAGATTTTGAATTGATTCGACTTGGATGGGCTTTGCCAGTTTTCCCAATACGGGCGCTAGCTGGTTGCGCACCACAACGAGTATGTTTAAAAACCCTTCCGCTATCTGCGCCACTAACGCGTAAAGGCCAACTGCGGCATCACTTAAGAAAAGCCCCACCACGAGCACATCCAAACGCGTGTTGATTTCGAATGATAGGCCACTCCAGAAGCCGCGCAGGCCAAATGTTGCATGTTGTTTCACCTGATGGATTGACCAGATTCGTCGCGCCGGCTTACCGATCACCTGAACTGCTTGACTGCTGAGATACAAGAATACTCCCAGCTCCGCAATGACTATCGCCCAGCATGTTAATACAGGATCACCGCTTGATCTGGCGATAACCCATGCAGAGCCTGCTAGTAGAATGGCACGCAATGCACTTTGTCCAGCAAAGCGCCGCATATAGTTTAGTCCGTTGAGCGTTGAGGCTAGCGCCTTATTCAGCGCAAAAATGACTAAAACAGGAACCACAATTGCCCAGCCCTCAGCCACTCGAGGACTATTAAAAACACTTCCCAAAATACCAGAGGATGCCCAAGCAAGCAGAGCAATGAGACCACCCCAGATGCCTGCGGTTATAACCGCAGACCAAAGCTGTGCGGTTTTTTCCGCAGGATCAGCCGATGCCTGACTGGCCACATGTAACGCACTGTAATGAATACCACCCACAGCAATCTGAGCGATTACCACGTACAAAGCCATTACGAGACTGACCACACCCAGGCCTTCCATACCCAGGTAGTGCGCCAACAGAAAGAGAAAGACCAATCCACTAATTGCCGTTATGGCAAAGCTGAGGTAGTTCAGCACCAAGTCCAATTGAAAAGATCGCGTGAAAATGGTCATTCAGTATAAAACCGGTATGCTGTTCACACGCTTGATGGCATCAACCGCATCGAGCCCAATCGCATCAAAGTACCAAGCAATGGATGCGATGCGCGGCTTGTTTTCCTCTTCAATCTTAGCGAGCGCGGTATCGCGATCCATCAACCCTTCACGAATTTGGTTGCTCCGAAATGTGTCGTTCTCTGTGAACCCAGCCACTTTCAGGTAAATGTAGTTATAGAAAGCCGCCGTCCCATCACCAATACGCCAAGTACTCTGGGTATCCTCGGCCAACTCCCATTCGTATTCATTGATCAAAGTATCTTCAACATCTCGCTCAATCCAAGGAATGAAATCAAACAGCTGCTCGTAACGCTTCGGCAATGCGTAGTAAGAGAGGTACGCTCCAGCCGTATCCAGCAAGGATGCATTGAGATAGGCGGTGTTCTTCACATATTGTCCACCAAAAAAAGCTGCGAGGCGCAACTTGTTGAGCCAAGAAGGATCATGATATATGGCTTTCTCATAACCCTCGTCAATGCCGCAAAAACCAACTTTGAAGTCAGTTCTCTCTAATGGATTTGTGCTAAAGAGAATGGCGCTGAGCCGCATTTGCTGGCGCAACTTCTCGGCATAATAAAAAAATTGCTTATCGCCTGCCATGAACAGAGGAATGGTTCCCAAATGCGGTCGTTTTAGCCAGGCAGCCACGTTTTTGTGAACAAACGCGCGCTTCTTGGCGATATCTGCGGAGACAAGTATATGTTCGACACCCAGAGCACCACACATCCGTGAGATATTTCGGCGTGCTAAATCTGTCACCATCCCCCAATCATAGGTGTAAGCAACTGGCTTCATGTCCAATTCATGGACCATGTAATGCAGGCCATAACAACTATCGCGCCCACCGCTGACCGGTGCAAGGCAAGGTCTGGCTTCTGCGCCAGACTCATTGAGCTTTTTCATTAAAGCTTCACGACCAGGTTTGGGGGCATGCTGATGGCCTCGACAAACCGAGCACACGCCTGCATGGTCAAATTGGATAAAAGGAAATGTCTCCGGCAGTAAACAGTGTGCGCAGCGCTTGAGACGCTTTATCGCGCCATAGTCAACTGCATGTGTCGCTCTTTCGATCGCGGTTAACTTTTCCGCGTTGAACTTATGCCCCTGCGCGGCGCCAAGACTGTGTGAGCCATGATCAATGAGATCACGTTTGATCGTTGTAGCAGTCTCTAAAGGTGCGCTACCTGACAAATCAAACTCACGGATCAATTCGCCTTCTGCTTGTACAACCGCCCCATGCCCTGGCGCCAATTGGCGAATTTCTAGCCCATCGTGAACAGGTAGCATGCGGCTTTTTAAGCTTGCTTCAACTACAAATCGCTCTGACGCGAACATTACGATGCCAGCATTGGGATCAGCAAGATAATGCAATGAACCATTGGTTGTCGCTAAAACTATCGCATTCCAATCAGCATGCATAAGCGCCATTGAATTCGCGCCCTGCAGAGCGGTCATAGCCTTTTGGATGGCTTTGGCTAAAGAGCGTTCGGTACCTAATTCTTTTTCCACCAGCGCCAAAAATATCTCGGTATCAACCTGATGGTGGCGTTGCAAATCCGGGTTGTCTGACCAAAGCTTGGCGTCGTTAACAATAATGCCATTGTGAATACAGGCTAATTGGTCGCGGATGACCGGCTGGTTGTTGTTCACATCCGTGGCATCCCCATTCGTCACCATGCGGGTGTGACCCATTAAGGTACTAGGGTTGTCATGCAAAGAATTCAGCAAGGTTTGCAGCGCCGGCAACTGCCCAAATTTTTTACCCCGAATGTTGCGCTTTAGTACACCGAGTTCATTCTCTGTACCTACAGCAATCCCAGAGGATTCCTTGCCGCGGGTTTCAGAATGGGCAAACAAGAACTTCACCAATCGCTTCCTAGCTGACGCATCAAGGATCTCAGGGCGTTGGACTACGAAGCCAAAAATACCGCACATATAGCTTAATGCCTTGCGAACTGATCAGGTTTATTCAAATCGCTCACGCCGCATGGCACTGATCTGATCCATGATCAAGCCCATGAATAATGTCTGCAATCCCGTGAGAAAAACGATGGCACCCAAAACGGGGAAGCCCAGGCCTTCGACATAGGCTTTGAGTAATCCATAGGCCAGGCCGAGCACTATCAGGGCCAAGCCGATACCCCCAAAGAAATGCAGAGGTTTAAAGAGGAGGAAAATGCGCAGAATTAGCGTCAAGGTGCGCATACCGTCACGAAACTGACGCACCGAACTTTTGCCCACCCGCTCCTGCACCTTAATGGGCACCTCGGCGCCTCGGTAGTTGCGCTCAAGCATAATTAGGCTGGTCGTGGTTGATGCGCCAAAGCCCTTAGGAAGTAGGTGTAAGTATTTACGGATGATGGTGGATCTAAAGCCGCGTAACCCGGAGTTGAAATCAGCCACTGGCCTGCCCACGGCCATACGCACCACCTGGCGCAATACCCATTTGCCCAGTTTGCGGCTGCTCTCTTGAAAAGAGTCTTTACCGCGCACCCCCACACAGTAATCCAAATCCTGCCCAACCAATTCCCGGGCCACCGTCAAAATATCTTCCATACGATGCTGGCCATCAGAATCTGCCCAAACCACGCATTCACGGCTTGCTGCCTGCATGCCGGTGCGCAGCGCAGCCCCATAACCTTGATTAACTGGGTGTCTGATGACTCGTATACCTTCGTAGGCTGAAGCGACCTCGGCCGTGTTATCACTGGAGCCATCGTCAACCACGATCACCTCGGCGCCATGCATTTGCTCACTTAGCTTATCTAGCAATAGCGGAATGCCCATCGCCTCGTTAAAGGCAGGGATCACGAGGCTGATCTGGGTGAGATCCAGTGGGCTGTTTGAATTAGCTTCGGGCATGTTGAATCGGCCTGAGTGCACGGGTGATTTCTACACCCAGCCACACCATCAGGATGGGGAGAAAATGGAATAACATGCGGGTAACGGAATCGTCTATCCCCACCCTAAGCGGGCTGCGAAAAATGGTGACCACAAAGGAAAGCAAGACCGCCGACAATACCCACACCAAAAGCGCGTCTGTGTGACGCCAGTTTTGCGCTCGCTGATAACGCACTAGGACTAGCATACTGATTAGGACTAATGAGCCTAAGCTGCTCAAGCCCCAGTATTTCGGATTACCGGTGTTGTAGAGGAATGCGTAGAGGCTGGTGAACATGTGCTCCGGCTTAATGACAATAGCCAGCACAGTGGCCACCAGCAGAAAACCGAACACGAGGAGATGCAATCGTGGCGCCATAAAATACTGCCGCAAAGGCGTGGCGAGAATCAGCGCCGCCAATACCCCGCCAGAAAGCATCACTGCGTATTGCCAACCTTTGATAAATCCAGAGTCCCAGAAAGCCATACTCAGGAAAATCAGATAAGGCCCACTCAATAGTAAGCTCACCGACAACACCCTCACCCCTTCCGCTCTGTCTTGACGCGTAAACACCCCCATCACCACCAACATTAAGGCGTATAAAAAACCCTCCATGCGCGCCATGGAGGCCAGTAGCACCAGAAAAGCAATCAGCACGGCGTGTGGCCAGTCTAGGCGTGGCGCAAGAAAGAGTAGAAAAGCAATTGCTAGCAGCACGACAGCCATGAAGCTGTGATTATTGATGTAGTGCATCTGCATCAGAAACATCTCACTGAACACCAAAATACCAGTCAGCAAGAAGGCCACCATGCCGATAATGGACAAAGGTGTTACACCTTGTTGGGAACCCTGGGGTGCGAAGGTGAAGATGGCCAGGTAAACCAGCATAGCCAAGCAGAATCCCACTAGGGGATACACAACGCCCAAGAGCTGATCGGCTCCGATAAGCGTCGCGAGGTTGGTCCAAGACGAGCTCATCAAGGGGAATCCGGTGTGCATTTGTTCTAGAGGGTTCATCGCCCAGTTGATGAACAGATGTGAATCTCCAGTCAGGTAGGTCTTGCCACTGAACTGAAGATAAAGCGAAGAATAGAGAACCAGAACAAGGGCGCCGACAAGCCACCAAGCCAAATTCCCTTTGTTTAAAAATCCTCGGAGTAAAGCCACTCCAAGCAGTATGACCATAAAGCCCAGATAGAGCGCGACGGCAGCCTGATTAGCGATGCTCGCAAAACCGAAGTTATGCGGGAGTGGGAATAACACGGCACCGATCCAAAGAACCGACCATAAGCCCAAACCCATGGGCAGAGCCATGACGGCTGTAAAAAGTGGTCCGTGGTCGCGCGAAAAAAAGCTCAAACCCACAAAACCGGTGGAATACAGAACCAGCAGCATTCCCAGCGCCAAGGCTAAATCAGTGGGGTTCAATGCGCTTGTCCTGATGCATTAGCGGTGGGCACCAAAAACACGCGGCGACCACAATCGATCACTTCCACTACCGCATTGGCTCCCTCGGTCATCGGCAACATCAGAATCGTTGCGGGGTATCCCCTAGCAAAGGGTGGCTCGGTCACCAAGGGAATGCGCTGCACCATGACGTAGCTTTCAGGCAGAAATGCAAAAGGAGTGTAAAGGGTATGTGCCTTGGCCTGTGCTTGAAGCGTTTTTTGTGTGGCCTCATTACAAGCCTGCTTTCTGGCACCGGGTTGTGGAATAAGGCCCATATCTTTTAGCACTTGCGCCGCAAAGAGCCCCTCATAACCTTGAATTGGAGCGGCACCATAGAAGTCTTCGGTCACTTGGGAAAAGGCCGCCAATAGCCGATTCTCGATTCCGCGTGTCATTAGCTCCGTGCGGTTGATAGCGTTAGTCACGGTGCCATCAGTGGGCTTTCGTTGAAAAGTGGAGAAAGCCAAAAGAGCAACCGCCAGAACTAATACCGGCAGGAAATTGAATACCCACTTTTCTTGCTGCGTTGCTTTGCTCATGGCGCTGGAGGGTTTTCGCCGCTTTGCGCAGCTGCCACTCGGGCCCGTAAATCTGCAATTTCAACCTGAA
>SL_7KL_010_BRINEDRAFT_10001344_pt1 | contig 11802 bp, 14 predicted proteins | sample SodLak_010_BRINE_FD_10663 | JGI IMG/M metagenome (IMG submission 10663)
CTGGCAGCCCAGCCCAATCAAGCGTGTTCAATAGCGTCTCTTCGAGTTCGCGAACAGCGTCCTGTGTGTCTTCCCAGTACACTGTTTCGTCCGTGAGTGAGGTTTGATACGCAACTTCGAGCTTGGGGTGGTACAGTGGATCGTCGGGATCGTCGCGTGGCTCGATCGGGTAGTAGTGTTTGATCTCCTTACCGAGGGTGTGGCCTTTGATGAGATCGTGCGATCGTTGATCATTCACCGAAGTGGTGACGTAGTAGCCAGGTATCTTTCGGTGATCTTCGACGTGCTTGCGGTAGCCTTCGCGATCGCCTTCCAACAACTGATGTGAGCGGGCGATCGGCCCATCTGCAGCGTACACTGGCCCGCTTTCGGAGCGTTTCAATCGCGCGTATACAGCCATATCCTGCCAGTTGCTCATCTCGTGAACTTCCTGCAGATACTTCGGATTCACGTCAAACGCGCTAATCACCTCGATTGCGAGTTTGTGATAGAGTGCGTGATCGATATTCGACGCTTGAATCTGGACGTCAATGTACGGTTTCCCGATGTTTGGGATACCTTTCACCTTCTTTCCGTTCGCCGTTAGTCCGGGCCATCGAGGTCGGACGGTCATTGTTCCACCACGAATTCGCTTACTTTGATCGGCTTTCTCACCATCATACAGCTCATCTTTTGCGACGAAATAGAACCGAAATTCTGGAACACTCTGTAGGTGGTAGTCCTGGTGCTCGCGTGGATCGAGCGGGTTGTCCGTGTCGTAATCGTACGCCAAAGCCCACTCATCGCCGTCAAAATGAATCGATCGAGTTGGTTTACCGGTCGTTTTCCAGCCGTCGTGATCTTTCCGAACGCGATCCATCGCAAAGTACGGCCCAAGCCCATACGCTGAGAAGATGAGGTGGAGATCTCCCTCGTGGGGAGCACAGTGAATGAACGTGTCCACCGTCATTTTCTACCCCGTTCAAACTTTTTCTCAGCTCGTCGAAGCAGATTCCCGATCGTACCAGGTGATCGGTCAGTAGTCCGTGCGTGTTCACGAACACCGACACCATTCAAACGAACAGCCACGTAGGCTTTCCGCTCAGCAGGGCTCAGTAGATCGAGATCAACATCGGAAGTACCACCGAACTCGGATAGACGAGCCTGCCCGCTCATCGAGACCACCCCACAGCCTCACAGCCATGCCGTCCGGGTGAGGTTTCAGGGTCAGGNGTNCGAGCGTCAACACCAGCTGCACTCCCTTCTCGAATTCGAACCAGCGTATCACACGATCGGCAGCGGTGGGCNCGATCGTCTTGGTCNCCATAGACACGTCTGAAGTCCGTGGTTACGTGGGCTCCACAATGAAGACAAACCGCTTTCCGAACCGGCAGCTCAAGCCGAACTGCCATTAGCAGTTCACCCCGTTCTGTCGGAAGTTAGTAATAGTGTGGAGGGCCGAATGAGAGGCGTCTCGTGGGGGTATTTTACGGGTGAAAGAAGCGGAAAATTTAGCCGCTTCTGACTTAAATTCAGTGGGGACGGAGGGATTTGAACCCCCGATCGACTGATATCTCCGGTGTAGCGCCTCGGAACTCCAGAGGGTCGTCAACGCGATCGATGATCAGTCGACCGCTCGGTATATCAGTCTGGAGTATCGTCCCGGGCGCGTGGCCTCTGGAGTCAGTCGCCATGCCTGGCTTGGCCACGTCCCCGCTATCACTACATTGTCCGATCGATAGTAAAGGGGTTTCGATTGAAACTCGCGACCGGCGATCGAATTGGATAGTTGTCCCTAGGTTACTGCTCTTCTCGATCGCTCCACGAACAATCTTGACACTTGTATCCGGTTACAAATGCCGTGACGCTTGGCATATATCCAACTGAAATAACGTTTCCACCACAGTCGGGACATGGGTCATCTGCATCTTCAATGTGAGTAGCCTCCATGGGACGCTCTCCTTCAACAAGTTCAGCCAATCGTTCTGGTGTTACCATTCGACCTTCGACAACGCGGTTGCTCATACAGATCACAAGATGGGCGTATAGTAAGGGATTATGGGTGCGGAGGGGTTGCGTCAACGAGTATTGGTTACCGCTATGAAAAATCGTGTAGGTATGCAATCAGAGCCACGGCGCACGTGACTCATCTTCGCCAGGGTATCCGTACCCAGTCTCCTCAGATTCCGGCTCCTCGAAGGACTCTGCGGACGACGAAGACTCGGATTGTGTTTCTTTTCGGTCCCGATCGGATGCGGTATCAGTGTCTGCTTCAGTCGGTCCAGACGGTGGTTCGTCACCGCCATCGGTTGCGGCCATCGCCGTCGAATGGTGGTCATCTGAATCGCCGGCAACTGCACCACCCCCATCAGGGTCGTATGCGAACAGTGCCGCAACAACCAATACAGCGAGTGCGATCGGTGCCTCCGTGTTCAACACACCCAAGATTGGGAGCGCAAGCACACCAAGGGCAACCGAACTTCCGAAGCGGAACCGATCGAGATCGACATTACCGCGGAGGCTTGGTGCAAACATTGCAACCGCAAGAGCGAACCCAACACCAACACCCGCGGCGGCAGTTGCGTTAACGACAAGCTGTGGATCGTCAAGGAACGCAACCGTGAATCCGTTCGGCTCAAGACTCGCAACGAGTCCAAGACCAATGATGATACCCGGGCTTGGAAGGTATTCCCCAATTTTTGAGCTTGCTGTCTTTGCAGCGATTGCCAAGATAACTAATCCGGCAAACCGCTCGAAGATCGCCATGTTGAGCACGCTCGCAATCATTGGTGCGAGGGCTGCTTCGATCGCCGCGATCGGCAGAATCAACGCACCAATTAACAAAACAGAGGTGACCTGCTGCTTTCGCGTGCCGTCCATCTCTGCAAGAATAACTGCAAGTGTCGCAGAGCCACCGAAGATCAACAGTCCAGTCTCGAGGATGCCAAACGTCGAGTTAAGCGTCCCAGCCAGGACTAATGCGACAAAAATCCCATCAATCAGTGGGAGTGCCATAACTGTTGCCAACAGGCGGGTTGCACCACCAACACGATTCTCTAAACGAAGGGCGATCGGATGCCGTGAGACACTCATTTGCTAGTTATGGCCGTCACCGTCGGCCGATCGGTGATATGAGTGCAACCCGGAACCGTCATGGGGTACGGATCCACCACTAATGGATCGTTTCACTCCCAGTGAAAATTTTGTAAGTGTTGTAAATGTCCACATCCGTGTTGCACAGGTCCCTCGGAAGGCGTTTGCGTGACCAACAATGCACGGTGCTGCGAACTGCTGGGAGTTCATACCTAAAATAAACAGGACTATACTATTAAAAGTTGCGTGATAATTGGAACCATAGGTTTTGATCTATAGATTGAGTATATAAACTATGCTGATGATTGTAGAAGTTATTCGATTAAAACCCGTAAGTGCATCACAAGAAATTTGGTATTGTTCACATTTGATAGTATAAATTGGATAGTATCTAACACCTGTCGATCAACACCGCCTTTTTACGGATCGTATTGTTTTTGATACAAGTAAAAATCGTCGCAGCAGCACGCACAAACACATGATACTGTACAGATGCGTTAATGTGATTGTCCAACATACTCATAGAAGTGCAAACTCGCAATGCTTTTGCGGTTGCCACAAAGACGATTTATATGGCGAACGACGTTCCTCAGTCAGGTACTTTCTCTGAGAAGCTCCGTGTTCCAGAGGCATTGACATTTGATGACGTACTCCTCCGACCGATGGAGAGCCGCGTTGAACCAGACGATGCAGATGTGGCAACACACGTCTCGAAAAACGTTAAGTTGGAGATTCCGATTCTATCGGCAGCAATGGACACCGTTACCGAAAGCGACCTTGCGATCGCGATGGCGCGCGAAGGTGGACTTGGTGTACTACACCGAAATATGACGGTTGAAGAGACCGCAGATGAGGTTGCACGGGTCAAACAAGCGCACGAGCTTGTCATCCGGCGAGAAAATGTTGTAACTGCAAATCCAGAACAAACAGTCAGTGACGTGGACAAGATGATGGGCAGAGAAGGCGTCTCCGGTGCACCAGTCGTCGATACAGACGATACTGTGCTCGGCATTATTTCTGCAACTGATATTCGGCCATATCTTGAAGTCGGTGAGTCTGATGCAGTCAGCGAAGCCATGACTGATGAAGTGATTACTGCGTCGGAAGATGTAACGGCTCGTGAGGCGCTCGAACTGATGTACGATTATAAAATCGAGCGCGTCCCAATTGTGGACGAACAGAGTCGGCTTGTCGGACTAGTCACCATGCAAGGTGTTCTTGAGCGTCGAGAACACGAATATGCTGCCCGTGATGAAAGCGGACGCCTCCGTGCAGGTGTTGCTGTTGGCCCATTCGAAACCGATCGCGCAACCGCAGCTGACGAGGCAGGCGCAGATGTGCTGTTCATTGACTGTGCGCACGCCCACAATCTCAATGTGATTGACTCCGCGCGCGAAATCAAGTCCCTTGTCGACGCAGATGTTGTTGTTGGAAACATCGGTACTCGTGAAGCAGCGCAAGAAATTGCTGACTTTGCTGATGGAATGAAAGTGGGTATCGGTCCGGGATCGATCTGTACAACACGTGTTGTTTCGGGTGCTGGTATGCCACAGATTACTGCCGTCTCAGAGGTTGCAGATGTTGCAAGCAAACACGGAATCCCCGTCATTGCAGATGGTGGAATTCGGTACTCTGGTGATGCGATTAAGGCGATCGCGGCAGGAGCAGATGCAGTCATGCTTGGCTCATACTTTGCAGGAACCGACGAGGCACCTGGGCGCGTTATTACGATGAACGGGAAACGTTACAAACAATACCGAGGGATGGGTTCGGTTGGTGCAATGAAATCCGGTGGTGGCGACCGCTATCTCAAGGATGCAGATGAAGAGGACGAGTTTGTCCCAGAAGGTGTAGAAGCAGCGACACCATACAAAGGAACGCTTGCGTCAGAACTCCATCAGCTCGTTGGTGGGATGAAATCTGGAATGGGATACGTTGGTGCAGAGACGGTTCCAGAAGTCAAAGCAGCGGCCCGATTTGTCCGAGTGTCAGCAGCAGGGCAGACCGAGGGTCACCCACACGACGTGATGATCACTGACGAAGCACCAAACTACAGCCCACAAAACGAGTAACTTCGTTTCGTATTGCAGTAATTAAATACGCTGGAGAACTGAATCGGTGCGTATGGAGACACAAGAACTCCGACAGGCGCTGGGGAACGCCGGGCTCTCACAGTATCAATCGGAGGCATATATTACGCTTTTACGGCTCGGGTCAACGAGTGCAACGCGGTTAGCCGATGAATCCTCCGTCCCGACTGCACGAATCTACGATGTTGTCCGCGATCTTGAAGATAAGGGCTACGTTGAGACGTACGAACAGGATAGCCTACACGCACGTGCAAACAACCCCGAAGTAGTATTAGAAGACCTCCGTGGGCGTGCAGAACTCCTCTCAACAGCGGCAAAAGAGATTGAAACACGATGGGAAGAGCCGACTGTTGACGAACATAAACTGAGCATTGTCAAGCGGTTTGAGACCGTGTTCGACCATGCAACACGGGCGATCGAAGGGGCAGAGAATGAGGTACAGGTTTCGCTATCAGTTGACCATTTTGCAGCACTCCGTCCGGCATTAAAAAAGGCATACGAGAACGATGTTGTAATTAAAGTAAGCATTCATACTGCGGTCGTTTCTGAACGGCCAACACTACCAACAAAGATGTTCGAAGGGGTAGCAACGGAAGTTCGATACCGTCCGCTTCCAACACCATTTATCGCCCTCGTAGACCGCACTGAAGCGTGCTTTGCACCAACAGGTGGGTCGCTGAATCAGTATGGCGTGCTGGTCAATGATCGAACGCTAACATATGTTTTTCACTGGTATTTCCTCACTTGCCTGTGGGAAGTCTGGGAGGAGATCTACAGCGTCCGATCGGAGGCCCCACCAATATTATATACGGACATCCGGCGGTGTGTTCGAGACATCGAACCGCTCATCACAGCGGGTGATACGGTCCGTGTGACGGTTGAGGGGTACGATACAGGGTCCGGTGCCGAAAAGCGTATTTGTGGAATCGTCACTGATGTCGCGTACGCTGGTGCATCACAACCGGGTGAAGCGGTTCCACTCGCACAGCTTGCGGGACAAGTTACTCTGTATGTAGAGGATGAGACTGGTAACACACATACTGTTGGTGGATGGGGCGCGGTGGTCGAAGATACAGAAGCAACCCGAATTACGGTCGTTGACGTTGCACCAGTCCAGTCGGAATAACTACGGTGTTGGGGTGTGAGTATAAATATGCATGTGGGATATCGCTGTCGCCAAGAGGTATTTTCTTATATACGGGACTGTCACTGTGATGTGTGAATCGAGAGGGAGGAAAGGAACATGACTGAGGAACCTCCAGTTGTACTTATTGTCGAGGATGAGCCAGATCTTGCAGATCTATACGCTGCGTGGCTTCAGACTGACTACCAGGTACGGACTGCCTACGGAGGCCGAGAAGCATTAGATGAGATAGACAGCGAACTTGATATTGTACTTCTCGATCGTCGTATGCCAGGTCTCTCCGGTGACGAGGTCCTTGTTGCACTCCGTGAGAGAGGAATAGATTGCCGTGTCGCGATGGTGACCGCAGTTGAACCTGATTTTGATATCATTGCGATGGGATTCGACGACTACCTAATCAAACCAGTTACAAAAGATGCACTAAAAAAGACAGTCTCGAATCTTCTCTTCCGTAATACATATGATAAGGGTGTTCAGGAGCTATTCAGCCTCTCTTCAAAAAAGGCGCTTCTTGAAGCTGAGAAGGGCAACTCAGCACTCGAAGCAAACGAAGAGTACCAAGAGCTTACTGCTCGAATCGAAGAACTTCGAGATGAATTGGATCGGTCTATTGGCGAGGTATCCGAACATGACGAGTTCGTCAATATGTTCCGATCGATCGAAGCGGATGCTGATACCGACGCAGCGGCCGAGTTCGATGATAGCGATCCGTTTGGTGGCACTCAATAACGGAAATCCCCCAACTGACAACCGATCTCGATTTTTCTCCGAAGTTGGCTTTCGAAGCGATTTGTTGTGGTCACATCCCGCTACTAAGAATCCAAATCACTGCGATTCCAAGAATAAATATTGCAAACGCAACGCCACCGAGAAAAACCATCAATTTAAGCCCTGCCTCCCGACTCTTTTCGGCGTTATCGGCCATAGACAGTATAGGCGACCAACAGATAAAGATGGCTCGCTGAGAAACGAAGAGTCTCAGTGAACGGTCCGTTCGTCGCTGAGATCGATTGCTTCAATCGGGTCTGCGTTCCCAAACGCTGGTGCTGGTCCATCATTCGGTGTCGCCCATTTAACACCGTTTACAAGTACCTGTTGGATGTCTTCATTATGATAGACAGGATACGTCTCGTGTCCCGGTCGGAAATAAAACACTTTTCCGTTACCGCGGTGGTAACAGCATCCCGATCGGAACACTTCACCACCCTCGAACCACGACGTGAATACAAGCGTATCCGGTGCTGGAATATCGAACCGTTCACCATACATTTCGGCTTCTTCAATCTCAATATACTCGTCAATACCGTCTGCGATCGGATGGCCGGGTTCAACAGCCCACAATCGCTCTTTTTCGGCTGCTTCTCGCCATTTGAGCGAACACGTCGTCCCCATGAGCTGTTTGAAAATCTTTGAGTAGTGTCCAGAGTGAAGGACGAGCAATCCCATACCCTCAAGAACCCGATCGCGGACACGGTCAACAATCTCATCGCTCACTTCATCATGTGCAGCATGCCCCCACCACGTGAGCACATCAGTGTTTGCAAGCACATCTTCAGTGAGCCCGTGCTCTGGCTCATCTAGCGTTGCTGTTGTGACATCGAACCCCGCGTCCTCGAACACGCTTGCCAGTACAGTATGAATGCCATCTGGATAGATTTCGGCGACAACAGTGCTCTCTTTCTCATGTCGAAATTCGTTCCAAACAGTAACTCGGGTCATAGTAAGTATGCAGAGTCGGTCGATAAGAAACCACCGCCATGGCTGCTTGGGCCACACATTCAATCGCACTGACCACCTAGGATGGATGTGTTTAGAGAGGAACCGGTATTGCATCCAGACGATCAGCCGGAACCAGACGAAGCAGGACCTTGGATACAGATTATCGTCATTTCCACTATTGGATGGATACTTTTGTTTAGTCTTGATTGGCTGTTTCTTGTAGAGGGGACGTTTGTCTGGGCAACGGTTCGGATCGGCTACACCTTCTTTTGTGCGCCATTGGCTGCCGCCGGAGTGCTCCAAGATACGAGAGCGCTTGCGGTTCGAAATATCACCGTCGGCCCGATCAAATGGATATATGCAATCGTCATTCTGTTGGCTCCCCCCGTTGTGATCGGATATGCACTACACCGATGGTGGCTCACAAAGAACCACTCATGTAACAGCGACTGATATTTGATCGCGGCCACGGTAGCTACAGTATGACATCAATTATCGATATTTACACCGCTGAGTCGGATGGAAAACCAATGCAACCGCACGAGCGGATTGAGGTGGTCTCTGGTGGGCTCGCTGGCGATCGGTATCTCACCGGCACGGGACACTACGCGCCATATGACGTGTGTGAGGTGACGTTCATTTCAGCAGCAGCGATTGACACAATCGGCGATCGCTATGGCATTGATCTTACTGATGGTCGTCATCGGCGGAATATTGTTCTTGATGGACACAACCTTCGTGAACTGTTGGAAGTAACGTTTCAGTTGGGTGATGCGACGTTTCGTGGAACACGGCCTCGACCACCATGTGCACATGTTGAACGGGTCGCCGGTGAAGATGGGCTTGCACGTGCGATGAGTGAGGGTCGGGGTGGAATCTGTGCAGACGTTATTGAACCGGGAACAATCGCAGTTGGCGATCGGCTTTCGATCGTCGAAAAAGACCCACGAACGGTTGGGCAGTCGATTGTCGATCGACTCAAAGACGATACTAACGAGAGCGGTTAGTTCTCTGGAAAGATACTCTCTGGAAGATACGCTGTTACGATCCAATTCGGCGCGTCAACCACTTCACTCACTTTGAGATCAACGATCGCAGAACAGAGCATGTACGCTTCACCTCGTGTGAGATCGTGGTTTGCTTCCAGATGATCGATCATGTGTCGGACTGCCTTCTTTGTTGCAATCATCAAATCCTCTGCAATGCCGGTTGTCGCATACATTGGTTCATCCTGACCGCTTGGAGTGAATGGCCCGTTAGTTTTGAATTGCGGCTGTTTGATGTTCATCTCTTTGCGTATGCTGAGCCGTGCGGTGACAAACATCGGTGATTCAATGCCCGTGACACAGACCTCACCGTCACCTTGTGCTGCATGGCAGTCTGCAGTCGAGAAGAGTGCACCTTCGACTTCGATCGGCAGATACACTGTGGACCCCTTCGTCATGTGTTTGACATCCATATTGCCACCAACATTGCGTGGTGGGAGCGTATCGTGAGCCCCGTCTTCTGCCGGGGCAACACCCAATGTGCCTGGGAATGGATCGAGCGGTACTTCGATTCCGTTGACAAACTTGCCAATGTCGCCCTCAAGATCCCATGCATAGTAGCCTGCCTCCTCGAAATCCTCCGGAAGCAGTCCAAGTCCCATCTCACCCGGCATATAGCCGGTGAATCCCCAGCCTTTGTGTTGGAGGTCAAGCAGTTCAATTTCAAGCACATCACCCGGTTCAGCCCCTTCAACATAGACTGGGCCTGTCAGTGGATGAACCGGATCAAAGCTTGCATTTGCGAGGTCGTCAGCGGTTGAATCTAATCCAACCTGTCCGTCGAGCGCATCCCGACAATCAAACCGGACCACATCGCCAGATTCGATCGTGAGTACCGGGTCAAGCGAGTTGTCCCACACGCTGTGAACGTTTCTGTCTGCTGCCGAAAGTCGATGATCGATCGTATAGCTCTCTGTTGATTCTGTCATACGATATCATATACCAGTATGAGTCGATAAAACCGAGGGTAAAAGCGATCGGTGCCGGAGAAACGGAGATTGGGATTACGCTTCGTCGAAGAGCGTCTCGCCTTCGACCATGTGTTCTTCGACAGCATCCATATCGAGTGTGAGCCCAAGGCCTGGTTGTTCCGGAATCTCGATGTAGCCGTTCTCGATAACGGACTCCTCAACAAGGTCTTCCCACCAGCCAAGTTCGTAGCTGTGGTACTCAACAGCAAGCGAATTTGGAATTGCAGCGCCGACGTGTGCGGATGCCATCGTTGCGATCGGACTGGAGACGTTGTGCATTGCAACCGGGACGTAGTACTGATTTGCAACGTCTGCGATCTTCCGGGTTTCTCTCATTCCACCCACTTTTGGCATATCCGGTGCAACGATATCGACTGCTTGATTTTGGATCAGGCGTCGAAGCTCGGTCACACGGTAGCGGTTCTCACCAACAGTGATCGGCGTGAGAGTAGATTTTGTAACTTCTTCTTGGACTTCGAGGTTCTCCGGTGGAACAGGATCTTCGAGCCACCAGACATCGTAGTCCTCAAGCGCTGCCGCAAGGCGTTTTGCGGAGCCACCGGAAAAGGTCCAGTGACAGTCGAATGCAACGTCTGCGCGGTCTTTCACGCGTTCTGTGACCTTTTCGACGATCTCTGCTTTGTGCCGGATCTCGCCTGGGCGGAGGTGTCTGTTTGCCCGATCTTTTTCGAGGCCGGATGGTACATCAAGATCGAATTTGAGTGCATCGTATCCAAGCTCTTCGACAACGCGCTCTGCTTCGTCTGCACAGGCCTCTGGGTCGGCCTCTTCTTCGGTGTGGCAATCACAGTAGACGCGCATGTGATCGCGGTATTTTCCACCGAGCAGTTGGTAGGCAGGAACTTCAAGAATCTTGCCTGCGAGGTCATGGAGTGCGATCTCAATGCCGGAGATTGCGGTGACAGTAACACCTTCAACGGAGCCCTCACCGGACATCTTCTGGATAAGGTGTTCATAGAGCCGATCGATGTCAAGCGGGTTTTCGCCGATAACGAACGGTTTCATTCGCTCGATCAGCTCGGGGACACCTGCACCCCAGTATGCCTCACCTGTTCCGACGATTCCAGCGTCGGTGTAGATACGGACAAGCGTCCATGGGAAGTTGCCGTCAACCATCGTGGTCTGAACGTCAGTAATTTCAACGTCACGGCTACCGCCTCGTTTGGCCGTCACACCCATGGTCTCGCGCGAGAGTTCACGCATGGTGTACTCCGCGTTTGGGTCGTGCAAGTCAGCGTAGTTCTTGCTCATAATTCATGGTTTACTCGCCAATGGGTAAATCTTTGGAGTTAGAATAACGGAGACACAATGGGTAAATAATTGCCGGAGGAGAGACGATCACTTGACGAAGTCTGATTCACTATTTATGAAGATACCGTTGATAAATAGTTCGCTGCCGGTATTTCCGCCGGTGTTAAACCTTCCTTGAGTGCTAGCCTCTCCACCACTAATCGGACTTTTACTTTCTTCATCAAGGTGACCCTCATCCGAACGTGCTATCTCGAGTGTCTTTAATTGACTTGTATTCCAGGTAATTACCGCATTTCCATTACCCTTGAACTCAACGCTCAGGTTTGCCTTTTTGAGTTCTTCTTCAGTTGTTAGTTGCTCTTTTGTGCATGTTACCTCAACAGTCCGAGTGATTGTCGTCTGTGCACCGTCAACGGATGCAGTAAACGTTACATCTATCTCTTCAGTTGTGCCAGCATCCAGCGAACACTGTGCAGAAATACGGGCAC
>SL_7KL_010_BRINEDRAFT_10001345_pt1 | contig 11801 bp, 8 predicted proteins | sample SodLak_010_BRINE_FD_10663 | JGI IMG/M metagenome (IMG submission 10663)
CTGCCGATCGGCAGAAATTTACCTAGGGGGCTAAAAGGCGTTACCTTCCTCCAGCTAGGGCGATCTTGCCGGGCGAATTTGACTGACAATACCGCGCCACACCGGCCGCTGGCGGGCCGTGGGGCGGGGCTACGAAGGAGTTGCATGACATTATTCGGCACCCTAGGTGAAATTATGCGAAACGAGAATTGCACTGCCGATCGGCATAAATTTACCTAGGGAGCCAAAAGGCATTACCCTCCTCCTCCAGCTAGGGCGATCTTGCCGGGCGGATGTCGGCAAATCGTTGCAATGAGGTGGCAATCCAGGCCGGCACGCGGGAGTGAAAGGCTGGCAGCGGCGGGTCGAGATCAAGCGGCGGTGCCACTTTGGTCTCCACAACGCCCAGCCGCGCTTGGTAGGCCAGCCACCAGACAATAAACACGCCGATGAGCCAAAATGTGATCTGCCAAACATAAAGTGAAGGCATTGCCAGTGTGGCATCTTGGGCTTGGATGACGCCGCGGGAGAAAATGGTGTTGCCAATAATGGCACCCGGGCCAATGGCAAAAAATGCCCAGAGCAATGTCAAAGACCATTTGGCACCGCGCGCGGCGGGGCCGCCAAAGTCCTGCGCATGATGGGCGCGAAAACGATCATGCAGCCGATCGCGGTGGAGGCGCTCTTCACCGCCGCGGGTAAAAATGGAAACCAACAAAACAGCGGCCACGTTGAATGTCAGACCCCAGAGCGCAGAATGAATGGTCCATGGCCAGCGCCCCCAGGGCAGCTCCACAAACAAGGCGCTAAAAATAATCAACCCCAGTGGCTCGGTAAAAATGACCAGCAAACTCCCAACAATAATACCGGTGAGAACCGCGCTGCGACTGATCCAGCGTACCCAGCAAAGGCCCAACAAGGCTGGCAGCGCTTGTATTGCCAAGGGGAGCGTGACCGATGCCAACGCCGCGGTCATCACAGGCAACGTGCTGGCTAAAAGGGCCATCATCACAAAGATCACCGTCACCGCCATGCGCCCCGCAAAGCGGCGCCCACGCGCGGAGAGATCGGGCAAAACATAACGATCCAGCACTTCCATAACCAGCAAACTGGCACCGGACTGCGCCAGCAGGGCAATGAATAGCTGCAGTGTTACCCCCACGCCAAGAAACAGCGCCACACTGAGCAATGGGTCCAGCCCGATCAGCACACTGGCCAGCGCCGAATACCCCAGCGGTAAGGCCGAGCCCTGAGTTGCCACCAATCCCGCGGCCAGCAAGGGGGTAACCAGCATCAACGCCGCCATTGCGGCACCGGCAATCATCCACACACTGGTAAAAGCAAAAGTCCGCTGCCCACCCGCCTCGGTGCTCGTTACCAACAGCACCACTGCCGGGCTGATCATGATAGCGGCAATGGCCAGCGTAAAACTGAATATTCCTAGGGTTGTCCAGACCGCGCTGGGCTCGCCCGCGCCGATGCCGCCGGAATACTGCATAACCCCGGGGATCAGGCTGGCCGGGTTGCCGGGCTCGCTTGCCAGCAACCCGGCTGCCCAATCAAGATGCACTGCCCCCGCCACGGCCACCATGGCCAGCAGGACAACGCCAAGAGTCGTTTGTGCGGTGATGCCGTAAACCATCCCGCGCCAGCCGCCGATTACGGCCGGCAGGAATAACATCAATGCCAGCACCCAAATTGCCGTGGCACGCTCAACGTCATGGCCGAGTGCCGCTACGGCCAAATCACCGAGATGCCCCAGCAGCCGGGCCGCAAACGGCAGGGTAAACAACAGGGTCAGGCACCAAATCGTTATCCGCACAGCAACCGAGCGATAATGCAGACCGAGCAAATTTGCTAGGCCCCGGCTGCCGGTAATGCGCGCGGCAAGCCATAGCCGCTTATGAAACAGCGTAGCCACCAGGGCGGCAACCACCAGCCCGAGCGCCACGTGTTGATAAGCCAGACCAAAATGCGCAGCAAACTGCAAATGCGCGTACGGAATCAGCGCCGCCAGCGCAATACCTGCGGCGGCAAAACAAAAGCTCCAGCCCGGCAGCCGGCCCCCGGCATCGAGATAATCACCCGGATCCGGGTGATGGCGGATCGTTAATGCTGCTAAGTAGACCGCGTAGGCAGCGAGTGCCAGCCAGCCGGCCACCAATAGCTCTGTCATGCGGCTCTACACCCGGAAGTTGCTAATAACATCAAATGACTCGAAGGCACGGCGCACCCCGTATCGGATGACCAGATATAACCCCACCGCGATGGGAATACTCACCAGCCCCAGCACCGTGGGCAGAAAAAGTGCCCGCGGGGCGACACTGCCCGCCAGTAGCATCATCAGAAAATACGCAATACCCATGCCATAACTGACCAGCCACAGCGCCACCTCACGCGTGGAGAAGTGCGTGCCCTGCAACACATTAATCAGGACATGACCGGCAAACCCAGCCAACAGCGCGGCAAAGCCGGCGGCCACGTAACCAGGCATTAGCAGCCGATAACCGATTGCGAGCAAAAGCAGCCCACTGATCCCGGCGGGTAGCCAGACAGTCATAACAAAGGCATGCCGACCAAACCGCGCCGCTGGATCAAGATGGCGCGTTGGTGATGCTGCGATGTGGCGGTCAGCCCGCATAATTAGTCCTCACCATCACGCGGCCGGTCAGGGTCCGCAAAATTACGGAACGACATACCCCCAGCGCTGCCCAGATTATCTAGGGGCAGGCCGAGGTCCTTCATTAGGCCGTCCACAAACGCCACCTGAGTGCGGTATTTCATGGCGGAATTCACCACCTTGTCAGTCATGTTGCCGGAGCCACCGCCGCCACCGGTGCCGTCGACGCCGACTTCGGAGGGGCTGTTGATGCCCGGCACGCCATCCACCTGGAGGATTTTGATCGAGTCGATATTCTCCATCGGCTTGACGGTCTCTCGAATCACATTCGGCAAGATCTTCACCAAGTGCTCGTAGATGGCACTGCGACGGCTCTCGGCGGTGCGCAGGTTCTCCGCCTCGTTGAGCTTGCGGGCGCCATCGGCATCTTTCTCGTAGCGCACCTCGGAGGCGTTGGCCTCGGCAATTTCGGCCTGCGCTCGCTCCTCGGCAGCCTCTCGCGCCGCCTTAGCCTGACTGGTGATTCGGATGGCCTCGCGTTCGGCCGCCGAGCTGGCGCTGAGGATCTCCACTTGCTTGGAGCGCTCCGCAATCTCCACCAACCGCGCGCTCTCCACCGCTTCCTCAAGCTGCGACACCTCACGCCGGGCCTCGGCCTCGCGTGCCTTGACCACCGCCTCTTCGATGGATTTATTCACCACCGCAATGAGGCGATCTTTATCGACGATTTCCACTTCCTTCTGCTGCTCGATCTGGAAGCGCTCGATGAACTTCTCAGCGGCAATGCGCAGCTCCTCAATCTGACGCTCGGCCGCCAGACGCGCATCTTCAATCGCTTTGCGAGACTCGGTTTCAGCCAGCCGCACCTCACGGTTGCGGTTAATTTCCAGCTGCTCGATCTCCCGCTCGCGGCTAATCCGCTCCTGATCCACCGCGTAGCGCCGTGTAATGGCGGCGCGCTCCTGCTCCGCGGAGGCAAGCTCACTAACCAGACGCAGTTCTTTGCTCCTCTCCACCTCCAGCGATTCAATTTGGTGCAGGGTTTCGATACGGGTCTGCTCGGCGCGCTGCTTCTGCTCGGCGCGGCTCATCTCGATAGAAGCCTCGGCCTCGCTCTCAAGGCGCATGACCAACTCGCGCGTGGCCAGCTCCTGCTCGCGGGTCTTCTTATCATTTTCGATCCGCTCAGCGGCAATCGCCTGCTCGCTTTGAATACGCTGTGCTTGAAGCTCCCGGTCGGTGCGAATGGTTTCAAGCTCGCTTTCCTCACGGCGCTTGATCTCGAGGATCTTCAGATGATTATCGGCATTAATGCGCTCCTCAGAGAGGGCCTGCTCTTTAGTAATGCGCAGGCGCTCAGCCTCCTGCTCCGCCCGGGTGCGGGCATTCTCAATACCGATGCGGGAAATGGCTTTTTCGTCCTCAATCTCCGCTTCCTGCTGGGCTTTACGCCGCGCGAGGTCGCGCGCCTGATCAACCCGGGCAATTTCCAGGTCACGATCAATCTCAATGACCCGCTGCTCGGACTCGAAGTTACGCTCCTTAATGGCCACCCGAGTGGCGTTTTCGATATCGTTGCGCAGCCGCCGGCCTTCCTCGATCTGGCGAGTGAGCGCGGTTAAGCCCTCGGCATCGAAGGCGTTGTCCGGATTAAAGATGCTGATTGCCGTCTGATTTAGGGCGGTCAGTGAAGCACTTTCCAGCTCAAGGCCATTCTTCTCGAGGCTACCCTCCACCAGGCGGGCCACTTGTTGGATAAAATCAAGACGGTTGGCATGAATTTCAGCCATATCCATGCTTGCTGCCACCGCCGCCATGCCATCGATAAATCGTCCTTGTATCACCGATTGCAGTGCGGCCGCATCGGCGGTGCGGTCACCGAGGGTTCGGGCGGCCGTGGAGACCGCCTCTTCAGTGGCGATAACCCGCACGTCAAATTCTGCGGTAATGTCCACCCGCATTTTGTCATGGGTGAGTAGTGAGTGATCACCCGCCCGGCGTACCTCAATGGGTACGGCATTCATGTTAACAACGGTTGTGTCGTGAACGATGGGCAGCACGAAGGCGCCCCCGCCCATCACAACCCGCTCACCCCCCACGCCAGTGCGCACGAAGCTCTGGTTTTTCGACGAATGTCGATATAACCAGTGCAGCAGATAAACACCAATCGCAATAACGACGGTGAGGAGAATAAGAATGGCAATAGCGTCAGTACCGGTCATGTCGCAGTCCTCATTAGGCCTAGTACCTTTCCTGGCCGGCAACGGCCATGAAAATCAATGAAATAGTGATGAGATTGGTAATGTCAGAAAACGTATAAAGCACGATGATGCTGGGGGTATGCCCCACGCCGATCACCACATCAACAAAGTGAAGAATCGGGTAGATTGCCCAGCCAATGGTCATAATGAGCCGAATCCAAAAGTAACCGAGACGGATCGGCCGTGAGGCCTTGCGCACGGCATCGGCCATTGGCCCGAAATACAGCTCACCGAGGATATAAATCCAGAACGCGATCGACAGCAAAGCGCCCAGCGTTGGCTCAAACACCTGCGCATCGCCGAGATAGCGGCTAAATACCATCAGCACCGCCGCCACCACGATGCGCCAGAAAACGCCAACCGGCACTGGGCCTGACTGGCGCGCAAATACATAGACCGCCGCCACCAATGCGGTTTGGGCAGATAACCAACCGACATATCGCGGCGCGGCGCTCAAACTCCCCTCGCTTTGCCAAATGCCCAGCGACTGGAGATACATGGCAAAGCTGGCGAGCAGTGCCACGCCAGCGAGGGCAACCGAGGGCCGCCAGCGGGCGGCGGTCCAGGAGAGGCCTAAGGCACAAAGCAGCCCGGCCGCGAGCGTTGCGACCACGGCCATGGCGAGCGTCGAAGTGACGACATCGGCGGAAACATAGAGCGAAGTGTTCATCTCATCCTCTCTTTAAACTTGAGCCCGCAGGGGTGGAGCGCGGCTGTAAAGCGCCACCATCGGCAGAATTAGCAGTCCAAAAATGAATTGTTGCCATTTGTAATCGAGGCCAATACCAATGAGCAGGGTGCTGAGTAGCTGCAGCACCAAGACACCGATCACCGTAAATCCATAACCACCTTGCCCCCCGGCCAGCGAGGTACCGCCGATGACCACCGCCGCCAAGGTCAAGAACAGATAATTGGCACCAACATCAATAAACCCACCGCCCGACCAGCCGAGCAAAAGACAACCGGTGAGCGCGGAGAAAAAACCACTAACGGCATAGGCGGCCGTCCAATAGCGAAGGTGCGAGATACCGGCCAGCCGTGCCGAGACGGGATTTCCACCCAGCGCGTAGAGATGCCGGCCATAGTTAGTGAAGTGCAGCCCCAGGATCATGATGATCGCCAGCACAATCCAAATAATGATTGTGGGCGGTACCGGCAGGCCAAAAAGCTGGCCATTCATGGCGGCTAAATTGCGCAGCCAATCGGGCACGCGCGCAATCACATTGCCAGCCTGGGCTGAGCCGATACTGGTGATGATCTGCACTAGCCCCGCGGTGGCAAAGCCGGTGCCCAGCGTAAGGATGAGCGCTTGCCCCTGCAGCCGGTAAGTCAGTATGCCGTTGAGAAAACCCATGGCGGCACCCAAAATCAGGATGGCGCCCACCGCCACGGCAGAGGGCATCCCCAGCGCAATGAGATAGAGCAGGCCGATATTGGCAGAGCCAATGAAAAACGGTATCGATAGATCAAGCCCGCCCAACAATGCCACCAGAGTCTGGCCAATGGAGGCAATGCCAAGAAAAGCGGCAAACAACAACACCGCCCGAATGCTCGGGGCGGAGAGAAAGCCATCGATGGTAAAGGCGCTAATAACCACCAGGGCCGCCAAAATCATCAATCCGATAAAGGCACTGCGATAGCGGGGGAAAAAGCCCGACACCTTAAATGCGAACGCGAGGATTAACTCCAGAATCAGAAACGCAATGAGATTGGTAATTTCCCGAAACGCCGGCACGGTGGCGGTAACGATGAGGTAAACCAGCAGCAGTGCTGTCATCGACAGCACCATGACCCAGTTGCGGCGCAGCCAGCTCGGCCGCGCCGCGGCGGCGGGCGCCGATGCATCGGTCTGCGCATCGTCGGGTTGATCAAAGCGGTTTTCTAAGGCGGCCATTAAGGTGTTGCTAAGCCATAAGAAAACGCCCGCGGTGAGTACCGCATAGAGGATTACCTCTTGCGCCGGGAGACCTTGGGCAAACCCTAACCCCAGCCCCGTGAGCGTAATGACCACCGTGATCAGCATGTTGATCCAAAGCAATGCCAGCGATCGCGGCAATGGCATCACGCTACGCAAACGGCGCCGGCGCGGCGTATTCATGCCATCCCCCCGCGCGCAGCCCAAAGTACGAGTATGAGCATGAGGGCGATGCCGATATACAAAAACAGCCCCAGACGCCGAGCCCTTGCCTCAACCACCATGGCGCGCAAAAGCAGCCCGCCAAGCCCCAGCGCTATGGCCAGCCCCAGCGCCCATCCAGACCCCATGGGCTGCACGGTTGCCGGCGCCAGCAGGAAATAATCACCCGGCTCGGCCACGCCCGCTGCCATTTGCGCGTATTGCCCACGCGTGGCCACATGCAAAAGCAGCCCGCCAACGATAACGCCCAAGACAACCGACATGCCGTAGGGAGAAATAAACGCAATATGCCGGCCAATAATCGGGACCAGCAAGGTCAATAGCAGCGAGAGGACCAAAATCAAGCCATAAGCCAAGTCGGTCACAAACGACTGAATCGCGCCAAAATCAAACGTTGAGAGGAGATAACCAATTAAAAACAGCGTCAAGGCGCCTAATAGCGCACCAATCACGGTGCCACGCCCCCCGGAAAGGGCAATTCCCCCGAGCACCAACGCCGTCACGGCCTGTAGCGTAATTGTAGCGCCCTGCCCCGGATCACCCGATGCGATCAGGGCGGTGTAGCAGATCGCAGCCAAGGCCACGAAGACCCCGGAAATTAAATGTGCGCCCACCCGCAGCATAAACACCCGCACGCCGCTGGTGTAGGCGGCCCGCTCGTCATAGCCCATCATCCGCAGGTTGGAGTAAAACGTGGTGGCCGTGAACAGCAGCCAAGCACCCGTGGCAAGAGCCACAATAATGAGCACCGGGGAAAACAGGGTCTCTCCCGAGCCCCAGCCATCCATCCACATCGGCGCCACCCCGCCTGGGCGGGGCTGTATAACCAAATTAATCCCTGTGAGCGCCAAATACCCGGACAGTGCCACAATAATCGGCTGCACCCGGAGATAGATAACGATCAGCGCAAACGCCAATTGATAGGTACAACCAATCAATATCGCCAGCAGGAAAACACCAATCGGAGAGGTCACCATATCGCTAGCGACGAGTTGAATAATGGAGACATTAATTAAGGCCATCAGCGGCCCGACAGCGAGATCGATGGTCCCCCGACCCGCGAGGGTCGTTGCCATCAGCGCATAGGTCGCCAAAATCAGTGGCGCCGATACGACGATGGCAGAGCCCAGCCCAGATACCGAGATCAGGCTGGGGCTGCGGATCACCGATGCCGCTATCAAGGCCGCGATCAAAATGATCGGAACCAGGAGATAGATGTTGTCACCGCTCCGGTCTGACATGCCTAACTTCGATGCCTCAAAGGTCTACGACGCGACGATCCGGGCGTCCACCCGATGATCGATTATCGCTACCCGACGACGATGGCCGTGACGCCTGCCCACCGCGCGCCATGGGATCGTTTTGCACGATCTTGCGCAGCACAGGGGCAACCACATCCTTAAACTTCGCCGGGTCCTCTGAGGTGGGGAAGTGACCGCCCGAGAAGATGATGCACTCCGAGCCTTTGACCTTCTCAGCGGTCTGCTCAGTCATCTCCGGTGTGCAAGCGAAATCGTAATCGCCGGTGATGAAGTAAATTGGCACCCGGCCCGAGATTTTGTGGGCCCGGTCACGGAAGTCACTATCCACACTGTAGTAGTGCAGATCACCTTTGAAAATACCCGGGCCACCCTGCGCGTAATACCACCACGTCTCATGCCGGTAGACATCCGGAGACTCGGGCGACATCAGGCCAAAAATCGAGGTGGCCACCCCATCGCAGCCCACGGCAGGATGATTGAGGGGATCAATCCACCAGCCCGGGGAGTGATCACACCCTTCCAGCGAAATGAATGCCGAGAATTCATGTTCATAGTTCAGCGCCAGCGGCAGACACACGTTGCCACCCATGGACTGGCCCATCAGCACTGGCTTTTCCAGATCCAGCGCACGGATAAACGCCATGATGAACTCGGCGTAGAACTTCTCGGTGAGCTTGTATTCCTCCTCCATGAGATAAAAATCCTCAGGGGGAATGGATTTGCCATGCCATGGCAGATCAAAAGCGATCATCCGAAAATTGCGCGTGTAGTCTGGGTCACAGAGCTGGTGGCGATATTCACGGCCATCCGCCCCCGCGGTATGCAGGCAAACCATGGGAATGCCCTCGCCGGCTTCTTCATAATAGGTCCGGTAGGTCTTGCCCTCGCACTGAATGTAAACGTACCGGCCGACAATCGGTTCATGCGTATTCATTATCTAAAATCTCCTTGGCAGTCGGTCTAGACGTCACGCATCAGCGCGAGCATCCGGGTGAGGGCGCGAACGTTTTGCCAAAACGGCAAGGTATTCCCCTCAATTTTCAGGTTTTCGTGAAGTGGATGTGCCATCGCCCAGATGTCGTTAAACATGGGTGGCGGCACGGGCTGACAAAACTTCGACCAGGTCGACGATGAAGCCCGAAGGCCAAAGTCGTAGCCAAAATTATTCGGCGTCAAGCCATCAAAGATGCGCCGCACGCGGCCATCTTGAACTTCAACAAGGTAATCATTGGAATCAAATCCAATCACAAACTTACCGGTAAAAAAGCGCCCGATAACGGGAAGGATCCGATCATCATTAACGATTCGGGCCCATCGCTCCATCCAGTCCAGATCAAATTGCCTACGGCTGGCATAGCTACTCACGGATTTCTCTCCCCTGTTTTTGCAAAATTCAATACCTCAATGCGGAAGCGGTTTTTTTGCGGGTCCATAATGCGCAACAAAAGAAGCTGAATCGATCACATACGGCATGATGGCTTGGTAAAAATCGGCCAAGTCTGCCGTGTCATCAATTTCAATCGTTGCCTGTTTCAATGCATAAATACTGAAAACGTATCGATGCGGTGCATCCGGCGGCCACGGGCCACCGTAACCGCGGCCAAAGCCCGGTATTCCAAATGTCACAAAGTCTGAGTTAAATTCTCGAGCGCCTTCAGGCAGCGCCGGGCTGCGGCTGGCACCCTCCGGCAGCGATTGCACATCGGCGGGAATGTTGCAGACCAGCCAGTGTGCAAAACTGCGCGGTAACTCAAATGCCTCCGGCAGGTCTGGATCGGTGACGGCCAGCGCAAAGCTGCGGGTACCTTCCGGCACATGGCTCCAGCTCAGCGGCGGAGATTGACCGGTGTCCTCCACAAATCGGGCATCAATTTCACCCCCCGGCAGAATGGCCGATGAGTGCAGCGCAAACGGCTGCTGTGGTGATGGCGGCGGGGCTGGCGGCGGCGGCGAAGTGTTATCCACAGCCACGGCCGCAACCTCCTCAGTCGACACTTGGCGACGTTGGCCAAAGGTGGCGTTTAGAATTTCGTCAGGATCAAAAGGCGGCTCAAAAACGGCAAACAGCGTGCCGTCACGAAATACGCAAACCCGCGTACACAGGTCGATAAACTCCTCAATCTCGGAGGATAAAAACACCGCAGCCCGCTGCTCATCAGCAAAATTTTGCAGATTGCGGTAGAGATCCATCTTAGCGCCCACATCAATGCCGCGCGCTGGATCATTGAGAATGAGCACATCGGGATTTTCGGCAAACGCGCGGGCAATGAGCACTTTCTGCTGATTACCGCCGGAGAGCGATGTAATCAAATCACTGGGTTGGCCCATTTTGACCGCCAGCTTGTCGCACTCCCATTGAAAAATCGGCCGCAGGCGCGAGGGGTTAATAATGTTAAGAATTCCCCCCAGGCGATGGCTGGGATAAATGGGCATCACTAAATTTTCAAAGATGCTCAGGTTAGGGAAAATGCCTTCTTTTTTACGATCGCCACTAATGTAGGCGATGCGATTTTCGCGGGCGGATTGCAGCGAGTCGATGCTGGCACTGCGGCCGCGGGCACTCAGGGTAACCGTGCCGGCGGCAAGGCGGGTTACGCCGGCCAGCGCACGCACAAACTCCGCCTGCCCCTGGCCGTCTAACCCTGTCACTCCCACAATCTCACCGGGATACAGCCGAAAGTCGATGCTTGAGGAGAAGCCCTCGACCTGACCGGCATTCATTTTCAGAAGCGGCCGGCTTTTGCGGCGCTCCTCAGCTTTAATTGGTTTGGATTGCCTGGGCGGATGAGGCCCAGCAATCAACTGCAGAATCTTTGCTTCGGTAATTTCATCGCGCTCCAGCGCGCCCACATCGCGCCCATCGCGGAGCACCGTGGCACGATCGGCAATGCGAACCAACTCAGCGATGCGGTGGGTGACGATGAGTATGGTTGTCCCCTCGGCCTTGAGTTCTCGCATCTTCCGGAATAGCCGCTCGGTGGATTCGTAATCGAGCGCCGCAGAGCTTTCATCAAGAATCAGAACCTTGGGGCTTGATAGCATGCCTCGGGCAATGGTGATCCATTGCTTAAGGCTCAGTGGGAGGTCACCCACTCGGGCAAACAAGTCCAAGTCAAAACCGAGTAAATCATGCATAAAACGCCGTGCCCGGCTAATTTTGTCTTCTCGGTTCATGGAAGCGGAAAAAAGCGAATCAGAGCCAAGATAGAGGTTTTCCAGCACGGAGCAGCCTTCGGCCACTAGCACCTCCTGGAATACATTGCAGACCCCCAGTCTGCGCGCCTCCAGCGGTGAGCGAATCACCTCTCCTAACACCAGTGACTGTCCCGCATCCGGTAGCAACACCCCCGAGAGCACTTTGGCCAGCGTGCTCTTGCCCGATCCGTTACCGCCGATAATCGCATGCACTTCGCCCGCACTCGCTTTGAGGCTGCAGTCATCCAGTGCAACGGTTGGGCCGAAGCATTTACGCACGTTGGCGAGATGGACAGTCGTCTCAGACATGATGACGGATGGACATTCCCTAGTAGCGGGGCTCCGCC
>SL_7KL_010_BRINEDRAFT_10001346_pt1 | contig 11800 bp, 9 predicted proteins | sample SodLak_010_BRINE_FD_10663 | JGI IMG/M metagenome (IMG submission 10663)
GCGTTGCAGGTGAGGATGCGGTCACTTTGGCATGACCGCGCCTTCTTGTAGTATTCGCCCCGGGGTCCGGCGCACGCCGACCGGCACGACCCCGCCCCGCCGCATGGCGCTTGAGGATGGCAGACGTCGCGATGGCAACCCCGTCTCCCAACACACGATTAAGCGGTTTGGCCGGTCGACTGGTCCGCGATGGACTACTCGACGAGGAAGACGCCCGAAGCGCCGCGGAGGATGCGCGCAAGGCCGGGCAAACTCTGGTTGCAACCCTTGTCAACACCAACCAGCTGCCGCCGGCGGATCTGGCAACCGCGGCGTCCGACGAATTCGGCGTACCCCTGTTCGACGTCAGTTCCATCGAGCCCGAGGGCGCGATTACCAACCTGGTAAGCGAGAAGTTGATCCGCCACCACCAGGCGATTCCAATCTTCAAACGCGGTAAACGGCTGTTTGTCGCGGTAGCGGATCCCACCAACCTGGATGCTCTGGACGAGTTCAAGTTCCACTGTGGCCTCAACACCGACCCGGTTCTGGTCGAGCATGACAAGTTGCTGCGCCTCATCGACCGCGCCATGGTCGCCGCCGACAACAGCTTTGAAGGCGATGAGCTGGATGAGGACCTGGAAAACCTCACCACCACTGGTGGCGAGGAAGAACAGGAACCGGATATCACCCGGGCCGACGCCGACGACGCGCCAGTCGTGCGCTTCGTCAACAAGGTGTTGGTGGATGCGATCAAGCGCGGCGCATCGGACATCCACTTCGAACCATATGAAAAGAGTTTCCGGGTGCGTTACCGGCAGGACGGCATGTTGCACGCGGTGGCCAGCCCGCCCATCGGCCTGGCGCCGCGCATCGCCGCCAGGGTCAAGGTCATGTCGCGGATGGATATTGCCGAGCGCCGTGTCCCGCAGGATGGCCGCATCAAGATGAACCTGTCGCGGACCAAGGCCATCGACTTCCGTGTCAGCAGTTGTCCAACGCTGTACGGCGAGAAGCTGGTGCTGCGTATCCTCGACTCCAACGCCGCGATGATGGGTATCGACTCCCTTGGCTATGCGGCCGACCAGAAAAAGCAGTTCATGGAGGCGATCCACAAGCCCTACGGCATGGTGCTTGTGACCGGCCCTACCGGTAGCGGCAAGACCGTGTCGCTGTATACCGCACTGAATATCCTGAACACCGAGGACAGGAACATCTCCACGGTCGAGGATCCCGTGGAAATCAACCTTCCGGGAATCAACCAGGTCAATCTCAACGTCAAGGCGGGTCTGACCTTTGCCGCCGCTCTGCGTGCCTTCCTGCGGCAGGATCCGGACATCATCATGGTCGGTGAGATCCGCGACCTGGAAACAGCGGAGATCGCGATCAAGGCCGCTCAGACCGGGCACCTGGTGCTGTCGACGCTGCACACCAACGACGCACCGCAGACCCTGACCCGTCTGGCTAACATGGGCGTGCCACCCTACAACATTGCCTCGGCGGTGAATCTGATCATTGCCCAGCGGCTGGCGCGGCGGCTGTGCCCCCACTGCAAGAAAGAGGTGGATGTGCCCCGCGAGGCCCTGATCGAAGAGGGCTTTACCGAGGACGAAGTGGACGATCTGACCATCTACGGACCGGAAGGCTGCGATCAGTGCACCCTGGGCTACAAGGGGCGGGTCGGCATCTACCAGGTGATGCCGGTTTCCGATGCCATGGGTCGCATCATCATGGAAGGCGGCAATGCCATGGAGCTGGAGGATCAGGCCACCAAGGAAAGCATCCGCGACCTGCGGCGCTCCGGTCTGGAAAACGTCAAGAACGGCATTACCAGCCTGGAAGAAATCAACCGCGTCACCAAGGACTGACCTCTCAGCAGCCAGGCATTCGAGCCTGACTGACGGAAAACGGGCCCGTAAGCGATGGCAGCAAAAGCGAAAAAGATTCCCACCTTTGTCTGGGTCGGCACCGATAAACGTGGTGCCAAGGTCAAGGGTGAGTCCCAGGCCAACAACGTAACCCTGATGAAGGCCGAACTGCGACGCCAGGGCATTGCGCCGAAGACGGTGCGCAAGAAATCCGCCTCGCTGTTCGGTCAGCGCAAGAAGAAGATCACCGCCGGCGACATTGCGGTGTTCAGCCGGCAGCTGGCGACCATGATGAGCGCCGGTGTACCCATGGTCCAGGGCCTGGATATCGTTGGCCGCGGCCATGACAACCGGGCAATGCAGGATCTGGTGCTGAAGATCAAGGCCGACGTCGAGGGCGGCACCAACCTGAGTCAGGCACTGGCGGCACATCCGCGCCATTTCAACGAGCTTTTCTGCAACCTGGTAGAGGCCGGCGAGGCCGCGGGCGTGCTCGATACGCTGCTGGACAAGCTCGCGACTTATCTGGAAAAAACCGAATCGATCAAGAAGAAGATCAAGAAGGCCCTGTTCTACCCGGCGGCGGTGGTGGTGGTGGCGTTCCTGGTCACGGCCATTCTGTTGATCTTCGTGGTGCCGCAGTTCGAGAGCCTGTTCCGTGGCTTCGGCGCCGATCTGCCGGTGTTCACCCGCTTCGTCGTCAATCTATCCGAGTTCTTCCAGAGTTACTGGTACATCATTTTCGGCATTGTCATCGGCCTCGGTGTGGCCTTTGTCGAGGGCCGTAAACGATCGCGAAAATTCGTGCGCCTGATCGATCGACTGGCGCTGAAGATCCCCGTTATCGGCACGATCCTCGAGAAGGCCGCCATTGCACGCTATGCGAGGACCCTGTCAACGATGTTCGCGGCCGGTGTCCCTCTGGTGGATGCGCTGGAGTCGGTGTCCGGCGCGACTGGCAACGTGGTCTACCAGGAAGGCGTGCTGGTGATGCGCGACCAGGTTGCCAGCGGCCAGCAGCTGCAGAGCTCCATGAAGCTGTCCAATCTGTTTCCCAACATGGTGGTGCAGATGACCGCCATCGGCGAGGAGTCCGGCTCACTCGACACAATGCTGGCGAAGGTTGCCGATTTCTACGAGGAAGAGGTGGACAACCTTATCGACAGCCTCAGCAGCCTGCTGGAACCCATGATCATGGTGGTGCTCGGCGTCCTGGTCGGTGGCCTGGTGATTGCCATGTACCTGCCCATCTTCCAGATGGGTCAGGTCATCTGATGATGCACACGGCTTTGCGACCGATTGCTGCATGCTGAATGTTCTGGCCTGGCCCGAACCGCCGTTCTGGCTGCTGCTCGCGGGCTGCGGTCTGCTCGGGCTGGTGATCGGCAGCTTTCTGAATGTGGTAATCCTGCGGCTGCCGCGGATGATGGAACGTGACTGGCGGGCCGGGGCCAGGGAAATCCTGGAGCTGGAACCGGTTGAGCAGCCGGTCATCAACCTGTCGCAGCCCGGGTCCCATTGCCCCCGCTGTCAGCAGCAGATTCGCGCCCGGGACAACATTCCGCTGCTGAGCTGGCTGCTGTTGCGCGGTCGCTGCCGGCACTGCCAGACAGCAATCCCGATTCGCTACCCACTGGTCGAAGTCCTGAGCGGGATCTTGTCGGTGCTGGTCGCCTGGCAAATCGGCTGGACCGTCGAATTGTTGCCGGCACTGATCCTGACCTGGGCACTGATTGCACTGTCCGGCATCGATCTGGATCACCAGTTGCTGCCGGACAGCATTACACTGCCACTGATCTGGCTCGGCCTCCTGCTGAGCCTGATCCCGGTGTTTGCTCCGGATCCGCAGACCGCGATCATCGGCGCCGTGGCCGGCTATCTCAGTCTCTGGAGCGTTTTCCACGCCTTCCGCCTGCTGACCGGCAAGGAAGGCATGGGTTACGGCGACTTCAAGCTGCTCGCCGCCCTGGGCGCATGGCTGGGCTGGACCGCGCTGCCGATGATCATCCTCCTGTCTGCACTGGTTGGGGCAATTGCCGGGATCCTGATGATTCTGCTACTGGGACGCGATCGCCAGTTGCCGATACCTTTCGGTCCCTATCTTGCCGGCGCCGGTTGGCTTGCCCTACTCTGGGGCGATACCCTGACCAACGCTTACTTTCGTCTTGCCGGCCTCGCCTGATCCCGGCCCCGGACCCTGTGACTCCATGCTGACAATCGGACTGACCGGTGGCATTGCCAGTGGCAAAACGGCCGTCTCCGACCGTTTCCAGGCTCTCGGCGTGCCTGTCGTGGATACCGATCTGGTGGCGCGTGAGGTGGTAGCCCCGGGCACCGAGGGCCTGTCCCGGCTGGTGCGGGCATTCGGCAGCGCCATCCTGCAGGAGGACGGGACCGTGGACCGGACAGCGCTGCGCCGGCAAGTGTTCTCCGCCCCGATGGCCCGGAAACAGGTTGAGGAGCTACTGCATCCGCTGATTCGCGAGCGGTCCATGCAAAGACTGGCGGAACTCGACAGCGACTACGCGATTGTTGTCGTGCCCCTGTTGATCGAGACCGATTTTCGCGCACTGGTGGACAGGATCCTGGTGGTAGACGCAACGGAGGAACAGCAACTGCAAAGACTGCAGCAACGTGATGGCTGCAGCCGGCAGCAGGCGCATGCCATGCTGGCGGCACAGGCCTCGCGTGATCAGAGGCTGGAGGCAGCCGATGACATCCTGTGCAACAATGGCGACCTCGATGCGCTGGACCGGCAGATCCAGGCCCTGCACCAGCAGTATCTGGCACTGGCGAGTGCAGCGACTCTCCCGGCCGACAATACCGGCAGGAAAGGACCGAACTGATGGACGGCACCGTGACATCCCAACAATCACAGACCGGTCACCAGCGTGAGACAGCCAGTATTGTGTTCGAACAACCGCTCAACGAGCGGTACCGCAGCATCATGCGACTCGAAACCCTGTTTCGACAGGCCGATTTCGGCATCCATGGCGATGATGAGTGGCATAGCCGCCTGGCCGTGGACACTCTGGCCAGCGTCCTCGAAGTACTCTCCCGGGGTGACTTGCGATCCGAGGTCATCAAGGAGCTGGAGCGGGTCAGCGGCATTCTTGCGCAACTTGGGGAGCGCCCCGGAGTTGATTCCGACCGTGTCCATTATTTCGTTGGCCAGTGCAGCGAAATCGTTGACCGGCTGCGCTCGCAGCCGGGACAGCTCGGCAGCGCACTGCGTCGGGATGAACTACTCAATTCCGTTATTCAACGCAGTGGCATCGCTGGTGGAACCTGCGGCTTCGATCTGCCCGCCTATCATCGCTGGCTGCAACAGCCGGCCGGCCGCCGGCGCGAGGCACTGGAAGACTGGTATGCGGTCCTTGATGGCCTGCGCCAGGCCTGCGACCTGCTGCTGCGACTGATGCGGGACAGCGCCATGCCGCAGAGCCAAACGGCCGTTGATGGCATCTACCAGCGCAATCTCGAACGCGGGACCAGCGTGCAACTGATCAGTGTCGAGCTGCCGGCCGATACGGCCTGGTTTGCCGAAGTCAGTGGCAACAAGCATTTCGTCACGGTACGCTTCATGGAACCGGGGTTCGATCAGGAGCGCGCGTTCCAGACCGACCGCGACGTGGAATTCATCCTTCGCTGCTGCATGCTCTGAATGCCCTCCGCCCAGACCGTTCCCTGCCCGAACTGCCGCGAGCCGGTTTCCTGGGATCCGGCCCGGTCGCCGTGGCGACCCTTCTGCAGCGAGCGCTGCAAGCTGACCGATCTCGGCGCATGGTTCAGCGAGGAAAACACGATTCCAGGGGTCGAACTGCCGGATGAACTGATCGACGAGTTCCGCGACGACGCATCCAGCCAGGGAACCTCTGAATGATTCCCACGCCTGCGCCCGAGGCCGGGTTTGGTCATCCGGTACGGCGCGGTGCCCGCCGTGCTCGGGGTGGCGTAGGGCGGGTCAAGCGAAGCGGACCCGCGCGGTGTGATCCGTTGACGGGTTGCCCCGGCCCCACCGAAATGCCGTGCCATGCCGAGATGCATGACACCGCGGTTAACGCACCCTCCGGCGCTACGGACCTTGAACCTTGAACCTTGAACCCGTGGCGGATCACACCGCGTGCATTCGCTGCGCTTAATGCACCCTACGAAACCTGCGAGACCCGAGGCCGGGTTTGGTCATCCGGTGCGGCGCGGTGCCCGCCGTGCTCGGGGTGGCGTAGGGCGGGTCAAGCGAAGCGGACCCGCGCGGTGTGATCCGTTGACGGGTTGCCCCGACTCACCGAAATGCCGTGCCATGCCGAGATGCCTGACACCGCGGTTAACGCACGCTCCGGCGCTACGGACCTTGAACCTTGAACCCGTGGCGGATCACACCGCGTGCATTCGCTGCGCTTAATTCACCCTACGCGTCTGGTCAGTGTTTCCCTGGCCACGGGGCCAGAGCCCCCGGATCGCCGCGATGCCCTGAGCGCCATGCGCTTTTGCCGTATCCAGATGCCCCGGATCCAGGCCGCCAAGGGCATAGGCCGGTAGCGGCACCTCCCGCAGCAGTGCGTACAGGCGATCAAAGCCGATGCCAGCAGCCTGCGGATGACTGCGGGTGGGCAATACCGGGCCGAGCACGGCAAAATCCACGCCCTTGTGGACCGCCTGCCACAATTCCGCGGTCGAATGACAACTCGCTGCCAGCCACTGCCCTGGCGCAAGCGCTGGTCGCGCGCCCAGGGCCCGCAGACGCCGCGCACTGAGATGCAGACCGACACCAAGGCTCAGCGCCAGCGATGGCTCCGCATTGAGCAGAAGCTTGACCGGCCGTTGGCCAAAATGTGCAACCACATGCCTGGCGAGACGTGCGTAGGCGGCATCATCCAGCGATCGGGCGCGCAACTGGATCAGATTGATGCCGTTTGCAACGGCCCGGTCGAGCGAGGCAAGAAAGTCATCGACGGCACCGGCTGGTTCCGGGGTGACCAGATAACGGTCCGGAAGCCTGGCCGCGGCGACGACAGGCTGATTGGCGGCAGGAAAGGCCAGCCCGGCAAGTTCGGTCTCGCTCACCCAGCGCAGCGACTGCCCCTCGCGGCCCTCCGGCGTGCCGGTGAAGCGCCTCACCCGCCAGACATCCAGAACCACGGTTTTGTCAGGATAGGACCAGGGCACCCGGATCAGTGGCTCCGCTTCCTGCACCTGGATTCCGAGTTCCTCGGTCAGTTCACGCTGCAATGCCTGGGCCGCAGTCTCGCCAGCTTCCAGCTTGCCCCCGGGAAACTCCCACAACCCCCCTTGATGCAGGTGCTGCGGCCGTCGACTGACCAGGAAACGACCATCCCGGCCATGGATTACGGCGGCGGCGACCGCCACCGGGTTTGTCATTACCTCAGGTCCGGTACTCGGCATTGATGCGCACGTATTCATAGGAAAAATCACAGGTCCAGACCGTCTCGCTGGCGTTGCCGCGCCCGAGCGCAACGCGGATGCCGATCTCCTGCTTTGCCATGCGCTCCGCCGCGGCTTCCTCTGAATAGCCATCGGCACGTCCGCCATGCTCCGCCAGGCACACATCATCCAGCCAGATGCGCACACGATCCACGTCCAGGTCGTCCACGCCGGCCCGCCCCACGGCAGCAAGGATGCGACCCCAATTGGGGTCGCCGGCGAAAAACGCCGTCTTCACCAACGGTGAGTGGGCGACACAGTAGGCCACAGTCAGGGCTTCAGCCGCCGAGGCAGCTTCCTCTACCTGAATGGTGATGAAGCGGGTTGCGCCTTCGCCGTCACGCACGATGGACTGAGCAAGCTCCCGACACAGATCCGCGAGAGTCTCGGCGAAGGCGGCAACATCCTCCGGGTGCAGCGCATCGAGCCGGCAGTGGGATGCGCCCGTGGCGACCAATACGCAGGCATCATTGGTCGAGGTGTCGCCGTCGACGGTGATGCGGTTGAACGACTGATCAACGGCCCCCTGCAGCAGTCGCTGCAGCAGGGGGCCGCCCACGGAACAGTCGGTGGCGACAAAGGCCAGCATGGTCGCCATATCCGGCCGGATCATGCCGGCACCCTTGGCCATACCCGTCAGCGTGATCGTATGGCCATCGAGTTCCAGCTGACGGCTGCAGGCCTTGGCCACCGTGTCGGTGGTCAGAATTCCCTCCGCTGCGGTCTGCCAGCCGTCGGGACGCAGCGAACCCAGGGCTGTCGGCAGGCCGGAAATCAACCGATCCACCGGCAGAGGTTCACCGATCACGCCGGTGGAAAAAGGCAGGATGCGGTCGACTGCCACGCCGGTCTGATCCGCCAATGCCTGACAGCATCTCAGGGCATCGCGGGCGCCGCGCTGGCCGGTTCCGGCATTGGCGTTGCCAGTGTTGATCAGCAGATAACGTGGGGACGTGCTTTCCAGGTGCTGCCGGGCCAGATGCACCGGCGCCGCGCAGAATCGGTTGCGGGTAAACACGGCGGCGGTCTCGGCCCCTTCCGGCAGCTCCAGCACCACCAGATCACGCCGACCCGATTTGCGGATGCCGGCCTCCGCCGTACCCAGACGCAGGCCTTCTACGGCAAGCAGTTCACCTGGAGGATGCAGACCAACCGCCATGGCCAATCAGTTCAGCCGGCCGTGGCATTGCTTGTACTTCTTGCCCGAACCGCAGGGGCAGGGCTCGTTGCGACCCACCTTGCGCTCCTGGCGAACAAACGTTCCTCCACCCTGCTGCTCGTCATCGGCCTCTTCACCACCCATCGCGCTGGCGGACTCGTGCTGATACTGCATCTTGTCCTCGGACGGACGCTGCTCTTCTTCCACCGCTTTCACATCTTCCGGCGCACGCAACTGAACGCGGGAGAGAATGGTGACGATCTCGCGCTTGATGCTGTCCAGCATCGTGGAGAACATTGCGAAGGCTTCTTTCTTGAACTCCTGTTTCGGGTTTTTCTGCGCATAGCCGCGGAGATGGATGCCCTGACGCAGATAATCCATCGCCGCCAGATGCTCTTTCCATTGACTGTCCAGCACCCGCAGCAGTACGGCCTTCTCGAAGCGCCGGAGCACGTCTGCGCCGATCTCTGCTTCCTTGGCCTTGTAGGCCTTTTCAGCCTCCTCGATGATGCGCTCCCGCAGGGTCTCCTCGTGCAGCTTGTCGTCCTCGTCCAGCCACTGCTGAATGGGCATTTCGAGGCCGAATTCTCGGTTCAACACGTCCTCCAGCGCGGAGACATCCCACTGCTCTTCGATGCTGCCCGGTGGAATATAGTCATTGATGACCGTGTTGAGCACGTCCTCGCGCATCTGCACCACGGTGTCGCTGAGGTCGTCCTCGCTCATGAACTCCGTGCGCTGGGCGTAGATCACCCGACGCTGATCATTGGCGACATCATCGAACTCGAGCAGATTCTTGCGGATATCGAAGTTGTGCGCCTCGACCTTGCGCTGGGCATTCTCGATCACCCGGGAAACCAGTCCGGACTCGATTGCCTCACCTTCCTGCATGCCCAGCCGCTGCATCAGCGCGGACACACGTTCGGAGGCGAAGATGCGCAGCAGACTGTCGTCCAGCGACAGGTAGAAGCGGGTCGAACCCGGGTCACCCTGGCGCCCGGAACGGCCGCGAAGCTGGTTGTCGATGCGGCGGGATTCGTGCCGCTCCGTGCCCACCACGTGCAGGCCACCGGCCTCCAGCACCTTCTTGTGCCGCTCTTCCCAGTCGGCGCGGACCCTGGCCACCGCCTCGTCGGTCGGATCTTCCAGATTCGCGATCTCGGTGTCCGGGTTGCCGCCCAGCACAATGTCCGTGCCGCGGCCGGCCATATTGGTCGCAATGGTCACTGCACCGGGCTGCCCCGCCTGGGCGATGATCATTGCCTCGCGCTCGTGCTGCTTGGCGTTCAGAACCTCATGCGGGATCTTGTCCTTTTTCAGCGCGGCGGAGATGGTTTCGGAGACCTCGATGGACGCGGTACCGACAAGGATCGGGCGCCCGGCCTCACGGTTCTCACGAATGTCCTCGACGATGGCGTCGAGCTTTTCCTTCTGCGTCAGGAACACCAGATCATTGTGGTCGACCCGAGCCATCGGCCGGTTGGTCGGAATCACGGTGACTTCGAGTCCGTAGATATGCTGGAACTCGTAGGCCTCGGTGTCGGCGGTACCGGTCATGCCCGCCAGCTTGTCGTAGATCCGGAAGTAGTTCTGGAAGGTGATAGACGCCAGCGTCTGGTTTTCATGCTGGATCTTGAGGCCTTCCTTCGCCTCGATGGCCTGATGCAGACCTTCGGACCAGCGACGTCCCGGCATGGCCCGGCCGGTGAACTCGTCGACGATGACCACCTGATTGTCCTCACTGATCAGATATTGATCATCCCGGTGGTACAGGTGATGCGCGCGCAGCGCCGCATTGATGTGATGCACCTTGCCGATGTTGCGGGCGTCGTAAAGGCTCTCGCCCTCCTGCAACAGCCCCTCGTTGAGCAACAGCTCTTCGATATGTTCGTGGCCGGTCTCGGTGAGAAAGATCTGACGCTGCTTCTCGTCGACCCAGAAATCACCCTCGCCTTCCTCTTCTTCCTGACGTTCCAGCTTCGGCACGAGGGTATTGATCCGGGCGTACAGTTCGCTGCTGTCCTCCGCCGGCCCGGAGATGATCAGCGGCGTGCGCGCCTCGTCGATCAGGATGGAGTCGACCTCGTCGACGATGGCGAAGCTCAGCTCGCGCTGCATGCGGTCTTCCAGCCGGAAGGCCATGTTGTCGCGGAGGTAATCGAAACCGAATTCGTTGTTGGTACCGTAGGTGATGTCGGATTCGTAGGCCGCGCGCTTTTCCTCGGCCGGGATACCGGCCACGACAACGCCGGTGGTCATGCCGAGATAGGCATAGATCTGCCCCATCCACTCGGCGTCGCGTCGCGCCAGGTAGTCGTTGACCGTGATGATGTGCACGCCCTTGCCGGACAGCGCGTTGAGATACGCGGCCAGGGTCGCAACCAGAGTCTTGCCCTCACCGGTCTTCATTTCCGCAATGCGGCCCTGATGCAGGACCATGCCGCCGATCATCTGGACATCAAAGTGGCGCAGGCCCAGCGTCCGGCGAGAGGCCTCGCGAACGGCGGCGAAGGCCTCGGGGAGCAGATCATCCAGAGTCGCGTCGCCTTCGAGCCGCTCGCGAAATTCGACCGTCTTACCACGCAGGGCGTCTTCCGACAGCGCTTCCATCTCTGGTTCGAGCGCATTGATGCGGTCGACCGTCTTCTGCATGCGCCGTACCTGACGATCGTTACGGCTGCCGAATACCTTTCTCGCGATAGCGCCTAACATGGAGTCACTCGATTCTGTTCCGGAGATTTGCACCGCCTGTCCGCTGGACGCCGGCGGTGCCGCCTGGCCTGATGCGGTCGGCCAAACGCTCCGGCAGGCAACGGATTCCGCCCGCCCACCATCACGTTCCGACCGCGATCGAAGCCGCGTATCATAACCGATCACAACGCAAAGTTCAGGAAGGCACGGCTGTGCCGGGAACGGGGTGGAAGATGCGTACGAAACGGCCTCAGCCGGTCGACCGGGTTCTCGCGAATCCGAGGTCGATGCTGGCACAACTGAAGAACGAGGCAGACCACCTGAGGACGCAGCAAGCCGCGCTGCATGGGGCACTTCCGGAGGCCTTGCGACCGCGCTGTCAGCTTGCCCGGGTGGAGGACAACGGTGAACTGCTGCTGGTAACCGACACGCCGGCCGCCGCCAGTCAGCTGCGCTACCTCGGCGCCTCCTTGTGCGATCGGGTCACGGGCCGCAGGGGCCGTTCCCCGACAAGGGTAAGAATTCGCATCGAGCCGCAGCGCGCGCCAAGGGAGGGTCCGAAGCAAGAGCGCAAACTAAGTCAGACCGCGGCCAGCCACCTGTCGGCAGCCGCCCGCCACCAGCCTAACGACCGTATTCGGCAGGCACTGCTTCGGCTGGC
>SL_7KL_010_BRINEDRAFT_10001350_pt1 | contig 11788 bp, 14 predicted proteins | sample SodLak_010_BRINE_FD_10663 | JGI IMG/M metagenome (IMG submission 10663)
AATGGATCATTCTCTCTTCAGGTATTTTACTACCGATTACATTTTGTGCAGTGAAATATGTACCTTCCTCTTCCTCATGACGTTCTACATCTAAAATGGAAAATGGCACAGCATCTGTAATACCATACGTATCCGATATATTCAAATAAATAAAGCAATCTCCATACTTTACCATTTGACGTACCCAACTCTGAAGATTAAAGTTTACATTCAATACTTCATGGAATAGATAATCCAATGATGTTTTAATCGCTTCATTATCACTCTTGACTTGTACCACCGAATTCGTTTCATCAGGTAGGCAAACTTCAGACGATACTAAATCCAATGCTCTCGAAATAATAGGATCTCTTTCCATAAGCATATACTCACGGAATAAATATTGTCTGTGTGCAGGAGTTGTATAATTACTGTAATAATCAGGTGATAGCATTCCTGATGCTCCACCACTTCTACCCCCAAATCCCGAAGACCACAGGTGATCCATTGCAACTGTTTTTGGATCAACTGTTCTTAATTTTACCTTTCCTTCTTTATCAGGTATAACTACTGTCTTACCTTGAAAATACCTGGTCAATCTCCCCAAATTCTTTGAAAATCTACTTTCTGACATTATATAATCTCTTTAACTGTATTAATATTATTCTGCTTCTTGTACTCTCTAATTATATTACTTTCTGTTAATTCTCCACCAAACCGTTTCGGTAAAGTGTGCTTTTTAGATCTATTATCCGATATCAACAGTGGTTGCATATTTGTATAATGAAAACAAACTCTTTGATGTAATTCACTCTCAAAATTAAAATGAGAACATGGTATAATATGATCTATTTCCCATACATCCCCGTAGTTATCCCAACTCATCCTACTTGTAAACTGTTCTTCTAAATGTTTCAAGAAGATTTTAATAGTACAACCCAATAATTCTCGTGTGGTATCTGATTTATTATTTCCCTGTAATACCCCCCAAATTCTTGTTCGAAGATTACATTTTATTCTAAAATTTAAATCGTCTTTTTTTCTTTGTTTATATTTCTCATTTATACGGTCTTTATTTTCTTGAAAATATTTCCGCTTCTGTTCACGGATTTTTTCTTTATTATTTTCTCTATAAATTCTATCACGTTCACTTTTAATATCTTTATTATTATCCCGCCATACTTTTTGTTTTTCTAAGATATCTTCTTTATTATTTTGATAAAACTTTTTATACCCCTTTCGTAATTTACTTCGATTCTCTTCTCTATATTCTTTATCTCGATTTAGTATTTTTTCTTTATTATCTTCACGATAATTTTCCTGATATTCTAAAATATCTTCTTTGTTATCTTTATAATACTCTTTTTGGTAATCTAACTTCTCATCTCTATTTTCTTCATACCGTTTTTTATCATACTTCTTTCTCTCTTCTTTATTTACATCTCTATACCTTTTTCTACATAATTTACATTTAGACCGCTTTCCATATTTACCATTTTTCTGATTATCAAAATCATCTAATGGTTTATCTATGTCACACCCTGTACATTTTTTAGTTTTAATGTCACTCATAAACTCCTTGTATATTAAAAATCAAATTCTTTCCTGTATGTTTCCATGTAGGAATCTGCAAAGGGATTCGTCAAATTAAATTGATCNCCTTTGTTTTTAAGTATTCGTTGTCTCTCTTTTTTCAACTTTTCTTTTTCTTTTTCTTCATCAGAGAGTTCTTCCATACTCTCNTCAAACTCTTTTATATTTTTATACTTCTCTTCAGCTTGTTTTTGTATTGCTGAATACATCTCAAGAATATCATGAGTTGTATCAGGNTTTTGAATGGATACACCTCTTAACTCATAGATAAACAGTCCAATACCAAACGCCATAATACCATCATCATAACCATCTGATTGAGCTTGTGCCTTACCATTCTTCTCAATGAATGTCATTAACTGTTGTAATAGTCTTTCTGATCGAATAGTGCAATACCCTTCGTCTGTTTCAATAAACTTCTCTAATGATTTAATAATCATTGGACGGGTTTTATTATTTGTATTCCACCCATCTTTTTCAGATCTTGTACCTAAAATATCTTTCTCTTTCTTTGTTTTACCACGTTTATAAATCTTATGATAATTTAAATCTTTAGATCTTGAGATTGTTGTCTTACCAATTGAGTTGTCTTCAATTACCAATAGTGCATCGTTGTACTTCTTCGATATTTTAACAGGTAGATAATTAAATTTATCGTAGTGAATCTTTTTCATATATTCAGCCACTTGCGTAAGTGTGCTCATCCGTATTACTTGAATACAAGATAAGTCATTCGATCCTTCAGCGGGATCGACAGCTACGATATATTCTTCTCCATCTATTGGTTCTTCCCATATCCAAAGAGCACCCTCTTTTTTAATGGGGTCTTCAACCATTACATCTTTTATTTTCTCTAAAAAGTCGGGATCAAAATAAGATTGCCCTGAAATTCCGAATTCGGCATCGTATTCCTGCCTTGCCTCTCTTTTTCCAAGGGATCTATCTTTTTCATCTCTCCATTCTTGATCTCTTTCGGGATGAACATACCACGGTAACNTTATTATTTTCCAATCAGCTTCACCAAGTTCAGTTTTAACAAATATATCATAGAACCACCCCGTAGGTGCGTCAGGTGAAGATAATGCCACAACCTTACCTGATTTAGATAATGAGGGTTCAATCGCTTTCCACAATACATCCGCATCAGAAATAAAATGTGCTTCATCAAGAATAATTAATGATGCAGATAATGATCGTGTACCTTTATCTTTAGAAAATGGTAAAGCTTTTATAGAACTTCTATTTTTTAAATTTAACTCCGTCATGTTTTTATTATCGTGACCCATTCGCATCCATTCAGGTATTTGACTCCAAGCAAATACCACCTTTTTATGGAGTTCTTTTGCTGTCCTTAAATCAGTAGATACCACAATAACGCTCTTTGCGACATGAAAATTAGCAAGCCAAAGTGCATAAGCAGACATGAGAGTAGACGCTCCAATCTGCCTACTCTTAATTAACGATAATTGCTTTTCATCACCATGTAATAATAATTGAATTAAATCCCTTTGATAATCAAATAACTCAAATGAGATAATTCCGTATTCTTCCGTTTCAATTTTTACAAAATTTTCGATGAAAAATTCAGGTGATTTTTTACATTTCCGTACAATTTTTTGTTGTTCTTCTGTTAATCCCATTTTTCTTCATCTATATATTCCCAAACAAAACCACCCGCTGATTTATTTGGTCTATTCTTATTACAAACATTGTATATGCTACTACGTGATATACCTAACTCCCTTTCAATATCCCTTGCAGTTCTCCACTTTGTTATGTATTCACCCTCTTTTGTAAATTGCCCAATTGGCAGTTTATTTCTTTCCGTATGATTTTTTAAATAAATTTTGTTTTTATTTAAATTTTCTTTTAAATAAAAAATATAACCACCCGTTATATTCCTGCTATTATTAGCACATGATGATATTTGTGAATATGGAATATCTGTTTCTTCTACCGCCTCTCTCATTGAAGAATAACTTTTCATATAATCTCCATGTACACCGCAAAACTGAACTACTTCTTTCGCTGAATATGATTCATCATAACATTTTCCTTTCGAAGCGGAATTTTCACTAATTTTTTTCTTCGTTTCTTCACTGTGATTTCGACCCTTCCAATATGGATTCTCAGAATTAGCTTTACGGATTTTATTTTTTGTTTCTTCAGTATGAGTTTTACCCGTATTAATTTCACTAAGTAATTCCTTCATTTCGTCACTAATTACTAATCCGAATGTTCCATCTCCACCATCAGTGAAATTAACTAACGTACCTTCATTTAAATCCCTTCTACCATACAGTGATATAAATTCTTTCTCCTTCTCTTTTATCAACTCTTCACTATCACACTCATAGACAATCTCAACTAAATAATTTTCATCAATTGAATTAACCAATTTACACCAAAAATCTGAACGACTTCGATGTTTACGATGTGCCCGATTATACCTACTCTTATCGGATGAATAAAATTTATCCTTTTTATAATGACTTATACCAACATAAAAAATATCATCCGTATCTAAACGAACGTGTCTATATAAATAATAAATATTTTGTTCCGCTGTAAGTGCCATTACACATTATTCTTGATCGCCTTCTCTTAACGTATTCAATGAAAGTTCAGACATTTCAGTCTCTAAATCCAAATACAGCCTTTGCGCATTTTTTAATCGTTTACTATGTTCAGAATTAAATTTAGTGATTGCATTTTCTATTTCTGATCCATCTCTAAATACTGAATTTTTTAAAGATTTTATAGTTGACTTCAACATTTTTGAAGTTTTTGAAATGGCATTTATAATTGTAGTTGCTACAGTTTTAAATGCATCCCCCATAACTCCTTCTGATATATTATCTTTATCTTTTTGACTTACTTCATCGTCAACTTCAGATATATCATCGATTATACCAACTATCTTATTTTGCGCTTCCCCAAAAAATTTCGATACTTTAGGTATTTTATCATTCACTATATTAACTTGATCAAATTTAAATCCCTCAGTTATATACGGTTCTAACAATTCTTTGATCTGTGGGTTTTCTAATGCTTTTTGAAGGTTTGCTTTGGTTATATTAGGTTTACTATATTTTTGTACTACTGATGCTACTGCACCCATAGCCTTTACTGTAATATTAACTTCATCAATAACCTTTTCAGGTAATTCATAAAATTCTTTTAATAACTCCCGTATATATTTTACTAATTCTTTAGCCTCTTTTTCAGCAGTATTCGCATTCGAATCCATTTCCGCTTGCATTTCTTTTAGTTTTGCTAATTCTTCTGCATCATCTTCTTCAAAGAAATCATCTAAATGGTCTTCAAAATCGGTAGGTATCCCAAATTTATTAGTTAATTCCTGTATTTCCTGTTCATGCTTTTGCTTTAATTGATTGTAACGATCCTGAAATTCTTTTGCCTCCAACTTTAATTTAGATTTCTCTCTTTTTTGAGTTATCTCCTTCATTAATTTATTAGCATTAGTTTTTGCAGTAACCACATACCGTAAAGCTTTTCTCACTTCCTCAGCCTTTTTTATCTTGGATAGATCTATATTATCATATTCTTTAAGTTCGTTTATAACTTCCGTTAAATCAACAAAAATGTCGTCTACTCTATAGAAATCATACTTTTTTCCTTTTTCAAACCTCTCTATATAATCTCTTGCTTCACCTAAAAGAAAATTGACCTCTTCCATTTTCTTTTCATTTTTTGCAGTCAATGCTAATGAGATCGTATTAACATCTAACTCGTCTAATCTTTTTGCATCAGGATTTATATCAGACTTTTTATAAATATTAACGGGATTTTTGGTTTCTTCCTCCAATAAAAGTAATCGATCATACGCTTTATATAAGCTTTCTGATATCTTTTTTCTCTTTCCGACTGTTGATGAGTTCGAGTTCTTTGGCATTTCCTTTTCGTTTATGGAATTCTTTGGTTAAATGTTGTACTTCGTTATCTAATATCCTATTCTTAATTATTCCTTCTTCTTTAAATTCGGAAATTATTTCTTCTAATAGCTCCACATCCTCTTCTCTACGCTCTCGAATCTGTGATAAGATAACATTCGCATTATTATACATCGCTTCATTCACCTTCTTTCCATCATCTCTCTTCTCATCCATTCCATTAATAAGATTGGTTAAAAAGATAAACCCGTTTAAATCTCCATATTCTTCTAAATAGTCATGAATATCCATGAGCACGTTACCAAAGGAATCTCTAATTAAAATATTCTTTCTCCACTCAGGTTCTTCGAATGGTTCACCTTTAGCAATTTTCTCCGTCTCTTCTTTCGCATGACATTTAAAACATTTACCCGTCACCATATTGACATTGATCTCATTCACATTGGATAGGAGTCGTTTACAATCCTCATTAAAACACATATTTGGATTGTATCTCTGCATGTGACTAACCTTTGTCCATGTATCCTTTCCTATACGCTCCCATTCGGTTCCTCTGCTGTCTTCCCACGTCTCCCCGACACCTACATCGTCTAATGATTTTGGGAAGTCTATGGACGAATCTGTGTCCTTAAAATGAAATTTCTCAGGATTCTTGATGTTCCACCGCTTCATGTACTTGTTCTTTACATCTTCAACGGCTTCTTCCTCTTTTAACTTCTTATGCTTCTCCTCGTTTGACTTAATATCAATTGACATAAATTATACCTTCTTTCCTTTTTTAATTTTATATTGTTTAACGTGATCCATATAATATGGAGTTGCACTTTTTAGCTGATCAATGTGTTCCTCTTTAATATCTTTCCTCTTCCTTACGTATTCGATAAAAATAACTCCTATTAAATTTTCTTTAATATCAAATATTCCAACGCCACCTAATGATTTAACTCCATAATTTTTGAATACATATTTTAAATCTGAATTATTTATTTCCTCTATATTATTAATTATAATCGCTTCATTATCCATAATTGGATCTATGATAGATTTGTAAAATGTTACAGGAATATCTCTCAAGTGCCGTTTTTCTGAAGATATTCCAACATTTAGGGATTCTTCTATGATTGAATATACTTGGAATATATCTCCTGGGTATATTTCGTTTGCATCATTTCCATTATGAAATTTTGCTATATAAACCCGATCAACCCCAAATTCTTCCCTAATTCTCTGTAAATGCCCTTTTAATACAATTCGTACAGTTTCATTTATCTGCTGTTGAGATAAATTCGGATATCCACCTCCCCCATGTTCATCATTATGATGTTCCCCATCATTATAAACGTTTATAGTCTGACCTTCCTTATTTGAAATTACCTCAATAATTTTTTTTACGACAACTTCAAGAAATTTGAAAATGGCTATTATTATAGGTATTACTACTACATGCCAAATAGTGATTTCGACTCCCAAAAATGAACTTAAAAAGTGTGACATTTAATTCTTTGTTTTTCTATTATGTTTCCATAAGTAATTATTACAAGGGAATTAAATGCCTTAAATTAATTTATATTAAAAATCAGATTTGGAAACTCCACGATACCCATGTGGATCTCGCTTCTCTTGTTCTCTATCGAACTTGTTATACCTCATATCTACTAAAATAGTATCTTCAATATGCTGTTCATAATTTTCTAAATAATGATTAACAACACGTATAATAATATGATCCACCTTCTCTTCAAAAGTTTCGGGATATCTCTCCTCGAAATATTCTACAATATCATTTCTTTCTGAAAAAACTTGATCACCTAAAGGTTCAGCTATTAAAAATGGTTCAAGACTTTCGACTGTTACCTCATCAAGAGAATTATAATTCTCCTCATCAAATATTTTATCGAATTCCTCTTCCAATTTTTCATCAATATTATCTCTAACGAATTGTACGAGTTCTCTTACCATTTTATTTTTATTTTATACTTCGATAATTGGATCGATTAGATATGTAACACCGCCCAATTTCTTATTCTTGAATTTTAATTGTTTTCCGTCCTCATCTACAAAGTCATCAATATGAATTGTTGTTGGAAGTTGTATTTCCACCTTTTCATCATCAAGTTTTTTTACTTCGTCACGAAATTCTTCTTCTTTACCTTCTTCAATTTTATATTTTTGTTCAGGTTTTTCCTCATTCCCCTTTACTTCAGGTTCATCATCTGATTCATTGTTATCATTGTCGTCTTCGACTTCCACTCGATATTTACTTCGAACTTTTTCAATTGCATCTTGATATTCTTTTACGTGTGGCTGAAGCGTATTAATAATCTTCGTTATTCTAAAATCCAATGATGCAATAAGTTCAAATTCAGATTGTATCAGATTACACCCTTGTACTAAATTAATCAGCTCAACATTCGTTAGTTCAACTTTCTTTCCCATTATATGTACCTTCGTTATTTTTGTAATAAATTAAATGTATGTTATCTAATGTTAAGTATATTTTTTTTTTAAATTATAAAAATATTTTAAACAACGACTCCGCGTATATCACCAAATAGTAAATCCCTATACCACTAAAGATATGCCAAATTGAATGAAAACAATCATATACAATTCCATCTTCTTCAGGTTCAAAATATGTTGCAATCGAACTAACTCCACCTGCCAATGCAAACCACATTAGAACAAATAAACTATCTTGCCAACCATTTAATATCCAAAATGGGATGATAACCAAAACTCCCAATACTGCAATCACATGACGTGAAGATACATCAGGTTTACCGTCAAACATCCAATGTGCAATTCCACCAAGAATAAATCCAAGTATAATTCCCAAATTACCTAACCATAGAAATCCTGCAAGTACAGCAAAAACATAGTAAATGGCTACAATGTCAGCTTTATGCCAACAATCATTTCTAACCCAATGAAATCCTGTACTACATATTCCAAGAATGATCATTAATGNNCCTAATATAAAATTATGATACAAGGCAAAAAACCCTAAAAAATATGTAAGATTGGTCATGGTGGATAATGGATTGTGCACACCATTGCGGATGTAGTGTTCGATGTTGTTTATGAGGTTTTTAATTTTGTTCATATTGGTTTTTAACTATTAATTTTATTCACTGATAACGAGGTGTTATCGACTATTCGCGCTTACCAATGGCGAACGCAATGAATGTCTCTACTGAGGAGAAGCTATAATTATCATTTACACGGACCTGCCATCGGTTATTGCCCCCTGAATGAAGCCCGGCATTAGCGCGGACAGACATGTTTGCCAGAGATTCAAACTTATCTCTGTAGCCTGAACCGCCCATTTTACTTGTGTCAGGTCCGCTAAGCCTTCCAAAAACAGGGAAATTCGTATCGAAATTTACAGGCATATCAAAACTTTGGACGTCACTGCTATTAAGGTCTACCTCAATTACCGCCCAGCACATTGTTAGATCAGGAGATATTTCTTTCCATTGCCCATCATTATTACTACCTGATGATAAGGAAGCCTTATCATCATTTAAAATCTTTCCTTGATTAGCACTCAATGGCTTCGTGGTAGATGTTGAATTTAAACTATCTTCAACATCACCCTCTTTTAATATAGTGCTATCTGCATCCTCTTTATTATCTTGAAGATTTTTTCCTTGATTGGCACTCAATGGCTTCGTAGTAGATGTTGAATTTAAACTATCCTCTACATCGCCTTCTTTTAATATAGTGCTATCAGCAGGTTCTTTTCCGTCCTGTAAAATCTTTCCTTGATTAGCACTTAATGGTTTCGTAGTTGAAGTAGAATTTAAATTATCTTCAACATCCCCTTCTTTTAATATTGTAGAATCTGCATCTTCTTTATTATCTTGAAGATTTTTCCCTTGATTCGCACTCAATGGTCGATCACTATCCGTACTCTCCAAATTATCAACCACCAAATCTTTAGGAACAAATTCACGTACATTCCCTTGATGATCACGAACTTTAATCAGATCATCGGCAGGATCGATAAACACACTTGCATACCCTTCAGCAGGATTTGCAGTAGGTGCGTATTTAAAAAATGTTTGTCTGTCTTTACTCATTAGTCTTCATTATTATTTTCTGATTCTGTCCACGGTAATTGTGGTTCTAAAATCTCTTGTTTTTCTTCTAATCTTTTATTCACTAAAAATGTAGCACGTTCATATTCATCACTGTTTTCTACCCACTCTAAAACAACCTCTTCCGTTAAGTCCTCATAAGGAGTGTAATTTTCCTCATCGGGTTCGGGAAGGTTAACCTTTGCGTATTGGCTTTCACCTTCTTTCTGAATAGTGAAATGAACGGTGATTACATCCTTATTAGTGTTGGTCTGTAGTTTGTTGATTGTTGTTTTCATAATATCGTTTCTTTTATTTTAGCTTTTAGTCAAGCTCGCTCATTTTTGTTATTTATTAATTTTGTTTAAAACTTGTTTAAAACATTGAATCATGGAATCTATCTCGTGAGTTAAATATCCTTAAAAATAAAGAAGGGTAATATAAAGTACTCCCTACATTATTAGTAGCCGTGATTTTATATGTACCACCTGATACATGGGATATTTCAATAGGTAAATTAGAACTTGACTGTGCTATTACAGATGTATTTTGTTGTACAATACCTCCATCTACAGCGACATAAATATTCACATGGTTATAATCTACAGATGAACCTGTTTGTAAATTAAAAATCGCCTCTATAAAAATTGGGTTATTTCTATCACGACTTATTTGAAATTCGAATTCTAAAGAGCTTCCGTTAGAAAAATTTCCACTGTCTCTTACTTGTCTATACAATGTATGACCAGTCGAGATTTCACTAAATTTTCCACTACTATCACTATTTAATCCAATTGGAGTTCCATCTATTTCTCCACCACTAATATCCACATCATCACTATCCTGTTCTGACATGGTTCCAAGCGCTGATAAGGAAGCCTTATCGTCATTCAACTGCTTTCCTTGATTTGCACTTAGAGGTTTATTAGTTGAAGTAGAATTTAAATTATCCTCTACATCACCTTCTTTTAATATAGTGCTATCTGCATCTTCTTTTCCATCCTGTAAAATCTTTCCTTGATTGGCACTTAATGGCTTCGTAGTTGAAGTAGAATTTAAACTATCCTCTACATCTCCTTCTTTTAATATTGTAGAATCTGCATCTTCTTTATCATCATTCAATATCTTTCCTTGATTGGCACTCAATGGCTTCGTAGTTGAAGTAGAATTTAAACTATCTTCAACATCACCTTCTTTTAATATCGTAGAATCTGCATCCTCTTTATTATCTTGTAATAACTTCCCTTGGTTAGCACTTAGTGGTTTATCTGTATCAGTAGAGTTTAAATCATTAACAATATCAGATGTAGACACTTTCTGATTTAACTCTTCTAAGTTCACATACCGTTGATTATTACCATTGCTATCCAATTGGTGTAAAAATCCGTCATTATCTACCCATTGATATACAATACCATTTGGTGGATTGGTAGAAGGTGCTTCTGTGGTTATTAATATTTGTCTGTCTACGGGTTTGTAACTCATTGTTGTTTTTAATTATTTTTCCATTCTTCGTTCATTGCCCATTCAAAGAAATCATCAACCTGTTCATCCGTCAATTCAATTTCATTAGCTAATAAGTTGAACCATTTCGTCCATACGTTCAAATTCTGTACCATCCTCATAACTTACTTGTGCTATAGTCTTTTGTGGTTCAGTTAACGATTCCAATGCATCTTCAATTTTTGTTTTTAAAGTTTCACCATCAATCTCATACAATGAGATTCCTATTTTAAATTTTCTTCGAGACAATTTCATTGAATTCCGTTTCGATTCCAATGCTTCTTGTTCTACTTGCTCTGCTGTTTTGTGATTAAATGTTCCCATAATTTATTTCTCTTTTATGTATAAAGTTTCTTCTTCATAATCTGTACTATCTAACCAATCAGATTCTGTCCAATCACCACCACGATGTTCAATCTTTTTATCATACTCTTGTGGTTCGGGACTATCAGGTGATACAGTTTTTGGTTTTCCATTAACGATATAAGTAATTTTAGTAACAGGAGGTGCTTGGCATAATTTTACCAATAATTCACCGTTCACTCTTTCTGCATCACGAATGATATGTGAGTTACTTAATTCCAATGTATCAACTGTGAAATCACTATCAAACTTTCCACCTTCTTCCAATTCAGAAAGATCAAAGTCCTCGGTTACTTCATCGTAATTTGCTGTAATTACTTCACCGTCAAAGCTGTAACTATCAGGTGATGTTGATGT
>SL_7KL_010_BRINEDRAFT_10001351_pt1 | contig 11784 bp, 12 predicted proteins | sample SodLak_010_BRINE_FD_10663 | JGI IMG/M metagenome (IMG submission 10663)
CGATTTGGCTAGAGCAAAAGTTGAAATATTAGGAAATAAAAAATCCCCTGCAGGGGAATTACTGGGGATGAATTTTAACGTTTTTTAACTAAATCAAATCATTCATAACTATTTTCTACGAACTTTACTACGCTTGATTTCAATTTTTCAGTAAAACGGCTATAATCTTTACTCCTGTTTTTGATATCTTTTGAATTACCATATGTGTCTATTGAACCATCAGTTGAACAAATAAGTAATAACTTCCGCTCAATCTCTGCAATTGATACATCACCGTTATTTATGGCTCCAGATTCTTTTAAAGCAATGCATAATTCAGTTAAACCAACTTTTGGGGCTGTCCACTTAAGTTGATTGTCGAAAGGCATCATCATTTGATTCTCGGTTTTAGATGAAAGTTTATCTTTATAATAAGAAATCAATTTTTCGCTTTTAAGAAATTCAACCTCAACATTTCCATAAACACAATGAAAATCAGTTTTATGCATACACTCTTCAGGCTTAATTTGATACACTACATCCTCAAGACTACATCTTCTATAATAAAAATCATCAAGAAAAGTTGTTTTTGTTTTTCTGTAATTATTGTAATTCTGATAAAATTTAAAAACCTTACCTAATTTTTTAATTTCTTTATTGATCATTTTCTTCCGTTCATCTTCTGAATAATGAGCAATCTTATTTTCAAAATTAAATTTGTTTTGATAAAAGTAAAATGTCGAGAATATTTCAGGTTTCAAGGTTTTGAAAAAAAATATTTCATTATCAACATCCTTTAAGCAGAAGTCTAAAAAAAAACTTTCTAATCTATTAATGTACTTTTTGCACAATAACAATATTTCTTTACAAAGCAAACCTTGATCATATTGATACTTTTTATTAAGCTCAATTTGTCTAACCTCATCCTCAAAAATTTTGAGTTGTGGTTGAAGTTTATCACCCATTTTTAAAATAGTTTAGTTGGATGACAATTTTAATAATTTTTTTTAACATTTTATATTAGACCTCCAAAAAAAATATAAATCAGTTTGCTTTTTTAGTAACATCAACATAATCAGCATCTTGATTGTTATATTTATTACTCAAAATACTAAAATCATCGGCAATTTTACTATCGATTACCCTAGCATATATCTGAGTTGTGGCTAATTTAGTATGACCAAGCATCTTAGAAACCGTTTCAATAGGCATTCCATTGGCTAATGTTACCGTAGTAGCAAAAGTATGTCGCGCCATATGAAAAGATAATTTCTTTTTGATTTTTAAGGTTTTTGCAACTTCTTTAATATATTGATTTGTTTTTTGGTTAGAATAGACTGGAAGTAACTTATCAGTGTCCTTTATTTTTTTATGTCCTTTGTATTTTTTTACAATATCATAAGCTACATCAAGTAAAGGTACTTTTACACTTGTTTTCGTTTTTTTACGCTTAAAACTAATCCATTTTTTTCCATCAATTCCAGCAACTAAATTCTCTTCAGTCAAGTTATAAACATCAATATAAGCTAGACCAGTATAACAAGAAAAGATAAATATATCTCTATTAATAATTAATGGCTCTCGCTTTAATTCAGCTTGTTGAATTTTATAAAGTTCTTTTTCTGAGAGATACCCCATGTCAACTGAATCAAACTTAAGCTTAAATTTCTTTATTGGATTCTTTTCAATCCATTCCAAGGTATGAGCAAAATTCATCAGCTTTTTAAAACGCTCTAAGTGCTTCATAATACCATTGTTTGAAAGCGTTGGTTTTTCTGATAGGAAGTACTCAAAATCAAGAATGAATTTGTATTTAATTTGCTTCAAGTAAATATCAGAATTATTGAATTCCTGATGTAGAAACTCTACTAGATAGGTTTTTGTTGTTTTGTAGTTTTTTAAAGTACCATGAGCTAGACTTGATTGCATCTTCTTTTGATGATAATCAATGAGAGCTATAAGCGTTTTCTCATTAGAACCTTCACCCATATAGTAGGTTTTAATTAGGTTCGGTGTAATAAATTCTCCTTTCTCCTCTAAATGATTAGCAATGCGCTGAAGCTTTGCTTTTACATTTTGGAGACAGGAATTTATTTGACGAGCTTCTATACTTTTAGATTGGAGCTGTTGCGTATCAGAATTCCATAGTTTAGATTCAATTGTTTTTTTAAGTGAGAATTCAGACCGAGATCTTCTGACAGTGATTCTTACAAAGAGGTCACTATAAAGTTTGTTTTTTCTGTTTTTTCTACAAAAAATTAGAAAGTTTACAATTTCGTTAGTTGCTTTCATTTTCAACATTTTTGGTTACACATACATGAACCAAAATGAATGACGCGTTGATTTGAAAATGAACAATACAAATTTAAGTAAGAAATTGATAAAATAGAATAAAAAATAGTTGAAATTTTGCTCACCTATTGCTCACCAGAAGTGGCAAAAAACGGCTTTGCTCACCTATTGCTCACCAACAAATTAAGCTATTTTTAACTAAATTATCCTAAAGAATAAGAACATAACTTCCTGTTTTTCAACAAAAAAGCCTGATTTTCAATAAAATCAGGCTTTTAGTTAAGTCGGGATGAGAGGATTCGAACCTCCGATCTCGCGCCCCCCAGACGCGCACTTTAACCGGACTAAGCTACATCCCGAATTGGAAAAATGTTTCCCATAAAAAAACCCGCAAATTTGCGGGTTTTTGCGGAGGAAGAGGGATTCGAACCCCCGGTACCTTGCGGTACAACGGTTTTCAAGACCGCCGCATTCGACCACTCTGCCATTCCTCCAATAAAATAAGATCGTTGCCTTAATTTGCGAGTGCAAATATACTAAGCTTTTTTGTTTTTCAAAATATAAATACTACATTTTTTGAAGTATTTTTTAATTAAGTAATGCTACTGAAAATAACCTATTAAAAATCAACTTAATAAAGCTATTATTTTTTTATAATTTTTTTGGTTACCCTTCCTAAGTCAGATTTAATTTCTAACATGTAAATTCCTTTAGGCAAATTCCTTAAATCAATTTTGGAGTCGATTGGCTTGCTTTTACTCCATTTTAGCTGCCCTGTAATAGAGTACAGCTTTAATTGCTCTAAATTTATTTCTGCTTCTATAGATAAAAAATCTGAAGTGGGATTAGGATAAATATGAATGACATTTGAATCAAAAGCATCAACTGTAAACGATGGACATTCAAAATCTGTTGTGTTTTCAACAAATAATTCTCCTTCTTCAATCCACCAAGCTTGCCATTCACCCCCACTTCCTTCTTCCCAAGTGCTTAAATCAAAACTATTAGAACCTGAAGATGCTGCGGGTAATTGGTAAACTTTTAAGGCTTTATTTCCTTTATTCCAAGTTAATGATTGATTGGCTTGTAAAACTTCTGGAAACAAGTCTTCTTCGCAGTTAGCTTGAATAAAATAAGCGTAATCGTCAAATTCTGGATATTCTCCAAAAACTATTGCTTCACCGTTTTCATCAACACAGATTCCAACAAATTCATCGGCTGCAATGCCGTAAGCTACTTCTTGTGTTTCATCTACTATTCTAGAAATCAAAACGCTGTGCCTCCCCTTTCTGTCGGGATTATTGTAATGGGTGTCTGTAATGGTTTGATTTAAAAAAGGATTATCTAGAAAACTTCCATGACCAATAGATACTGAAGGGTTAAAGGGGTTGCTCAAGGCTTCATCTGAAGTTACGCTTCCGTTAATTGCATCAAAATAAAATTCGCCCATAATAGCCATTCCGGCACTAGTTCCTCCAATAGGGGCCTGTTTTACATTAATGTGATTGTTTAAGGCGTCATTCATTGCATTTCCTTTGAAAAAGTTAACGTAAGTGGCTTGATTTCCACCCGCAAACCAAATAGCCTCTGCATTTTCAACAGCATTAAGTACATAAGGATCGGTTGCACCAGCTTCATTATGGATAACTAAAGTTTCAACTGAATTTAGATTGACACCTAAGTCAGAATAAAAATAATCGTTGTACCCGTCTGTTCCTGAAGTTCTTAAAATTACTACATCACCTCCATCAGCTTTATTCAAAAACCACTGCATGGCTTGATCATTTTCAGAAGCGCCACCCATTAAACAAATTCCAAAGGAAGGATTAGTTGCTACATTTTCGGTTTGTCCAGTAAAATAGCTCGTATAATTTTGTGCATTTAAAGAGATATAACTTAATAGGAGTAGATATGAAAAATAGCTATATTTCATCTTAATTTTTATTTTCTAATAAAGGTACAAATCTAAACTCGCCGTAGGTATATTTTTCAAATTTTTTAGCATCTTTTCTTATGAGTAGTGTCATGATTTGAGGATCTTCACCTACAGGAATAACTAAACGACCTCCCACTTTAAGCTGTGCCATTAAACTTTTAGGAATATAAGGAGCTCCTGCAGTAACAATGATTTTATCATAAGGCGCGTAAATTGTTATTCCTTGATAGCCATCTCCAAAAGTGATATATTTTGGAGTAAAGCCTATATTTTTTAGAAAGTTAGCGGTTTTTTTATACAATTCATGCTGTCGCTCTATGGTATAAACTTTAGCGCCCAAATATTTTAAAACTGCGGCTTGATAACCACTGCCTGTACCTACCTCAAGTATTTTTTCACCTTTTTTAACTTGCAATAATTCAGTTTGAAATGCAACAGTAAACGGATGAGAAATTGTCTGGCCTGCAGCAATAGGAAACGCCTTGTCTTGATACGCATGATCTTCAAAGCTAGAATCTAAAAAAAGATGACGTGGAATAGTTGCTATTGCATCTAAAACATGCTGATCTTTTATCCCTTTTTTAGCTAATTTTTCTGCTAATAATTTACGTTTCCCTTGATGTCTGTAGTTGTCTTCCAATACTTTAAGTTTAATCAAATTCTGTTTCTGTATCCACCTACAAATTAACCTAATTTTGCCTTAGTAAACAAGAAAAAAACAACATGCTTAAAGCTTATTTAAATGATTTTAGTACAACACACGCATTCACATCACCAAAACCAAAACTGGCTTTAATTAAACAATTTATACTTAAATTGACAGTTTCTGTAGGAACAGCCGCTCTGCCAATTAGTTTTTCTATTTTTGGATGTAAATCTTCGCAATTACGATTACCAAATATAAATTGTTCTTTCAGTTGTAAAATTGAAGCCACTAACTCCATACTACCTGCTGCAGCTAACCCATGACCTAAATGTGATTTCAACGAATTAATTTTTGGGAAATGATTGGGACTTCCAAGTGCTTCATACCAATTATTTATTTCCATAACATCCATGGCGGTTGCAGTTAAATGACCATTTATGGTGTCTAATTCATGAGGCTTAATTTGTGCATTATTCATCGCTTTTTGAATGCATGAAATAACCGCTTTTGGATTTGGAGCTGTCATACTTCCACCCTTGCGTTGTCCGCCAGAATTAATATTTCCGCCAATAATTTCGGCTAAAATAGGTGCGTTTCTTGATTGCGCGGCAGTGAGAGATTCTACTACAAAAGCTCCAGCACCACTACTGGGTACAAATCCAGAAGCAGTTTCACTCATTGGTCTAGAAGCCTTCTCTGGTTGATTATTATATTGATAAGGTAAAATTCTTAAAGCATCAAAACCTCCCCAAACAAATGGACCAGCATCACTACAGCTTCCTGCTAAAATTTGCTTAGCTTCTCCATTTTTAATGCGTTGATATGCCATTAATAAAGATTCTGTTCCTGTGCTACAAGCAGAAGAATTAGTTGTTACTTGATTTCCACAACCTAACTTACCCCCCAAATAAGCAGAAATTCCACTTGCCATGGTTTGCACAACGCTTGTACTTCCTAACCGTCTCACATTTTTAGATTCTATTAAATCAAAAGCTTCTTTTAGTTTGTCTACCCCTAAAATTCCTGTCCCAAATATAACTCCAGAATCTTCAAGGTAAGCCTCTGGGGTAATTTCTAGACCTGCATTTACCCATGCTTCTAAACCAGCTATAACCCCATAAATCAATCCATTAGCTTTTAATCCACGCTGTTCTAGTTTAGAAAAATAAACATCTATCATCTGCTGACTAATTGCAGGTTGACCCGCAACTTGACAAGAAAAGTTAAGCAACTTGAGTGCTGATTGAAACTGAATTCCATTTACTTGATTTTTTAGTGCTAAACTAAAATCCTTTACACCTACGGCATTTGGAGCCACAATTCCTACCCCTGTTATTACTACTCTATCCATTAGCTATTATTTATGTTGAAACATTCCTGTCAATTCACCTTTGGCAACTGTTTGCTGTGATGAGTTTTGAATAATAAAACTTACTTTTAGCTTTTGAAACCTGAAATAAACCTTTTTAGCTTCTACAATAATTTGCTCGCCTTGTTTTACGGGGTTAAGAAAATCTATCTGAGAGGAAGTAAATGCAATCTTGTAATCATTTTTATGCTTGATCCCTAAAAGATGAATTCCAAAAGCTACTAAACCTATTTGAGCGGCTGTTTCAATTAAAAAAACACCAGGTGTAATAGGTTGATTAGGAAAATGATGTGCATAAAAACTAGCTGAATCAGAAAACTTATAACTCCCTTTTATAGAAGTTTGGCTTACAGCAATAATTTGATCAACAAATAGGAAATCTTTGCCGTAAGGCATCATAGCAATTATATCCATTTGGTTTTTGGAAGTGAAATTAAACAAATAATTCTAGAAGACTTTTTTTTAAGTAAAAATTATACAAGTATTTAAATTAAGCTATACTCCTGTGTTAAAAATCTTTACTAAATTCGGCTTTTTAAAATCTTGATTATGTATAAAAAATGCCTAGCTCTAATTTTGGTTTCTGTTGCTTTTGGCAGTTGTGCGCTTTTACTTACTCCTAATGAAGAACTTAATAAAAAAGCTGACTACTACATAAGTCAAGGCAAGGTAAATCAAGCAATTCCTTTGGTAAAAAAAGCAGCCAAAAGAGGAGATGCAGAAGCGCAATATAATTTAGGATATTGCTTTGAAAAAGGTGTTGGCGTAGAAATAAACCAAGACAAATCCATTAAATGGTATCAAAAATCAGCTCAACAAAACTATATGGATGCAGAATATGCTTTAATGATGGCATATGCCGAAGGAAAAGGGGTTGAGAAAAATAATGAAATAGCTTTTGAGTATGCATTGCGTTGTGCTGAAAAAAAAGACCCTACTTGCATGTTTAATGTGATAGGTTCATACCAAGACGGCAGAGGTATTGAAGCAGATTCTACTCAATTACTTAAATGGGCATTTAAACTAGCTAAATTACCCAACCCACCAAATCAGTACCAAAGCGGAAAAATAACCTCAGCTCGTTTACAAATTGCGCAAATGTACACCAGTGGAAACTTAGTTAACCAAAATCTTTTTGAAGCCTACAAATGGTACTTAATATATAACGAAAACAAATATGATGTTGCTTACCTTCAACAAGAACAAATTATTTCAAAGATAAAAACAATTGAATCTAGCTTGAATAACGAACAAATTAAACAGGCTAAAAAAGAAGCTGAAGAATTAATTGAAAGACCTTTATCAAATTTAAATCAATTGTACAAAGCTGAAGAAATTAGAAGACAAGACTAAACATAAAATACAATTCACAAATCAGCGTATAACCTACCTTAAAAGTACTATTTAAATTAAAAATAAATAAGGCTAAAAAAATTGATTTAAAGAAGGTTTATCTAAAATTGAATTGAAGTTAACTATTTTTGTAAAATTGAAATTAATTTGGGTTTATTCTTAATTTACATGACGTAAACAAAATTGTTAAATTTATGAAAGCCATTTAACTAATTGTTATTTGAAACTTAGTTTTTATAATTTTAATTTATATAAAATAAACCCCTTAAAGTATTTAAAATAAAAAACTTATGAAAGTAGAAGACGTAAAAAGTTCTCAACAAGCAATTGATTTAGAGCATAAACACGGAGCCCACAATTATCACCCCTTGCCTGCCGTTTTAAAGAAAGGGGAAGGTGTTTTTGTTTGGGACATTGAAGGCAAAAAGTACTACGATTTCCTTTCGGCTTACTCTGCAGTAAACCAAGGACATTGCCATCCAAGAATTGTAGGAGCAATGACCAAACAAGCAGAAACCATTACTTTAACTTCACGTGCTTTTCATAATAATGTACTAGGTGTTTTTGAAAAATACGCTACAGAATATTTCAACTTTGACAAGCTCCTACCCATGAATACAGGAGCCGAAGCTGTTGAAACGGCTATTAAAATTTGTAGAAAATGGGCTTACGAGAAAAAAGGAATTCCAGAAACTGAAGCGCAAATTGTAGTTTTTGAAAATAATTTCCACGGAAGAACAACTACTATTATTTCGTTTAGTAATGATGAAGGTGCAAGAAAAAACTTTGGCCCATACACGCCAGGCTTTATCAAAATAGCTTACGATGATGCTGCTTCGTTAGAAAAAGTCCTTCAAGAAAATAAAAATATTGCCGGAGTTTTAATTGAACCTATTCAAGGTGAGGCAGGTGTTTACACTCCTCAAGATTCATTTATACCAGAAGTTAAAAGACTTTGTAATGAAAATGAAGTACTTTTTATGGCTGATGAAATTCAAACAGGAATTGCTCGAACAGGAGCACTATTAGCTGTTTGCGGTAAGTGTAACTGCCAAGGGCATTGTGAACGACAGTCAACCTACTCAAGACCAGACCTACTCATTTTAGGTAAAGCCTTGTCGGGTGGAGCTTACCCAGTTTCTGCTGTGTTAGCCGATGATAAAGTTATGGAAGTTATACAACCAGGGCAACACGGTTCTACATTTGGTGGAAACCCAGTTGCTGCTGCAGTTGCTATGGAAGCCCTAGAAGTAGTAAAAGATGAAAAATTAGCGCAAAACGCAAGAAGTTTAGGAAATCTTTTTAGAGAAGAACTCAATAAATACATTGAAGAATCAAATATTGTAAATTTAGTACGTGGTAGAGGATTACTTAATGCAATAGTAATCAATGATTCAGAAGATTCTTCAACAGCTTGGGACATCTGTATGGCACTTAAAGAAAACGGTCTTTTGGCCAAACCAACACACGGAAATATTATCCGCTTTGCTCCACCGTTGGTCATCAATGAAAAGCAATTAATGGATTGTGTATCAATCATTAAGAAAACTTTAAAACAATTTGAAAAATAATTAGTTTAAATTGCATTTTAAAATCGCTTGAAAATGAATTTTGCTCATAGCTGAAAATATTCATTTTTAAGCGGTTTTTTTATTTAATACTCATTAGCCAAGAACCTGCTTTTCGTTTCAAGTCCGCAATACGCAGCCAAGTTTTTTAAAACTTTTGTAAGAGCTTCCTGCCGGTCGCTTTTCAAAAGTAAAAAAACAATGGCTTCTTATTTTACGGGCTTTACACTACAATCAGGGCTAAAACAAATTTAATTTCAGGTAACACCAGTTAGTATTTGAAATTACTGTAAAAGTACAAAAGACTGTCCCGTGCGTTTCGGGAAAATTTTTTCCTTCAGGTAAATTAGAAAATTAAGCACAGCCTAAGATATGGTTTCTTTTTGTCATAAAAGAGAAAGGAAACATGCCTCTGCCGGAGGTCATTGAGCTAAGCCGAAATGTTGATAGGAAAGGGCGTTTTATTGCTGTAATTTTAGCTGATAAATGCTATAAACAATTAAAAAAATTATCCTCCCCTATTCTCTTGTTAATTGATGTATAATATTTTGATGTTGTGGATATTCTTCAGCCAAAACTTTAAAGGTTGCCAACTCAAAATCCCTAAAATCAAATCCTGGCGATACCGAACAACCTACTAATGCAAATGAGTTTGGAGTTTCAACTTCAGCAGCAAACCAAACATTTTTAGGTACAGTAAATTGTGGCACTTCCCCTCTTTCAAACACATTTCCTATAAAAACTTGATTATAGTTACCTGCAATATCAATCATGTGAAGAGTAATTCGACTTCCTTTATAGAAATGCCAAGTTTCATCTTGTTGAACGCGATGAAAAGCAGAAAAGGCTTCAGAAGTTAACATAAAATAAATGGATGTAGCAACATTTCTACTTCCTTCAAAATTAGATGGCAAAACTGAATTTGGCAAAACCAAATCAGACCGATAAACTTCTTTAAAATAGCCTCCCTCTGGATGAGCTTCTAAATCAAATTTTTTGATAATTTGTTCCTGTTCTTTTGTCATAACTCATTTATATTAATGGGTTGTACATCCCCCGATTTCATTTGATCAATAGTCAAATTTCCTATCCTGTAACGCACCAGACGTAAAGTAGGAAAACCAACCGCAGCGGTCATCTTCTTCACTTGCCTAAATTTACCTTCAGTAAGCGTAATAGAAACCCAAGAAGTGGGGCCATGGCGATCATCCCTAATTTTCTTTGCTCTTTCAGGTAGTTCAAGAGGCACATCCAAAGGCTTTACTTGACAAGCTAAAGTCAAATATTTTTGGCCATTAATTGATATTTCAACACCTTGTTGCAATTCTTTAATGGCTTCTAAAGTAATCTTTCCATCTACCTGAACATAGTATTCTTTTTCAACTCCCGTGGAGGTAATTTGATAGCTAAATTTTCCAGACGTAGTAATTATTAACAAACCTTCCGAATCAAAATCAAGTCGTCCGGCAGCCATACTGCCTTCAGGAAAATTGTAAATTTCGCCTAAAAGTTTTTTGTTCTTTCTGCGCGATTCATTGGTTATAAACTGGCTCAAATAACCGTATGGCTTGAAGATTTTAAAATGTTGATCCATTTATAAACTAACTTAACAAAAAAATCAAACATACAAAACTTACTTCTTATTCCTTTAAAACTCTGCCAAAGATTGTGGAAATTTTAGAAAATTAAAGTATTTTTATATCTTAATATTATAATTAGCTAAAATGATTGAAGACATAAATCTTTACTACGGCCATTTATTTGAAAATGAATTAATTGAAGAAATTAATCAAGTTGGAACTATTAAGGAAGTTCCTAAAGGAATGATGATGATGGACGTTGGGCAATACATTAAATCAATGCCTTTATTAATTAATGGGGCAGTAAAAATAATGCGTGAGGATGAAGATGGTTTTGAATTATTGCTCTATTATTTAGAACGTGGTGAAACTTGTTCAATGACTTTAAATTGTTGCCTTGGAGATAAAAAAAGTGAAATTAGAGCTGTAGCTGAACAAGACACCAAACTTATCATGGTTCCAGTAAGAAAAATGGAAGAGTGGATAACAAAATATAGAACTTGGCGAAGCTTTGTCTTTGAAAGTTACCACACCAGAATGAGGGAAATGCTGGAAACCATTGATAATATTGCCTTTAAAAAAATGGATGAGCGATTGCTAGAATACCTTAGAGAGAAAAAAGAAATTGCCAAATCCAATGAAATTAAAGCTACCCACCAAGAAATTGCATTGGATTTACATACCTCTCGAGTGGTTGTTTCCCGTTTATTAAAAACTCTAGAAAAACAAGGAAATATTGTCCTACATAGAAATTCCATTGAGATTATTAATGTAGATTAGGTTTTTAAACAATTTTTATGGTCGAATCATGCGACCCCTACAGGGTCGTTTTTAATCCTACATTGTCTATTCTATAAACATTCGACTCCTACGGAGTCGTTTCATACATCGTTTTGTGATTTTCTATACATATAAGGCTCCTAAGGAGGAGGATACAACTAAAATTCACATAGAAAAAATCAATATACCCTATTTTTAAATGGTTAAAAAAACAATGAAGAAATTTCAGCTTTAGCCAAATCCTTTCTCCGTTCTATTTTTAAAGGGATTAACCATATTAT
>SL_7KL_010_BRINEDRAFT_10001352_pt1 | contig 11780 bp, 7 predicted proteins | sample SodLak_010_BRINE_FD_10663 | JGI IMG/M metagenome (IMG submission 10663)
TCCCCTCGTAAAGCTTTATGTTTTTGAATGATTTCAGGTCTGGATTCTACATGTTCTCTTACCTTTTCACACAAACGATAATAATTTATAATATTTTCATCACTGCCGAGCTTAGGAGTAGGAGTCATACCAGTCAAATCACAAAAGTTCTTATACATTGTATACTTGTATAAGTAGTAGTCTTCCGGATATCTAAATGACAGATAGACTAATATGGCTCGATCATCTTGGTAATGACTTTTATCCTCTTTCCCTATTTCCGTCAGCAGCTCGCTTGAACGGTTTTTAAAATGCTCAATCCTGTCTTGTAATTCACGACTTTCATCATAAAGTACTCGAAACATCTCTCTGACAGCATTAGGTTTTTCTTTGATAAATTCTATCATCATTTTTCTGGGGTAGTACATTCCACTCACCCATAGATTGCAGTTTTCAGGCTGAAAAGAGTTATCAAACATTGATGCAAAATCTTCGGCCTCTATGTCCCAATTTTCCTTAAAATTCTGAACAGCCTTCCACTTATATAATTCATCATAATTTGGTTGATCTAAAAAATTATAGTATTGGGTGAGGATTTTATCGATAATAGTTGTCGATGATTTCTCCACAATCTCAAACCCCAAATTTTCTAAATATTTATTTGTGGGCTCTCCACCACTACGTTCCCAATCTTTTTCTCCATTCATCTGCTCGTGAGCATACCGCATGATTTCTTTGGGAGGATAAGCTTCACCATCAATAATTACATCGTAGCCGGTTGAGGAGTGCAGACCAATCTCTTCATCTTTAATCTTTTTTACTGCCCTATCTATATGCGATCGGGTTATTTTATCCGGTTCAAATGGCATGGTTTAGATTTTTTAAGTTTTTGATTGAGTATCATGTCCCGATTGTCCCAATTATGTCCCCATTATGGCGCAATTGGCTCAATTCTGGTGGAATTATGGTGCAATTCAAAGTTCATAGTAAGCACCGGCTCCTTTCACATCAGAAGATTTTAGTATGTTTACGATTAGTTCAAACCAAGAAATAGAAGTCCACCAAAGCCGATAACCATTAATGCAACTACACAGTATAAAAGTACTTTTAAAAATTTCAACTCTTCATCTTGTTGAGAAATTCTGCTACGTAAACCTTGCGATAATGAATCTATTTTCGCTTGACGTTTTTCTAAATTGGACTTCAAATTTACACCTAAAGCGGTCTGATTTTTTGCAACTTTATTAACCAGATCAAATATTTCTTCAAAATTACTCTTAATCTCTTGAGTGTTATTATTTAGTGTGTTTTCGGTTTGCTTACTCAACTCAGCAATCTTCTTCTCTACATTCTGTTTTATTACAGCACTTTCATCTTCAAATTTTCGAATACTTTTCTTTAAATCGTCAACAGTGTCATTAATTTTTTTATCTGTACTCTCATAGTTTTTATGAGATTTTTCAATATAGCTCTCCGTTTTCTCTACAAACAGGTGTAGCTCTTCTATTACCTTTTTTGAACTTTCTGTATTCGTGGACGTAATCTCATTCACAGTTTTCAACTTCTCGAGTTGTGAAATCAACTCTTCGAACTCTTTCTGAACATTTACCAGATCACTCATGCTAAGATATTTTGTTTAAAAATTGGCTAAGGCGATTAGATGTACGATAAATTAAAACCTTATTGGTTAAAGGTTTGAGTACAGGTTCAATCATTGGATTGATATCCAACACTTTTGTATTAAAAACTTCAAGCAATTCGAGTATATTTCCCCAGGATTCCTTCGCTTGCAGATCCTTAAAACCCTTTTTATAAAGGCGTATGGCTTGTTTGATCAAAGGTCGTTCTATTGCACTTTCAAAATTTTCACTCTGCTGACTTTCCAATGCGAAATAACTATACGCTGTTAACAGATCAATACTGGCATTTTCACGTGTCATAGTGATCCTGAGATTTTCACAAGCTCCCCTTAAATGTTTAGCATTGTTTATTTCACCACCTAAACCGTCGGGTGGATTACTGATATAGCTAAGGTATTTCTTAACAATTTCTGCACTCTCTTCACGTCCTCCATCTGTATCCTTAGGTAAATAGTTAACTCTGGCATATTTAGAAGTGAAGTAGTAGATAATATTTTCTCTAAATACCTGGTCTCCCTGTTCATATCCTATTTCACATAACTGTTGCATATAGTCTATTGCTCTCTTTCTTTTTTCAGAAATTTCTTGCTCAATAAACTCAATCAGAGTAAATAGCACTTTTCTCAATACAGATTCATACTCTTTCTCTTTTGCTATCTTCATCCACTTTTCAGTGGACTCATTTCCTAAATATCGCTTCAGGTAACGATTAAGATTTTTGAAGTATGCAGCATCTGTTTTTGCCTGAAATTCAATCTTGACCATTCTTGCGGAATAATCTATTACATAATCGTCAACAATACCGGCAAGCATAAATCTATAGATTGCCCTTAATGTATCTCCGGTATTACGGATTTGATAATATTTTGATTTTGTCTCATCTATTGCTCTCTCATCTATATTTAAATGCCTTGTATAACCAGAATGTTGACGATAACGAAAAACTAAATTATCAATAAATTCATCAGCACTTCTGCAAAAGTTATATGCTGCCCTAATCACCCTGGGTTCAAAACCGGGATTAGACTGCAAAAGAAAATCCGATAACTCATTGACTGTGTTATTATTAAAACCGATGAGCAACGAATGCTTCTTTTTTTCATCTTGGTCCAGCAGCGTTTTAATACCGGGAGAGGATGTCGTATTCAACCACTCAATATAATCTTGACCATCAGCTTCCGTTTTTAAAATTTCAATAACCCTATCAGCAATGACTTGGGATCTTTCCTCATCAAAATTCTTAATGAAATTATCATAGGTTCGAAAGTCTCTTTTGAGATCTATAGACGCTATTTGAACTCTATTGTTTGGGTTTTCATGGTAGGTGCCAAATATATTTAAGTACCTATCATTCCAATAGCTAACCTTGTTAATTTCCGGGAATTCATCCTTCGCCTTACGATTAAGGATTTCAGCATAGAAACCCTCTTCGTATTGCACTTCAGTCAAAAATTCATCAATGATTTCTTTCTCTCTGGAAATCCCTTTGAATGAATTTTGATAGAAATCGTAATTAGTTCTGATGTCTTCATCATAGTACAAGATATTGCAGAGTGAATTCTTACCATCCCGCCCCGCTCGTCCCGCTTCCTGGTAAAAGCTTTCCACAGAATCGGGAAACGAATAATGATAGGTATATCGAATATTTGGTTTATCTAACCCCATTCCAAAGGCCTTTGTAGCGATCATCAGATTCTTTTCATTATTCATGAATGCATCCTGATTTTCAACAGAATCAGAGGCCTCCTGCTCAACCCTTTTATTTCTTATTGAATCTTCATCACCACCACCAAAAAATGTACCTATATCTAAATAGGCCCCTCTATTTTCAAGGTAATCTTTAACGGATAAGACCCCATTTCTGAGCTTATCTGACTTCGTGGGACAAAAAATCACCCCTGCATTTTCATATTCTCCATCTTCATTAGGGGTAAAAAAGTTGTCGCCTAAATCAATGATCTGTGTTTTACCGGATAATCGTTTCAATTCATCCGGTATTCTCTGGATTGATTTTTTGAGTGTTGGATATTTCTCTTCACCAACTTCATTTTCTCGGTGAAAGAAATTGTTAAGTACATCATCACTCAAATCTTTTTCAATTTTGATGATATTAAAGTTTAATTCTTTTCGATCAATGGCATCTGCGGGGAGTGTAACAATGGCATCTTCAGCCATTTCAAGCTCTCGTTGTACATCAGCCAGTACATCAAAAGAAGCCGTTGCCGTTAAACCAAAAAAGATGAGCTCCTTGTCTTTTGCTTTACAAAACCTTTTCAAATTATGGGCAAGGTTTAGATATGTATGCCTAAAATCATGCCCCCATTCTGATACACAATGAGCTTCATCAATGACTGCAAAGCTAAAATAGACCCCGTATTCAGCACATTCAGTTAGATGAGATCTGAATTTCTGAATTTGAAGGCGCTCCGGTGAGATGTAAACGAACTGATAACGGGATCCAATTAAATTAGAGAGATACTCTTCCCTTTCCTCTCTTGTGTTAAATGAATTGATAAAGACCGTATTATTTATTCCATTGGAGATTAATCCATCATATTGGTCTTTCATCAATGAGTTTATGGGCTCGATAACGATGGTCACTCCCGGTTGAAGTATTCCGCATATTTGATATGTTAATGATTTACCCCCTCCTGTTGGCAGCAATCCGATAACATCTTTATCAATCAGAGCCCTGTTTATGATTGACTCCTGACCTGAACGAAACCGAGATTTTCGAAATAGATTCCGAAGAATATAGTGTAATGCAGATTGCTGTTCATCTGAAGCATACTCAAAGTTCTGAACATATTTTTCATCCACTTCTTGCTCATGCAGAGTTCCTAATTTTGCATAAGTAATCCTTCGATCTGTTAAAACTCTTTGAAAATAGTCAGCTTCTTCGCTTTCCTTGATTTTTTTAGGACTCAATGAGCGTATTGAGAATCCATTATCTGGAGTATCATTCAATAGTATTACGTGGGAACTTTTCGTCTCATTATAGCTTATTTCATTTATAGGTTTCTCTGTGTCAGATACCAATGAACATAAATTCCCAATTAGCTCATTTAAATCCTGAACTATAAATCTTGCCAAATTTTGATCGACACCTTTTATTTCAACATCAAACCGGCCAGATGGGTTGTAAATGATGTAGAGTAACAGTATTAGTTGATGAACTCGTGATGCTACCTGTAGATCCGTTAGTATTCTGTATAGGGTTAAACATTGCTCCCCGAATCTTTTTGCTACCTGCTCTTCAGAGAAATATGGCAATTTTTCCAGTAAATTCTTTACAAGGTCTGTGTTAATTTCATCAAGCGCGGGCCAGTCGTATTCAATTTTTGCTTCCGGTCCGTCAAAATTGATTAAAACATTATCATCTCCCAGATGAGTTTTTAAGATATGTTCAGACAAGTTTAGTGAAGCTCGGGTAGGTCTCCCGCGTGTTATAATGTTCCAGGCTACCTTTAATAGTGGATTTACATCGCCGAGATCAATCTGTTGTGGTAATTCAGCAACATGGAAAGGAAGAGTTTTATCGTAGAATGTCGTTAGAACTTCACTACCGACAATCCTCTCTAATGTCATCTCAAGTTCGTCTATGTAGTAACCAGCTTTTAAGTAGCCCATATTATAGACAGGGTATCTTTAATATTTTTAGTAGATAACTAATAAAAGTTAAAGTTACTAGATAAGTTGAGAATCAAGTAAAATGCTGTAATCTCTTTGTAAATCAACCTGCCAAAATTGTCAATCAGGTACGTTCGAATAGACGACATCAATTCATTCGTTCGATTCTTTTTTGATTCGTCAAGATTATACATCCATGATCTGTTAGCATATCTACATAGAGATCAACAAGCTCGTTTAGTTGTTGATTTATCGATTGGACTCCCGGGACCCGTTTAGTTATTTATTTCTTCTCTTCTCCGGAAAATTTTTTCTCAGCTACTTTAGAAAACTGTACAGCGGGAATTGAAATTGAGCCGTAATTAGTCTGGCCCGTAAGTTGGTGAATAATGCTCCTAGCAGCACCATACAACATAGTAGTACAACTAATGTTTAGATGATAACTCTTCTCTTTTTCATCTAACTCTTCAAAGAAAACAAATAGTCCTTCCAGAATTAATTCCAGATTGTGCGGTGATGCATTTTCAGCATCCTGATTTGGAATCAATTTTATATTCAGTTCTATTTTAAATCGGTTTTCATCACCGGAAAAAGAGAAAACCTCATAATCAACATCAATTGAATATTCTGCTTCCTCTATTTCGATTTCTTCAGAGTCTTCGACCAGATCGAAATGGAGCTTTTTAATTCGATAGTCTATTAACTGAACAGGGGCTTGCATAGGTTGATAAGTTTATGCAGCTAAACCATCGGTTGGATCTGATGGTAGCTTGTTATGGGTTGTATCTCTTTGTGGACGATTTCCGGAATCACCAAAATTGAATTGCCTCTTGGGTCCTGATCTTGACTTACCGGTAATGGTCTTCGGCTTTACGTTAGGTATAGTTATCGGATCTTTAAATTTAACCTCCAGATTCATACCCAGAGCAACCCCAATCTCTACCAGCTTCTTTATACTGAAATTGGTAGGATCGTTCATAAAGCGAGAAATCCATCCCGGTGACTTATCCAATTTTTCCGCCAAGTCTTTTTGTTTTAGCCCTTCTTTTTGAAGCTTTTTAGCTACTTGGACAGCCAGTTCAATCATTAACCCGTTTGCAATATACTCCGGGTCTTGTTCCAGTTCTTTTACTTCTTGGTCAAACCAGTCTTTAAAATCGAAATTATTGTATTGACTCATAATATCTCCTCTTTATGGTTGCTGCTTTTTCTATTTCCTGAGTCAGGCGTTTGCTGTTTTTCTTTTGTTTACGGTACCCATGTGTAATACATACTTCATGATCGGCACAGTAGAATAGAAAAAATCGTGTTTCATTCGACACTTTTAATTCCCACAGATCATCATCATGTTCAAGCTTTTTAAACTTTTGGAGTGTTTTAAAAGCTTCCGGATTGTCTTTTAGTTTGTCTATAAAGCTAATAGCTTTTTTATAGGTTGAAAGGTCATCTTTTTTTAATTTTTCTAAAAAATGGTGCAACTCCGGGTGTCGGTCCCGCTCCACTAGGTAGCAGATTTTAAGTTTAGCGCCATGCCGGAGTAGCTTTTTCTCCATTTGTTATAATGTTTACAAATATGTAAAGTTTTTAGTTCCCGAACAATCTTTTTTTATCCCTGTATAGGCTGCACTCTTCAATAGAACCCGTCATGCCAAGTGGAAATCCTAAATTCCGATTCTGAAACATCCGTTATAACAAAGGTGAAAACAGAAATATTCTCCGCTTCACACAAGTTATGTATCTCTCTTTCCAGATCATCTAGCACTTCTTTTGAATCTTGCCCTTCAAAAAAACCAGCGTACATACCCTCAGGTAAATGTAAAGTTTTTCCTTCTTTATGAATGGTTCTAGTAAATCCCACCCTTGAAATAACCTTCTGCACTTCTTCCACATAGCCTGACGCTGTTCCATTATTCACCAGTAGTAGTTGATAACTATTAAACAAAGTAGCTTCTTTCTTCATTAGCATACCTCTACATCTACTTCAACCGCCTCATACTCCTCCTCACTCAACTCAAACTCCGGGTCTACCACTTGTACCTCTTCCCAAGTGAGGTTATAGAGCTTGTACACCAGCGTGTCTATTTGTTGTTCTAGGGCGGTGGTGTCGGCTTCGGGATTGGCTTCTTTTTGGGTGAGGATTTGATCGACTAAATCAGCTATACCGGGATCAGCTTGTTTGCAAATTGGAATCTTGGAAAGTGGCTTTTGGTACAGTTCAAGAATTTTACCTTTTTTCTTACAATTTCTTTGCAGCCAATATTCTATTAATCTAGAACAAAGTATTCCAAGTATAAACTTAGTCGAATATTTACTATTTACTTCTATGTAATTTATATCAATCGAAGCGTATAAAGGTGAATTAGAATAAGCAAAAGTATTAGTCTTAGACCTATAAGGAAGTACTATTTTTTCACTTTCGAAGTTTGTATTTGGTCTATAACCATATAGATACCACCACTTTCCTTCTTTGTCAGCATTTTTTAATGCATAATTTCGATATCGGTTGTCAAGTATTTCACGATATTTGTTCAAGTGGTTTTTAATATTCGGATATTTATCAATATCATCTATCTCATTTGTAATAATAATTTTGCCAACTGGGCTATTTTCAGTAATCCACTTTTCAATCTGTGAATTTTTAAAAAATGGTTTAATAAATTCATTTTCTTCATCTGAGAAATTCAATTCTCTATATTCTTCATTTGACATAACAAATATCCCATCATCCTTTTTCAAGTCTGTGAGATTATACTTTTCAATATGTGAGTTTTTGACTTTGTCAGACCCTGTTTGAATACCAGGAGAAATTTTTGCTACATCTTCGAGTTTAATGAAGTTGCTTTCTTCTATTTCTACTGTATCTCCAAATTTAAAAATGTACCATTCTGAACTACTTAAATCTTTAGTAGAAAAATTGCTTTTCCTTTTTACAAATGAATTTATTGAAAGATGTTCTTGATTTGCGGATGGTTTATAGATCTTAATTTTTTCTTTTTTTCGATTACTACTCTTACCTAAAAACAATATTAAACTATTAATACTAACGTTTTCAAATACTTGCTGACCCTCACTTAAATCAATTATTTTAAGAATAGCTGATCTATCAACTATAAATTTTCTAAGATTCTTTGCTCCCAAAGCAGTTAAAAAATATGGAGGGTTGATATATGTTAGAACCCCACTATCATTTTTTAAAAGTTCAATACCTTGAGCGATAAAGTAATAATACAAGTCTTGTTTTCTTTCGTAAAAGCTTTTCCACCTTTGAGAATCTTTGAATGGTTCAAAAATACTTTTATTTCCCTTTTGACCAACATAAGGTGGGTTTGCAATCAAAATATCAAAACCTTTTTCTCCTGAAATAGAAGAATTTAATATTTCTGGAAAATTTAAATTCCAATCGAAATACTCAATTGAACTTCCATTATCTATTTTTGATTTAAGATTTTCTATTAAATCATTGAACCCAATTAACTTTAATTTACGCTCTGTATTCTCTTCAAAGAAGTTACCTTTATCCTTACTGCTAGCTACGTAATCTTCTCTGTCAAAGTGAAGCTGATGTATTAATGCTTCAATCTTAAGTTGATCAATTTTATTTTTTAATTTTTCTTTCTCTTCTGTATCGGCATTAAAATATTTTTTCTGTTTTTCAACAATCGCATTTAGTGCTGATTTTAAATTCTTTAAATGCTCTTTTGTACTACCAACTTCACCTTCCATTTCCCAATTGATATTTACAATCTGCTCCTCTTCATCGATGACTAATCGACTTAACAAGGAATCACCCACCACAATTTTATAATCTAGGTTGGGTAGCGCCGTAGGTTCTTTCTCATCCACAATTAGCGAGAGCCAAAAGCGCAGCCGGGCAATGTCCACGGCTCCCTTTTCAATATCCACCCCGTAAATCGAGTTTTGGATGATCTGCTTTTTCACCTCCGCCGGGTGCCAGTCGTCATCGGGCAGTTCCCAAATGGCTTTCACATTATCGGGCGAGAGATGGTGCAACGTTTCCACCGCCTGGTAAATCTCCTGTAAAATCCCCATCGGAAAGGCTCCTGAACCAATGGCCGGGTCACACACTTTTACTTCTTTCAGGGACTTCAAAATCTGCTCTGTAAATCCTACCAGTTCCCCGGCTTCCTGCTTCTTAATTAAATCCTCTAAGTGTCCTCGTAAATCTTCTTTTTCTGAGTCCCCTGTATCTCCGGTAGTTAATTCTGTCAGCAGGTATTCAATAATACTCTCCTGGCACATGTAGTGCACAATGGGCTTGGGCGTATAGTAGGCTCCCTTGTCTTTATTATCCTCCAGCAGGTTCTCAAAAATATGCCCCAGCATTTCCGGATCCACCGCAATGGTGTGGTCTCCGGGACTGTCTTCATGTATGGTAAAATTATAGGCGCTCAGAAAATCGAGGAAGCCGCGGGTGTTCGGGGTTTCGGTATCTTCGGGATTGGAAAATAACTCTCCCGGCAGTGGCAGGCTTTCCGTGTTGTGATCGGTTTCATCCTTCTCAAACAGACCACCATTTAGAAACGGAATGTACACCGTACTGCCATCCGGCATTTCAAAAGCATGATCATCATCCCGGTTCAGCGTATCAAAAAAGAGCTTGGTGAGCCACTGAGAGTAAAACTGACCTTTTTTATCCTCAGGAACTTGTTTGAACAAGTCGTAGATAAAATCCGGCTTGCCATCTTTGAACTCCGTAGAGTCTGCTCCCAACCACTGTTTCTTCTGCACAAAATAGAGAAATACGATTCGGCCCAGAAGTTTTTTTACAAAATCACGGGCTTCCTTTTCATGATCGGTTGTCGCTTTAAAATAAAACTGAAACTGTGAAATGCGTTCGCCTACTTCTTTTACCCCGCTTTTCGTCCAGATCTTTCCGGTCAGGTAGCCTACAAATTTGTCGTACTGTTCTTTGTACTCCTTGAAAAACTCCTTGGACACCCTCTGAACCGAAAATGCCTTCAGGACATGTTCGAGGGTATTTTCAGTACCTTTTTGCACCACATTAATAAGCTGTCCGGCTGCCGTTTTACAAGGCTCGTCCGGCCCCACAACATATGTGTATCGCTTCGGATGGGTTTCCTCTTTGATGGTATTGCCATCTTCATCCCATCCATATCTTTCGGAGTAAAACGTGATGCGCCACTCATCGGTTTCCGGCTGATAGTAAGTGATCAAAGCTCCATCCGTTAAACCGGCAATCACTTCGTTATCCACCAATTTTCGGAGTCCCACCCTGTTTCGGGTCAACTGCACTGAATCCGGCTTCAATTCCACTTCAAGGAAAATCAATTTATCACCATCCAACTCCACCTCCCCAAACTGTGTGATATGATTTGCCAGTTTTCGCTGTTCTTCACGTGTAAATACGGTCGAGCGATCCTGCGCAAATAGGTTGGCTTCCGGAAACATCTCCAGCAACACCCCTTTCCATCTGTCCCGATTGTAGTTAGCTCTCAGCTTTTTTTGCAGCTCTTGTTTAGTCATAATTAATCTTCTGTACGATTAAACGGTAAATGATTCCGAAATGATAATTTTTGGTTCCAGTGGTGAATTCGTTCGCTCTTCCTCGTCCGGTTCAAATTCTGACCTCCCATTTTCCAGCAGTGGGTACGAATTCAGGATCTTGATCAGGTGCTGATGAAATTCCGAGCCTTTCAGCTCTTTTACTTTTTTGAAAAGCTTGTTCACTTCCCGTGGCAGTTTTTGAAATTTTCCAACCGCAACGGCTTCGCGCGCTTTTTTGAGCAGCTCTTTATCATTCTCTGATGCAAATTCCGTATTAGACTGCATCTTCATAATACCAATAGCTTTCTTTTCGTTAGGCCCCAATTTATTCCCGGACGAGGTTTCCAGAGCTCGTTTTTGCAATCCTGCTTTGAATGATTGAATGGCAGAACTTACTTGCTCGTGGTGCCGGTCGTGCAGCTTAGTTCCCTTTTCTGTGACTTTGGCCTCAAACAGCCGGGCCGCTTCCACAAAGGTGAGTTCTTCCAATTCGCCCTTCGCATCAACATAATAAAAAGCGTCCCGTTTCTCGTTTTTCAGATAAGTAAGTGTACTCAGCTTCCGGGTTTTGTCTTTACGTCCGGTACGGGCTCTCAGCGGAACGGATGATCGGATTTTGTTATAGGTGTCCGGATCTTCATCGCGCAGACGACGGAGGAAATTCAGATATACGAGCCGCTCGTCCCGCTCTTCCTCGGGAACTCGTTCAAAAAGTCCAAATGAGTCATATTCTTCTTCATCAGTATAAATCTGACTGTCTTCTCCCAGTGCGGTATGAAAAGCCTGAAGTTTTAAAAAAGCTTTTTGGTTTAGGTCTATCTCGCTATCGGCTTCCTGCGTGGGGTAGAAATTAAAAATGTGAATATAGTCAGATTGCGTACCAACTCGATTTACCCGCCCAATTCGCTGCATCAATTTGGTGGAGTTCCAAGGAATGTCGTAATTCACAATCACATTGGAGCGATGTAAGTTTACACCTTCGGCCAATACTTCCGTGGTAATGAC
>SL_7KL_010_BRINEDRAFT_10001353_pt1 | contig 11780 bp, 11 predicted proteins | sample SodLak_010_BRINE_FD_10663 | JGI IMG/M metagenome (IMG submission 10663)
GAGCGAATGCAGCGTGCGCACTGCGAGCTCGGTATAGGCTTCCTCGATCAAAACCGAGAACTTGATCTCCGAGGTGGTAATCGCGCGGATGTTGATACCCTTTTCCGACAAGGCCTTGAAAGCCTTTGCGGCAACGCCCGCATGCGAGCGCATGCCCACCCCGATGGCCGAGACCTTGACCACGTCCGTCTCGCCCTGGAGCGATTCGTATTCGATTTCCGCACGGTGCTGCTCGAGCAGGCTCTTGGCGCGCTCGCAATCACTCGCCGGTACGGTGAAGGTGATGTCCGTCGTGGCCGAATCGCGCGAGACCACCTGGATGATCATGTCGACATTGATATTCGCCTCGGCCAGCGGCACGAAGATCGAGGCGGCGACGCCCGGCTTGTCGGCGACGCGGCGCAGTGTGATCTGCGCTTCGTCCCGGGAATAGGCGATGCCGGTGACGGTCTGCTGTTCCACGATTTCCTCCTCGCCGCAAATCAGCGTCCCGGGATTGGGGGCCGCGGGATCATCGAAACTCGAACGCACATAGGTCGGCACGTTGTGGACCATCGCCACCTCGACCGAACGCACCTGCAGCACCTTGGCGCCCAGGCTCGCCATTTCCAGCATCTCCTCATAGGAGACCCGGTCGAGCCGGCGGGCTTTTGCCACGATGCGCGGATCGGTCGTGTAGACGCCGTCCACATCGGTATAGATGTCGCAGCGCTCCGCGCCAAGGGCGCCGGCAAGCGCCACGGCGCTGGTATCCGAGCCGCCGCGCCCGAGTGGCGATCCGGCCCGTCGGCGCATGCACGCCCTGAAACCCGGCGACGACGGCGACCTCGTTGCGTTCGTCGAAATGCCTTGAGATGCGCGAGCCGTCGATCGCCTCGATCCGCGCCGCGCCATGGGCGCCCGACGTCTCGATCGGAATCTGCCAGCCCTGCCAGGAGCGCGCGGGAATCCCCATGCTCTGGAGGGTGATGGCGAGCAGGCCGGAGGTCACCTGTTCGCCGGAGGCGACCACGGCGTCGTATTCGCGCGCATCGTGGATCATCGAGGCCTCGCGACACCAGCCGACCAGTTCGTTGGTCTTGCCCGCCATGGCGGAGACCACGACGGCGACCTGGTAGCCGGCATCCACCTCGCGCTTGACGTGGCGCGCGACATTGCGGATCCGCTCCAGATCGGCAACCGAGGTGCCGCCGAATTTCATGACCAGCCGTGGCATACCGAAAGCCTCGTAACAAGTTGGCGGCAAGGACGCGGGAAGGCCGGCGCAATGGAACCCGCGCAAGAAAACCCCGCGCAAGAAAACCCCGCGCAAGAAAACCGGGACGCGTCGCCGCAGGGACGTGACCGCGACCCGCAAGCGCGCGTATACATGACGAGGGCGTCGATCCATGTCAACGCGGCGACGCATGGTCAATTGGCAGTAGCGGAAGGAATCAGGCATGACAGGCGCCGGGCGGCAGAGCGAGCGCGCAACGGACAGCGTCGATCCGGCGGAGGTGGCGCGATTCGAGAAGATCGCCCGCACCTGGTGGGATCCGACCGGGCCGATGCGCACCCTGCACAAGTTCAACCCCGTGCGGCTTTCCTATATCCGCGACGAGGCCGCCCGGCATTTCGGGCGTGATCCGCTGGCCGGCGCGCCGCTCGAAGGCCTGTCGCTGGTCGATGTCGGCTGCGGCGGGGGCGTGCTCTCGGAGCCGCTGGCGCGGCTGGGCGCACAAGTCACCGGGCTCGACCCGGCCCCCACCAACATCGCCGTGGCGCGCCGGCATGCGCAGCAATCGGGCATCGCCATCGATTATCGCGAGGAGCGGATCGAGGATGTGGTGGCGGGCGGGGCGCGCTTCGACATCGTCACCGCGATGGAGGTGGTCGAGCATGTCAGCGACGTGCGCGCCTTCGTCGCGACCTGCTGCACGGCGGTGAAACCGGGCGGGCTCATCTTCATGGCCACCCTCAACCGTACCCTGCGCTCCTACGCGCTCGCCATCGTCGGCGCGGAATACATCCTGCGCTGGCTGCCCAAGGGCACCCATCAATGGGAGAAGTTCGTCACGCCGCGTGAACTGGAAGACGCCATCCGCGCGGGCGGGCTGCATCCCGACGAGGTCACCGGCGTCGTCTACAATCCGCTCGGCGACACCTGGTCGCTCTCGCGCGATACGGCGGTCAACTATATGGTGCGCGCCTCGCGTGCGCCATGACGAGGCGGCGCATCACTCTTCCGGCGCCTCGATGATCGGATCATAGCGCTCGGTATCGAGGCCGAGCAGGTTGAAGGTCTGCTGCATGTGCGGCGGCAGCGGGGCGCTGACGTCGAGGGGGCGCCCGGTGCGCGGATGCGCGATGACGATGCGCCGCGCCAGCAGATGCAGCCGGTTCTGGATGCCGCCGGGCAATTCCCAGTTCTCGATGTTGAAATACTTGTCGTCGCCGATGATCGGATGGCCGATATCGGCGGTGTGGACACGCAACTGGTGCGTCCGCCCGGTGACCGGCTTGAGCGACAGCCAGGAGAGTTTCTGCGCGGATTGATCGACCACCGCGTAATAGGTCAGGGCATGATCGGCGCCCTTGTCGCCATGCTCGGCCACCACCATGCGCGATTCGCCGTCCGCATCCGCCATCTTGGCCAGATAGGTCGAGATCCGCCCCTGGCGCACGCGCGGCACGCCGGCGCAGATCGCCCAGTAGACCTTGCGGGTCGTGCGCGAGCGGAAGGATTTCGCCATCACCGAGGCGGCAAAGCGCGTCTTGGCGATGACGAGGCAGCCGGCGGTCTCCTTGTCGAGCCGGTGCACGAGGCGCGGCTTCTGGCCCGCCTTGTCGCGCATGCAGTCGAGCAGCCCGTCCACGTGGCGCGTCGTCCCCGAGCCGCCCTGCACGGCGAGGCCGGCGGGCTTGTTGATGACGAGGACATCCTTGTCCTCATAGAGCGTGATGCTCTCCAGAAAGGCGCGGTCATCGGTATTGCGCGCCGCGCTGCGCGGCACGGTATCCTGCAGCTTGAGCGGCGGGATGCGCACGTTCTGGCCGGCCTGGAGGCGATCATTGGGCTTCATGCGCTTGCCGTCCACGCGCAATTGCCCGGTGCGCACGATGCGCTGGAGATGGGTGAAGGCGACCTGCGGGAAACGCGCCGTCAGGAAACGGTCGAGCCGCATATCGGCCTCGTCCCCGGTGACGTGCAGCATCTGGATGCCGGTCTGCAGAACCGTCTGGGCCGCAGCCTTCTCGGCCTTGCGGGCGCCGGGCCGGGGGGGCGCGGATTTCGCGCCGGATGCAGGCTTTGCAGCTGATGCGCCGCCTTTCGTGCCGGGATTGCGCGCCGGCTTTTCGCCGGGCATCTCGCGGGATTTGGCGCCCTGCCCGACGCGTGCCTTGTCCTGCGGCTGTTTCGCCGTGTTGCGCCCGGTCGGGCGCTTGCTGCGCCCTGCTCCTGCGCCACCATTCCTGCCGCTCATGCTCTCGTCCCGATCCCGATCCGCTGGTGCGCTGTGCCGCCGGTCCCGCCTGCGGCACTCCCGACCCTGATGAGCCTTTCCCCTATACCGCCTTCGCCGCGCACGCAATCAGGGGAGCCGGTCCGGCGGGGCCCGCTACCACTGGCGTGCCAGGGTCCACATGGCCGTGACCTCGATCCCGACCTTCATCTCGGGACGCATCAAGCCCGAGACGACGACCAGCGTCGAAGCCGGCAGGATCTCGGCCATCTGCTGCGCGCAGACATCGAGAACGGGTTCGCCATAGGCGGGATCGGTCACGTAGATGCGGGCCTTGACGATTTCCTCCAGTCCGCTCTCGGCGTTCTGCAGGGTCGCGGCGATCGAATCCCAGCAATTGCAAGCCTGCTGTACCACGTCTTCGGGCATCGTCATGCTCTCCGGGTCGAAGCCGTAGACGCAGGAGAGAAAGACAAAGGGGTCCTGGATGACCGCGCGGGCGAAGCCGAATTTCGCCTCGGGGGATCGCGTGGTCGTAATGAAACGGCGCATGGACGGGGGCGTCTCCTCTGCTGAGAGCCGCCATCATAGCGCGAGGGCTGGGAGGATGCTTGTGTTACTTCACGGAAGTGCTGCTAATTGAAGGTGCATTGTGCAAATCCAGTGTGCGCTTATTGTCGTCTCAGCGTATAGCCGCGCCAGAGCGCGGTCACTTCTATGGCGACGCGCATCCGGGGATTGAAAAGCTGCGTGATACTGACGAGCGTCATCGCCGGCAGTTCGGCAGGGGTGGTTTCCAGGGCGCGCCCGCGCATGAGCGCCTCGCGCGAGAGGGCGAGCACGATGGGCGCATCCGCCGGATCGATGACCATGCAGCTGACGCGCACGATCTCCGCAGGGCCGCTTTCCACCTGCCCGAGGGCAGCGATGATGTTGTCCCAGGCGCGTCGGGTCTGCTGCGCCGTGTCGCCCGCGACGGTCAGGGTCACCGGATCGAGGGCGGTGGTGCCGGAAATGAAGATGAAGGGGTCCTCGGCGACGCCGCGCGAATAGCCGTAGCGGCGCTCGTAGGCCGGCGCGCTGCGAAGGCGCCTGCGGGACGAGTCTTCGCCGTGCATCGGTCGCTCCTGCGATGAACGATCCGGGCCCTTCGGCATGAACGGGCGGGATCGGCCTGATTCGAACCCGCCGGATCCGAAGATCGCGGCGGGTCGCTTCGAAGGATGTCGCATCGGCCATGCCGCGCATGAACATGGCCGATGAAACCTGCTCAGTCGTGACGGTTCTGCCGGTTCTCGATCAGATCATCGACCACGGCGGGCTCGGCCAGCGTCGAGGTATCGCCGAGTGCGCCGAATTCGTCCTCGGCGATCTTGCGCAGGATGCGGCGCATGATCTTGCCCGAGCGGGTTTTCGGCAGGCCGGGCGCGAACTGGATCAGGTCCGGCGAGGCGATCGGCCCGATCTCCTTGCGCACCCAGGTGACGAGTTCCTTGCGCAGCGCATCGGAGGGCTCCTCGCCGGCCATCAGCGTGACATAGGCATAGATGCCCTGCCCCTTGATGTCGTGCGGATAGCCGACCACGGCGGCCTCGGAGACCTTGGGATGCGCCACCAGCGCGCTCTCGACTTCCGCCGTGCCCATGCGGTGGCCGGAGACGTTGATGACGTCGTCGACGCGGCCCGTGATCCAGTAATAGCCGTCTGCGTCGCGGCGGCAGCCGTCGCCGGTGAAGTACTTGCCCGGATAGGTCGAGAAATAGGTCTGGATGAAGCGCTCGTGATCGCCGAACACGGTNCGCATCTGGCCCGGCCAGCTGTCGGCGATGCACAGATTGCCCTCGCAGGCGCCGTCGAGCTCCTTGCCCTCGGCATCGACGATGACCGGTTTCACCCCGAAGAAGGGCAGGGTGGCGGAGCCGGGCTTCTGGTCGATGGCGCCGGGAAGCGGCGTGATCAGGATGCCGCCGGTCTCGGTCTGCCACCAGGTATCGACAATCGGGCAGCGCTCGTCGCCGACGACGCGGTGATACCATTCCCAGGCTTCCGGATTGATCGGCTCACCGACGGAGCCGAGCAGGCGCAGGCTCTTGCGCGAGGTCTTCTTCACCGGCTCCTCGCCCGCGCCCATCAGCGAGCGGATCGCGGTGGGGGCGGTGTAGAAGATGTTGACCTGGTGCTTGTCCACCACGTCCCAGAAACGCGAGATCGAGGGATAGGTCGGCACGCCCTCGAACATCAGCGTGGTCGCACCATTGGCGAGCGGGCCGTAGAGGATGTAGCTGTGGCCGGTCACCCAGCCGACATCCGCCGTGCACCAGTAGATCTCGCCCTCGTGATAATCGAAGACGTATTGATGCGTCATCGCGGCATAGACCAGATAGCCGCCGGTCGAATGCAGCACGCCCTTGGGGCTGCCGGTCGAGCCGGAGGTGTAGAGGATGAACAGCGGATCCTCCGCATTCATCTCCTCGCAGGGGCAATCCGCCGTCACCATGGCGGCGGCTTCGTTGTAATAGACGTCGCGCCCGGGCTTCATCTCGACATCGCTGCCGGTGCGCCTGACCACGACGACATGCTCGACGGCGCCTTCCGGCAGGCGCGCGATCGCGGCATCGACATTGGCCTTGAGCGGCACCTTGCGCCCGCCGCGCAGGCCTTCATCCGCGGTGATCACCGTCTTCGAGCCGCAACCCTCGATGCGTCCGGCGATCGAATCCGGCGAGAAGCCGCCGAAGACCACGGAATGGATCGCGCCGAGCCGCGCGCAGGCGAGCATCGCATAGGCGGCTTCCGGGATCATCGGCAGGTAGATCGTGACCCGGTCGCCCTTCTCGACATTGCGGTTGCGCAGGACATTGGCCCAGCGGCAGACGTGATCATGCAGCTCGCGATAGGTGATTTTCTGCGATTCGGAAGGATCGTCACCCTCCCAGATGATCGCCACCTGGTCGCCGCGCGTCTCGAGATGGCGGTCGATGCAGTTATATGCGGCATTGGTGGTACCGTCCTCGAACCAGCGGATCGAGACCTCGTCCTTGCCGTAGAGCGTGTTCTTCACCTTGGTATAAGGCGTGAACCAGTCGATGCGCTTGCCGTGCTCGCCCCAGAAGCCCTCGGGATCGTCGATGCTGGCCTTATACATCTTCTCGTAGAGTGCTTTGTCGATATGGGCGCGCTCCGCCCAATCCTTCGACACGGGATACACTTTGTCGGACATTCTTCCCTCCCAAAGGCGATCATTGGCGATCAATCCGTTTTCGCAATCGCGCGGCTTGCGAATCCGCGCGTCCGTTGCGGGAAACTTAAGGGAGAAGCGCGCTCGCAGGCAACCCGACCGAAAGTCCTACGCATTTCGCCGCGCCCGGTCGCGTTCGATCCGGTGCGTGGCGTGCCAGCGCATCGTGAGGAATCGCCCCTTGCCAAGACGCGCGCATGGCTGTTCCCTCGCGGCAAATCAGGAGACAATCATGGTCGAGATCAATCCCGAACGCCTGATGGGCGATCTGAAACATCTGCGCAGCATAGGCGCGTACAAAACCGGCGTGCATCGCCCGACCTTCTCAGCCCAGGACATGGAAGCGCGGCACTGGCTTGCCGGGCGCATGCGCGAGGCCGGGCTCGATGCGCGCATCGACGGGATCGGCTCGGTCTTCGGGCGGCGCGAGGCGCCGGGGCCGAAAATCCTCACCGGGTCGCATCTGGAGAGCCAGAACCATGCCGGCTGGCTCGACGGGGCGCTCGGCGTGATCTACGGGCTGGAAGCCGCCCGCGCCATTGCCGATGACGGCGGGTTCGCCGATTGCGGCGTCGATGTCATCGCCCTGTGCGACGAGGAAGGCCATTACGGTTCGTTCCTCGGCTCGAAATCCTTCCTCGGCATCCTGGAAGAGAGCGAGATCGACGCTGCCACCAATCGCTATGACGACAAGCCTTTGCGTCAGGCGCTGCAGGAGGTCGGGCTCGCCGGTGAATCGCGTGTGCGTTACGAGGAGGGGCGCTACAAGGGCTTCTTCGAGGCGCATATCGAGCAGGGCGACACGCTGATCTCCTCGGATCTGAAGATCGGCAACGTCACCGCCATCGTCGCGATCTGGCAATACAAGCTGGTCTTCACCGGCGAGCAGAACCATGCCGGCACCACCAGCATGAAGCGCCGCCGCGATGCCGGGCGCGCCGCCATGCGTGCGCTGGCGAAGATCGACGAGCGCTTTCCGCAGATCTGCGGCGAGCGCACCGTCTGGACGGCGGGCCGTGTCAGCCTGGAGCCGGGCGCGCCGAGCATCATTCCGGGCCGCGCGGAGGTCCTCTTCCAGTTCCGCGACGCGGATGAGGCGGTGCTGGAGCGGCTCGATACCGAATTGCGCGCCATCGTCGCCGAGATCGATGCGGAAGGCGTCTGCGGCGCTTCGCTGGAGGTTTTGGGCCAGAGCAAGCCCGCGCGCATGGATGCGGGTTTGCAGGACATGATCGACGCGGCAGCGGCGATCCACGCCCCCGGCAAATGCCTGCGCATGCCCAGCGGCGCGGGTCACGACGCGCAATATCTCGCCCGCATCATGCCCGCCGCGATGCTGTTCGTGCCCTCGATCGGCGGGATCAGCCATCACTGGACCGAGGATACGGCGGAAGAGGACATCATCCTCGGTGCCCGGGTCTATGCCGAGGCGGTGGCGAAAGCTCTACGTGCCTGAAAAGCCGCATTGCCGCCGGCGCGGTTCCTGCGCTAAGGGAATGTCATGAACCGTGCCGGCGCCATCAGCTGCAAGATGCGCGCGTCATCCGCCCCCGGATGGCGCGGTGTTGCGCGCCGGATCGGCGTCGTCTTCCTGCTCTATGCCTTCGCGCTCTCCGGCCTGCTTGCGGGAACGCTTCTCGCGACGCACCAGGCCCATGCGCTGGGTGAACCGGGCATTCATTGCCTGCTCGAGGCGGGGCACCACCACGACCCCCATGGTGCCGCGCGCCACAAGGCGGAATGTCTCGCCGGCTGCCCGGTTCCGCCGGCGCCGCCCCTGCCTGACGCGCCGGATGCGCAGCTTCTCGGCTTCGACAAGCGCGCCATGGCGCGCATCGCGCCGTCGGGTCTGCGCGAACGGGTCGATCTTCCCGCAGCGCCCCTGATGCGCGCCCACGGGCCGCGCGGCCCGCCTTCCTTCATCGTCTGAACCCGCTGATACCGATATCCGAAACCAGCACCGGCGCGCCGCTCGCACAGATGCGAGCCGCCGGGTCTCACGACGAAGAAGGTCCGATCATGACATATCAGTTCCGCAGCGCGGCCATTGCCGCCATCGCTCTTGCCGCCATTGCCCTTGCCGCCACGCTCGGCTTCACGCTCACCGCCACGACGGCGCAGGCGCAGACCTATACCATCGGCGAGATCACCATCGACAATCCCTGGACCCGGGTGACGCCCGCCGGCGCGCGGGTGGCTGGCGGCTACATGGTGATCACCAATAACGGCACCGAGACCGACCGGCTGATCGGTGGCACCAGCGAGATCGCCCCGCGCTTCGAGGTGCATTCCATGGAGATGGTCGACGGCGTCGCCCGCATGGCCGAAGTCGAGGGCGGGCTCGAAATCCCGCCCGGCGGGAGCGTCGCGCTCGAACCCGGCAGCTACCATGTGATGTTCATGAATCTCGCCATCCCGGTCACCGCCGATGAGCCGGTCATGGGCACGCTGGTCTTCGAGCGCGCCGGCGAGGTCGAGATTACCTATGCGGTTGCGCCGATGGGCTCGCCGCGCGCGCCTGGCGGGCATGGTCACGGCCACAGCCACAGCCACAGCCATGACTGATCGGGCGGCGGGCGTCGGAGCTTGCCGCATGCCCGCCGCATCGGCATGATCAAAACGCGTCGGCGGGTCACCTGATTCGCCGGCGCGACGAGGAGAATATCCGCATGATGAAGGGCGCCTTCGCCGGATTGCTGCGCAATGTCATGCCCTCCGGCGGGATCGACCGGGGCGAGATTGAGCGCGTGCGCGCCCTCGCCTTCGCGATCCTCGCGCCGGCACCCGATACCGTCATCAAGGTCAATGAGATCAACTGCACCGATCCCGCCTGCCCGGGTCAGGAAACGGTGATCCTGATCATGGAGCCGGGCGCGCGCACGCGCGCACTCAAGGTTCGCGCGCCGGTCGAGGCGGTGGATGAAGGGGCTCTGCGCGACGCGGTCGATGCGGATGCCGGCGCCGGGGCGGGCATTGCGGCACGCGCCGGGTGAGGGATTGCCGCTGGTGCGGGGCGCACGTCATGCTAGAGACGGGATCGCGCTTTCCCCGCCACGCCGCAGCAATCCGGAACCTGCTTCATGAGCCTGCCCGTCAGCCCCGATGATATCCGCGCCGCCCATGCGCGCATCCGCGATCACATCCGCCGCACGCCGGTGGTGAACCTCCCCCATGGTGGTTTCGGTCATGACGGACCGGTTTCGCTGAAGCTCGAATACCTCCAGCATGCCGGCTCCTTCAAGCCGCGCGGCGCCTTCAACACGCTTTTGAGCAAGGACATCCCCGCTGCCGGCGTGGCGGCGGCTTCGGGCGGCAATCACGGTGCGGCGGTGGCCTATGCGGCGCACTCTCTGGGCGTGCCCGCACGCGTCTTCGTGCCCGAGATCGCGAGCAAGCCCAAGGTCGATGCCATTCGCCGCCACGGCGCCGAGGTGGTGATCGGCGGCCCGCGCTACGCCGATGCCGCGATCGCCTGCGCGGCCTATATGGCCGAGACCGGCGCGCTCTCGATCCATGCCTATGACGCATTCGAGACCATCGCCGGGCAGGGCACCGTCGCCATCGAATGGGAGGAGGATCAGCCTGATCTCGATACGGTGCTCGTCGCCGCCGGCGGGGGCGGGCTGGTTTCCGGGATCGGCGCCTATTGGCGCGGGCGGGTGAAGGTGGTTGCGGTGGAGCCGGCGGGCTCATGCGCGCTGCATTCCGCCCTCGCAGCCGGCGGGCCGGTGGATGTCGAGGTGCATTCGGTCGCAGCCGATTCGCTGGGCGCGCGCAATACCGGGGCCCTCGTTCATGAAATCTGCCGCGCGGCGATCGATCATGTGGCGCTCGTCACCGATGATGCGATCACCGAGGCGCAGCGCCGGCTCTGGCTCGACTGGCGCATCGCCACCGAGCCGGGCGGTGCGGCGGCCCTTGCCGCGCTGATCAGCGGTGCCTATCGCCCGCAGCCGGGTGAGCGTGTCGGCGTTCTGGTCTGCGGCGCCAATGTCGATCTGCGCGCCCTGGACGATCTGCTGTGAGCGCGCCGGGGATCAATCCCACGGATCTGCCCGAGCGCGAGACGGCCCGCGCCATCCTGATCGATCCCGCCGACCGGCTTCTGCTGATCTGCTATGAAGCGTCGCGCGATGTCGATCCCGCCCGGCCCGGCAAGCGGGATTTCTGGTATACGCCCGGCGGCGGTCGCGAGCCGGGGGAGACGCCGCAGCAGACCTGCCTGCGCGAACTCGCCGAGGAGACGGGGCTTGTCGATCTGACGCTCGGCCCCGTCGTGGCGCAGCGCGCCTGCCCGCAGACGCTGTTTGCCCGCAAGCGCTTCGTGCGCGAGACCTATTTTCTCGTGCGCGCGCCGCATGACCGGATTGATACGTCGCGCCTGCAGGAGACGGAGGGCGATCCGGTTCTCGATGTGCGCTGGTGGGAGGCGGGCGCGCTCGATGCGCCGGATATGGTCATCGATCCGACCGGGATCCGGGCTCTCTTTCTCGATATTCTGGCCGGGCGCATTCCCGATGCGCCGCGCGATCTGGCCGCAGCGCCCTGAATGCGCTCAGTTGCGGTCGTCGGGGAGGCCGGGCAGCGCCTGGACGGGCACGCCTTCCTCGATGAGCTCGCGCGCTTCCTCGGGGCTCGCCTCGCCATAGATCGGGCGCTCCTGCGCCTCGCCGTAATGCATGCGCCGCGCCTCCGTGACGAAGCGTTCGCCGACATTTTCCGCATTCTGCGTCACATGCGCATGGATCTCGCGGATCATGGCACGCAGAGCCTGTTCGCGCTCGCCCAGAAGCGCCATGCCCTCGGCTGGCGCCGTGGATGCGCCGGAAGCAGCGGGTGGAGGAGATTCTTGCTGCCCTCCGGCAGCGGGGGCGGGCAGAGTCTGCGCCGCACGGTCGCGCCGGGCGATCGAGGGCGCCATGATGCGTTTCTCGACCTTGCCCGAACCACAGACGGGACAATCGACGAGGCCGCGCGCGCGCTGTTCCTCGAAGGCAGTGCCCGAGGGAAACCAGCTCTCGAAGTCATGCGCCTGATCACAGACGAGGGCGTAGCGGATCATGATACGGCTTTGATACCCTCTGATTGCCTCACATAGA
>SL_7KL_010_BRINEDRAFT_10001354_pt1 | contig 11774 bp, 11 predicted proteins | sample SodLak_010_BRINE_FD_10663 | JGI IMG/M metagenome (IMG submission 10663)
AGCGGGGCATGGCGGGTCTCCTCAGGCCTCGGTTGCCTCAGCATACCTCACTGACGCGTAAGAACAAAGTGCGAACCAACACGATTTGCTGACACCGCCCGGCACGGTCTGATCTCCGTTTGGTTGCAGAGATCTCAACCCTACCGGCCCGCAGCGACCAGCACCCACCCCCTCAAAGAGGGCCGCGCCGGTGGCCCCAACCTACAGTCGGGCTACGCCCTCCCTCCGGTTGGGGCCACCGGCCAACTTGGCTGACGGTGCCGGCCAAGTTGGTTGTCGCTCATCATGCCAGGCTGGCGGCGATCATGGCACCCGCCGCCCCCCAGCGCACCATCCTGACCACAACCGCCCGGCTGCCGACTGTCGCCCGTGCCACATGATGACCCCCCTGCGTTCGACCAAAGCGGCACCCGAAAGCTTGGGCGCAGTCCCATCGTTCCGTCCACGCGCGACCTGCGCCGGCCTGCGCTGAACAGCGTCGCCATGGCCGCGCTCGCGGCATCCGGCTTTTGCCCGCGATCCGCAAAGTCAAAAGCCACCGACTGGGCCGAAGCGCTGACGATCCATATCAGGGGGCGGCATTTCCTCTGGCGCAAGATGGCCCATTCGCTGGGCCGCTTCGCCGATACTTACAGGCGCGCCGTCGTCCGTGTCTCTGGTCAAGCCCTCTCTCTACAACGCGCGCCAGCCGATATCGCGGCGGCAGAACCCCTCAGGCCAGTCGATCCGGTCGACCATGCCATAGGCCCGGTCGCGCGCCTCTTGCAGGCGGGCCCCGCGCGCAGTGACATTCAGCACGCGCCCGCCGGTCGCCACCACCTGACCCTGCGCGCTGGCGGTTCCGGCGTGAAAGACCATGTGGACGCTGTCTGCCGGACACTCTTGCAAACCGCCGATCGCACTGCCCTTGTCATAGGCGCCGGGATAGCCGCGCGCCGCCATCACCACCGTCATCGCATGATCATCGGCCCAGTTGACCGCCATCTGATCCAGCCGCCCCTCGGCGCAGGCCAGCATCAGATCGAGCGCCTGCGCGCCCAGCCGCATCATCAGCACCTGACATTCCGGATCGCCAAAGCGCACATTGTATTCCACCAGGCGCGGTTGCCCGCCCGCGATCATCAACCCGGCATAGAGCACGCCCTGATAGGGCATGCCCCGGCGCGCCATCTCGGCCATGGTGGGGCGGATGATCTGTTCCATCGCGGCATCGGCAATGGCGTCATCCAGCACCGGCGCGGGCGAATAGGCCCCCATCCCGCCCGTATTCGGGCCAGTATCACCCTCGCCGACGCGCTTGTGGTCCTGCGCGGTGCCGATGGGCAGGCAGCTTTCACCATCCACCAGCACGAAGAACGACGCCTCCTCGCCTTGCATGAATTCCTCGATCACGACCTCGGCGCCGGCTGCGCCGAATTCGCCCGCGAACATGGTGTCCACGGCGTCCAGCGCCTCTGCCTCGGTCTGGGCCACGATCACGCCCTTGCCAGCCGCCAGCCCGTCGGCCTTGATGACGATGGGCGCGCCATGGCTGCGGATATGGGCGCGCGCGGCCTCAAGCTCGGTCAGATGAGCGTAGCTTGCGGTTGGCGCGCCAACAGCGGCGCAGATCTCCTTGGTAAAGGCCTTGGAGGCCTCCAGCCGGGTCGCCGCCGCCGAGGGGCCGAAACACAGGATGCCCGCCGCCCGCAGCCGGTCGGCCACGCCTGCGGCCAGCGGTGCCTCTGGCCCGATCACCACGAAATCGATCGACGTCTCTTCGCAGAACTGCACCACGCGGCTGCCATCCAGGATATCCAGCGCCGCGCATTCGGCGATCTGGTCCATCCCGGCATTGCCCGGCGCACAGATCAGCCGGTCGCATTTGGGGTTCTGCATGATCGCCCAGGCCAGCGCATGTTCGCGCCCGCCACTGCCCAGCACCAGAATATTCATCGCCCGCCCTCTCTTGGCCTCTGCCTGCCCGCGTTCTAGGGTGGCGTGATATCACACGCAAGGGCAGCCCATGGACCTGATCGAAGACGCCCCCCGCAACACCCCCGAATTCACCGTGGCCGAGATTTCAGGCGCGGTGAAGCGCGTGATCGAGGGCGAATTCGGCCGCGTGCGCGTGCGCGGCGAGGTCGGGCGCGTCGTGGTCGCGCGCACCGGGCATATGTATTTCGACCTCAAGGATGACCGCGCCGTGATCGCGGGCGTCAGCTGGAAAGGCCAGGTCGCGCGCATGACCGTGCGCCCCGAAGAAGGGATGGAGGTCATTGCCACAGGCCGGCTGACGACCTTCGCGCCCCAGTCGAAATACCAGCTTGTCGTCGAAAGCGTGGAGCCCGCGGGCGCGGGCGCGCTGATGGCCATGCTGGAAAAGCGCCGCGCCGCACTTGCGGCCGAGGGGCTGTTTGACGCCGCACGCAAACGCCCGCTGCCCTATCTGCCGCGCGTGATCGGGGTCGTGACCTCGCCCCAGGGCGCCGTGATCCGCGACATCCTGCACCGGCTGCAGGACCGGTTCGGCCTGCATGTGATCGTCTGGCCAGTGGCCGTGCAGGGGCAGGCCTGCGCGCCGGATGTGGCGCGCGCCATCGCCGGGTTCAACGCGCTGCCCAAGGGCGGGGCGATCCCGCGCCCGGACCTGCTGATCGTGGCGCGCGGCGGTGGCTCGATCGAGGATCTGTGGGGCTTCAACGAGGAAATCGTGGTGCGCGCCGCGGCGGCCAGTGACATCCCCCTCATCTCGGCTGTCGGGCATGAGACGGATACCACGCTAATCGATCACGCCAGCGACCGCCGCGCCCCCACCCCGTCGGCTGCCGCAGAAATGGCCGTGCCGGTGCATTCCGATCTGGCCGCGCAGCTTGCCACGCTCAATGCGCGCCTGCTGCGCGCCGCCGCGCAGTCGGTCGAGGCGCGACGCCAGCGGCTGACCGATCTGGCCCGCGCCCTGCCGCGACCTGAAACCCTCATCGCGCCGTCTGCACAACGATTCGATCAATGGGCCGAACGCATCCCCGGCAGCCTGCGCGCGCTGCTTGCCGCCAAGACGCAGGAACTTGGCCGCGCCTCCGCCGGGCTGCGCCCCGCCACGATCCGGTTACAGATCGACACGGCGCGCCGCCGCCTCACCGATCAATCCGCCCGCGCCTCCCGCGCCAGCGCTGCGCGTCTGGCGCAGCTACAGGCCGAGCTTGCCGCGCTGGAACGGCTGCGCCAGTCTCTGGGCTACCCCGCCACGCTGGCGCGCGGCTATGCCGTGGTCCGCGACGCGCAGGATCAGGTGGTGACCAGCGCCGCACAGGCGGCCACCCAGCCCGAATTGCAGATCGAATTCAGCGATGCCCGCCTAAGAGTTCGGTCCGCAACCGCCGCCCCCCGCAGCAAACGCCGCGACACGCCCCCAGAACAGGGCACGCTGCTGTAGCGCGCCCGTCACCCTCTTCATCTTGCCAAAAATACTCAAAAAAAGCGNCTGCTTCCGGGCCAGAACGCCCGCTCAGACACCGACCTCGGGTCCCGGACAGATCAGCGGGCGGGATGTGCGCTGCACTTCATAGAGTTCGGTCGAANTCCCCTCNCCCATGAANCGCGCATTCAAGCCCTGCTCCCCCTCCCAGAAGATCCAGCAATGCTCTTCTTCGGGAAAATCGTCATAGACGAAACAGATCTGCTCGCCACGNTCGAACCAGTGCCCCTCGCGGCATTCATCNCCGATAAANGCCCAGGTCGTGCGCCGCNCGNTGCGGAATTCCTCGATCCCGTAGGGNTGCCCCTCAAAGCCAAANGTCAGCGTGCGNCCCGTCACATAGGCCTCGAATTCCTCGGCGCTCATCGGCGTCTGCGCCGATGCCNCCTGCGCCAGGGCCAGCATCNCGGCGAAGGCCGGGGCCAGTCTTGTCACTGCTGCGCGCATCATTCCTGAACCTCATCCATCTGCCAGCACCCGCGCCACGCGCCGGTCCATCATGCGAAACCATAGCGGCGGGATCAAGGCAATCACGCCCATTGCGGGCAGGCTGTAGGGCAGTCGGGGCATCGCGTCATCAAGTTGCAGGGCGGGATACTTGCGCCCCGGATGTGCGTGATGATCCGAATGGCGCGTGACATTCACCGCCATGAGCGAGGTGAACCAATGGGGGCTGTTCCAGCTATGCTGCGGGCCCTGCGGCTCATACCGGCCATTGGCCAGCTTGCGGCGCTGCAAGCCGTAATGCTGCAGGTAATCCACCAGCGCGTGCTGCACCTGCGCATATAGCCCCAGCCCCACCAGCGCCCCGACCCCGGCCCAGCCGAATCCCAGCCCCGCCAGTGCCAGGAACGCTGCCGCCCCCAAAGCATAGTCGATATAGGGATTGCGCCGCCCGCTTTGGCGCGCGCGCGCCTGTTCGACCGCGAAGCCCCGCGTCAGGTTCCCCCACATGCTGCGCGGCAGATAGCGGTAAAAGCTCGTGCCGCTTGGTGGGAAATTCGGGTCCTCGGGCGTGGCGACATGGGCGTGGTGCAGCAACCGGTGCGAGGTTGTGACATGGCCATACAGCATCGAGATGAACACCCATTTGCCCAGACCGAACAGGCCGCGCTGGGTTCGGTGAATCAACTCATGCGCATTGGCCACGCTCACCTGCCCGATATAGAGCCCCGCGCCCAGAAACAGCCCCACACGCTCGGCCCCGCCCAGCCCCGTCGCCCCGGCCAGCCCCGCGACGGCCATCGCCAGCAGGGTGAAATGCCCCAGCGCCAGCACGACCGACAGGGCATCCGCACCCGGCAGGGGCTGGTCAGGATCGGCGGGGGTGGTTGTCCAGCCCACGGCCTCATCCACGCCAAAGGCGAAAACCGACACATAGGCCAGACCCAGCCAGACCCAGATGCCACCCCATAGCGCGCCTAACCCCAGCAGCGGCAGGGGCAGAAGTGCGATCAGGGCAAAGGGCAGGATGGGGGCGATCATTTCTCGGGCTCTGGTAAATGCAGAGACGGTATAGCATGGCACCCCAACCCATGCAGCCGCGCAAATTGCCCCAGCCTGCACGCGCGGCGCTTTTCATCAGCCGTTGCATCGGATAGCTCTGACAAGGTCAGTCATGCAGCATCAGGGGTCGCGCGTGTCGTTTTTCAAGAAGATGAAGGAACGGATGTTCCGATCCTCGTCCAAGCTGGATCAGGGGCTGGAAGCGCTGGTCGAAGAGGGCAGCGACGACACAGCACCCGATCCCGCGCCCCCCGCGCCCACTGAACCCACCCCCACCCCGCCAGAGCCGACACCAGAGCCCGCGCGCCCGGCCCCGCCAGCCGAAACACCCGGCCTGCTGGGCCGCCTGATGGGCCGCGATACCGGGCCGCGCCGCGTTCTGGATGACGAAATGCTGGAGGATCTGGAGGATCTGCTGATCCAGGCCGATATGGGCGTGGAAACCGCCGCCCGCGTGGCCGCCAATCTGGCCGAGGGGCGCTTTGGCCGCAGGCTCAGCGTGGCCGAGATCAAATCCGCACTCGCGCAGGAAATCGCGCGCATCATGGAGGGCGTCGCCCGCCCCATGCCGCTCTATCCCGCGCGCCCGCAAGTGGTGCTGGTCGTGGGCGTGAACGGCGCGGGCAAGACCACGACCATCGGCAAGCTGGCCAGCCAGTTCCGTGCCGCCGGTAAATCGGTCATCATCGCTGCAGGGGATACGTTCCGCGCCGCCGCAGTGGAACAGCTTCAGGTCTGGGGCGAGCGCGCGGGCGTGCCGGTCATGACCGCGCCCGAAGGGTCGGACCCCGCCAGCCTGGCCCATGAGGCGCTGACCCGCGCGCGATCCGAAGGCGCGGATCTGTTGATGATCGACACGGCCGGGCGGTTGCAGAATCGCGCCGATCTGATGGAAGAACTGGCCAAGATCCTGCGCGTGCTGCGCAAGCTCGACCCCGAGGCGCCGCATAACACCCTTCTGATCCTCGATGCGACGACGGGGCAGAACGCGCTCAATCAGGTCGAGATCTTTCGCAAACTCGCCGATGTCTCGGGGCTGGTGATGACCAAGCTCGATGGCACCGCGCGCGGCGGGGTGCTGGTGGCGCTGGCCGACCGTTTCGGCCTGCCGATCCACGCCATCGGTGTGGGCGAACAGATCGACGATCTGCAGGCGTTTGACCCGGAAGAATTCGCCGCAGCACTTGTGGGGACAGATTCGGACAATTTGGGCGATCAGGCGTGACCGGTCGCCCCTGACAGCAGGCGCGGGTCCACCCCCATGCCCGATAGCGTCGCTGACCATTTCAGCGAATCATCCGTGCCAAAGACCAGCGTCGGGGTGGCATCGGTCAACAGCCAGCCCCCGGCCTGCAATTCGTCTTCCAACTGGCCTGCCCCCCATCCGGCATAGCCCAGCGCGGTCAGCACCTGCGCAGGCCCCTGCCCGCGCGCCATTTCGGCCAGTATCTCGACCGACGTGCTCAGCACGATGCCGCTCGCCACGTCCAGACTGCCCTCTTCGGTCACGACATCGGGCGAATGCAGCACGAAACCGCGCGCCGTCTCGACCGGGCCGCCGAAATGCACGGCCATGTCGGCGGGGGCGTCGCCCAGACCGCTGTCGGTGCCCGGCAGCGGCAATTCCAGATGTTCCAGCAGCTTCTGCAGGTTCAGATCGGGCAGCGGCTTGTTGACCATGACACCCATCGCGCCATCGGCGGAATGCGCACAAAGCAGGATGACCGAATGCGCGAATCGGGGGTCGGGCATGGCCGGCATGGCGACAAGCAACTTGCCGGCAAGCGTGTCCGGCGGCGGGTCGTCAGGGGCGTGGGCAGGGCTCATGCGCAAAGCATGCCCTGCAAAACCGGGCTTGCCAAGGGGCGACGGCGCGGCAGATGGGGTGGAATCATCACAGCGCGGAAAGGTCGCGCGGTTGTGACTTCTCTTTCCCGGCACGGCGCGGACAGTAGACAGGATGAAAACCTTGCGTGCAGTCTCACTCGCCCTTGCCCTGACCCCGGCCCTNGCCGTGCCGCAACTGCTGCACGCCCAAAGCCCGCGCCTGTCCGAGATTGTCGAGGCCCGGATGAAACCCGGCTGGCGGACCGATGCGGGCACCTATATCGCNGCCCTGCACCTGTCGCTCGCGCAGGACTGGATCACCTATTGGCGCCATCCGGGCGAAAGCGGNATCGCGCCGANATTTGACTGGTCGGGATCAGGCAATCTTGCGCAGGCACGCGTGCACTGGCCCGAACCGCGACTGTTCATATCATCAGGCTTTCACAGCATCGGCTATGCCGGAGAGGTCGTGCTGCCCATCGAGGTGACGCCGAAGAGACCAGGCGCACCGGTCGAATTGACCGGCACGGTCATGCTGGGGGTCTGCGATGACATCTGCATTCCCGCGGATCTGCCGCTGAACCTTTCGATCACGGGTGCGGGCGCGCATGACCACCGGATTGCGCAGGCACTGGACAGCCGCCCCGGCTCTGCGCGCGCCGCCGGACTGCGCGATGTGTCCTGCACGGTCGAACCTCATACAGGCGGGCTGCGTCTGAGCGCCGCGCTGGATATACCCCGACAGGGCGATGATGAATTCGTGCTGGTCGAGATGGCCGGCCCTGCCTACCCCTCGCGGGCCATGCCCTCCAGCCGCAACGGCGCTTCGATCACGGGCGAGAGCGTGTTCCAAATGCAGGGGGGCGCGATTGACCGCTCCAGCGTGCGTGTAAGCGTCGTCAGCGAAAGCGGGATGCTGGTCCATCAGGGTTGCGCGCTGGACAACTGAGCGCCGCGATCACGCCCTCAGCCGCGCCCCGTCATGCCCCGAAATCCGCGCGCGCATGATCTGACCGACAGGTTGGGGCGTGTCGAACTGCACTTCGGTGAACTGGCCGGTCCGGCCCATATCGGGCGCTTCGATCAGGATGTCATGCTCTGCCCCTGTCTGCGCAGCCAGATGCGCGGNCAGCGCCTTTGCNCCCCGCGCACGCAACCGTGCGGCCCGCGCGCGGATCACGTCGCCGGGCAGTTGCGGCATGCGCGCCGCCGGGGTGCCCTGACGCGGGCTGAACGGAAACACATGCAGAAAGGTCAGCCCGCATTCCTCGACCAGCCGCAACGAGTTCTCGAACATCGCCTCACTCTCGGTCGGAAAGCCCGCGATGATATCCGCGCCGAATACGATATCGGGGCGCAGGCGTCTTGCCTCTGAACAAAAGCTGATGGCGTCGGCGCGCAGGTGGCGGCGTTTCATCCGTTTCAGGATCATGTCATCGCCCGCCTGCAGTGACAGGTGCAGATGCGGCATCAGGCGCGGCTCGGTCGCGATGGCCTCCATCAGCGCATCATCGGCCTCAATCGAATCGATCGAGCTGATCCGCAGACGCGGCAGATCGGTCAGCCGCAGGATGCGCCGCACCAGATTGCCCAGACGCGGATGCCCCGGCAGGTCCGCGCCCCAGGATGTCAGGTCCACCCCGGTCAGCACGACCTCGTTATACCCCTGCCCGACCAGCCGGTTGATCTGATCGACCACCACCCCCGCCGGGACCGAGCGGGAATTGCCGCGCCCGTAAGGGATGATGCAGAAGGTGCAGCGATGATCGCAGCCATTCTGCACCTGCACATAGGCGCGCGACCGGGTGCCGAACCCGTCGATCAGATGGGCCGCCGTTTCGCGCACGGACATGATGTCATCGACCTGCACGCGCTCTGTCGTCCCGATCAGGTCTGGCACCATCTGCGCCCATGTCTCGGGGCGCATTTTCTCGGAATTGCCGATGACGTGCGTGACCTCTGGCATGGCGGCAAAGGTCTGCGGCTCGGTCTGGGCGGCGCATCCGGTCACGATGATCGGCGCGTCCGGGTTGGCGCGATGCAGGCGGCGGATTTCCTGGCGTGCCTTGCGCACGGCCTCTGCCGTGACGGCGCAGGTATTGACCACCTGCGCATCGCGCAGGCCCGCATCCTCGGCCAGCCCCTTCATCGCCTCGGTCTCATAGGCATTCAGGCGGCAGCCCAGCGTTGTAAAGCGCGGGGCGGTCATGACGCGGCCTGCATCAACTCGGGCGTCAGCACCCCGTCAAACACATGCGCGACCGGGCCTGTCAGCCAGACCCCGTCCGCGCGCCAGTCCACCTGCAGCACCCCGCCATCGGCGCTGAGCGTCACGCGCCGCCCGGTCAGCCCGCGCCGATGCGCGGCCACCGCTGCGGCACAAGCGCCCGACCCGCAGGCCAGCGTGATGCCGGTGCCACGCTCCCAGACGCGCAACCGCAGATGATCGGGCGCCAGGATCGAGGCAAATTCGACATTCGTGGCCTCGGGGAACAGCGGGTCATGTTCGATCAGGGGGCCCGTCTCCGCGACCGGGGACGCTTCGGCATCCGGCACGAAATGGATGCAATGCGGATTGCCCATGCCGACGGCCGCGGGCTGCCCCGGCAGGGGCAGCGCATCCAGATCACACGCCCGCGCCAGCGGGATCGCGCGCCAGTCCAGCACCGGCTGGCCCATATTCACCCAGATCTGCGCGCCCGCACGCATCGCCACCAGCAGCCCGCGCGCCGTGCGCAATGTCAGCCGGTCGGCCCCGGTCTCGGCCATGACCCGCGCGGCCACACAGCGCGTCGCATTCCCGCAGGCCCCCGCGCGTGATCCGTCGGCATTCCAGAACTCCAGCGCCAGATCGGCCTCGTCACTGTCGCGCAATTCGGCCAACTGGTCATAGCCCACGCCGCGATGCCGGTCACCGATGGCCCGCGCCAGCGCAGCCGTCACCGCCCCGTGCGTAGCCCCCCCGCGCGAGTCGATGATGACGAAATCATTTCCGGCACCGTGCATCTTGGTGAATGCAAGCGGCCTGTCCTGCGTATCCATGGCGCCGATATAGTGGGTCCGCCCTGCGCTGACCAGTCGGCAGACGCACGCCATGGAAGTTAGAACGCCACTGCGTCAGATTAGCCCTTGACCCGCCGGATAGGCTTTTCTAATTAGCGCAGCATGCGTGGGCCCGTAGCTCAGTTGGTAGAGCAACTGACTTTTAATCAGTGGGTCACAGGTTCGAATCCTGTCGGGCTCACCATTTTACAGAAGAAAAACAAGACGATACACACAGCCCGCGAAAGCGGGTTTCGTCCTGTTTCGGGGCTTGTCACTGGATTTGTCATCGCTGTGAGAAAGTTTGTCACTGACCGAGAATCAAGCCGCAATCGTCGGCCTGCGCTCGAACCGCTCCGACCGATACGCCCGCAACCCGGCACCAGCCACGATGTAGTTTAGAATTCGTCCAATGCGACCAGCGACCACTCGCCACTGTCGTTCTGCACCTCGCAGCGAAAGCGTGTGCGGATAGTCGCGCCCATCGCGTTTGTCGCCCTCAATGTCGGATAGATTGTATACCGCCCATCGCCATGATCTTCAAAGCGCCAGTTACGCGCATCATCCCAATCAGCCGACCGCGGGTCGTGCAGAACAGACAGAATTATCTGACGACAACGCCCTCTTACGACCATGCGGGGGTCTGTGGGCTGTGCATCCTCGTCGTTTGTTCGCGGCTGGTCTGGGCAGTCATCACCAGTAGGCGTTATCAGTCTGTGCAGAATTGAGCCGGAGTCACCTGGGCAGCGTGTAAACTCCGAAGCATCATAATCGGGCGCGAACATGCCCAAGTCATTGAAATAAGCTATCGCGAACGCGAACACAAAGAAACCGACAAGAGCCTTGATGATAAAATTCATATATGAAGGCTAGCCGACGCGCGCGCCTGTGGCAAACAAAATTGCGCCCCGCAAGTATCGGTGCGCACGTGTCTTGACCATGTTAGCAGGTGACGCGGTGCGACGGTCGGGAAACACCACGCCACCCTACCCGGCCTATGCAGCGCGGGATCTCGTCGGAACAGGGATATGAACGCTGCGTTGTGAATAGTCCTGCCCGATATGCTGCAACTTGCGCGTTGCGCGGTGCGTCAACTCTGCCAGTTCGGCCAGCCCCGCAAGATGCCGCTTGTTTGGCGTTCCACCAGCATCAACCGCCCTACGCGCCACGATTGACCATGACAACGCGGCGTTCTGGTCCAGCCCGTCGGTAATCTCGGCCAACGCCTTGGCCGCGTCCAATGCCTGCGCAAGCGTTGCCTCCAACGCATCTAGCCGCGCATCTGCATCGGCTGTCAGCTTGGCCGCTTCCTTCGCCCGCGCTGCATCAAGTTCGGCTTGTAGCGCCCGTTCCAGAGGCGCGCGGCGCATCTGTGCGGCCTCAAGTCGTTCCCGCGCACCTAGTATCTGTTCATGCAGATAATCGGCCTTGCTATCGTCACCAACCTGCACCCGCTCAGCGTGCTGTGCTGTCAGTTCGGCAATCTCCTGTTCAATCGTGGCAATCTCTTTTGCCAGATCATCAAGACGTTTCTGCACACTCATTTTGACGCCCCCCGCTTCCATTGGTTTGCGATTTCATCCGCTGCATGATCCCGCCGCGCTGCATCACGGTCGCGCTCGGCTTGGCGGTCATCCTTGGCGCTGTCATGCCTGATTTGCCCGTCCAGCCTCTTGGCGGTTCCAGCCTCGGCCAGTGCGGCCTCGGCGATGGTTTTCACAACGTGATCCGGCACGCCGTCGAAACGTGCCTGTAGTTTTCTGATAATCGTTTCAGTCATTTTTTTAGTCCTCTAAGCTGTCTGCCCATACCTGCCACCACGCCAGAGACCCTGGCTCGAGGCCCTTTCCAAGCGCGGCAACCGCTGCGCCTGCAACCGAATTTGCTCTATCGTCATGCCCGCCGGGTCCGTGGTCGATCACGTCACGCCCGCGACCTGTGC
>SL_7KL_010_BRINEDRAFT_10001355_pt1 | contig 11771 bp, 8 predicted proteins | sample SodLak_010_BRINE_FD_10663 | JGI IMG/M metagenome (IMG submission 10663)
ACCAATCGGCAGCTGAATCGGCACAGGCTTGGCGCCGAGGCGATCACGAATCTGGCCGACCACGCGCTCAAAATTAGCGCCGGTACGGTCCATCTTGTTGACAAAGCACATGCGCGGCACCTGATATCGGGTGGCCTGACGCCACACCGTCTCAGACTGTGGCTCTACGCCACCGACGGCACAAAATACGGCAACAGCACCATCCAGCACGCGCAGTGACCGCTCGACCTCGATGGTGAAGTCAACGTGGCCGGGCGTATCAATGATGTTGATGCGGTGCTCGGGCCAATCTTGGTCCATGCCCTTCCAAAAACACGTGGTCGCCGCAGAGGTGATGGTGATGCCACGCTCCTGCTCCTGCTCCATCCAGTCCATGACGGCGTTGCCATCATGCACCTCGCCAAGCTTGTGAGACACACCGGTGTAAAACAACACGCGCTCGGTGGTGGTGGTCTTGCCGGCGTCGATGTGCGCCATGATGCCAATGTTGCGGTAGCGCTCGATAGGGACTTTGCGGGACACTGTGGTAAACCTCTAATTGATCAGGTGGGGCGCATTACCAGCGGTAATGCGAGAAAGCCTTGTTGGCCTCAGCCATACGGTGCGTGTCTTCACGCTTCTTCACTGCAGAACCACGCTCTTCCATGGCATCAAGCAGTTCGCCGGCCAGGCGGCTAGGCATGGATTTTTCACCACGCTTGCGGGCGGCATCGATGACCCAACGCATGGCCAGTGTCTGACGGCGCTTGGGGCGTACTTCAACCGGCACCTGATAGGTGGCACCACCGACACGACGAGATTTCACCTCAACCGCGGGGGCGACATTGTCCAGCGCTGTTTCAATGGCTTTCAGGGGCTCGCCCTGACCGCGCTTTTCGATTTCATCAATGGCGCCATAAACGATGCGCTCAGCGACCGACTTTTTGCCTGACTTCATTACCATATTGATAAAGCGGGCAATCATTTCGTTACCGAACTTAGGATCCGGCAAAATCGGGCGTTCAAAATTGGAATGCTTGCGTGACATGAATTGGGGCTCCGGGCTGGTTAGCTCTTGGGCTTCTTGGCGCCGTACTTAGAACGGCCCTGACGACGATCGGGGACACCGGCGGTATCAAGACTGCCGCGCACGGTGTGATAACGCACACCCGGCAAATCCTTGACTCGACCGCCGCGGATCAGCACCACGGAGTGCTCCTGAAGGTTATGCCCTTCACCACCAATGTAGCTGGTGACTTCATAGCCATTGGTCAGGCGCACACGAGCGACCTTACGCAAGGCAGAGTTCGGCTTTTTCGGGGTGGTGGTGTAGACGCGCGTGCACACCCCTCGCTTTTGCGGAGAAGCCTCCAGCGCGGGCACGTTGGTCTTATAGTCCTTGGGCCGTCGTGGCCGGCGGACCAGCTGATTAATGGTTGCCATGTTTTAGTGACCTTCAGAAAGTACAAAAGACAGACCCACAAATGGCCTGCCAAAGAGCGACAATTTTACTTTGATTACGGGCCGTAGTCAACCAAGACGCCGCCTCAACCCCAGCCTGTGGGGCGAGGCGGTCACCTTGATGACAGCTACCCAAAATTAGGTGTCGCCATCCTCTTCAAGCAAGGCTTCCAGCGCTTCACGCGCCCTGGCCTGTGGATCTTCCATCGCCGCGTCCGCAGAGGCCCGCAGGGCTGCCGCCAACTCCGCGTCGGGATCGGGCATGGCCTCACGCTCGGCCTTACGCCGCGCCAATGCCACCCGTCCCGTTCCCGCAGGGATCAGGCGGCCAACGATGACGTTCTCCTTGAGCCCGTGTAGGTTATCGACGGTGCCGCGCACGGCGGCATCGGTCAGCACCCGGGTGGTCTCTTGGAACGAGGCCGCGGAGATAAACGACTCGGTAGCCAGCGATGCCTTGGTGATGCCCAGCAAAATGGCCTGCACGGTGGCTGCCTTACCCTTCTCGGCCTCAACACGCTCGTTTTCCTCAACCACACGAATGCGATCGATTTGCTCCCCGCGGAGGAAGCGCGTGTCGCCGGGTTCGACAATCTCAACCTTGCGCAACATCTGGCGAATGATCACTTCGATGTGCTTGTCGTTGATCTTCACGCCCTGCAGGCGGTAGACGTCTTGGATTTCCTGGACCAGGTAGTCGGCCAAGCGTTCAACGCCGAGCAGGCGCAGGATGTCATGCGGATTGGGCTCGCCATCAACAATGGTCTCGCCTTTTTCCACATGCTCACCTTCAAACACCAAAACCTGACGCCATTTCGGGATCAGCAGCTCATGCGCCTCACCATGCTCATCGGTGATCACCAAACGCTGCTTGCCCTTGGTTTCCTTGCCAAAGCTGATGACGCCAGAGGCTTCGGCCAACAGCGCGCCCTCTTTCGGGCGACGCGCTTCGAACAAATCCGCCACGCGTGGCAGGCCGCCCGTGATGTCTCGCGTCTTCGACGATTCCTGAGGAATGCGCGCGACGATATCACCGACCTTGATTTCCTGACCATCCTTACAGATGATCACGGCGCCCGCAGGCAAGTAATACTGAGCCGGCTGCTCCGTGCCTGGGATGTTGAGGGGCTTGCCCTTCTTGTCCAACAGACGAATGATGGGCCGCAGGTCCTTGCCTTCGCTGCCGCGCTTCTTGGGATCGGTCACCACCAGTGAACTCAGGCCGGTGATGTCATCGGTTTGATCATCGACGGTGACGCCGGAAATGAAGTCTTGGAAGCTGGCGTAACCTGCCACCTCGGAGACCACAGGGTGAGTGTGCGGATCCCAATTGGCCACGGTTTGACCAATCTCAACCGCGTCACCCTCTTTCACGCTGACGATGGCGCCATACGGGATCTTGTAACGCTCACGCTCACGGCCATGGCTATCAATCACTGACAGCTCGCCAGAGCGCGACACGGCGACCAGCTTGTTGTCGGTGTTCTCGACCGACTTCAAGTTATAGAAGCGCACTGAACCGCCCGATTTCACCTCAATGTGGTCGATGGCCACCGCCCGCGAGGCCGCGCCACCAATGTGGAAGGTGCGCATGGTCAGCTGCGTGCCAGGCTCACCAATAGACTGCGCGGCAATCACGCCAACCGCTTCGCCTTGGTTAACCTGATTACCACGTGCCAGATCACGACCATAACAGGCCGCACAGACACCATTGCGGGTGGCGCAGGTAATGGCAGAGCGCACCAGCACACGATCGACCGCATGCGACTCCAACAGACCGACCCAACGCTCATCGAGCAGGGTGCCACGCGGACACAGCACCTCGTCAGAGTCGCTGTGATAGATGTCTTGGGCCACAACACGACCGAGGATGCGCTCACGCAGTGGCTCAACCACATCGCCACCTTCGACGATCGGCATCATCTCCAGACCTTCTTCCGTGCCGCAGTCCTCTTCGATCACTACCAAGTCCTGAGCCACATCGACTAACCGACGGGTCAAATAGCCAGAGTTGGCGGTTTTCAAGGCGGTATCAGCCAAGCCTTTACGCGCCCCGTGAGTGGAGATGAAGTACTGCAGAACATTTAGGCCCTCACGGAAGTTTGCCGTAATCGGGGTCTCAATGATCGAGCCATCAGGCTTGGCCATCAAGCCACGCATCCCGGCCAACTGACGAATCTGCGCAGCAGAACCACGCGCGCCCGAGTCCGCCATGATAAAGATCGAGTTCATCGAGTCTTCTTCTACCTTCTTGCCGGTACTGTCCTTTAGGGTAGTTTTGCCGATGCGCTGCATCATGGCCTTGGCCACCTCTTCGTTGGTGCGGGACCAGATGTCGACCACTTTGTTATAGCGCTCGCCCGAGGTCACCACGCCAGAGGTGTACTGGTTCTGAATCTCCAGCACCTCCTGCTCAGCCTGTTCCAAAATGGCTTTCTTCTCTGGCGGGATCTGTAGGTCATCCAAACCAATCGAGACGCCAGCACGGGTTGAATACGCAAAGCCGGTGTACATCAACTGATCGGCAAAGATCACCGTCTTCTTCAAACCCAGATAACGGTAGCTTTCATCGATCAAGCGTGAGATCTGCTTTTTCTTCAGCGCTTGGTTGATGAAGGCAAACGGCATGCCTGCCGGCACAATTTCCCACAGCAGCGCGCGGCCAATGGTGGTGTCTTGCAGGCTCACACTCTCGATCGCCTCGCCTTCTTCGTAGCGCGTTTCGTGGATGCGCACTTTGACCTTGGCGTGCAGATCGACTTGCTTGTTCGCATAAGCACGATGCACTTCTGCCGTCGATGAGAACATCATGTCCTCACCACGCGCACCAGGCAGCGCACGGGTCATGTAGTACAGGCCCAAGACCACGTCTTGCGTTGGCACAATAATCGGCTCGCCATTGGCAGGCGACAAAATATTGTTCGAGGACATCATCAAGGCACGCGCCTCAAGCTGAGCCTCAAGGCTCAATGGCACATGCACGGCCATCTGGTCGCCATCGAAGTCGGCGTTGAAGGCTGTACACACCAGTGGATGGAGCTGAATCGCTTTACCTTCAATCAGAACCGGCTCGAACGCTTGAATGCCCAAACGGTGCAGCGTCGGCGCCCGGTTGAGCAGCACGGGGTGCTCGCGGATCACCTCATCGAGGATATCCCACACCTCACCTTCTTCGCGCTCGACCAGCTTCTTGGCAGCCTTGATGGTCATGGCCAAGCCACGACGCTGCAACTTGGCAAAGATGAAGGGCTTGAACAGCTCCAAAGCCATTTTCTTAGGCAGGCCACACTCATGTAGCTTCAAGGTCGGCCCGACCACGATCACCGAGCGGCCGGAGTAGTCGACGCGCTTGCCAAGCAGGTTCTGACGGAATCGACCCTGCTTGCCTTTGATCATATCGGCCAACGATTTAAGCGGGCGCTTATTGGTGCCGGTGATGGCGCGACCACGGCGACCGTTGTCGAGCAAGGCATCCACCGACTCTTGCAGCATGCGCTTTTCGTTGCGCACAATGATGTCTGGCGCGTTGAGGTCTAACAGGCGACGCAAACGGTTGTTGCGGTTGATCACACGACGGTATAAGTCATTGAGATCGGAGGTCGCGAACCGACCGCCATCCAATGGCACCAAGGGACGCAGATCAGGCGGCAGCACCGGCAGAATGGTCAGCACCATGTGCTCAGGTTTGTTGCCTGAGTTGAGGAAGGCTTCCATCAGCTTGATGCGCTTGGCCAGGCGCTTGATCTTGGTTTCGGAATTGGTTGCCGCGATCTCATCACGCAACTTGATCAACTCAGACGACAGGTCGATGTTCTTCAGCAGCTCAACCACAGCCTCAGCGCCCATGCGCGCATCGAACTCATCGCCATACTCTTCCACCGCTTGGTGGAACTGCTCGTCGGTCAGCAACTGACCGCGCTCCAACGGCGTCAGGCCGGGCTCCAGCACCAAATAAGACTCAAAGTAAAGAATCCGCTCAATGTCACGCAGGGTCATGTCCAGCATCAGACCGATGCGCGACGGCAGCGACTTGAGGAACCAAATATGGGCGACTGGGCTGGCCAGCTCAATGTGCCCCATGCGCTCGCTCGCGACGCACTTTGGTCAGAGTGACTTCAGTGCCGCACTTCTCGCACTTCACTCCACGGTGCTTCATGCGCTTGTACTTGCCGCACAGACACTCGTAATCCTTGATTGGACCAAAAATCGCAGCACAGAACAGGCCTTCGCGCTCAGGCTTGAAGGTCCGGTAGTTGATGGTTTCGGGCTTACGCACCTCACCAAAAGACCACGATTTGATCAACTCAGGCGGGGCCAGGCCAATGCGAATGGCATCGAATTCCCTAACCGTACTCTGACGCTTGTATAAATTAAAAAGGTCGCGCACTGTGGTGCCTCCTCCTGAAATCAGGAATCCTTGAGTTCAATGTTGATGCCCAGCGAACGGATTTCCTTCACCAATACGTTGAAGGACTCCGGCATGCCAGCCATCATCTGATTGTTGCCGTCGACGATGCTCTTGTACATCTGGTTACGGCCTTGCACATCGTCTGACTTGACCGTCAGCATCTCTTGCAAGGTGAAGGCGGCGCCATAAGCCTCAAGCGCCCACACTTCCATCTCACCGAAACGCTGTCCGCCAAACTGGGCCTTACCACCCAGAGGCTGCTGAGTCACCAGGCTGTACGGCCCTGTCGATCGAGCATGCATCTTGTCATCGACCAAGTGGTTGAGCTTGAGCATGTACATGTAACCCACCGTCACCGGCCGATCAAAGGCATCCCCACTGCGGCCGTCAAACAGCGTGGTTTGACCTGACTCAGGCAAACCGGCCATCTTTAACAGCTTCTTGATTTCCAGCTCATCGGCACCGTCGAACACGGGCGTACCCATCGGCACGCCGCCACGAAGATTGCCGGCCATTTCCATGACTTCCTCATCGCTGAACTCGCGCATGTTGACGCGGCCCTTGCGATCGGAGTTGTAGACCTCGTCGAGGAACGTGCGGATTTTTGAGGTCTTCTCGTTGGCTTCGATCATCGCATCGATGCGCTGACCCAAACCACGAGCGGCCCACCCCAAGTGCGTCTCAAGCACCTGGCCGACATTCATCCGCGATGGCACACCCAGTGGGTTCAAGACGATGTCGACCGGCGTGCCATCTTCCATATAAGGCATGTCTTCGGTTGGGACGATCATCGAGATCACCCCTTTGTTACCGTGACGGCCGGCCATCTTGTCACCTGGCTGCATACGGCGCTTGACTGCCAAATACACCTTGACCATCTTCAAGACACCAGGTGCCAGATCATCACCGCGGGTGATTTTGGCGCGCTTCTCATTGAAGCGCTTGTCAAACAACTTACGCTGCTTGTCGATCTGGCGCGCTGAGCGCTCTAACAGGTCTTGCGCGTCTTCGTTGCGCATGACCAACTTAAACCAGTCATCGCGCTTGAGTTCGGCCAAATAGCCTTTGGTGACCTTGTCGCCTTTTTTCAGGCCAGCCGGGCCTTTGTCAGCCACTTTGCCCAACAGCGTCGACTCTAGACGCGCATAAATGGCGTCTTCGAGAATACGCAACTGGTCGTCCAAGTCTTTGCGCACGCGGCGGATTTCGTCACGTTCGATCGACTGTGCTCGGCTGTCCTTGTCCAACCCTCACGGGTGAACACCTGGACGTCAATGACGGTGCCGTCCATGCCCGAGGGCACACGCAGCGAGCTGTCTTTTACATCCGACGCTTTCTCACCGAAGATCGCACGCAGCAGCTTTTCTTCTGGTGTCAGCTGTGCCTCACCCTTGGGCGTGACCTTGCCAACCAAAATATCGCCTGCGCGCACTTCGGCCCCAATGTAGACGATGCCCGCCTCATCAAGCTTATTGAGCATGGATTCGCCGACATTCGGGATGTCGGAGGAGATTTCTTCCGAGCCCAACTTGGTGTCACGCGCCACACAGGTCAGCTCTTCAATGTGGATCGAGGTGAAGCGATCTTCCTGAACGACCCGCTCCGAGATCAAGATGGAGTCTTCAAAGTTGTAGCCGTTCCATGGCATGAAGGCGACCAACATGTTCTGGCCCAGCGCCAACTCACCGAGATCGGTCGAGGGCCCATCGGCCAGCACGTCACGCTTTTGCACCACATCACCAACTTTGACCAGCGGACGCTGGTTCATACAGGTGTTTTGGTTCGAGCGCTGATACTTGGTCAAGTTGTAAATGTCGACACCTGGATCGTCAACACCCACTTCATCATCGTTGACGCGCACGACAATGCGGCCCGCATCGACCTGATCAACGACACCACCGCGCAGGGCCACCGTGGTGACACCGGAGTCAGTGGCGACAACGCGCTCCATGCCAGTGCCCACCAATGGCTTGTCCACACGCAAAGTCGGCACGGCCTGACGCTGCATGTTGGAGCCCATCAGGGCACGGTTGGCATCATCGTGCTCTAGGAAGGGCACCAGAGAGGCCGCCACCGAGACGATTTGACGCGGTGACACGTCCATGTAATCGACTTCAGCCGACGACTTGAGGGTGAACTCACCCTGATAGCGGCACGTGATCAACTGGTCGACAAAGCGCATGCGACCATCCAGCTCAGCATTGGCCTGGGCAATCGCATAGTCGCCTTCTTCAATCGCCGACAGGTACTCAACCTCATNGGTGACTCGGCCTTTGACCACTTTGCGGTAGGCCGTTTCTAGAAAGCCATACTGATTGGTTCTTGAGTAGCACGCCAGGGAGTTAATCAGGCCAATGTTTGGCCCTTCCGGCGTTTCAATCGGACATAGGCGGCCGTAGTGCGTAGGGTGCACATCACGAACCTCAAAACCAGCTCGCTCACGCGTCAACCCGCCCGGGCCCAAGGCCGACACACGGCGCTTGTGGGTCACTTCCGACAAGGGGTTGTTCTGATCCATGAACTGAGACAGTTGCGAGGAACCAAAAAACTCCTTGATGGCCGCAGCGACAGGCTTGGCGTTGATTAAATCTTGTGGCGACAGCTCATCCGCCTCCGCCATGGACAAACGCTCACGCACTGCGCGCTCGACGCGCACCAGCCCGATGCGGAATTGGTTTTCGGCCATTTCGCCCACCGAGCGCACGCGACGGTTGCCGAGGTGATCGATATCATCGACCACACCATGGCCATTGCGGATATCGATCAGCACCTTCAGCACCGATAGAATGTCGCCCTGATCAAGGACACCTGGTCCTTCGATTTCTTTGCGGCCAACACGGCGGTTGAACTTCATCCGACCAACCGGCGACAGATCATAACGATCGGCGCTAAAGAACAGGTTTTTAAACAGGTTCTGGGCCGCTTCTTTGGTCGGCGGCTCGCCGGGGCGCATCATCTTGTAGATTTCCCACAAGGCTTCGAGCTCATTGCTGGTGGGGTCAATGCGCAGCGTGCTTGAAATGTACGGGCCCTGATCCAGGTCGTTTACATAGAGGATTTCAAACTGCTTGATCTTGGCCTCACGCAGGCTACCCAAAAGCTCAGCGGTGATTTCATCATTGGCTCGAGCCAGTAGCTCTCCCGTGCCCTCATCGACAATATTGCGCGCGATGATTTTTTCCAGCAGATACTCGTCGGGCACGTCCAAGGACTTAATGCCGGCCTCTTCAATCTGCTTGACGTGACGCGCCGTGATGCGGCGGTCTTTGGCGACAATGACCTGCTTTTTCTTGTCGAGGATGTCCATCAGCGCGGTTTCGCCGCGCAACCTTTCAGGCACGACCTTGATCTGCGCATCATTGGCACGCAGACTGACGTCTGTCTTCTCGAAGAAGTAGTCCAGAATGGCTTCTTCATCCATGCCCAAGGCACGCAGCAGAATGGTCACCGGTAATTTGCGGCGGCGATCAATACGGGTATAGATGGCATCTTTGGGGTCGAACTCGAAGTCCAACCAAGAGCCGCGATACGGGATCACGCGCGCCGAGAACAACAATTTTCCGGACGAGTGGGTTTTGCCACGGTCGTGGTCAAAGAACACGCCTGGCGAACGATGCATCTGATTGACGATGACACGCTCGGTGCCATTGACAATGAAGGTGCCATTGTCGGTCATCAGCGGCAAGTCGCCCATGTAGACGTCTTGTTCACGGACTTCTTTGATCTTTTTGTTTTTTGCCGGGCTGTCTTTGTCATAAATGACCAAGCGCACAGTCACGCGCAGCGGCGCGCCGTAGCTCATGCCACGCAATTTACACTCGTTGACATCAAATTCGGGATCGCCAAGTTGATAACGCACGTATTCCAGCGCGGCATTGCCCGAGTAGCTGGTGATCGGAAACACGGAACTCAACGCCCCATGCAAACCCACCGGCGCGCGTTCATCGACACCCAAATCACGCTGCAAAAACAGCTTATAGGAGTCAATTTGTGTAGACAGCAGGAAGGGCACTTCCAGCACTTGCGCGTGTTTGCCGAAATCCTTGCGGATGCGCTTTTTTTCGGTGAATGAATATGTCATGGGCCTCGATCTCACCTAAATGATGCAAAGCGGCCGGGTTGATTCGATCTTTGATCCCACAGTGGCTCCCGGATTGCGCCACTGAGGACCATTGAAGCCAACACGGCCAAACGCCGGGCGCTCAGATAGAGCACCCGGCGCGGCCGCAGACTTCACGAGCCCAGCTGAAATGACTACTTGACCTCGACGGTCGCGCCCGCCTCTTCCAGCTGCTTCTTGATGTCGTCGGCTTCAGCCTTGGAGACGCCTTCCTTGATGGGAGACGGCGCACCCTCGACCAAATCCTTGGCTTCTTTCAAGCCCAAGCCGGTGACGCCACGGACGGCTTTAATCACCGACACTTTGTTGTCACCAAAACCAGCCAGGACGATATCAAACTCCGTCTTTTCTTCTGCCGCAGCAGCGTCACCAGCAGCAGCGGGTGCTGCAGCCATCGCCACTGGGGCGGCGGCGGTCACACCGAACTTCTCTTCCATGGCTTCAATCAACTCGACCACGTCCATCACACTCATGTTGGCAATCGTGTCGAGAATGTCTTCTTTTGAAACGGCCATTGTCTTTGACTCCATTAAATTGATTTATACGATAGGGACTTGCGATTAGGCAGCCTGCTTGCTGTCACGCACCGCCGCAACGGTACGAACCAGCTTGGTGTGAGGCGCAACCAGCGTACGAACGAACTTCTCAATGGGTGCTTTCATGGTGCCAAGCAGAATGGCCAGGGCCTGCTCACGGGTTGGCAGACTGGACAGACGCTCCAGTTCTTCCGGCCCATAAGCAGTGGCACCCACTGCCACCAACTTAGCAATCAACTGATCATTGCCCTTGGCATAGTCTTTGATCAACCGCGCTGCCGCACCCGGATCTTCAATCGAGAAGGCGAACAACAGTGGACCCACTAAACCATCAGACAAGCACTCAAAGTCCGTACCCTGGACAGCCCGACGCACCAGCGTGTTCTTTGCGACCTTGAGGTAGACCCCCGATTGACGAGCGCGAACTCGCAAATCGGTCATCTGCTCAACAGTCAGACCACGATACTCAGCAGCTACAGCGGCGTGTGCGGTCTGTGCCACGGCACTGACCTCTGCGACGACTGCCTTCTTCTGCTCAAGCGTGAGTGCCATTGGCTATCTCCGTTTGGTTCTTGCCACCGGCACGGTTCGGATGAAAACCATCGTCGCCGACCGGACCTTGGTGGCCGCCATCCCCATCGTTTCTCTGATGAGTCTTTGGGCTACACCATCTGCGCGGGCGATGACTCATTACCCGGTTTTGTCGATACAGACCAAAACACGGACCCGCGGTCTTGGACGGTCGTGACGGCCGATTGGCCGCCACGGCGCCCTGTCGTGCCTACAACCCTAGGCTTGCGGTGTCTACAATGACACCTGGGCCCATGGTGGTGGACACGGCAATCTTCTTCAAATACTGACCCTTGGCGGTGGCTGGCTTGGCTTTAACCAACTCAGACACCAGTGCTTTCAGGTTGTCACGCAATGCATCGACAGCAAAATCGGCTTTGCCGATGGTGCTGTGTATGATCCCCGCCTTGTCGGTGCGGAACTGCACCTGACCCGCTTTGGCGTTGCGGACGGCGGTTTCTACATCGGTGGTCACCGTGCCCACTTTCGGGTTGGGCATCAAGCCCCTCGGCCCGAGCACGGTGCCCAGTCGACCGACCACGCGCATGGCGTCGGGTGTCGCGATGCAGACATCAAAATCAATCTCGCCGCCTTTGATGGTCTCTGCCAGATCTTCAAAGCCGACGATGTCAGCGCCAGCCGCTTTGGCCTTGTCGGCGTTCTCACCTTGCGCAAACACCGCCACGCGCGATGATTT
>SL_7KL_010_BRINEDRAFT_10001356_pt1 | contig 11769 bp, 10 predicted proteins | sample SodLak_010_BRINE_FD_10663 | JGI IMG/M metagenome (IMG submission 10663)
AAAACAGCGCGGATATGTCGTATTTTAGGGTGTTTTCATGGATTCTATGGAATTGGCAAACTACTTAGAAAAAGTTAGATATGGTCGGAAAATCTCTCAAGAAAAGTTTGTTGAGGGTATTTGCTCGTTGCGCCAATATCAGCGTTATAGAAGTGGTGAATGTGAAATTCCGATTGAAAAATTAGAGTCATTTAATAAACGATTAGGAATCCCTAGTCAAAAATTATTGAAAGATTTTGAAAAACAAAAGAAAAAACAAGATGCTTTATTAGATGAACTTTATAATGCTGTTGTGAATAAACAAACTGAAGAATATAATAAAATAAACAAAATTATTAAAGAAGATATCATCATTGAAGAAGAGAACAAGAAATATTATGATTATATTCTGATCATGAAACGTTTTATGTATGATGAAATATCAAATGAAAGAGTTGCGACATTAGTTTCTAATTTAATTGACTTCCCTAAAATTTTAAAAAACCAATATTTCACCGATATTGAAATTCTTATGTTAAGTAGTCTGTTAGATACTATAGAGGGAGATATGTACAAAAAATTACTATACAGATTAAGTGATTTATTCACAACAGAAGATCATATAATGAGTGGTGGTAGTGATTTAATTCATTCAACAATCTTAATGCGCTTAAGTAAAGCTTATGGAATGTTAAAAGACTTTTCACAAGTTATTAGGTTTTGTGATATTGGACTAAAGCGCGGGTTGCATAGTAGAAGATATTATTTATTTGAAACCTTTTATTATTATAAAGCCCTTGCATATTATGAGTTAGAAGACTATTTTAATTATGAAGAGTGTTTGTTTAAATGTTATAGTGTCCTCCAGATGGAAGGAAATGCACAAAAGATTGAACGCTTCACTATACGGATAGAAAATGACTTTAAAATTAATTTTGACTTGTTTGTGATTAACTACTTAAAGAAGAAATATGTCTAATTAGAGCCCTTTATAGGGTTCTTTTTTATTCGGATAAAATTACGACACATCCGCGCTGTTTAAAAATATTAGTTTGAATTAGAATTAGACTACAAAGGGATAAAGGGAGATGTATGGAATCTTTATTAAGGGGATAGTTTGACATCAAGAGGTGATACTGTGAAAAAATATGCATATTTTATGATTAAGGTTGTTTTAACAAGCTTAGTAGCCATAATAATGGTTTTTTTATCTTGGTTAAGCCTTACCACAGAAATTAGTACTAGTTTCATTATCTTCTTTTACAGTGTGCTTTTCATTGTTTTTCTACTCACACTTAAAACGATTGATAAGAACAAGTATTTTTTTAAATATGAAATGGTTGGTCCGCTAGATATTTGCGATCAAGATCTAATTAAAGGTAAACCACTTAGTAATTGTCCGGATATGTCAAAAAAATTGGCTCATGCGATTAAAAATGAATTAATCGACATACATTTTCAAAAGATAATCAATACAAAAAATGATTCTATTTTATATTTAGAACAACTTGCTAGATGGAATGATAAAGACTTTGGCTGTATTAATCCTGATTCCTTTATTGAAATCGCGAAAAAGAATAATCAGTTATTAGATTTAGAGTTTTATCTGATTAATAAATCTTTAAAATCTTTTGAAGCGTACTATAAAAAACATTCTCAAGTTAAACTTTCTATCAATTTGACACCGGAAGCATTTTTAAATAAACAAACTATAAAATACATAAATTCTACATTAAAACATTATAATATGAGCGCTAAAGATGTCTGTATTGAGGTTTCTGAAAATTTATTCGTTTATGATTTAACGCTTTGCAAAAAGCAAATTAGTAGCTTTAAAGATTATGGATTTGAAATTGCTTTAGATGATTTTGGAAAATCATATTCATCGCTTGGTATTTTAGAAGAGATTGACTATGATGTTATTAAAATTGATAGATTATTTACTAAAACCATCCATAAAGATCAAACCAAAGAAATCATTAAAATGGTTCAAAAAATAGCAAATATGTCTTATAAAACGATTGTGATAGAAGGCGTAGAGACCATTGAACAAAAAGAATTACTAGAAAATTTAAGTTGTTATAATATGCAAGGATACTTGTTACATAAACCTGAAAGTATCAAAAGAATTAATTTATAAGGCCTTACATTGTTAAAAATGTAGGGTTTTTTTTAAGGAAACCTTTACATTTTCAAACGTATTGACAAAATCTATTCAAAGGTATAATATTACCGTAAAACTAAATACAAATTCATTAAGAGCCGTTTAGGAAAGGTAACCTTTGATACGGCAGCAACCTATTAGATTAGGTGCTTATACCTAGGGGCTATGCCCAACAATGAATGATCGTTTACGCGACTTTCATTGGAAAGTCGTTTTTTTATTGTTTAGGAGCTGTTAACTATGATTCGTTTTGAAAATGTCAGTAAAACATTTCATGAAAAAAACCATAAAGTCCATGCTTTAAAACCTACTACTTTCAGTGTTGAAAAAGGAAGTATTCATGGCATAATTGGTCATTCTGGTGCTGGAAAGAGTACATTAATTAGATTAATAAACCAGCTAGAAGTTCATGATAATGGAACTTTGGAAGTATTAGAATATAAAGACATTAGAAAACTAAACAAGGAGTCAATGCGAATGTTGAGACGTAAAATCGGAATGATTTTTCAACATTTTAATTTACTTGAAAATAAGACAGTTTTACAAAATGTTTTATTCCCGATTAGTGCATTTAATAAGCCGAATAAAAAAGACAAACAAAAAGCTTTAGATTTAATTAAAAGCGTTGGTTTAAAAGGCGTTGAACACACATATCCAGCGAAACTTTCTGGTGGTATGAAACAACGTGTTGGGATTGCTAGAGCTTTAATCAATGACCCTGAGATTTTATTGTGTGATGAGCCAACCAGTGCTTTGGATGTAAATACCACTCAAAATATTTTAAATATTATCAAAAACATAAAAGAATCAAGAGATTTAACGGTTGTGTTTGTAACGCATGATATGAATGTCGTTAAAGCAGTTTGTGATTATGTGACGGTTATGGATAACGGAGTCATTGTTGAACAAGGAACTTTGGATAACATTTTATTTAATGCAAAACACCCTATCACGAAAAGCTTAACTGCTTCTATTGGGTTTAACATTGAAGCTATCGCTTCTAACTACAAAGAGTCAGAAAATCTTTTATTACTAAGGTTTAAAAAACATATTACCCATCAGGAAATCCTTTCAAAAATTATTCTTACACATAACATATCAATCAATATTTTATTTGCGAATATAACGCCTTCATCTGAAGGGGTTATGTTAGTCAGTATTGAAAGTGATGATATTCATCAAACGAAAAAAGTATTAAAAGAATACGGAGTTGAAATCGTTCATGATCGCTTTTGATAATTATTTACAAGCATTTAATGAAACACTATATATGACAGTCGTTTCTACACTTTTTGTAGGTGTTTTTGGCCTTATCTTAGGAAGTTTATTGTTCACAACCGCACAAGGTGGGTTAAAACCAAATAAAACCATTTACAGTACGTTATCCATCATAACAAGTATTGGTAGGTCAATCCCATTCTTAATATTAATTGTTCTACTCATTCCGCTTACTAGGATTGTTGTAGGAAGTATTTTAGGTCCATCTGCGGCTATTCCAGCTTTGGTTATAGGGGGAACACCATTTTATGCAAGATTGGTTGAACTTGCATTATTCGAAAAAGGTCATGATTTAAAAGAAACCTCTAGAGCATTTGGGTTAAACGATTTTAAAATTATGATCAAAGTATTAATCCCTGAATCTATTTTAGCACTTATTAGAGGATTAACCGTTACGGCAATTGCATTGGCAGGATACACAGCCATCGCAGGCGCAATTGGAGCTGGTGGGTTAGGGAATTTAGCGTATTTATATGGCTATTCTAGAAATAGACCATTGGTCACATGGATTGCGACTGTTTTAATCGTATTCCTGATTTTATTAATACAACTTATCGGAGATTTAACCGTCAAAAAACTTAAAAAAACTTAAAGGAGAAAAATATGAAAACATTAATTATATTAACAACTATCACCATCTTTACATTCGCACTTCAAGCGTGTGGAACATCAAGCGAGTATCAAGTAGGTGCGTCCCCTACGCCACATGCAGAAATTTTAGAGCAGGCCAATAAGCATATTGATGAAGCATATCAATTTGAGATTGTAGAATTTAGTGATTATGTACTCCCTAACACCGCGCTTCATGAAGGAGATTTAATCGCAAACTTCTTCCAACATACCCCATACTTGGAAAACCAGATTGATGAGCATGGGTATGATTTTGAAAGTGTTGGTGGCATTCATATTGAACCGATTGGCCTTTATTCGAAACAATATGACGATTTAAGTGATTTACCAAGTGAACTAGAAATCATTGTGTCAAACTCACCATCAGATCGTCCAAGGTTATTAGGCGTATTGGAAGATGCAGCACTGATTGAGTTAAGTGAAGACGTGGAAGATTCTGATATCATTGCAGCGAATATCGGTGACTTAGAATCATTTTTTGATAGCGAATTTGATATTGAATTCGTAGAAATAGATCCAACTCAGCTTTATACAAACTATAACAATGAATCAGGAGATCTGGTGCTTATTAATGGAAACTTTGCCCTAGATCACGGTCTAAACCCGCTAGAAGATGCTTTGGCATTGGAATCGAGTGATTCGCCTTATGCTAATGTTTTAGTGACATTAAGTGATAACGTTGATGACGATTTTATTCAAGCGCTTTATGAAGTGTTAAAAAGTGATGAAATTTCAGAGTGGATTGAACAAGAATATGGTGGATCAGTGATTTTAGCTGATTAAAAAAATGTCGAACGTTTAAACGCGTTCGACATTTTTATTGGTAATCATGAATGCTACCTACATTTAAAACATCGCTGTAATTTAAATGAAGCAATGCATTTTTAAGGTATTGAGCCCGTATGCCTCTTCTACATATGAGCACAATTTTTTTATCTTTAGGAAACAGTGCTTCAAGTTTTTTTGGGCTTTTTAGTGCAGACGGTGTGAATAACCCTTGTTTATAGTCCAATATTGATTGGTCAACTATCTCTTCATAAAAGGCTATTTGTTTAAACCCATGAATCATTGGAAAGTCAGTTAATTCATCATCACTTCTTAAATCAACAAACATCCATTCACTATCTTGTAAATGGTGTTTGATTGTATTGAAAGAGGTGTCGAATAAAACACTATATTTTATATGTTGATTATGCGTGTTTTTCATAGCATCAGTCCTTAGAACTATAGTACATAAGTCTTTACCTAAAAGCAATAATTCATAAAAAATAACGTTTACACATATTCATTTCAAATTAAATCTACAAAAAGATAGCTTTTTTAAAAATAAGTGTTATAATGAGCAAGCCGATTAAATAAACCAATCGATGGAATAAAGACGCAATATAAAACGTTGCTACCTTTGCGACGTTTTTTTATTTGTCTTTAAAGAAAAAGGAGAACAATGAATGACATTTACTGAACTAAAATTAAACCAAATGCTGTTAAAAGCAGTTAAAAAAGGTGGATATGATGAAGCAACCCCAATCCAAAGTGAAGCAATCCCACACATTTTAAACGGAAAAGACATTTTAGGGAGTGCGCAAACAGGAACAGGGAAAACTGCTGCTTTTGCCTTACCAATATTAAATCATATTCAAAACCAGCCTCATCAACAAGGGAAGAAGAAGCCTTTAGCTTTAGTCTTAGCACCAACTAGAGAGCTTGCCTTACAAATTAAAGAAAGCTTTCATAGCTATTCGATGAATTCTACCGTAAAGACCATTGCAGTGTATGGTGGAGTTCCAAAACGTAAACAAATCGTATCGATCAAACGTGGGGTAGATGTAATTATCGCAACACCTGGTAGATTATTAGATTTGATCAATATGAAAGTTATTAAACTTGATACCATTAAATACTATGTTTTAGACGAAGCAGATAGAATGTTAGATATGGGGTTTATTCCTGATGTGAAAACCATCACTGAAAAACTTCCTACCCCACATCAAACCTTATTATTTTCAGCAACCTTACCAAAAAGTATTATTAACTTATCTAAAAGTTTGCTTACCAATCCAATTCGTATTGAGATTGCTAAAGATAATACCCCATTAGAAAGCATTGACCAATCCGTTTATTTTGTTAAAAAAGCGAATAAAGCACTTTTATTAAAAGATTTACTTAAAAAGCCAGATGTGAAAAATGCCCTTGTATTTATCCGTACAAAACAAGGAGCTAATCGATTGGTAAAATCTTTAAGTCAAGAAAACGTATACGCAGAAGCGATTCATGGAAATAAAACCCAGTCCCAACGACAAACAACACTTAATAACTTTAAAAAAGGGAAAATTAAAGTATTGGTCGCAACGGATGTAGCGTCTCGCGGCATTGATATTGATCACCTTTCTCATGTGTTTAATTATGATTTACCTGAAACCCCAGAAACTTACATGCATAGAATTGGTAGAACAGCTAGAGCAGGACGTTTAGGAAGCAGCTTATCATTTTGTTCTAAAGAAGAAACCCATTTATTAAAGTCAATCCAAAAACACATTGGTATGGTTTTACCAGTTGACTCTAAACATGATTATCCAATCGAAGACCCTACTAAAAATGAAAAAAATCATTCAAAAAAACAATCTAAAACCCATTTAAAATTCAAAAATCATAATCAAAGTAAGTCTTTTCAAAACAAAAATAAACGCAAAAGAAAAAGAACATTTAGTAAACCTGCCCATTCTAGGGGGTAACAAAAAAACACGTTTTTGACGTGTTTTTTTCTTGGAAATGATTGATTAAAGACGCTTTTCATATTAATATTAAGATACATTTAGGGGGAGAAAACTATGCGTATAGTTTTAATAAGTGGATTTATTTTACTAATATTGAGTGGATGTGTGTTTTTTGAAGACTTTGATCCAAGTGAAATAACTAGAATTCGTCATGATGTGATTGAAGTAGAAGATACAACTGGGGTTTTAGAAGAATCTATTGATCCATTTGATATCTATTATATTAATGAATCAGATTTACCGTATATTGTAATTTCTGATTTTGTTCGTTTTTATAATCGTTTAGGGGTTGCGCCAGAGATTACCCATTCAATCACCAATGGACGATTAGTTATGCATCAAGACCAAACTTTTGATGCAATCGATCAAACAGTTAGAAGAACTATGGTGATCAATGCAAATACCAATAAGTTGAGTTTTAACGATCCATTATTTGCCTCTGATGATGAAATGTTTTCTGAATATATGTATTTTGAAGGGACAACGGTAAGTGGTTATGAGGTTGAAAATAACTTTACTGAAATCCATTTAGAAGACTACAACTTTTATATTCACGAAGACTTGGGCAATTATTACATGCCACTACATGTTTTAAATTTATTTATCATGCCAGAGTTTTACAGTTTATACTATCATCCAGAACTGATTTCTTTGGTTCACACTACAACGATCAGTGCTTTAGAATCTGAAGATATTGATACGTATGTGCCTAGCGATTTGAAGCATGCTTCCTATGATTTTTTAAGACTTTTTATAGATTATCGTTATGGTTTGACGCATTTAAACGATTCATTGGATCCCCTTTTTGAGAATTATGAACCTTTAATGATGGATGAAGATTTGCATTATCGAGGGGTAAGGAAATTTTTATTAGGTTTAGATGATATTCATACTTATGGGTTGAATAATGGGTATTATATGACCTCTATTGATTATAATAAAGAANTTATAGAAGAAGATATGGAGTTTGAAAGGTTAAAAGCTTTTGAAAGNTATTATGAAGAAAGAAGTGAGTTTTGCGAAACGTATGCGTTTAACGCTGAATCACTTTCTGAAAATATCTATCTTGTTAATATACCCACCATGAATCCTGATATTGTGTCTGACTTTCATACTTTTTTGAGGGATTTAGAAGAAGAACCGTCAACTATAGTTTTAGATTTAAGGTGTAATATTGGCGGTGAGTTAAGAAGTACAGCTGAACTCCTTTCATTAATTTCTTCTGACGATTTAACAATGGAACGTGTGTATGGTGATAAGGATTACTATGTTAAGACTACAATAACTTCAGAAAAGACATTTGACTTTGTTGATTATTATGTGTTAACCTCTCCTATAACTTATAGTGCCGCAAATATTACTGCTAGAACTATTCAAGATCGTGGCTTAGGTGAAATTATAGGAGAAAATAGTGCAGGAGGCTCAGGTGGCCAATTTTTTACGAGTTTACCCTCAGGAAAACCATTTGTTTATTCTGCGCCATTAACTTTTATGACTCAAGACCAAAAAACCTATGAATTTGGTGTTGAAGTAGATTATCCTTTAGCTTTTGATGAAGACGATTATTATGAGAAACTTTTAAATATTATAGAAATGGATTAAATGTTATAATAGAAAGGAGTTTTCAATGAAGGGCCAAATTGATGTGTACAAAAATATTCATAAGGACACTTCTGATAAGAAGTCACCTAGAAATAGAAATATTGCTTTATTGCTGGCGTTTTTAACCCCGATTGGTGTTCATAATTATTATTTAGGTCATCACATGAGAGGAATCGCTCAGACGATGTTGTTTATTGGGTTATGGTTTATAACGCCAATATTTATTGCTATTTTTATATTACCATTTTATTTTGCTTGGGTAACAGTTGATGGATTAATCACAAAACTTTGGTGGGACATTAGAGATGGTGATGGATTTAGAATGTATGAACACGATGAGAAGCATGATATTGACCATGATAAAGTCATTAAATTAGCGTTATTACTCCCTTTTGGACTGCATAATATTTATAGAGGACATTTTAAATTAGGGGTTTTTCAATGGTCGGTTGTTATGTTAATCATAAGTCTACTAGTTTTTAACTTTGTTTTTACATTTTTTCTTATTAACTTAGAATCTTTAATTATATTTGTTATTCCGATATTTATGGTGATGATTAGTGCTTGGATAGAAGGAATTTTACTACTAATGAAGAAACGATAAAAGATTATTGAGCAATTAAGTTTGTTCAATAATCTTTTTTATTTTGTAGATACAGTTAAATACTTTGCAACACAAAGTTTAAACAATTTAAAATTAGAGGAATTCTATTTTTTGCATGATATAATTAAAGAGAAATGAGGTGATGCGTGTGAAACGAATCATTGGTATAGTGATTGCTTTATTAATAACGGTTATGCTTTATGCATGTGGCGATGATACATCTAATATTGAAAGTGTTGAAAGCTTTGAATCAATGGATGTTGCTCAGTTTACTTCGTTTGATGAATTGAATTTACCATCAGAAGTAGAAGTGACACTTGAAAACGATGAAGTCGTAAGTTTGCGTGTTTCATGGGATGATGCGCGCGGACGTTATGCGAGTAATCAAGTAGGAACGTATCAGTTAAGAGGGGATTTGATTACGAGCGGTGATGTTATAAATCGTGATGAGGTAAGCGTCGATATTAATGTGAATGTATATGCAGAAGATGCGTTAAACACATTAAAAGCAAGTCAATCATTTGACTTATTTGTTGATTTGATTGAAACTGCGCAATTAGAAGAAACGTTTGAAGAAAGCGATGCTTTAACAATTTTTGCGCCAAGTGATGCCGCAATTAATAATTTAATCGATACATTAGATATTTCTTTTAATGAACTAAAGGAAAGTGACTTTTTAGAGTCTTTATTGCTTTACCATGTTACTGAGAACGCACGATCTAAAAGCTCTATTGAGGGCTTTGCTCCTTTAACTTTAAGTACCTTACAAGGAGAAGACATTAATTTTACTGTGAGTAATGATCGTTTAACATTAAATGGAAATGTTTTCACGAATAATATGGAGTATAGTGCTTCTAATGGTGTCATTATCGGTGTTGATGATGTGTTACTCCCTAGTGAAGTGTTAAATGAAGTGGCAACTGGATTCATCCCCGAGGATTTAATGGATATTTTATTTGATTTAATCACATCTGGTGACTTACCTATTGATTTAATTCCATTACCAGGTAGTGGTGACTTTGATGATGGTTTCACCCTATTTTTGCCAACAGAAAATGCATTATTAAATCTTGCGGATGAATTAGATTTATCGATTGAAAGTTTAGTTGAGACGGATATGTTTATTGAAATTATTACGTATCATGTTATTTTAGAATCGTATTTATTAAGTGAACTTTATGAATTGTCTCCAACAACGATTGAAACCCTACAAGGAGAAACTCTTAGCTTTGAAGTTATAAATGATACACTTAATGTTAATGATTTGGCCATTACAGGTTCTGAACGATTATTAGAATTTGGCTATATTCATATGCTTGATGGTGTTTTAATTCCTCCTTCATTTAGCGATGATTTAGAAGATGAATTGGACGAATAAAATGAAGTATAATAAAAGTTCCCGATATCAAAAGCGATATCGAGAACTTTTTATTTTTAATCTACACGTAATGCTTCTACAGGATTCTTTCTAGCTGCAATTTTTGCAGGGATTAATCCTGCGATTGAAGTGAGTAAGATACTTAAAATGATAAGTCCAATCACTGCATATAAAGGCATTATCGCAATGCGATCAACATCATCGACTAAATTTCTAATGATGGCATTGATTGGGAACGTTAAGATGTAAGCTATAATGATTCCGCTAAGTCCAGCTAAGAAACCAATAATTGCGGTTTCTGCGTTAAAGACTCTTGAGATATCTTTTTTACGGGCCCCTAAGCTTCTAAGAATTCCAATTTCTTTCGTTCTTTCTAATACTGAAATGTAGGTGATGATACCTATCATTATTGTGGATACGATTAATGATATAGAAGAAAACGCAATTAATACATAAGAGATTCCATCGATTACATCACTTGTAAGTTCTGTGATGATTGCGGCTATATCAGTATATAGAATTTGTTCATCTTCCTCTAAACCATCGTTATAAGCGTCTAAATAATCAGTGATTTCTTGTTTGGCTTCGTAATTAACAGGATAAATTGAGATTTGATTAGGCGTATTATCTACGCCCCATCTTCTTAATTGTTGTTCTTTCACTCTTTGGTCGATTTGTGTGCCGCTCACAACATCGGTATCAGAGTCTATTTGCGCCTGTCCAATGGTAGAGTTTTGAGCATCATCTAAGACAATATCGACTAAAGAAGGGTGATATTTTAATCCTGGATTTAAATAGCTACTTAATGCATCTTCTTTAATTCTAACAATTCCTACGATTTCTAAAGTTTTATTGTTTGGTTTATCAAGTAATCGTTCGGCATCACTGATTGGCATAAAACGTTCGGTATCTTCGTTAAAATCAAATCGGTCATCTAAAAATACTAAATCGAATGTTTTTCCGATGAATGTATCAAAATCATAAGATTCAATTTCACCACTTAACCCTAAAGCATTAATGATTCTTGTGTTTAAACGATTATATTCATCAACAACCAACACCAGTTCATTTGAATCGGTAGGAAAACTCCCTTCTAATACATCGTAATTATCACTAAAAAAACCTTCATCCCTTAACGCTGGAGCGAAATTGGCTCTTGAAGTGTTTAATCTTTCGATAGAGCCACTATCTAACCTATGATATAAATGCATATCGACGTTATAACTAAATGTCATCTCATCGTATAAATCATTGTCAAGTTGNTTTAAATATTCAATATAATCTTCATCAATATTATTGATATGCTCGGCTACAAACGGTGGAATTTCATAAGGAAAGATTCTAGGATCTTCTGGGAATT